>VFQN01004910.1_pt1 | contig 17018 bp, 12 predicted proteins | sample 3512371 | NCBI WGS metagenome assembly VFQN01 (sample SAMN10412370, study PRJNA504923) | tailings metagenome | isolation source: Replicate 2 from Balatoc abandoned mine | place: Philippines: Itogon, Benguet | collected 2017-08-28 | reverse complement strand
CTCGGTCGCCGGCCTGCTCATCACCACCGAGGCGATGATCGCCGAGAAGCCCAAGTCAGATAGCCCCATGCCTGCCGGTGGCGGTATGGGTGGTATGGGCGACATGGACTTCTGAGGACCAGCCGTAACTGGCTGCCTGACCTTGTATTCGCCTCCTGCTCCCATGGATGCTCGCTATGAGCATCCATAGGAAGGCAGCTCGCTTGAAGGCTGCCCAAGCCTCGCCCCCACTGCGTGGGGCCTTGGAGAGCAAGGCCGATTGGCCGCCGCTAAGAGCGGGGCTGGGAATGCCACTGAAGGCGAGGGCCTTGGGAGGGGAATGGCCAAGCCTGCTCAAGCCAGTCGCCGCCTCAATCGGACGGCGCCCGGCCTGAAGCTGACGAGCTTCTTCTTGTCCTCGTCCTGGCAAGGCGGCAGCAGCCGATGGTCATCCTGGAACATCAGGCGGTTGACGCCGCTCAACTTCGGACGGTCACTGGGCTTCGCCTACGGCCAACCCTACGAAGAGGCTTGGGCGGTTCTATGGCCAGGACTTTACCTGGCGCGGGCCGTCCCATTCCTCAATCCACAGCGCAACATCATTCTGCCTGGAACTGCCGGGTCAAGCGCCAGTGCTCGTTGGCCCGGCCTTCGGGACAGCCCTCCTGCTGCCAAAGAAAGTAGGCACGCTCGCGCAGATGCTGCTCATCAGCGCGCTGCCAATGTTCATCGGCCCACCCTTCGGGGCAACCATCCCCTTGCCAAAGGAAGTAGGCGCTTTCGCGAACAGCCTGCTCGAGGTCCTGTTTTGTTTGAGACCTGCCATCGCGATCATCCCCATACGGCGCCAAAGCCCCACCTCGGCTGACATGCATCCGGGTCGTCAGGCCGTGGAGATCGTCATTGGGCACGATCTGTGCGTAAGCCGCAGCCTGCAATGCTTTGTCTTCGTACTGCGCAGCGGTCGAGGCATCGGGATTGGCCAGGGTGATGGGAAAAGTGTGTACAACTGTTTTACGGCTGTCCAACACGTCGACTAAGCGCTCGGTCATCGACTTCTTTCTCTGGTACGCCGCCAACCGTCATTCAACACGGTAAGCTGTCTCAGGCCGGACCGACACCACGATCCGAGCCGAAGTGAACTCAGTCCGATAAGGGAGGTGAGGTGCCAAATCGCGAATGCCAGCAATGCAGCGACCACGAGGTAGTTGGTCAGATCGTAGGTTGGGATCATCATGGCATCTGCCGATTTTGCTGCCACCTGGGCAAGGTATTATATGCGCTCATAACAGCTCAAGCGCATGCAAAATCGGCTGAAAAATTTGGGGAAACTGATCGTCCTAACATTATATATACGTTTTAAAGTACATAACTTGCTTATAAATAGATTCTGATTTTCATTGAATTGTTCGGCAAGATGTGTAATTGTTAATTAAGAGCCTCAACAGCAATAATATTTGAAGAACGTGTTGTTGGCTCTCAAAGGAGCCTGATCATGTTCGGATTTCAGGGCGGCGAAAGCCCCGACACCGTCGCGCGCAAACGACGCCACATGGCCGATGCGCAAAAGAAATGGCGCTTCCTGACCAACTTCGACTGTTCGACGATCCATACCGAAGGGCAGCTCCTCACCATGGTGAGGGTCCGCTCGGGGATCTCGCACATCCAGGCAAAACAGGATGTCGATGCCTGGATGGCCGGCAAGGATTTCTGAGCCGGCTTTCGTAGCTGAACTGCACAGGACGATGCTCATGGCGACCACTAAGCCAGTAGAAGAAAACCCCGCGGCCGATAAGAACAGCGACGACGAGATGGTCAAGTATGGCATCACGCGCGTCTCCGTTGACCAGTATCACTACAAAAAATATCGCTACACGCATCTGAACGAGGCGATCGCCCAGGCCGAACGCGAGCTGGCGGTATCCTCGGTAACTGAACCCGCGAAGCCTCACCTACACTGACAAGGACGTGGTGAGTGACTTCCCCTCGGGCTGGTGCCGCAGGCAGTCGGAGGATGCGCTGGAAGCACCCCCGCTTTCGGCAGAACGTTTCTGAGATGGACAACGATCATGATCAGCGACCGCAGCCTCGGCAAGAAATGGTCGGACTTCCGCGCAACGAAGGCGCAGCTCTTCTGGACAGGTGTGGGCTGCGCCGTCGCGACCATGGTCGTGGGCTTCACCTGGGGCGGTTGGACAACCGGCGGATCGGCGCAACTGGCGGCCGCCCAGGCCGGCACCACCGCCCGCCAGGAACTGGCTGCCGCGATCTGCGTCGAGCGGTTCAATGCTGGTGGCGATGCGACCGCGCAGCTGGCTGCGCTCAGGGAAATGAGCAGCTGGGAACGTGGTAAGTTCATCGCAGGTGGTGGCTGGGTTGCCATGCCCGAGATGATGGGCAAGACCGATGCGGCCGCCAGCAGTTGTGCCGCCCAGCTCGTCGCGGCCCCAGCACCGCAGGCAGCCTCCACCGCAACGCCATGATCTGATGCGGGCCGCCAGTCGGTCGGCCCGCTCATGGGCCAGGCCGGTTGGTCGTCCTGACTGCGTTGTCGCGGCCATGGCCGCGGGACGCAGCCATCCTAGCCGGTACTGGGAGAGCTGGGGCTAGTCACTTCCTGGACGAGCTATAATGTCAGTGAACATAGATCAGGTACCGTAAACAATAATCAGACAATCTCCCACGCACGATTTCCAAGCTGTGGGGCGGGAACAAAATGTTGCAGCTCCTGCCAGGATGCGTTCTGCTGTTCGGTAGCGAAACCAGAAGCGGGCCTGAGGTTCTGGTGCAGCGCCTCGATGCCCGCTGCCAGCCGTCGTCCAGCCGGCGGCAGCCAGGCAGTCCCGCTCCCGCGCCGCCAACCAACGTCGTCAAGAGCATTCAACAGTAGACGCTCGTGCACACCATAAGGCTCATGGAGCCCCAGATGTAAAATAATGATCTCAGTCATGATCTTCTCCCGTCATTGACGGTTAACGCGTTCTGTAGTTCGGCTAAGATATATATGGGCATATTATTTTAAGGAAGAATATTAAAAAGTATATTATTTCATAGACGAGGTAAAAATCAGATGTTGATAAAAATTATTTATCTAGCAAATTAATACTAAAAAATCATTGTGCAAATATCGGCTCAACGCGACGTAAGGCCATTTAATGCGAAAGTATTTTTTGATGGGTAGAATGATTAAACATTCTACCGAGCACGCAACACTTCGGAATGATGGCTGGTCATCCGAGGGCAGCGTCCTGCGGAGCAGGACCTAACAACCGATCGTCATGGCCGCAGCGCCTCCGGCATGCGATAATCTTTTTAATTGGCGAGCAAATCGAACGTGAGCTGGCCAGGAATTAGATGGTTCCTGGTCTGGATCGCAAGAAGAAGGCGGAACGCCGGTTCTACCTTGCGAATTATAGTAATAAGTAAATTAGGACAAAATATAGGGAAGTTTAAAGCGTATTTCGGTGAAAATTTTAGAATATTAAGAGGTATATCTGTATTATCAAATATAATGTACCTGAAACAATCATATTAAAAAAGCATATGAAATTATTCGTTTGAGATTTTTGTTGCTTGCTTTTTTATGGCGATACAAAGAGGGGTTCAGCGTGCAGTAATCAAACATCGAGCAAGGTACAAGCTTGCCGACTATTTGAAGTCCGGCCAGGATGGTGGAACGCCCGGCAGCTGTCATCGGGATCGAAGGCCTACGGAATGAATGAAGGTCTCGCGCGGCTTCCCAAGGAACCCGCCGACCGGCTTACGCGGCCATTCATACGGTTCCTGCGCATTGAGGCCGTGGCTGGCATGGTCCTGTTGTTCAGCACGCTCCTCGCTCTGCTGCTCGCCAACACGGCATGGTCTGCACCATTTCTTTCCTTCTGGGAACTGCACGCGGGCTTCAGGTTTGGCGGAGTCGAGTTCTCCCGTTCGCTGAAGCACTGGATCAACGACGGGCTGATGACGCTCTTCTTCTTTGTCATCGCTCTGGAGCTCAAACGCGAGCTGGTGCTGGGGGAGCTGCGTGATCCGCGGATGGCGGCCTTTCCCCTTGCGGCGGCACTCGGTGGAATGGTGTTGCCGGCGGGACTGTTCTTGTTGCTGGTTGGATCAGGGCCAGGTGCCAGCGGCTGGGGCACCGTCATGTCCACCGACACCGCCTTCGTGATCGGCTGTCTTGCGATCCTGGGGAACCGCATCCCGCTGAGCTTGCGGCTGTTCCTGCTGTCTCTAGCAATCTTCGACGACATTGGCGCCATTCTGGTGGTTGCGATCGGTTATGGCGGAGCCTTGAACTGGATGGCGCTAGGGTTGGTCGGGGTGGGGCTTATCGTTGTGGCCGGGATCGCCCGTCTCGGCATCCGCAGCATCCTTGTTTATGTGGCCATGGGCGGCGGCATCTGGCTGGCACTCGATGCCTCCGGAGTCCACGCCACTCTCGCTGGGGTGATCCTCGGCCTGATGACCCCGGCGCGGAGCTGGGTGAGCGACCGGCGCCTGCACGCAATATTCGACCGGGTGATTGCCTATCCTCCAGGCGACCATTGGAGCGGGAACACCACGGCGCAGCGTGACCTGCAGCAGGCGGGCATTGCCGCCCGCGAGGCCCTGTCGCCGATCGAGCGGCTCGAAATCGCGCTCCACCCGTGGGTGGGGTTCATCATCATGCCGCTGTTCGCCCTGGCGAATGCCGGTGTTCCCATGGCGGCCGCACATTTCGATCAGACACTCACGACGGCCATTCTCGTCGCCTTCGTGGTGGGCAAGCCCCTCGGGGTCGTGCTTTTCAGCTTTCTTGCCGCCAAGTTGCACATTGGCATTCGACCAGCCGAGCTGTCGTGGAGCCTGCTGACCGCTGGCAGTCTGTTGACCGGCATCGGCTTCACCTTGGCGCTGTTCATTGCTGAGCTTGCTTTCGAGGTCGATCTTCTGAACGCTGTCAAGCTTGGCGTGCTGGGCGCCTCGGTCATCTCAGCTGCAGCCGGTTTCCTGGCGTTGGCTTGGCTGACCTCTCGTGGCGAACGTTGACGACTGTCGTGGAGGCCTACAAAGGGTACGCCTCCCTCCGGTTGACGACGGCTATGTCTACGCGCTGACGCAGACCTCGACCGACATTCCGCGGAAGGCATCGGTCATCCCAACGAAGCTGCCGGCCACAGGCATCACCAGTCGTATATCGCGACCGATCGCGACGGGAATCAGGTTGGCGGAGCCGATGCTTCGATTCGTGGGATCGAAGGTAATCCAGCCGGCACCCGGCACGTAGACTTCCGCCCAGGCATGGGTGGTGCCTGAGCCTTCCCGTCCCACGATGTCCTGGGCTGGGTTGTGCAGATAACCTGACACGATCCTGGCACCGGATCCCAGTGTCCGCACGGCGTCGATGAAGAGAACGGCCAAGTCCCGGCAGGAGCCCCAGCCGCGTTCCAGCGTCTGCACGGGTGTCTGGGTGCCCTCCTGTTCGCGTTCCTGATAGGAGGTCCAAGCCAGGATCCCGGCATTGATGTCCTTCAGGAGAGAAAGCGTATCGGTCGGATTGCTACGGACGAAGGCTTGGGCCCATTCCCGCAGTCGCCCAGCAGGGTCAGGATGTTGCGGAGCCGCCAAAGCTCCGAGATCCGTCCATTCGTCGTCACTGTAGCGAAAGGGATAGAAGATCGCGGAGGCGGCGATGTCGAAGACGGGCCAAGCCGGGGCGTCAAGCTCGAGTTCGGCGTTGCTGGTGATGATCAGGCTGTCAGTCATGGCCTGGAAAGTGGCGGTTGCCACCATGTTGCCTGCAACATCCTGCGCCCAGGTCACCGCCGCGGGCGGCTCAACCGTCAGGTCCATGGATCGCAGGCGGAGCTCGCGGCTCTCCCGCGGCCGAAGCATCAGACGATGCGGGCGCAGGCTGACAGGCTTGCTGTAGCGATAGGTCGTCCGGTGGCGGATTCTCAACGTGACCATGCCCGCTCCCGTGCAGTCTGCGTGCTCTGCATCGTTGTTGTACAAGCAGCGTTCCCGGTATCTCAGCTACTTTGCCCGTGTCACCGATCTTCGTGCCTGAGCCTCGTCCCGGCAGTTGCCCAGTCAGCTTGGGTCTTTCGGTGCCGTGGTGGTGCGACCATGGAGGACCCCCGGCCCATGGCGCGTCCCCCTCCCGGGTCAGCGGTGGAATGGTTCACTACGCCTCAGGACTCAACAGGGACCGTACACCTGCTGGCTTGAGATGATGGCGCGCCGAGGCGGATCAGCAGGCTGTGGCTGACTCCGTCGAGCGGGATGCGGACGCTGCCACCGACGCTTGCAACAGGGAGCTGATCCAGGAAAGCCTGGGAGACGCCGCCGCCGCAGTTCCCGGGATTCTCTATCCGGATGTGGTAGTCTGCCGGCCCTTCCTTGATGGTCGCCTCGAACTCGGACCAGGTGCCGGGTATGCAGGGCTTCACGGTGATGAAGGCACCTTCGCGGCGGATGCCCAGAATGCCCTCGATGCCGGACCGGTACATCCAGCCGGCGGAGCCCGTGTACCAGGTCCATCCTCCACGCCCGGTATGGGGGGCAACCGAATAGACGTCAGCGGCTACGACATAAGGCTCGACCTTGTAGCGGTCAGCCTCTTCCGTCGTCCGTGCGTGGTTGATCGGGTTGAGCAAGGAGAACAACTGCGCAGCCTTGTCGCCCTGGCCGAGCTCAGCAAAGGCCAGGACCGCCCACATGGCGGCATGGCTGTACTGGCCGCCATTCTCGCGTAGTCCGGGCGGGTAGCCTTTAATGTAGCCGGGATCACGCGGCGTCTTGTCGAAGGGCGGGGTGAACAGGAGCGCCATGCCGTCGTCCTGGCGAATGAGATGCCTTTCCAGGGAGGACATGGCCATGGCGGCACGCTTGGGATCGGCGGCACCCGAGAGCACTGCCCAGGACTGGGCAATGGAGTCGATCCGGCACTCATCGCTCCCGGCCGAGCCCAGCCAGGTGCCGTCATCGAAGGTCGCCCGGCGATACCATTCGCCGTCCCAGGCATCCCGCTCGAGTGCTGCGCGCACCGATGCCGCATGGGCGCGCCAGCGTCGGACGCGCTCCGGGTCGTGCGTCTCCGCCAGCGGGCCGAACAGGTCGATCGTTCGCAGGAGCAGCCAGCCGAGCCATACGCTCTCGCCTCGGCCGTCCTCCCCGACCCGGTTCATGCCGTCGTTCCAGTCGCCGGTGCCGATCAGCGGCAGGCCATGCTCGCCAGTGAGCTCGATGCACTGGTCGAGTCCGCGCGCACAATGCTCGAAGAGAGAAGCCGCCTGGTCAGCGATTGGCTGGAAGAAGGCGTCGTGCTCGCCTGGAGCCAGGGCCGGCCCTTCGAGAAACGGCACGATCTCGTCCAGGATCGCGGCGTCGCCGGAGCGCTCGACATAGGTGGCGACGCCGAAGGCGAGCCAGACGCGGTCGTCGGAGATCCGGGTCCGGACCCCCTGGCCTGAGTGCGGGAGCCACCAATGCTGGACATCGCCCTCGACGAACTGCCGGGCAGCGGCGCGAAGCAGATGGTGGCGGGTCATTTCGGGCCGGGCAAAGGCCAGGGCCATGCCGTCCTGGAGCTGGTCGCGGAAGCCGTAGGCGCCGCTCGCCTGGTAGAACGCCGAGCGTGCCCAGATGCGGCAGGCAAGCGTCTGATAGAGCAGCCAGCCGTTCAGCATGATGTCCATCGCCCGGTCGGGCGTCTTCACCTGTACCGCCCCCAGGATCTCATCCCAATGGCGCAGCACCTCATCGAGAACGACGTCGAGATCGGCCTCCCGATAGCGGGAGACCAGTGCCCGGGCCTCCTCGGCCGATCCGGCCTGCCCGAGCAGGACCAGGACCTCGGTGGTTTCGCCAGGCGCAAGCTCGATGACGGTCTGCAGCGCCGAGCAGGGGTCGAAGCCGGCACCAGTCCGTCCGGACAATGGTGCTTTTGCTGCGAGTGCGGCCGGAGCGGCCAGCGTCCGGTTGCGGCCAAGGAACTCGGTGCGGTCTGCCGTCCAGGCGGTCTGCCGGCCACCCAGGTCCGCGAACGCAACCCGGTCGCCAAAGGCGCTGCTCCAGCGATTGCACGCCAGCATCGCACCAGTATCCTTGTCGATCTCGGTCGTGATGTAGGGGGCCGATGCACCGCGCGAGGTGCCGAGCACCCATTCCAGATAGGCGGTCACCGAGAGCCGGCGGCGTGACCCCGACCGGTTGCGCAGGGTCAGGCGGGTGATCTTGATCGGGTCTTCCAGCGGCACGTACTGCAGGAGGTCGAGTTCGATCCCGTTCGCCGTATGTTCGAAACGGCTGTAGCCGTGCCCATGCCGGGCGACATAGGCCCCGCCGTCGCGGATCGGCTGCGCGGTCGGGCTCCAAAGCTCACCCGTCGCCTCGTCGCGAACGTAGATGGCCTCGCCGGTCGGATCGCTCACCGGATCGTTCGACCAGGGAGTGAGTTGGTTCTCGCGGCTGTTGCCGGCCCAGCTGTAGCCGCTGCCTTCCGTCGCGACCTGGAAGCCGAACCCGGGATTGGCGATCACGTTGATCCAGGGCGCCGGCGTCGATCGGCTGGCGTCGAGGATGGTGACATATTCCCGGCCGTCCTTGGCGAAACCTCCCAGGCCATTGAAGAATTCCAGCCCGGTTGACCCAGGATGGGGCGCCGGTACAGACACAGAAGCCCTTGGCTGCCCGGTTGGGGCCGGCGGGCGCGGCGGCGGCAGGCGTAGCAGCTGATCGGTGATGCTTCCCGCCCTGGCGCGCAGCACGACCCGGGCGACGGACAGCAGCAGCGCGCGCGCCGGCACGTTCAGCAGGTCGGCGCGGAGGACGTGAACCGAGCCCTTGGCGAGTTCCTTACCAGGCCGCAGCGGCGACTGGCTGCTGCGCACCGCGGTTTCGATCGCGATCTGCAGATCCTGCACATAGGAGGCGGCGCGCTCGTTGATAATCACGAGATCGACGCTGAGCTGCTTCATGCGCCAGTACTCGTGAGCACGTAGAAGCTGACGGGCCTGGCCCAGGTCCTCGAGATCGTCGATCGAAAGGAGAACGATCGGCAGGTCACCGGAGATGCCGTGCGGCCATAGGCCTGACTGGCTACCGGCACCTCGTGCGATGCTGTCGGAGGGCGCCCTGAATCGAGGATCGGCGTAGATGATCGGTGCGGCCAGCCTCTGGAAGTCGGCCGTTTCGTCCGCCTTGACGTCGAGGTGGCGGAGCTCGACCTGGGCCTGGGTCCAGGCCAGGGTCTTCGCCCGGTCGAAAGCGCTGCGGTCATGGTGCGTGTCGACGAGATCCAGAAGCTCGGCTCTCGACGATGCGACAACGGTCCAGAATGCGACGCGTGCAACCGTGCCGGCCGGGATGGCGACGCGGCGTCTCAGCGCGAAGATCGGGTCCAGGACCGTGCCGCTCGTATTCGAAAGGGAGTTGCCACCGGTCATGGCGGCAGCCGTGCCGATGGTCCGGCCCCGGCCAATGAAGCGGGCCCGGTCGCTCTCATACTCCGGCTCGGCGGTGACCTTGCCCTCGATCACGGCGAAGTGGGCTGCCCATATCTCCGGCTCTCCGGGTGTGCGCGGGCGGCGGGTAGCGATCAGTGCGCCGAACTCCGCGAGATACTCGGTCTGGACGAACAGCTTCGAGAAGGCAGGGTGCGCGTTGTCGGCGGCGGCCGTCGTCAGCACCAGTTCGGCATAGGAGGTAAGTTCGATCTCGCGCGGGCGACGCCCGGTGTTGGTGAGCGATACCCGCCGCACTTCAGCATTCTCCGCCGAGACCAACACATCCAGCACGGTGACCAGCGTGCCGTCATGCCGGACGAACTCGGCGCGGTCCTCGCCGAACAGGACCTCGTAGCGTTCCGGATCATTGCCGACCGGCTGCGCACCTGCCGACCAGACGGCCCCGCTCTGCGTGTCGCGTAGGAAGACGTAGGAGCCCCAATCGTCGCGCGTGGCATCTTCACGCCATCGAGTCACGGCGGTTTCGCCCCATCGACTGTAGCCCGACCCTGCCTCCGTCAGCATGACGCCATACTGCCCGTTCGAGAGCAGATGAGTCACCGGCGCGCCACCGGCCGCTCCGACCAGACGGCGCACCGTCGGAACCTCGGCGCCGGCCTCCGCCGCGGCAGTCCTGACCTCTTCGGCCCGCGGATGAGCAACGGGGACATCCCGCGGCATGCGCTCCTGCAGCAGGAGTTCGCTCGCCTGGATCATCGGCTCCTGATGGAAGCGGGCCCGCATGCAGCCGTCGTGAAGCACGTTCGCGATGGCGACGATGGTCATGCCCTGGTGATGAGCCATGAAGTTGCGGACGATCGCGCAGTTCTCGCCATCCGGCAGGCGCGACCGGGTGAAGTCGACGGCTTCATAGAAGCCATAGCGGCCTCGGGCTCCCATGCCGGCGAGCCAGTCATAGTTCTGCAGGGCGCCTCGCGGGTCGACCATGACGGCCAGACCGGTCGCGTAGGGCGCAATCACCAGGTTTTGGGCAAGGCCACGCTTCAACCCGAGGCCCGGCACGCCGAAATTCGAATACTGGTAGGTGAGATCCAGGTCGCGGGCATTGTAGGCGGATTCCGAGATGCCCCACGGAACGCCCAGGGAGCGCCCGTAGGCTTGCTGGTGGGCCACCACCAAGCGATTGGTCTGCTCGAGCAGGCTACCTGCCGGTGCGCGCATCACCAGGGACGGCATCAGATACTCGAACATCGATCCCGACCAGGAGATCAGTGCCGAGCCACCTCCAAGCGGCGTCGCGGCGCGACCGAGGCGGAACCAGTGCCGGGTGTCGACATCCCCTTTGGCGATGGCGAACAGGCTCGCCAGCCGCGCCTCGGAAGCCAGGAGATCATAGCAGTTCGGATCGAGCCTGTTCTCGGTGCGGGAATAGCCGATCGAGAGCAGCTTTCGCTGGGGATCCAGCAGGAAGGCGAAATCCATTCCGAGCGCCAGCTCGCGCGCAGTGTCGGCGATCGCCTGCAGCCGGCGCTTCAGGGCATGGGGTGCCTCGGTGAGCTGGAGCCGGTCGCGGCCATGCTCGGCGACGGCCGTCCGCAGCGCCTCGATCCAGAACACCAGGTCCGGGGCATTCCCGTCATCGATCGTCGGGGTCAGGGCGGCCGCGCCAGCCGATTTGTCGGCAAGGCGCTGCAACGCCGGAGATGACGTTTCGATCGCCTGCGCACTGTTCAGCAGCGCCTCGATCTCGTTGAGACTAGCGGCGAGCTGTCGTTGATGACCGTTGGGTGCAACCGGCAGCGTGCCCAGGGCGTCGCGCGCCAAGCGGAGGTCGTCCATCATGCCGCTTCGCGCCTGCCCGGCGAGCGGCGCCTTGATCCATTCCTCGCAGGCATTAGCGAGCGCGATCAGGTGGCCAGCGAGATTGCCGCTGTCGACGGAAGAGACATAGGCAGGATCGAGCACGCGTAGGTCGCGCGTCTCATACCAGTTGAAGAAATGGCCTTTGAAGCGCGGGAGCTTCTGCATGGAGGCCAGCGTCGCTTCCAGCCGCTCGATGGTCTCCATCGTTCCAGCCCAGCCGAAGTCTCGGGCGACGACCGCCGAAAGCAGATAGAGGCCCATGTTGGTCGGGGACGTCCGGTGCGCCACGACGGGCTCCGGATCCTCCTGAAAATTGTCCGGGGGCAGCATGTTGTCGGCAGGCGTGACGAAGGCCTCGAAGAACCGCCAGGTACGCCGCGCGACCTGGCGCAGCTGGTGCTGGTCGGCCTCGGGGACGAGGAGCTGCGCTGCAGTCTTCGGGGATCTGCTGATCCACAAGGCGATGGCCGGGGCCGCCAGCCAGAGCAGCGCGAAGGGCAGGGCGACCGGCCAGGAGTCTGGGGCGAAGATGATGGCAATGGCCACGGCGGCAAGGCCGAGTGCGGTGCCACCTGCCATCCGGCGATAGAACCCGATCAGATCGAGGCGGGGACTCAGCATCGACTGGGCAGCGGTGGTCCACTCGAGCAGATTGCGGCGTGTCACGAACAGCCGGGTAAGCGTCCGGATGATCGCGTCACCCATGCGCCAGACCTGGTCGGCAAGGAAGGCGATGGAGAGAACCGTCTGCAAGACTGCCAGCCTCAGATCGGCAGCGAGGGTACGAAGATGATTGCGCAGGCGGATCCCGGGCCGCCGCGGCAGCAGCGCAAAAGCCGTCGGCAGGAATGCCGGGATCGCAGCGGCCGCCAGGACAAGCAGGGTCCCTTGCAATGCCGCCGGCATCGGCAGCATCCAGCAAATGACGAGGGTGAGCAGGGTCAGCGGCGGCACCAGCGACCGCTTCAGATTGTCCCCCATCTTGCCAAGGCCGATCGGCGGAACCGATCCCTTTCCTGCTCTGGATGCGAGCATCCAGGGGAGAAGCTGCCAGTCGCCGCGGATCCAGCGATGCTGGCGCTGGGCGGCGACATCATAACGTGCGGGGAAATCCTCGACGACCTCCACGTCCGAGGCGAGGCCGGCACGGGCGAAGACGCCCTCGAAGAGATCGTGGCTGAGCATCGTGTTCTCGGGCACGCGGCCAGCCAGTGCTGCCTTGAAGGCGTCGACATCATAGATGCCCTTGCCCGTATAGGAGCCTTCGCCAAAGAGGTCCTGATAGACGTCCGAGACGGCCGCGGCATAGGGATCCATGCCGCCAGGGCTGGAGAAGACCCGCTGGAACAGCGACCCTTCCCGGCCAGTTGGCAGGGAAGGGGTGACGCGTGGCTGCAAGATCCCGTAGCCGTCGACAACGCGTTGCCCGGTCTCGCTGAAGACAGGGCGATTGAGCGGGTGCGCCATCTTGCCGATCAGCCGGCGTGCCGCGTCCCGCGGTAGCCGGGTGTCGGCGTCGAGCGTGATGACGTAGCGTACATCGGCCGGCACGGCCGGACCACGCCCGGCAATCGTCACGAAGCTGGTGTCCGTGGCACCGCGCAGCAGCCGGTTGAGCTCGTGCAGCTTGCCTCTCTTCCGCTCCCATCCCATCCATTTGTTCTCACCCGCATTGAAGATGCGGCGGCGGTGCAGGATGAGGAAGCGGTCGCCATCGGGGCCAGGCCCGTAGCGGCGGTTCAGCTGCGCAATGGCCTCGTCAGCCACGGCGAGCAGACGCCCGTCGTTCTCGAGGATCTCCTGATCCGCATCGATTCCATCCGACAGAAGCGCGTAGGTCAAGTCGCTGCCGGCGCTCGCGAGGTGATGGACTTCGAGCCGCTCGATCTGTTCGAGCAGATCAACCTTGCTGGTGAGCAAGGTCGGCACGACCACGAGTGTCCGAAGCGACGGCGGAATACCTTCCGCCAGTTCGAGACCCGGCAGCGGTGCTGCGGCGGACATCATGGTGACGATGCGGTTGACAAGAGCGTTGGCAACTTCCGTCGCCGGTAGAAATGCCGCCAATCCGAACAGCACGAGCCAGCCGATCCCGACACCGGGGATTGCCAAGGTCCACAGTGCGATTGCCATCAGGATCGCAGCGACGATGAGGGTGGCGGCGATGTAGCCGCCGATCCCCAGATGGCTGTTGAAGCGACTGATCCGGAGCCGGGGAGATGGGCGGAATCCGATTGCCTGCTCCAGCCCAAGCCGGCCGTTGCCGATCAGGTAGTAGCCGGGATCTCGAGCGCGTGCCCGATCCGTTGAACCTGCCGCTCCATCTGCTGCATGTGATGCGCCCAGAGCGCGATCGGCGATCTCAAGCTCCGACAACGAGGAGCCACGTGCCAGCTGCTCTATGGCGCTCCGATAGAGGTTGCGCGTCGGAAAATCCATTACGCCGAACGCGCTGCCGGCCCGCAGCCGTTCATCAACGAGGCTGACGCTCTCAAACAGCTCCGCCCAGTCCGTGTCCGAGATCAGCCGCATGCTGGTGATGACGTTGCGCGCCGAGACATTGGAAGCGCCCTGACGTTGCTGGGTGCGGTGCACCACTTCCTCGACCGAAGCACCCTGGAGACCCAGGCGCTCTTCCAGCCATTCGAGTGCCGGCATCGTGCGCGGATCCTGGTTCCTCAGCCGCTTGGCGAGTTGCATCGCGAATGGCTCGGACAAGGGCTCCATGGAACGCGCGCCGATGTCCGCTTCGAGCACGGATCGGGCGGAACTGCCTGAGGCCAGCAGCTTGTCCGCCAGAGCATCGGCCTCGGCGCGCGAGGCAAGGCCGACCGTGATCTGGTCGGCAAGCCGGCGCAAATTCTCCACCAGCACGATACGCAACGTGATCGCTATCGCCCACAGTTCACCAATGGTCAGTGGCTGAACGCGCTGATAGGCCAGAACAAATTTGCGCAGCGTATCGGCATCGAAATAACTGTCGGTGTGGGCGACGAAGGCCCAGGTGATACCGAACACTCTCGGGTACCCGGCAAACGGCCCGGTAGCCAGCTTCGGCAGCTGCCGATAATACCCTATCGGCAGATCTTCTTTAATTTCGCGAATTTGTGCTTCAACGAGATGATAGTTGTCCAGCAACCATTCGGCAGCAGGAACGATCTCTCGGCCGGTTTCCAGTTCCCTGGCACTGGCCCGATAGGCAGCAAGAAGAACCGCAGCATTGTCATTCAGTCGAGCGTGCAATGACAGGACTAATGGAAATTGTCCTGTTCCTTGTTGCGCGGCAGCCAAGCTCTGCCCATGCTGTTCGAGCCGCTCGATGCCGAAGAGCTCCCCGCGAACGGGAGCATCATCCCAGGGGGAGGGCAGGGCGCGTCGGCCAAGGGGACGCCATAGCGGCATCAGGTTCAAGGCTACCTTTCCAGCCGGCGCCCTTTCCGCTGGACGGCGAAAGGCTGCCGATCTCAGTGAAAGCCGAGGGATATACTCGCTTTCAACTAAAGATTACTCTCTTCTACAAGAAGAGGCATTTGGTATTTGCCGCTTGATGAGCAGAAAGCAGAAAAACAAAGGCCCTGCTACCTTTCCAGGTGCAGGGCCATCAAGACAACAGGCTTATCAGAAGGCTACTGCAGCATATCGATCCAAGCTAATGGCCGATAGCCGCCGGTCTGGATGATCGATGCTCACCGATTGCCCGACTTCATAGGCGCCTCGCCGCCAGCTGGGTTACGCCACGAGCTTCAGATTGTCGGCGGAAAGCTTGCCACTCTTGCGATCCTGCACCAAGTCGAACTCGACCTTCTGGCCCTCGTGCAGATCGCTGATGCCTGCCCGCTGAACAGCACTGACATGAACAAAGGCATCATTGCCGCCTTCGTCCGGAGCGATGAAGCCAAAGCCCTTGTCGGGATTGAACCACTTGACGGTTCCGATAGTCATGAAGATTCCGTTTTTAGATAGGCACGTCTGGGTCACGAAGTGCGGCCCACAAAAGAGCCTTTTACCAGGAAAACCATCATCCAGCCAAATGCCCGTCTTCGGGACATTGGGCGACATAACCTGCCTCCTTAGTTTTAGATAATACTCAAGATGCATAAAGCAAGTGTGACATTATTATCATTAAAATCCGATTATGTGTATATCATATTATTTAGCATGACATCAGAAAAAAAACCTTAGTATTTACTGAAATTAAAAAAGTACGCATAAAAACATTTTTAATACACTTGTGATAAAAAAGTATTATTGATAAATTGGATCAGAAATCTTATGACGCTAGACAATTGATAAATTAATCTAATATTTAGAAAAAACTTAGTATTATCTTAATATGCCAGCTAGTTTATTATACTTAATAAGTACGATGCTAAATCTGTTACGGAGCTGCAGGATTAGGTTCTGCAGCATGAGGTATATAGTGTGATCTGCCTTCAACGTCTTGATCACGAGAAAGTTGCAGGGTCTGCAGTCATTGTTGCATGCGCGCAAAGGTCGTTGTCCCAGGGATAATCCTGGGTGCGGATGCGCTCCTTGGTGAGATCATAGGCGTTCCAGACATCCTCAATGAGCGGACCTTTGGTGATCAGCTCGCAGATCCGATCGATCGGCGTGCGCCCACACAGGGCGCCATGTGACCGGTTCCAGTTGTAGAACGTTTGCCACTCATCGAGCTGGTCGGGCAGCGAGGCATCCTTGAGGTCGACGGTCGGCCAGAACTTTTCCAGGGCCGTACGCTGGGCTCGCTCGACCTTGCCGTTAACCGGCATGATGGCTGCCGTGCCTTGATGTCCTGCCGACCCAACCGGGTCGGCGCTATGGTGCGACCATCCGGGACACGGGGCACCGGGAGCACGCGAGTGCGGGCAGGCCGACTCTTGTACGATGGGCCGAGAGCTCGCGCCGTTATTTGGCCGCCCCTGCGGCTCGCCCGGTTGCGCTGCAAGCGCGGATCCGTAGTTGCCGTGTTGCCCGCCAGCTCCCGTGATCACGACAGCAGGCGGAGGCAGGCTGATGAGGGTGGTGGGTTTGGACATCCACCGCGTATTCGCTAAGGCGGTGATGCTGAACGACGGCAAGATTACCCGGCTCGCGCGCGTCGGCATGACACGCGAACATCTAGGAGCGTTCGCAAGTAAGCTTGCGCACGACGACCATGTGGTGGTGGAGGCGACCGGCAACGCCACGGCGGTTGCGGAGGTGATCGGCTCACATGTCGGCCAGGTGGTAATCGCCAATCCGCGCCAGGTGCGGCTGATCGCCGAAGCGCGCATCAAGACCGACGTGATCGACGCGACCGTGCTGGCACGGCTGTACGCGAGCGGCTTCCTGCCGGAGGTCTGGGTACCAGCCAGCGAACCCTGGCGCCGCGGCGGTAGGTCGCCCGGCGCAACCAGATCGTGCGGCAGCGCGCCCGGCTGAAGACCATCATCCAGTCGATCCTGCATGCCCACCTGGTGCCGCCTTGCCCGCACGCCGACCTGCTCGGACCCAAGGGCCGTGCATGGTTGCTGGGGCAAGTGCTTCCGCCCGACGAGCAGGACGCGGTGGCCCGTCATCTGCGTGAGCACGACCGCCTCAGCGAGGGCCTGCGGGTGGTGGAGCGAGAGATCGCTCGCGATGCGCTCGCCGACACTGACACCAAGCGGCTGATGACCATCCCCGGCATCGACATGCTGGTCTGATCTTCCCCCGATATCGCGGACACCTCTGATACGCTCCTCCGTG
>VFQN01004909.1_pt1 | contig 17018 bp, 12 predicted proteins | sample 3512371 | NCBI WGS metagenome assembly VFQN01 (sample SAMN10412370, study PRJNA504923) | tailings metagenome | isolation source: Replicate 2 from Balatoc abandoned mine | place: Philippines: Itogon, Benguet | collected 2017-08-28 | reverse complement strand
TGCCCGAGATCATCGAGAATGGCCATCTCTACATCGCCCAGCCGCCGCTCTACAAGGTCGCGAAGGGGCGGAGCGAAGTGTATCTGAAGGACTACAGCGCGCTCGAAAATTATCTCGTCGACGGCGGAATCGACGCGCTGATGCTCGAAACCACGGGCGGCGCGCGGTCGGGCAACGACCTGCGCGACCTGATCGAGCATGGCCGGCGCCTGCGCGCGCTGATGCGCTATGTGCCGCGCAGCCTCGATCACGGACTCGTCGAAGCGCTCGCCTTTGCCGGTGCGCTCGATCCGAACCTCGATACCGCAGGCCGCCACAGCGCGGCAGCGAATTCGGCGTCGTGGCTCAATGCCGCCGAGCGTGCGCTGACCGGCGGTGCCGAAGCGGTCTGGACCGTCGAGGCGGTCGAGGGCGGCGGCTACACGCTCGAACGCCGCTGGCGCGGGGTCAGCGATCACCACGCGGTCGACGCCGCCTTCCTGCAGAGCCAGGAGGCGCGCAAACTGCACAAGCTCGCGAGCGAGCAGGCCGAAACCTACGCCCGCCCTGGCCGCCTCGTGAAGGCGAGCGGTGCGGCGGCGGTCGAGGTCGAAACGACGGCCGAAGGCGAAGAGGACGACGTTCCCGCGGCGACCAATGCCAAGGCGAACCCGGTCACGCGCCCGTCCGAGCTGCTCGACGCGATCTTCGCGCACAGCCGCAAGGGCCTTGCGGTCAGCCGCTACAAGGGGCTGGGCGAGATGAATGCCGAACAGCTGTGGGAAACGACGCTCGACCCGGCGAACCGCTCGCTTCTGCGCGTCAAAACCGAGCAGGCCGACGTCGCCGACGGCATTTTCGAGCAATTGATGGGCGACGAGGTCGAGCCGCGGCGCGACTTCATCCAGACCAATGCGCTGTCGGTGGCGAATCTCGACGTTTGATACCGGCCTGACGTAAATTCGGTTCAGTCCAACGCGCGGCGGCTTGCCTTGGCAAGCCGCCGCTGCTTTGGGCCCTCCACCGAAAAGGGGAGGATGTCATGCGGGTCTTTTCAGCCCTGTTGATACCGATGCTGCTGACGGTTTCGGCCGCTGCGCAGGACATGGACGTCAGCGACGAAGCGGCCATCGAGGCCCCTGACTTTACCGAAATCGACGGCGGAATGGCGAGCTATTACGGCGACGAACTTGCCGGCAACCGCACCGCGAACGGCGAACGCTTCGACCCCGACCAGATGACCGGCGCCCACCGCACGCTGCCCTTCGGCAGCATGGTGCGCGTGACGAACGTGTCGAACGGCGACAGCGTCGTCATCCGCATCAACGACCGCGGCCCCTTTTCGCGCGGCCGCGTCATCGACATCAGCCACGCTGCCGCCCGCGAGATCGGCATGCACCGCAGCGGCACCGCACGCGTGAAACTGGCGCTGCTCAACGACGATTGAGCCGTCGCCGGGTCAGGTGATCCAGCTGCCGATCGTTTCGATCCGCCAGCGATTTTTTTCGAAGCGCAGCCGAAAGGTGCCGCCGGTCCAGCCCGCCGACCATTGGACATAGCCGCGATCGCCCGCGCGGTTGAAAACGATTTTCGGCATGGTCACGGGATGAAAGTCGGGACTTTTTCCGGCCAGCGCCGCCTTGTGCGCAGGCGAATAGACGATGATCGGCTGGTCGCTGCGCAGGCAGGCGAAGTCCGCCGGATCGCCCATCAGGAAGATCGGCCGCGCCGGCCCCGTCGTCGCGCTGCCCCATTTCGTCATCCGCTCGCCGATGTCGGCGCTGGTCATATCGAGCGGCTCGACGATCGGGACCGCATGCACGTCGAACAATTTTTCGAGCAGCGCGACCTGCGCGCCCTGCATCTTGCCCATCGGCGCGCAGCCCTCGGTTTTGCGCGTTCCGATCAGCATCGGTGCGGCATCGCCCGTCCGGTCGAGCAGCAGATGCCGTGCCGCGATGTCGGTGAAACCGTCGCCGTCGCTGTCGCGGGTCAGCTCGGCGACGGGCAGCCCCAGATAGAGATCGGCTTCGCGGCGGCGCGTCGCTAGCGCGACCGGCGGATAGGTGATCGACGCGGTGTCGAGCAATGCAACCTCGACCTCGAGATTGATCGCTCCATCCTCGCCGAGCAAAGGCATCCGCGCTTCGGCGGGTACGGTATAGGGGAAGCGATCGGCGAGGCCGGTATATAGCGGCGCATGCCAACGGCGCCCGCCGTCGTCCGACAAATGAACCCAATAGCCGCCGCCCGACACTTCGCCGACGGGGTCGAAATTCTGCGACAGGCTGATCGCCACTGCCCGCATTCCAGAACGTTCGAAACGCACCGGCATGAAGTCCCCGGGCAACGCCGTCGCGTCCTTGGGCCAGGTCGATGCGCGCCGCGCCGCGGTGCGCACGGCGTCGGGCAGCGGCTGCGCAAGGAAGGGCGACGGATCGGGGTCGAGGCTCGTGCGCTGACGCGCGGACGATTTGTCAGCGTCGAGTCCGATGCGCTCGACAGTCGCCCGCAGCGAAGCGTCATAGGCGGCGCGGCGCTCGGCGAAGCCCGGAAGTCCCAGCGATGCGAGATCGGCGGCCAGCGCTTCCTTTTTCTTCGCATCGTAGCGATCATCATCGAGCTCGGCCGCATAGGCGATCGACCGCTGTTCGTCGGCGCAGATTTCTGGAAATTGGGCGCGATCGAACAGCCGGCAGGCGAGCTCGGGGATCGAATTGCCGCCCGAATTCTGGCTCGAAAAGCCCGCTTCGGCCAGTGGATAGGGGTCGGCGTCCGGATGATCGAGAAACTGGGCCAGCATCATCTGGCCCAGCCAGTCGCGGTCATCGTGGTCGCGGCACGTCGTGTCCGACTTGCCTTCGGCCGAATAATCCCAGCGGCACCGAAACGCCCGCTCCGCGCCCGCGCGGTCGCCGGCCTGTCCGAATAGCGCGACGGCGTCGTCGCGGCGCCCGCGAAGCGCATATGCCGCAGCGAGGCGGAGCATGACCGTCCGCGCGCCCTCTTCCTTTGCAAAGGTCACCGGAACCCCGTCGATCGTCGCGGTTCCGGCGTCGATCCGTCCGGTGCGCAGCAGCGCCTTGACCGGTGCGGACTGCGAATCGACGAGCGCCACCGCTTCGTCATCCTGTCCGGTGTCGAACAGCTTGCCGGCATAGAGCAGGATGACCCGCGCCTTCAGCGCATCGCGGTCGCTTTCGGCAACCCGCGCAAGCGCTTCGGGCGAGACCAGCCAGGCATAGAGCGCCAGCGCGTCGACCGGCGCGAGCACGCCATAGTCGGCCGCGCGGATGAGCGGCGGCAGGAAGGGCGTATCGCCGACGCGTGCGGCGCGGAGGAAATGGCCGCCGCAGGGCGCGCTGTTCGCGATCAGCCACGCGTCGCGGCGGCGATCGGTCGCACCGGCGATGAGCGCGTCGAAATCGCCGGCCTGACATTCATCGATCCGGTCGAGCGCGACGGCGGCGGCCTGGACCACGAGGTCAGTGCGCACCTCGGTGACCAGCGCGAGCAGGCGCCGCCGGAGGTCGGGCTTTGCCGAGGGTCCCGCGTCGGCCTTGACGAATTCGAAGGCGACATTGTCCGATCGGACCCACAAGCGGACCAGTTCGGTCATCTGTGCTGCCGAAAGGCCATAGCGCGGCGCCATAGCGGCGACCGCGGCATCGCGATTCTTCGCGGTCAGTGCCTTGCGAACCTCGGCGTCCCACCCGACCAGCGGCTGCGGCTCATAGGTCGAATGGATGCCGGTCAGCAGAAAGTCGTCGATCTGATCGGTCGATAGCCCGAGACCTGATGGCGCCGCGCCCCCCAGCAGGACCATCGCCGCCAACGCCATTGCATATCGCTTCATCGCATCCCCCGTTCCGAGGAGCGATGTTACACTGTTACATCGGGGGCGCAAGACGATTGCCGGGCGGCCTAATCGAAAACCGACCAGCCCGCCGCATAAGCGAAATGTTCGAGCGCGATCGCACCGACGAGAGAGGTCCCGGCCTCGTTGAGGCCCGGCGACCAGACCGCGATGGCGCCCTGCCCCGGCGCGATGCAGAGGATGCCGCCGCCGACGCCGCTCTTGCCCGGCAGGCCGACGCGGAAGGCGAACTCGCCCGAATTGTCGTAATGGCCACACAGCATCATGATCGCGTTGATGCGCCGCGCGCGGTGCGCCTCGAGCAATTGTTCGCCGGTCAGCGGATCGCGGCCCTCCATCGCGAGGAAGAGGCCGGCCTTGGCGAGCTGACGGCAGCTCATTGCGATCGCGCACTGGCGGAAATAGACGCCGAGCGTCGTTTCAACGGGTTCGCGGACATTGCCGAAGGCGTCCATGAAATGCGTCAGGCTGCGGTTGCGCGCGCCGGTCTGGGACTCGGAGAAAGCGACATCGAGGTCGATATCGACGCTGTCGTCGCCCGACCGCGCGCGGACGAAGTCGAGGATTTCGGCGACCGCCGTATCGAGGTCGCGGCCGTCGATCAGCCGGTCGGTCGTCGCGATCGCACCCGCGTTGATGAAGGGATTGCGCGGCACGCCCTGCTCGTTTTCGAGCTGGACGATCGAATTGAACGCGCTGCCCGAGGGTTCGCGTCCGACGCTGTCCCAGAGCGCGCTGCCGACGCGGCGGAGCGCGAGCGCCAGCGTGAAGACCTTCGACACCGACTGGATCGAGAAAGGGATATCGGCATCGCCGGCAGTGTGGACGGTGCCGTCGGGGAGTGCGAGCGCGAAGCCGAAACGGTTCGGATCGACGCTGGCGAGGGCGGGGATATAGTCGGCAACCTTGCCCTGCCCGCGGTGCGGCAACGCGACTTCATAGGCTTCGGCGACGCAGCGGGCGAGATCGACGGTCATGGCTTTCCCTACCAACTTTATGCGCGAATGCATGTATTTTCATTTTTACGAAAATATTCTACATATATGAAATCATATCGCCGAATCGGGAGATACGCATGACCGACACATCACGCCCGAAGGGGCTTTCGAGCGCCGTCTGTTACAAGGACAGCAAGGCCGCGTTCCGCTGGCTGGAGGATGCCTTCGGCTTCGAACCCGTCTTCGTCCTGCTCGATGCCGACGGCAACCTCGCGCACAGCGAGATGGAATATGGCGCCTCGACGATCATGATCGGCAATGAATGGTCCGACGATCATCGCAGCCCCGCGAACCTCGGCGGCAAGAACACGCAGACGGTGCATGTCCAGCTGGCCGCGGACGAAGATATCGATGCGCATTGCGAAAAGGCGAAGGCCGCGGGCGCCGACATCATCGCGCCGCCCGAGACGCAATTCTATGGCGACCGCACTTATCGCGCGAAGGATCCCGAGGGACATATCTGGACCTTCGGCGTGACGGTCGAGGCGAAGAGTGCCGACGAATGGGACGCCGAGGGCGGCTTCACAACCAAGACGCGGCTCGACGATTGAGCGCCCCAAGATCGAGCGCCCCAAGATCGAACGAGGGGGTCGACCGGATTTTCGGCGCGCTCGCCGACCCGGTGCGGCGGCGCGCGGTGGAACTGCTCGGGCAGCGGCCACGCAGCGCGGGCGAGCTCGCGAACGACCTCGGGCTCGCGCCCCCCGCGATGAGCCGGCACCTGCGCGCGCTGAAGGAGGGCGGGCTGGTCGAGGACGGGCATCCGCATTTCGATGCACGCGTCCGCATCTATAGCCTCAGGGATGGCGCAACCGACGAATTGAAGCGCTGGCTCGCCGAGACCGAGGCGCTGTGGACGCACCAGCTCGGCGCGCTGAAGGCGCATATCGAGGGCGAGACATGAGCGCAGCGGTGATCGTCGCGCTGCGCATCGCGGCAAGCCCCGAAGCGGTCTTCGCCGCCTTCACGCGCGACATCGGCCGCTGGTGGAAGAGCCATCCGCTGTTCCAGCTTTCGCGCAAGGGTGACGGCGTACTGCGCTTCGACCCCGCCGGCCCCGACGGGCGGCTCGTCACGCGCTTCGACGATGGCAAGGAGTGGGAGATCGGTCCGGTGCGCCACTGGCTGCCCGGCGAGCGATTGGCCTTCGGCTGGCGGCTGCCGAGCTTCAAGCCCGATCAGGCGACCGAAGTCGACGTCCGTTTCGAGGCGATCGGCGCCGAGACGCGCGTCACGGTCGAGCATCGCGGCTGGGATGCTATCCCTGAGAAGCATGTCGCGCGCCACGGCTTCGAGCTGATGCTGTTCCAGCGCCGCCTCGGCGAACATTGGCGCGCGCTGCTGGCAAGCGTTGGGGAAAGCCTCTAGCCCGACGCCGCCTGCATCTCCTCGATCTTCTTGTCGACGAGCTCGAAGATGTCGGCGTTTTGCTTGATGATCGCTTCGCAGACGGCGGTTTCAGCGGCGAGAATTTCGCCGCTCTCGCCCTTCGCGAGCGCCGCGTCGACCTTGGCCTTGACGCGCGCGGTATCGGCGTCGGTCATCGCCGCGACGCTGTCGCCGGTGATCGCGTCGGCGGCATCGCTCTCGGCGATATAGGCGAGCAGGACGTAGAATTGCAGGAAGCGGTACGAGACATGCGCGCCCGCTTCGCTGCCGTCCTCGGCGATATCGCTCATCGATTTATACACGCCCGCGCAGCGCGACAGATCCTCGACCTGCGGCGACGCGGCGCCTTCGGCGGCCGCAGCCGCAGGAAGCGCGAGCGCCAGCGCGGCGACCGACCAGATGAATTTCATGACAGGCATCCCCCAAAGGACGCGACCCGGCGCAACTATCGTGGGTTTCGGGGGCGATGTCGATGGCCAAGTCCATCGCCTATTGCGCCTTCATCTGCGCGCGAGCCATCGCATCGACGGTTTCATCGGCGGTCGCGAACAATTTGGGCTGGCGTTCGCGGAACGCCGCGCAGGTGGCGATATCGGCAGCAAAAACGTCTGCCTTCCCCTCGACCCGCGCCAGCAACGCGTCCGAATCGGCGATGGCATTTTCGGCCTCGAACAGCGTGTTCAGCGTCTTCGCGTCGAGATTGTCGGCGGGGTCATTCTCTGCGAGCGCCAGCATGAGCACATAATATTGCAGGAAATGGCGCGCCGCGGTGCGTTGCGCCTCGCTGTCCTTTGGCGCCTTTTCGCTGGTGACCTGATAGACGGCGGCGCAGCGCAGCATGCCCGCGAGTTTCATCATCGGTTCTTCGGCAACCGCCGGTTGCGGCAGCAGCAACGCCGACGCGCAGACGGCCCACAGCATTTTCATGACAAGCATCCCCACCCAGGACGCGACCCGGCGCTCGGTATCGCGCGTTTACAGGGGCTTGTCGATGGCCTTGCTCCCCGGCCCGCTGCACGCCACATCAGGGCGATGTCGCTCCCCGCCCCCTTCACCGACTGGTTCGCCGCGCGCGGATGGCGGCTGCGGCGGCATCAGGCCGATATGCTGGCGGCGGGGCAGCGCGGCGAAAGCGCCTTGCTGGTCGCCGCAACGGGCGCGGGCAAGACGCTCTCGGGCTTCCTGCCGAGCCTCGTCGATCTGGCCGAGCATCCGACCGACCGGCTGCACACGCTCTATGTTTCGCCGTTGAAGGCGCTCGCCGCCGACGTCGAGCGCAACCTGCTCGGCCCGATCGCCGAAATGGAACTCGACATCAGCGTCGAGAGCCGGAGCGGCGACACGAGTTCGGACAAAAAGGCGCGGCAGCGCAGCCGGCCGCCGAACATCCTGCTGACGACGCCCGAATCGCTGTCGCTGCTGCTGTCCTATCCCGACAGCTTCACCATGTTCGCCGACCTGAAGACCGTAGTGATCGACGAAATCCACGCTTTCGCGCCGGGGAAGCGCGGCGACCTGCTGAGCCTCGCGCTCGCGCGGCTGCAGGCGATCGCGCCGGGGCTGCGACGGGTCGGGCTGTCGGCGACGATCGCCGACCCCGACCAGTATCGCGGCTGGCTGGCGCCCGATGCCGATGCGATCAAGGTCACGCTGGTCGAGGGCGAGGCGGGGGCCGATCCCGATATCGACATCTTGCTGCCCGCGGGCGCGGTGCCGTGGGCGGGGCATTCGGGGCGCTGGGCGGTGCATCAGGTGATGGAGGTCGTCGCGGCGAACCGCACGACGATCATCTTCTGCAACACGCGCGGACTGGCCGAGCTGATCTTTCAGGAGCTGTGGAAGGTCAACGACCTGTCGCTGCCGATCGCGATCCACCACGGCAGCCTCGACCGCGAAGCACGCCAGCGCGCCGAAGCGGCGATGGCCGAAGGTCGGCTGCGCGCGCTGGTCGCGACGTCGAGCCTCGACCTCGGGCTCGACTGGGGCGACGTCGATTGCGTGATCCAGATGGGCGCGCCCAAGGGAAGCTCGCGGCTGCTCCAGCGGATCGGGCGCGCCAACCACCGGCTCGACGAGCCGAGCCGGGCGCTGATCGTTCCCGGCAACCGCTTCGAATATCTGGAGGCACGCGCGGCGCTCGACGCGGTCGAGGCGGGCGAGCGCGACGCCGACCGCTTTCGTCCCGGCGCGCTCGACGTGCTCGCGCAGCATGTGATGGCGCTCGCCTGCGCGGCGCCGTTCAAGGAGGCCGAGCTGCTGGCGGAGATCCGCAGCGCGTCGCCGTACCAATGGGTCGATGCCGAGACCTTCGCCCGCCTGCTCGGTTTCGTCCGTGACGGCGGCTATGCGCTCAAAAGCTACGACCGCTTCCGCCGCCTCGCCCCCGACGGGCAGGGCGGCTGGCGGATAGCGCATCCGCGGCTCGCGGCGCAGCACCGGCTCAACGCCGGGATCATCGTCGACGCGCCGACGCTCGACGTACGGTTCAAGAACGGGCGCAGATTGGGAAGCGTCGAGGAATATTTCGCGAGCACGCTGGTGACCGGCGACACCTTCGCCTTCGCCGGGCTCAGCCTCGAGGTCGAGAGCATCCGCGACACCGACCTGATCGTCCGGGCGACGACGCGGCCCGCGCGTATCCCAAGCTATGTCGGCGCGCGCATGGCGCTGACGACGCGGCTCGCCGAGCGGGTGCGGGGCTTCCTTGCCGACCCCACGAGCTGGCAGCGTTTTCCCGAGGATGTCCGGTTCTGGCTGGAAATGCAGCAGCTCCGGTCGGTGCTACCGCGCCCCGGCGAGCTGCTGGTCGAGACCTTTCCGCATGAGGGCAATCACTACATGATCTGCTACCCATTCGAGGGGTGGAACGCGCACCAGTCGCTCGGCATGCTGATCACCAAAAGGATGGAGCGCGCGGGGTTGCAGCCGCTCGGGTTCGTCGCGTCGGACTATGCGCTCGCGATCTGGTCGCTGCGCCCCGTCGAGCATCCCGAGAATCTGTTCGACGCCGAAATCCTGTCCGAAGAATTCGTCGAATGGGTCGAAAGCTCGCATTTGCTCAAGCGCGCCTTCCGCGAGGTCGCGGTGATCGGCGGGCTGATCGAGCGCCAGCATCCGGGGAAGCGCAAGACCGGCAAGCAGGTTACTTTCTCGACCGACCTGATCTTCGACGTGCTCAAGAAGTACGAGCCCGACCATCTGCTGCTCGAAGCCGCATGGGCCGACGCGCGCGAGCGGCTGACCGACGTGGCGCGGCTTGGCGACCTGCTCGACCGCGCTGCGGGAACGATGCTGCACAAGAAGCTCGACCGGGTGAGCCCGCTCGCGATCCCGGCGCTGGTGTTGATCGGGCGCGAGAATGTCGCGGCGTCGGACCTCGACGATGCGCTGCTCGGCGAGCTGGCCGACACGCTGGCCGAGGAAGCGATGCGTCCCGATTAGGGCCGCGACGCCGTCCGGCGTTTCGCTTGCTGCGAAGGCCTATGAGGCGTAGTATTGCAGCAAAACAGGATGAGGATGCCGGCCATGACCACCACGCCCTTTCGTCCGCTTGCGCTGCTGCTCGCCGCGCCCGCGCTGCTCGGTGCGACCCCGCCGGGAGATACGCCCGCGCCGCCGGCCGCCACCGCGACCCCTGCCCCCGTCGCGACGGGCGAGACGCTGAGCCCTCCGGTCACCGTCGTCCCATTCATCCAGCCCTTCGATCTCGACGCGACGCGGCGCATGTCGGTCAAGGTGATGGTCGGCGGCAAGGGCCCCTATTCCTTCCTCGTCGATACCGGCGCCGAGCGCACGGTGATCGCGCGCGAACTCGCCGAGCGGCTGGGGCTGGTCGAGGGGCAGAAATTGCGCATGGCGACGATCGGCGGTTCGGCCACGGTGCCGAGCTATCGCATCGCGGCGCTGCAGATGTCCGAACTGCATCTCGCCTCGGTAGAGGCGCCCGCCTTTTTCGGCCGCCATATCGGTGCGGCGGGGCTGATCGGGGTCGACATGCTCGAAGAGCGGCGCGTGCTTATCGATTTCCGCAAGGAAAGCATGCAGATCCTCGAGACGCGCAAGCGCGCGCGGCCGATCATCCGCGACGACGATGCGATCGTGGTGTCGGCGCGCAATTCGGCGGGTCGGCTGATCCTGTCCGACGCACGGCTGGGCGACAAGCGCATCGACGTGATCGTCGACACAGGCGCGCAGACGAGCGTCGGCAATCTCGCGCTGCAAAAGCTGGTCGCCGAGCGGCGCGCCAACCGCCTGCCCTTCACCCCCAATGTGCTCGGCGCCGTTTCGGGCGAAACGGTTCCCGCGATGCACACCGCGATCAAGCGGATCGTCATCAACGGCATGGACATCAACGACCTGCCGGTGAATTTCGCCGACAGCCAGGCGTTCCGCGCGCTGGGGCTCAACGAGCGGCCCGCGCTGCTGATCGGGATGGACAGCCTGTCGCTGTTCGACCGCGTCGAGATCGATTTCCCGAACAAGCGCGTCGTCTTCGACCTGCCCGACGGGGCGAGCCGCGACACGCCGCAACGCTTCGCCGCAAACTATGTAAATCGGGGCGTCTAGGGTAAATCGGGACGTCTAGCACCCTTGCGGCGGACTCGCGCCGCCGCCATAGCCGCAGCATGTCCGCCGCCGCGACCTTCGATTTTGCGGGCCAGCAGCTCCAAATGCTGGCCGACCGCGCGCTGTTCTGGCCGCGCCACGGCGCGCTGATCGTCGCCGACCTGCACCTCGAAAAGGCGAGCTGGTACGCCGCGCACGGCCAGCCGCTGCCCCCCTATGACAGCCACGATACGCTCGACCGGCTCGCCGCGCTGGTGGCTGCGACCGAAGCGCGCGCGATCTGGTGCCTCGGCGACAGCTTCCACGACCGCGACGCTGCGAGCCGGATCGTCCCCGCAATCGCCGAGCGGCTGCGCGGACAGGCCGCCGCGGCGAAGCTCATCTGGATCGCGGGCAATCACGACGGACTGACCGGCGGGGCGTGGGGCGGCGAGGTCGCCGACGAGATGGTCGTCGATGGCATCGTCTTTCGCCACCAGAGCCTCGCCGCCGAAACGCGGCCCGAGGTGTCGGGGCATTTCCACCCCAAGCTGCGCCTCAACCTGCGCGGCCGGCATGTTTCGCGCCCCTGTTTCGCGGGCGACGAACAGCGCCTGATCCTGCCCGCTTTCGGCAGCCTGACCGGCGGACTGGCGGCCGAAGACCCCGTAATCGCCCGAAATTTTGCCGGAAGCTATCGCGCGATGCTCGTCGCGCAGGGCCGACTGCTGTCGGTGCCGTGCGCGAATGACGCTACGGCAAGCCGTATCGCCGCCGCGCGCTGAGCCTCCGCGGCCTTCGGCCGCTTGGTTACGTCTGTGACCAAAAAGCATCACCCGTTGAAAAACGACGCAAAAGCGTGGGCTTCGGCTGGAACGCCCTAGCAATTTCGATATGTTCGGCGGGCAACAAAAATAATGAAATGTTGAGAGGAGTGCCCACCATGAAATCATCTTCGCTTCTTGCTGCGCGTCTTTTGCGCACGAGCGCGCTCGGCGTCTCGCTCGCCGTCGCCGCCGTTTCGGTTCCCGCCTTCGCGCAGGATGCCACGGATGCCGCCGACACCGACGACAGCGGTGATGCCCCCATCGTCGTGACGGCGCAGGGCCGTTCGCAGCTGTTGTCCGACGTTCCCGTCGCGATATCGGCAGTGAGCGCCGAAACGCTGCAGAACAGCGGCGCGAACGACATTCGTCAGCTCAATCAGGTCGCGCCGTCGCTGCTCGTCTCCTCGACCGGCTCGGAAGCCAATGGCTCGGCACGTATCCGCGGCATCGGCACGGTCGGCGACAACCCCGGCCTCGAAAGCTCGGTCCCGGTGTTCATCGACGGCGTCTATCGCTCGCGTTCGGGCATCGGCCTCAACGAACTCGGCGAGATCGACCGCATCGAAGTCCAGCGCGGCCCGCAGGGCACGCTCGGCGGCCGCAACTCGTCGGCGGGCCTCATCAGCATCTATTCGAAGAAGCCCGATTTCGACTTCGGCGCCACGGGTGAAGTCACCTATGGCAATTACGACTTCTGGCGCCTCGCCGGCAGCGTTACCGGCCCGCTCGGCGAAACGCTCGCTGCGCGCCTCGACGGCGTCTGGGTCAAGCGCGACGGCTTCCTGCGCGACACGGTCAACGGCCGCGACGTCAACAACCGCGACCGCTATTTCCTGCGCGGCCAGCTGCTGTTCGAACCGACCGACGCGCTGTCGGTCCGCCTGATCGCCGACTATACCTCGCGCGACGAGGAATGCTGCGGCGCGACCTATGTCAGCGCAGCGGTCAATCCGTATATCGGCAACCTCAACAACCCGAGCACCGTCGGCGTCGCGCCGACCGCGACGACGAACAATATCGTCAACGTGCTGCGCGACCTCGGCCAGCCGCTTGCCGCGTTCAACCAGGGCTACAGCCGCAACATCTCGGTCAGCCCCGGCCGCAGCTTCGCGGGCGAGACCAAGGATTACGGCTTCTCGGGCCAGATCGACTATGATTTCGGCGGCGCGACGCTGACCTCGATCACCGCATATCGCGAATATCGCTCGGGTCAGGCGGGCGACGTCGATTACAACACCGTCGACATCCTTTATCGCGCACCGAGCGACGACGCCTATCGCCAGTTCCACACCTTCACGCAGGAAGTCCGCCTGCAGGGCGAGGCGTTCGACGGCAAGCTCGACTGGCTGATCGGCGGCTTCTACGCCAATGAAAAGCTGCGCGTGCGCGACAACCTCCGCTTCGGGACGCAGTACGGCCGCTTCGCGACCTGCCGCATCATCTCGGGCGGCGGCCTTGCCGGCCTCTATTCGCCGACCAACCCGCTGTGCGTCCTGCCCGGCGTCGGCCCGGCGACGATCGCGGGCGCCAGCGGCGCATCGGGTCCGGACATCGTCGCGGCCTTCACCGCGCTCGACGGGCTCAGCGATCGCGGCAGCATCAACGACGTCTATCGCCAGAACGGCAAAAACTGGGCGCTGTTCACGCACAATATCGTCCACATCACCGACAAGCTCGATTTCACCTTCGGCATCCGGTACACCAACGACAAGAAGAAGTTCTCGGCGACCTTCACCAACGACAACACGGTCTGCACCACGGTGCAGGGTCTGGTCCTCGACGATCTGTCGAGCACCAACGCCACCGCGCGCGCGCTTGCGGGCGGCCTGATCGGCCTCGCCTGTCAGGGCAACTCGACCGCCGAGCTGAACAATGTGTCGATCAACGACAAGCGCAGCGAGGACGAGTTCACCGGCACCGCGATCCTGTCGTACAAGCCGATCGACGACCTGATGGTCTATGCGAGCTACTCGCGCGGCTACAAGGCCGGCGGTTTCAACCTCGACCGTTCGGCGCTGAAGTCGCCGATCCTGCCGTTCGCGGCGACCCCGGGCGGCGCGCAGGGCCTGGTCGGCAATCTGCAGTTCGACCCGGAAACCGTGCACAGCTATGAACTGGGCGCGAAATATTCGACCGGTCCGTTCGGCCTCGGCCTGACCTTCTTCCGGTCGGACTTCTCGAGCTTCCAGCTCAACACGTTCAACGGCACGGTCTTCCTCGTCCAGAACGTCAACGGTTGTTCGACCGACCTGAACGGCGGCGACCGCGACCAGAGCAAGTTCACCGGCGCTCCGAACTACAATGCGGCGGCGGCGACCACCGGCGCCTGCGCCGCGGACAATGTCGGCTATGGCGTGCGTTCGGAGGGCTTCGAGCTCGAAGCCTCGCTGGTTCCGGCGCGCGACTTCCGCATGACTGCGGGCCTGACCTATGCGAGCACCAAATATCGGGGCCAGCTGGTCGGCAACAACAATGGCGCGCCGCTCGATCAGGCGCTGCGCCTGCTGCCCGGCAGCAATCTGTCGAACGCGCCCGAACTGGTCGCGACCGGCAGCGTCGCCTGGACCCCGGACATCGGCAGCGGCGGGCTTTCGGGCCTTGTCTATATCGATGGCCGCATGACCAGCGATTACAACACCGGTTCGGACCTGTTCCCGCAGAAGGCGCAGGACGGCTATGCGATCTTTAACGCGCGTATCGGCATCCGCGGCCCCGACGAAAAATGGGGCATCGAATTCTGGGGGCAGAATATCTTCAACAAGCAATATGCCCAGGTTGCGTTCAACTCGCCGTTCCAGGAAGGCGGCACCTCGACGACGACCGCCTTCGCCGACCCGCAATATCCGGGCGGCCGCCAGCTCTTCTCGCAGTTCCTTGCCGAACCGCGGACCTATGGCGTGACGCTGCGCGGCAAGTTCTGATCGCACGGCACCATATGATTATGGGGCGGGGCACGATGTGCTCCGCCCCTTTCTTTTGCCTCGCGAAGTCAACCCGTCACATGTGACAGCTGTGGCGCAAAAGCCGCGCTCGCCACCTTATTGACGTTACGGCAACCGCGGACGCTGGCGTAAGCCGCGCCGCATGATACCCTCGTCCCCAATAAAATAACCGGGAGAGGGCCTGAACCATGCAAAATCGTTCGATTTCCGCTGTCCGCCTGCTGCGCGCCGGCGCCGCGAGCCTCGCGCTGTCCGCCGCGATCCTGTCGGCGCCCGCCATGGCGCAGGCCGCCGATGACGGCGCCGAGACCGATGACGGCACGATCATCGTCACCGCGACGCGGCGCAGCGAGGCGCTGTCGGACGTGCCGATCGCCGTGTCGGCCGTCACCGGCGAGACGCTGGAAAAGACCGGCGCGACCGACGTGCGCGCGCTGGGGCAGGTCGCACCCTCGCTGCTCGTCTCGGGCGCGACGAGCGAGGTCAATTTCTCGGCGCGCATCCGCGGCATCGGCACGGTCGGCGAAAACCCCGGCCTCGAAAGCTCGGTCGGGCTGTTCATCGACGGCGTCTATCGCAGCCGCACCGGGGTCGGCCTGTCCGAACTCGGCGACATCGAGCGCGTCGAGGTGCTGCGCGGGCCGCAAGGCACCTTGTTCGGCCGCAACTCGACCGCGGGCCTGATCAACATCGTCACCAAGGGACCCGACCTCGGCGCCTTCGCGGGCAAGGGATCGGTCAGCTATGGCAATTACGATTATTGGCGCGTCGACGGGATGATCAACGCCCCGCTGGGCGACAAGGCCGCGGTGCGGCTCGACGGCGTCTGGCAAAAGCGCGACGGCTTCATCAAGAGCGTCACCCCCGGCGAGCCCGACATCAACGACCGCGACCGCTGGCTGGTCAAGGGCCAGCTGCTCCTCGAGCCGAGCGACAGCGTGAAGCTGCGCCTGATCGCCGATTACAGCCAGCGCAACGAGAATTGCTGCGGCGGCGTGCTGCTCAATCCGGTGCGCAACCTGGCGCGCGGCGCCGACGGCTTTCCGGTGGCGTCGGCGAACACGCTGCTGCCTTTGCTCCAACTGCTCGGGGCGAACCATCAGGTCGCACCCGCCGGGCAGAGCTTCATCCGCCAGCAGGCGAATACGCCGGGCGTGCCCTATCGCAGCGACACCAAGGACTGGGGCGTGTCGGGCGAGCTGACTTGGGACTTCGGCGGCGCTACGCTGACCTCGATCAGCGCGTATCGCGACTACAAGAATGCACAGGGACAGGACGGCGACTTCAACGCGCTCGACATCCTGCGCCGCACAGACCTCGACCGCCGCTTCCGCCTGCTGACGCAGGAGCTGCGCCTGCAGGGCGAGGCGTTCGACGGGCGGCTCGACTGGCTGGTCGGCGGCTATTTCGCGAACGAGAAGCTCGATGTCGACGACGACATCAAATATGGCGCGGACTATCAGCGCTTCGCCAACTGCCTGGCGGCGGCGAGCCTCGCGCCGACGCTGGTCAACCCGGCCTCGGCGACCTGTTCGAACCTGCCCGCAGCGAGCTTCCCGGGCTTCCAGGGTATCGCCGCCCTGCTCGGCGCCGCACCGCTCAACGGCACGGGCAACAATGGCTCGACCTTCGCGCAGCGCAGCACCAACTATGCGCTGTTCACGCACAACAGCTTCGACATCATCGAGGACACGCTGACGCTGACGATCGGCGCGCGTTACACGCACGAACGCAAGACGCTGGCGGGCGACGCCAATTTCACCAACACGCTGTGCCCGGCAATCGTCAATTCGTCGCTGCAGGCGCTCGCGAGCCTCGCCTGCGTGATCAACGGCACCGCGCCCGACATCGTCAAGGGATCGGCGGGGACGAAGTTCAGCGAGGGCCAGTGGACCGGCACCGCGGTACTGAGCTGGAAGCCCGATCCGGCGTGGCTCGTCTATGCCTCGGCGTCGAAGGGCTACAAGGCCGGCGGCTTCAACCTCGACTATTCGGCGCTCGACCGGCCGTGCAGCACGACCGCGGGCTCGGCGGCGCAGAACGCCGCCTGCACCGCGGCGCTGGCGCGCCCGGTCAACACGCCGGGCAACGGCCGCCCCGAGGCAAGCGACCTGCAGTTCGCGAGCGAAAAGGTCGACGCCTATGAGCTCGGCGTCAAATGGGACGGGCCGGGCGTCGATGTGAACGTCGCCGCCTTCTATCAGGAATATAGCAACTACCAGCTCAACACCTTCAACGGCATCAACTTCGAGGTGACGAACATCCAGGCGTGCAAGGACGACCTCGGCACCGGCCCGATCGACAACAGCGCGACGACGGGCGCCTGCGCCGCCGACCGGCTGACCCCCGGCGTGGTCGCGAAGGGGATCGAGATCGAGACCTTCCTGCGCCCCGCGCGCTATGTTTCGGTCAACATGGGGCTGACCTATGTCGACACCCTCTATCGCCGCAACCTCGTCGG
>VFQN01004908.1_pt1 | contig 17029 bp, 24 predicted proteins | sample 3512371 | NCBI WGS metagenome assembly VFQN01 (sample SAMN10412370, study PRJNA504923) | tailings metagenome | isolation source: Replicate 2 from Balatoc abandoned mine | place: Philippines: Itogon, Benguet | collected 2017-08-28 | reverse complement strand
CCACCGCCACCCTCCTGCCCCCCTCCATCTCAACCATGACGCCCACCGCACAGCGTAGCTCCTCCACCGATGCCGCCAGCGTCACCGACCGGATCGCCCAACCCCCCTCCTCAGCACCCCAGCTGCCCGCCTGCTGCACCCCCTGCAGCGCACCCCACACCCGTCGCACGCCCTCCGACGCCGCCAGCTGCTCCGCCTCCTGCTGCTGCCGCTTCCGTGCTGCGACCTCCATCGCCTCCACCAGCCGGCGGGGCCCGGAGCCCCCCGCCATCACCTCTCCCAGCCGGAGGTCGGAGCCCCGCTCCTGGCCAGCCCCACGCAGCAGCTGCGCCAGCTCACCCACGCACGAGGCCCCTCCGTTGCCCTCCGCCCCACGCTCCCACGCCTCAAGCTCCAGCTGCACCCGCCACAGCCACACAAGCGCCTCCTCGTGTGTCAGGCCGATGAGCAACAGGGCATCCCTGTGCTTAAAACGCTCCCACCTGCCCACCACCTCCTCCAGTAGCGCCCGCACCTGGCTGCTGCTCGCCACCAGTACCTTACCCCCGAGCTCCGCTGCTGCCAGCACACCTTTGCAGAGCGAGTCCCCGGCGAGCTTATCTCTCGCCGTCATCTCAGACCGAGGCCAGTCGAAGTCAAACCCATGCGGAAAGCGCCGGTCCTGCTTGACTCTCCTGGCAACGCTGCCCACGCGCCGCAGCAGCACCTGCACCAGGCGGCCGCCGATGTCGTCAGGGACCCCCAGTGTGGCAAGCGCCCGCAGCACCGACGCAGCATCATCCGCCTTGATCCAAAGGGCAGGCTTGGGCTGCGCCTGGCCGGCCTCCGCATCCGCACCCTCCGCAGCCGCCGCCTCCACGCTCAGCAGGCTCAGCATCTTGCCGTACAGCCGCTCATCGGGGCGGTGCCGTGCGGCCGCCAGCGCCTGCCACAGCGTCACCCAGACCTTGCCGCTGGCCTTGGCCCCAAACTCCTCCGCCAGCGCCGCCTCCACCACCGACCCAAACCACGCATGGTTGGCGTACCCCGCCCTCGCCAGCACCAACGCACCCCAAGCTGTCCGCGCAGGCCGCATCGGGCCGCCAGGCTTGCCGCCCTCCTGGGCCACAGGGAGGCACCCTGCGGCCAGCGCCTCCGCCGCCCCCGCAAAGCCCTGCTGCTGCAGCGTGGCAAAGTCCTCATCTAGCCCCACGCAGTGATCTGAGATCTCAGGAAATCGGTCCATCCCTTGGCCCAGCCGGCGGGCCATTCGCTCCACCAGGGGCTTGGCGCGTTCCGGGACACCCGTCCGGGCGCAGAGCCACAGGGCGTTTGAAGTGAGGTACAGGCCCGACCTCCGCAGCTTGTCCTCGTACCTCTTTGTCAGACTGCGGATGCTCTCCTCGGCCGGCGTGTAGGTGCCGCTCTCACGCAGCCGCTCCAGTGCAGCGATGGACAACCACAAGTCCTCCGTCGGGTCGCGGCGGTCCACCACGAATGCCTGCTGCCACAGGTCCTGCGCGGTCGCGTCGCGATGGACCATCACCGAGGCTTCCAGCCGCTCCAGCAGCTCGCGTGGGTGCGTGTAGTAGCTGGTGTTAGCGCAGTCGCCCAGGGAGCACATGTACAGCAGCTGGCTGCATTCCGGAATGTGACGGTACTCCTCCTTCCTGAGAAGGGACAGGGCACTGTCGCTGTAGACGGTCAGCAGCTCTGCAGCTGCCGCCTGCAGCTGCGGCGCGCTGTCCGGCACCTGGTGCAGCGCCCACCACACCCGGAGCACACGGTCAACATTTTCGTAGTACGGCCAGTCATACCCGTCTGCCTGCAGGACGGCCAGCACAGCCGCTGCGAGCGGCAGCTCAGCTCCCTCCTCCTGTGCCTGCCCCGCCCCACCGGGCTGCTGCTGCTGCTGCTGCTGCTGCTGCTGCTGCTGCTGCTGCTGGACCCAGCCGTAACCCGTCAAGGCGCAAGCATGCAGGATCTCTACCGTCCTGGCGTTGTAGTAGTTGCCTGACTGTTTGCTCAGCAGGGGCAGGAAGGAGGAGGCCAGGGTGTGCATGACGGCCCGGGCCTTGGCAAGCAGAGCTGGGTCGCCAGAAGACGGTGTCCTCCGCATGCCCCCAGAGTCCCAGAACAGCTGTGGGCGAGGCAAGGGGTGTGTAAAGGACAGCAAGTTACTCCAGAATGTTACCGCTCTTCGACAGGCCCAAGGGAAAGACATAGCTGAATTGCTTCAAAGGGGTCACGGTGCATGCCACCGTAGCAAATTGCGCAAACATTAAGACGCGTTGAACTGCTTTGGGTTGCTGGACAGTACAACGCCTGTTGCGTAGCAGCCAGCGCGGGTTGATCGTTACGTGTCTTGGAGTGCGGAACGCCCTGCTACAACAAATACCTTGCACAGGAGACACGGTTGACCAAGGCCGCACCTTGGCAACGGCGGAAAAGGCTGAGAGAAAGCCATCCATGTCCTGCTTCTCTGCCCACGTAGCCACTTCCATCTCCACCACCTCCTGCAGGTCCCCAAGGTCCTCAATTCCCGAGATTCCCGAGATTGAATTGTAACCATTCCCATTCTTCGTGATGTACCGGTATTCCGGCTTGCAGTTAGTAACGCTGTCACCGTACAGTGCCGGTGCCCTGTGACACGCAGCAGCAGCTGCTGCTGATGGTCGTGCTGCTGCTGCCGCAGGAAAAAAAGGTGCCCACGGCGAGACACGGGTGCTGCTGTACGTGCACCTTTGTGGAGGGTGCTTTGGGACTTGCTGTACAGGGGCTGCGTTCACACCGGTCCGGCTGGTCTGGCACAGGTGACGTGCACGGTGTAGCGCTGGCGCCCCGGAGCCCGACGTCGCTGCAATGCCGCACCCGGCCGATCCCGACAACATCTCGTCAAGAGGATGCTAGGGCTTTAAGCAATAAGATACCTGGGGCGTGCGAACAACGAAGTATGTATGGTATCCGCGCTTGTGCTGGAGGTGTTTTCTCACGAAATGGGCGCACTGCGCTTACAATGTGAGCTACACAAACCGCTACCTGTATGGCAAGACATGCATGTCGACTGTCAGGAATGCGGTTCCGAAGCGGTTCCGGGGCGACAGGACCTGGCGCGTCGAGCAGAGCAGCATTTATATCTCTGAAATCAGAGTATTTAATCGTGCTTTGTGTGGATGCAAGTGAACCTTCGCTCGTCCCAGGTCGCGCTCGTGTCATCGTGTGCCTGTCACCACCAGGGGCATCAAGACCCCTCTCTATCGAGCTGGGCTTGAGAAAACTACATTCCAGCACGCTTTGGGTCTGCATGTGCCTTCACAAGAACGCGCCGGCACTTCTTGGCATCTCACATGGCGACTCATATGCCCAGGCGGGAAGCTGATCCGCGCGTCATGTCGATCTCTGGCTTCTGAGTCGGTGGTTACAAACCTAAAGGCGGTTTCGGGAGGCTGTGCGAGGTCGTGCAACAGTTGCAACAGCTCGCCGCCAACTGCCGTGCTTACGGTAGGGTTCTGCCGTTATGGAACGGGTCCGCAGCAATGCCCCCTGCTTCTCCTCCCCCTTCTCCTCTCCGCTTTGGGCGTACCAAACTCTCAGTGTCCGAGTCTCCGAGTGTTGGCAGTTGGCAGTTGTCGGTGGTGGCAGTTTGGGTGTTGGTTATTGGCGGCATGGGCAGCCAAGTAGCCAAGAACGCTGACGCACCTGCACGTGTTGTCCAATGACTGGTGCCACTGCACGTATGGTTTTACTACGTATTAGCTGTGTAATGCTAGGATGCATGCAGTCAGGTTAAGAACGTTGTCGGGTTCATCGTCATCCCTGTCTTGACCTGTGATCGGTGCCACCAACCACCGCCCGGCCCCCGGGCGCGCCCTCCTCTCTGCAGGCTAACGGACCCTGCCGCCCACCACCCAGACCGACGTGCGCCGCCGCCTGCACCGCTGCGGCCTTGCCGCCAGCCTGGACCGCACCCTGCGCATGCTGTACAGCGCGCAGGACAGCGGCCGGACAGGCATAGCCACGGCGCTCAAGGATGCACGCGCTGGTGAGCCATAGAAGACGGCGGCAGCGATAGCAGCAACGCGATCCGCCGCCGCTAATGGGAGCAAAGGCCAGGATGATACCGCGCCGGCGAGGAAGGAGGGGGACACCAACGGCGATGGCAGCGAGGGAGCAGCAGCACCAAGGGGCCAGCTGGCGCCGTGCTCACGCTGTCCAAGCGAGCGGCCCTGCTGGCCCGGTCGCTGGAGGTGGTGTCTTTGCCGCAGCGGGGCGGTGACACAGGCGGCGGCGGGTGTGACAGCTGACGCGGGCATGGGGGCAGGTGCGCTGGAGCGCGGGGCAGTGGTGCGGTGGGCCGGGGTGACGCTCAGTGCCTTGATTGCCGCGGCACGGGGCATGGAGGCGGAGCTGGTGTGCAGGGCGGCGGTTACAGGGGCCGCGTGGGAGATGGAAGTGGGGGAGGGCGAGCCGTACGGGGAGGATGCTGGCAGTGGGGGTGGTTGCGGCGGCGGCGGCGGCAGCGGAGGCGGCCTCGACGCGTGGGTTGTGGTCTCAGCCTGCTGGGTGAGGCACACTATAACTGGTATGTGAATAGGCGCGCATGTATGTGCCCGGAAGCGTACAGCAGCCACATACCTCCAGTTATGTACATGTCATAGAGTTTTACGAGCCAATGATGTTGGTAAGGACTCTAAGTGGGACGGCGGTTTGTAGGTTGACCGGCGTTTGTAGGACAGACACAGCTGAACTCACCTGAGCTGACACAGCTGAGTTTCACCAGCCTCCTTTATCCTTCTAGTGCGATTCTTAACGGGTTGAACCTTAAAGTAGCGCGTGGAGCCTGGCATCGTGTTGTGCTTTCACGTGGGGAAAACGCGTCAGCGAGCAATACTGTACGCAAACTCTTCCTTGGCATAGGTCGATGCAGATGTACATATTCACGTTTCACGCGGGTCGACAAAGCGGCTACGTAGGCTGCACATGTAGAAACGGGCGTAGTTCAGGTAGAGTTCGGGGCTAGGGCCAGCCCGCTGAAAATCAAGGAAATGCTGCTATGGGATCGCGCTACGCACGTCTTCTTCCTCCGCGAGCTAGCAAAGCACAAGGTTCCCGCCTCCCCCAAGGGCGGGTTGCTGGGAGACATTGCGACATGGATGGTGGGTGCAAGTGCCTCTACCTGTGACCCTCGAGTCTATGGGCTCTCGGTATCAACTCACGCACATGCAGACGCATCAACAAGTGTATCCAGTCACGAAACCATGTATGCACAAGCACCTCTCATTCGTGTTGTGTTGGGGGTGTGGTACACCCAAGGGTCCACGCACTGGGGTTGGTCCAGCCGTGCCAAAGGGCAGTGGGCCACTGTACGTTAGTAAATGTCATTGCCACTGCTCGCCGGCATATCTGTCCCTGTACCCTCTGCGCGGTTCGTGGCTATCAGGGGCATGTCCAGATTCCCGCTTGGTAACGCCCTTACTACTCTTGTTGCCCACCCAACAGCGCCAACCGCCACGTGCGCAGCCACGTGCTGTGTGCCTGTGCGTGCCCCGTCTGCTGATTTGACCGCCCTGATCACGTCGTACAGCCAAATCCAGCACCCACACCGAAAACCCACTGCCAGGTGGTCAAGGAGCTCGTACGGCCCGCCACGGCGCACACCAAGACGGACTTCGTACAGTGCCTCGTGGGCGGGCAGCTGCCACCCAGCTACAGCCTGCCGTGGTGCGACGCCGGCGGCCAGATGCCGGCGCCAGGCCCTGACGGCGCCAGCCCGCAGCCGCAGCCCATGTTTGGCCCCACCACCTACTTCGCCAGTCACGCCTGGGTGAGCATGTGGGTTAAGGTGTGGGGGATGAGGGAGCGGCAGCGCCCACGCGGACGGGGCCTGGGCTAGCTGGCCAAGCGGTGCTGCAGCCGCCATAAATCGAGCTCGCTGCCACTGCTGCTAATCATGTCACTGCGTCCACCCCTTCCACTGTCACTGCTGCTGCTGCTGCTGCTGCTGTCTGCTGTTGCGGCATGCGTTCCGCGTGTGTGTGCACAGAGCTACAAGTTCGCCGAGCTGGTGGAGCTGCTGGAGGCGCACTACGCCGCACTGCCGCAGACGCAGGGAGGCGCCGCGTACGTGCCCGTCTTCTACTGGGTGGGTGGCTACTGGGAAACACTGGAGCATTATGGGTAGGAAAAGAGGAGCATTGCAAGCGGGCACGCGGTAGTGTGGGCGCAAGTGGTGGGGTGGGCCAAGCAGCTGCCTGCGTTGATGTTTAGCCAAGAGCTCTATGCACAAAGTGCTCTACAAGTGCAACGTAGTGGGATGGTATGAAGTGTAGCACAGCTTCCAAGCTTGCCCTGACGACAAGCACCCCAACACTTGCGTGGGGCGCGGGCCCCGTGTCCCTTCCCATATACGCAACGAATGCCTTGTTGCGTGTTCCCGCCGCCGCCGCCATGCCACCAGGTGGACATCCTGGCGGTGACGCAGCACTTCACGGGAGACTTCAAGGACCACCCCGACTCCAATTTCCCGGGTGGGTGGTGTTGGCTAACCGGAAGCAGACCGCCAAAATCAGTGCACGTGCGTGCAACTGCGGTTCGTTGCGGCGATGTACAGTATGGCTACTGGCCTAAATCCCTTTTGGTGACGCATCGCACGCACCAGTCCACCCCGCACGACTCGCCACCCAATGGCCCCGTCTTTCCGACCTCCTCCTGCCACCCGCCATCCCCAATGCCTGCCCTCCCAGGCGTGATCAAGGCCTCCCAGGCTGTGCTGTTCACCATGCACCCATGGCGCAGCCCAGTGGCGCCCACCCGCGTGTGGTGCCTGTTCGAGGCGCTCACCGCCGTGCAGAGCGAGGGTGGGCTGTGTAGGCCGGTCCCCTGTGTGTCATTGACATTGGTGTGCGAGGCAATGTTTGAGCCGCTAACCGCTGTGCAGTGCGAGGGTGGGCTGACGAATGTGGCGCGTGGCTTTGAATGGGGCAGTACTGGCGCGGGCGGGTGGCTGGGTGCTCAGCAGGGCAGATGCGTGGGTTAGCCGGGGAGCTAGGTAGCTGACACGCAGCCGTGTAGGAGGTAATGCACTAGCCCTTGCTGCGGTGTGACTGCCCTTGCCGCCAACAAGGCCCACCTGTGCACTACCGTACCCTTGCCAGCCACCCAGACGCCTCTCGCCTGCTTTTCACACAGACTGGTAGCAACCAAACCAACCGAACAACGCTACTGGTGTCCGCAATTACGCGCCCCACAGGCGTTGGCCTGGAGGTCCTGCTGGACACACGTGACAGTGCTGACACGCGGCCGCAGACGCTGCTGGCGATCGTCAGCTCCATCAACGTGCTGACGGCGCAGGTGGGGCGGGGGGCCGCTGGTGGGGGGTAGGAGGGGCAGGGAGGGCAGGGAAGGACAGTGGGTTGTAGGTGGCCGCCATCGATTCATCTCCACCTACCTCCAACGGCTCCGTGCGCGTCTGAATGCTCCGTCCGTGCTGCGCGCATGGGCGGTTTGGACACGCACAAAGCTTGTCAACTCCAACCGCCGCTGCCAACGGCCGCACGTGGCCCTCCGTGCCTCCCGCAGGCCACTGTCGCCAGCGACAAGGCCTACATTATGAACTGCATCGCGCGGGGGCTGGGCGCCGCCGCCTTTAACGCCACGCTCAAGCGGCTGCTGCGGGTGCGCGGGGTGGCGTGCGCGGGCTGGGAGGGTGGTGTGTGCTGTGGATGCGTGGGGTGGCGTGCGCGAGCTTGGAGGAGAGGACGGGGGTGTTGGTGCGCACGGCAGCAGAGGATTGTGTGCATCCCGCGTTCATGCTGGCTGCGAGCTGCTTGCTTGTAGGCGCGGGACGGTGGGGCTGCGGCGGCGGGGTCCTTCTGTGGTGCTGTCGCACTGGGGCTGCCGGGGGCACGCCCCAGCGCACTGCCGGCTGCGCACGTGGCCCCGGCCCAACGGCTGCCGGTCTTTCGCATGCCCCTTCACTGTACAGCACACACTGCCCCTGCCCCTGCCCTGCCCCTGCCCTGCCACACCTCAGCGCCCCCAGTCCTGTCCTCGCCTCTCACCTAGCACACCTGCCACAGTGCGTCCCTCCCTCCCCACCCTCCTCCCGCACAGACCGCGCTGCTGGATACCATGCTGCGCAAGGCCTTCAGGGCCGCACGTGCGGAGGACGACAGCGTGTCGTACGGCCCCATGGTGGAGCTGCTAAAGGTGGGGCGGCGGGATGAGGGATGAGGGGTGGGTGCGTGGATAGCGAGTGCTTGGATGGGTAATGGTGGTGTCGCCAGGTGTCGCCAGGTGTCGCTACACCTCCACCGCAAGAACCATCGTCAAAGCGTCGAATGGGGCTGGCTGGACGGTAGAGGGAAGGCAGACAGGCAGCAACAATGATATCCTAGGATGGTAAACGGCTTTGCAGTAGAGATGGCACGCGGGGTCGCACGGGTTGAGCTCGAGTGTGGCCCTGTGGCGGGGCAACCGGATAACTGTGGCTGGGGCGGATGTGGGTATGGTAGGCAGGAAGCGCCTGATCGCCTGACACAGTGCAATCCGCACAGTCCATGCACGGTGCTCGCGGCCTGAATGAAGACGCGCATCGATGTCCCCGACCCCGGCTCACCACCAGATGAACGGCCGCCATCTGCCCAGCGGCGTTGTGGACGTGCCAAAGCTCATGCCGTACGCAGCGCCGGCCGACATCGTCAGCCTGCTCAGCAGCTACTCAGCCTCCAACTGCCCGTGCGTGCTGGTGCTGTCCGGCCGCGACGGCTGCACGGAGGAGCGGCACCGCCGACACGTGGGCGGCTCGGAGAAGGTGCGTGGCTGGGACGTCATCTGATCAACAACTTGTTGCAGAATCACATATTGTCCGGGCCGGAGGGGTGGGCAGCCGCAGCCTGCCGCGGTGCACCAGCTGGCTGGGCGAGGTGTGCGCCGCGAGGCATAGGATGCACGCACATGCGACCGTGAGCACGTGCAGAACGCACCTGGCACCTCCTTCCCAACCAAGACACATGAAGGCCGAGCGCCTGTGCCGTTGCCGCCCTGCCTTGACAGATAGCGCGTGGCCTTGCGGATGAACCCGGTGCGGCCCTGTCGCTGGGCGTGTGTTGCTCCCACACAGGACTGGGCCGTCGACTACTACAGCGCTTGCCTCAAGCTGTGGACGTACCTGCCGCTGTCCAACAAGGCCATCGGAGCACTCGGCCGCATGCTCACCAGGGTTGCCAGCGGGGGCGGCGGGGGCATTGGCGGCGGTGCGGCGGCGGCACGCCCCGCCATGGTCGCTAGCAGCAAAAGCAGCAGCAGAAGCAGAAGCAGAAGCACCGCCGCCGCCGCAATCGGAGGCAGCGCGCTGCGTGCCGCCAGCGGCTCCAATCCGGTGGCCTCAGCGTCCTCCGTCTCCTCCCCGCCTCCGGTGCCGTCTGTGAAAGGCCCCATTGCTGGGCGGCGGGCTGGCCTTGCAGGCGGCGGCAGCGCCAGCGCTGCAGCTTCAGCTGCTTCCATTGCCGGCAGCAGCACCGGCAGCCGCACCGCACCCATCGCGGGCAGGCGCGCGGCCGGCGGCGCGGGGAGCAGCAGCGTCAAGAGCAGCAGCGCGCCGACCGTGCCTGCCACGGCAGCCGCGACCACGCCAGCACCACCACCACCTCCAACACCGCCACCAGCAGGTGCAGCACCAGCTGACAACAATGACGGCGACGACGCTTCTGCAGGAGGTGGTGGGCCCGGCGGCGGCCAGGAGCTGCAGGAGCTGTGGCTGCGGCTTGGCAACGCCGGCACACCCATCCGCTGGCGGCAGCCGTGCGCTGACAGCGACAAGGGCATCTTCACGGCCGAGGAGGTCGCGAAAGCCGCCAAGCCGGAGAGCTTCCGGGCGTGGAAGAAAAAGAAGGACCCCAACTGGCGGTCCATCCACGAGATGGATTTCCCCAAGCACCTGGTCAAGCTGATAAAGCTCGACTGGCAGGAGAAGGAGGAGTTCGACAAGTGGAGGGACGGGGTGCTGACGGAGCTGGCGGTTCAGCGTGCTGCCAATGCCAAGGACGCGTCTGCGCGCGCCGCAGCGGAGCGGGCTGAGCGTGCGGAGCGCGCTGAGCTGTGGCGCGGCCTGGCGGCGTACGGTGCGCTGCGCGTGCTGTGTCTGCACCGCAGCGTGCTGTGCGCCGATGACGTGACGCAGCTGCAGGGCGTGCTGCGCGCCAGCCGCGGCCTGAGGGAGCTGCAGGTGGGTGCAGCATGTAGCGTGAAGCCTGGGGTGCGGCGTGTGGGGCCACACATGCTGGGCATCTCATGGCTCAGCCACCTCCCATATTTGCTCAATCATGGGAGCCAGAGCACACGCAAGTAGTTCCACCTCCCATATTTGGGGAAGTACAGGAGCCTGGGCATGCTTTGGCTGGCTTGCTGGGTCTTGTGTGTGGTGGCAAGCGGGGGTAGGGTCTCTGGTGTTGTTGTAACCCCACGCCTGCTGTTACCGCCACATGTGACACCGCGCAGCTCATCGAGTGTGAGGCGGAGGAGGAGGGCACCTCCACGCCCGGCGTGGCCACGCGCGGCCGCGGCTTCGGCGCCGCCGGCAGCACCGCGCCCCTCACCCGCCGGCTGCTGGCGGCGACGCTGGGCGGCGGCGGCGGCAGCCACGGCCTGCAGCGCCTCACCATCACGCCGCCGCGGCTGGCCGCCTTGGAGGAGCTGGATGCGGGCCTGTGCGGCGGAGGTGGAGGTGGAGGCGGAGGTGGAGGTGGAGGTGGAGGTGGAGGTGGAGGTGGAGGCGGAGGGGCACAGTCGCTTGAGGAGCTGGTGTTGGCGCCTGTGTGAGTGGGGCCGTGTGCTTGGCTAGCTCCTACTCATGGCACACAGTGGGAATGGACCTGGGACTCCAAAGGGCCGTGAATCCCGCCTGTGGCCTTTGTTTACGGAAGGCGTTTCAGCTCACAAGCCCCTGTCCCCGTCCCCGTCCGCAGCGCGCTGGGACCTAAGGCTGCTAAGCAGCTGGCGGAGGTGCTGGCGGCGCTGCCAGCACTGCGCGCCGGTGCCGTTGACAGCCTCAAGGCGCCGCCGCTGACGGCGCCGCCAGCCGCCGCCGATGACGAGATGCGCGCCGCCGTCACCCAGCCGTACAAGCCGCCGTCGGGCTACCCCACAAAGGTGCCGGCGGAGATGCTGCGCAAAATCGACTGGAGGATCTCGTACCCGTACGGCACAACGCACGAGGTGCTGCGCTCCACTCGCTCGCCCGACCTGTCGTACTACCCGCAGTACGACAGCCCCGTGGAGGCTGCGGAGGTGGCGGCGCTGGACCGCGTGCTGCAGGTGATGGTGGTCGACAGCGCCCACGAGATCGAGGCCTTGCTAAATGTGCTGTTTGTAATTTTATTGTATATAATTTGGTGTGTTGGTATGTCTCCTGTCAAACGGACCGCGTGCTGCAGCTGATGATCGACGGGAGGGTGGGGTGGGGTGGGAAGGTGTGTGGAGGGAACCGCGGGACACATGGGCCTGCTTGCACCGTCCACACGTCCTGTGCCCGACAGCCTCTGCAACTGCTGCTGCATGTGTGCACCCTCCTCCACTGCTGGCCTCTCCCGGCGGAGGCGCTTCGCAGCACGCGCAGCGCGTTGCCGTGCTGTCCCACTGGCTGTCGGCAGTCGCGGCCGGCCCCGGCCCCGCCGCCGCGGCGGTGGCACGCGGCAAGGCTGCCGCCGCCCGGAATTCGGCCATCCAACCCGACCCAACGGACCCTGCCGAAGCCGGCAAAGAAGTTTCCGTGGATGACTCGGTACTTGAGACGGACTTCGAGGTGGGGCCTGGGGGAGTGGAGGCGCGCATGGCGGCGTTGCAGGCCGCAGGCCGCGAGCTGGAGGCGGAGTCCCTCAAGGTGGGCGGTGCTGGCGTGCTTTGGGCGTGTAGAGAAGCAGGTAGTGGTGGGGTAGGGAAGGGGCGCACGTATGCGCGCGGTTACGGGGCCAAAGGCGAATGTGCCGTTCGTGCGAGCATGTTGCCTGTGGGCCACCGCCCAAGCGCAGTGCGTATGTGGACTACCGTGCAAGCGCAGCATGTACAGTGCCTTGTCCGCGCTTCAGCCTCGCGGTCCAGGTTCCTTGTGGCATGTGTAGTGATATGATCAAGGACGCGCCGATGCTCCCGTCCATGCGAGTGCGCAATGGTGGGTGCTAGGCCAAGCAGTCACCCCCGTCGGGCATGTGTGTGTGTGTGGGTGCGTGCGCGCTCTGTGCACGTGGGTGTGGGGTGCGCCTCCTGGCTACGGAACGGCACAAACAGCACACCTGTAGGCCACTGGGTGTGACTCGCTATGTTATCTATGCATGCTCCTGTTGCAGGCCGCGGGTGGCTGCGCCTACGCCTCCTGCTGGCCGCACCTGGTGCCTCCCAGCCGGAGGCGGGCGGTGCTGGGGCCTGACGCGGAGCGGCTGCTGGCGGACGCGCCGACACCGCCGCCCCTGCGGGCGGCTGCCGCCATCGCTGCGCCTGGTTTGGGGTCTCTGCAAGGTAGCAGCAGCCTTGCGCTGCTAGGGGGCGGAGGCGGCGGCTTTGGGTCGCTGCTGGGGGCTACAGCTACCGCCGCTGCCGAGGCGGTGCAAGCAGCACGAGGCGGTGGTGGAGGCGGGGTGAGTGCGGCAGCAGCAGCGGTCGCTGCTGCCGACAGCGATGACAGTGACGATGACTTCTCGGACCTGGACCAGATCGGCTGGCGGCCGCAGCCGGGGTTGAAGTGGGAGGGGTAGCACGGCGCAAGCGTTGTTGCTGTCCGTGCTGGGGGGCCTACCTGGCGCCAGATAGACCTAGCAAGGAGCTGGGGCAGCAGGCATGGGTCATGAGGCAGCCGGCCCGCTGGACTGCAACGGCCAACGAGAACCCTACGAAGAGCTGCGTGGGTGGCCTGTGTTGTGCACGCGCAAGATAGCGCTGTGTCGGTGCGAGGCGCGGTTGCACCACAGAGCTTGACGATTAACGGTGTACGGGAAAGAGATGCGACGCCCTACGTAGTATGGCGCAGCTGCATATTGCCGCTGTCTAAGGGCGGGGTCCGGGGTGTGCTGGTTGCTGTGCACTGGTGGGTTGATGGCCTTGAGGTGGCATACGTCCACACGCACCGCAGGCAACAGATTCTTCCCATGCAGCACGGCTCGGCATTGCAGCTGTCAGCACGGGTGCACGGCTGGGCGCAAACATACAAAGCACGGGTGCATCGCACACACCATGTTTGGCATACCGGTGTGTTGACGGTTGTCGGACTGCATCATGGATCATGGACGCTGTGCTGATGCATGCACATTGGCGCTGCGGTTGGAGTATGGGGCTGTGATGCGCTACCCTATCGCTTGCCCTATAGCGTGCTTATGCATGGCTCTAAGTAAATTGCAGACCGTATTGCTGCTCTTTGTGTTTTTGGAGTACGCGTGGGGAGGTGCTTGCATGTTCCCCTGCACTCAGCTGGCGGCGTGGAAAAGCGGACCAGGTGGCAGCCCCGTAAGCTGCTGCAGGCTGCTGCCCAGCCCAAGGAATGCTGCCGTACCGTACATCAAGGCACGTGTTAGCCTGCTGCCTTCATGCGCGTAAATGCCGTGAAGCGGTTGCACGGTATGCTGGCTGCGGGTAATGAAGAATGTCCGTTCATGTTGTGGCTTCAATGTCATGCATGTGCGGCGTGTCGCGGGGCGCACGCTGGTGTACGGCACCCATGCTCACCCAGGCATACAGGGAGAGATTATAGATGTAGGGTGAGCTGTGTGTGCGTAGTAGGATTGGTGCTGGTGAGCGTGGAGCTGCTGCACCTACACGTGTTTCCCCTCCCACGCCCCCACGCTACGGTGTGGACTGGGCGCTTTGGCTTTCGTGCTCCTCTGCGGATATGCGGAAGGCGAATCACTGCATCCTGCTTCACACTTGAAAGCTGTCTCTCAGCCACAACGTTTACCTTGCTGGCCCCGTACTGGCACATCAAGGATCCTCCATACGCCATACACGTGGTACACAGGTGCAATGTGTGTGGTTAGACACGTTAGATAATTCACCTGTCTATCTATATCGTATATCTTAGTCAGTCGCTTAGTCAGTCGCTCTGGAGCTGACCTCTCTACCAGCCAAGTAAGTCAATTTTCGCTTTATGGGGCAACGAGGACTTGGAGCCCTTTTAGGGACATCGTCGCGGTGGAACTGGGTCGCTGTCGCGCCGTCGGCCTGTTGCACGCCTGTGTCTTGCAAAGCTATTCTACAGTATAACAACTGACACTATTGGAAAGAAGCTTTCCACAGAACGTGCAAAATGCGGAACCTCCCGTTATGCTGCCCATGCCGTCGCCGCTGTCCTCTTGATTTGCCCTGCGCCCCATCCCTCGCACCCTGGCCAGACCGCAGCCCCGCACTACAAGTTCGCAGCGACTGGTCAACATGGGAGGAACTACCACACTTGGAAACAGCATCGCGTGCGCGGATGGCAGCGGGCCGTCGCAAAGGCTGCCCAACGCCGTGCAAACTCAAATTCTCTCTTTGCTGTCGCCGAACGAGCGCGCCCTCAGCGGCCGCCTGGTGTCCATGGACGCAGCCGGCGGCCTCTGCGGACCAGAGAACTGCACCGCCTCCCTGTCCCAGCCGCTGCCGCCCCACGCCGCAGCCTGGGCCGTGGAGGCAGGGCAGCAGCACGTGCGGCAGCTGCACTTTCGCCACAGGCTGCAGCTGCTGTGCACGGCTGCCGCCAGCGGCAGTGAGGCCAACCTGGAGGTGGCGCTGGCGCTGCTGCAGCCCAGCGTCTTCCCAGAGGTGCTGCAGCTGCCGAGTAGCGAGTGCCGCCCCGATCCTGGCCTTGCGGCCCTTGAGGCAGGCCACCCGCAGCTGCTGGGCTGGCTGCTGCGCCACTGTCCGGGGCTTATGTGCCGTGGGGAGGTGCTGGCAGCTGCAGCTCGGCACTGCGATTTGGGGGGGCTTCAGGCTACGTGGAAGGCATTACAGGCTCATCCGGGCACCCGTGCGAGCAGCAGCCTGCACAGCCTGCTGACATCGGACGTTTTGGCACAGGCAGCCGTATCGCCCAGTCCGGACGCAGTAGCCAAGATGGAGTGGGTCCTGGCCACAGCGGGAAGCAGCTGCAGCATGGAGCGCAGCACAGCAGCGGCCGCCGCCCGCTCGGGGGACTTGGCCCGGTTGCGGTGGCTGCGGAACCTGGGTTGCCCGATGGAACATGGGGCAGGGCGAGCAGGGGAGGAAGACGTGCTCCCCGCGCGCCACGGCCAGGTCGGCGTGCTGACATGTGCTCTGCAGCACGCCGACCTGGCCGTGGCGCCGTGGCTGGTGGACGAGGCGGGGTGCGGGATGCCGGCGGCGGGCGGCGGTGGTACTGCAGCGGAAGAGGGCAACAGCTCAACATGGACGTGCCTCATGCAGGCGGCTGCCAAGAGCCCAGATGCAGTGGCTAAATGGCAGTGGCTGCAGGAGCGGGGAGGGCCGACCTGGCTGAGTGCAAGCGAAAGCTGGGCGCTGCAGCTTACGCTAGCAGCAATAAAGGCAGGGCAGGTGGAGGCGGTGCGGTACCTGCTGTCAGTATTTGGCTCTAAACTGCAGTTGGACCCGGACAAAGTGAGTGTGGCGGCAGCGAGCTCGGGAAGCGTGGCCATGGCGGAGCTCCTTAGGCAGACGGGCTTTGTGTTCACGCACGCAGCATACGACGGCGCAGCGAGGGCAAGCAGTTTATCCATGGTTCGATGGTTGGCGCAAGAGGCTCGCGTGTCGGCTGCCCCGCTGGAGTACTACCATCTGTTCGGCATGACAGTCAGGTGGCCCGAGGACTCCTTGGCCCACAGCCGGGACCTGCTGGAGGCGGTGCAGTTGGTGGTGGGGGCGGGGTTCAGCAACTGGGAGGACCGCCCTAACGCCTCCCTAGCAAGCGCAGCATACCGGGGCGACCTTGCCCTGGCCCAATACCTGCTGCAGCAGAACGCGCTGTATCATCCGAGTTTTGCAACCATGCGAGCCGCAACAAAGGCTGGCTGCGAGCCCCTGCTTGAGTTCCTCACATCGCTGCCGGGCTGCGCGACGCCACGGGGCAGCGATGCCCTGTACATTACGGCGGCGTGGCAGGGAGACCTAGCGACGCTGGACGCTCTACGGCGGCTGGGCGCGCCGTTGGGCGGGGAGGGCGTGGTGGCGAAGGCAGTGCAGAAGAGGTGCGGGGAGTCTGCGCTGCGCTGGCTGGTGGAGCACGGGGCACCGGTGGGCAGCGCAGAGAAAATGGAGAAGGCGGTGAGGAGAGCTGTGAAGCGCGGGAGGCTTGGTGCTGAGGCGGCGGCGTGGCTGCGTGGCTTGGTGGCGGGGGGCAGCGGTGCGGGGTCTGACGGGAAGGAGTGAGGGAAGAAGGAGGCGTGGGGTGACGCGTGCAGTGTTGCATGCACATAGCGCAACGGGGAGACGGCTGTGATGTAACGCTGACACTGTCGCAGGGCTGGGTATGCTGGTCGGTGTGCAATGGTGGGGTAATGTGCACCGTGCGTGGTGGTCAAGGGGCATGCACCGATGCACGGGCGTAGTGTCTTTTGCGATGGTCAGTCTGTTAGGCACTGCGAGTAGTTGGCTTTAGCTTGGCAAAGTTGGCATTGACCAACAGAGCGCGGGTGTGTGGCAAGTGCTGTGTGTCAAAGGTTGGCGGTTGGTGAACGTTGCCATGGGTTGTTCGTGACTGCATGATTGTTGGCAACACCTGTCGGTTGCGGTTGTGGTACAAGGCTGTCTTCAGCCACATACATTCCTGCACGCAGCATACTACACCGTACGGGCAGCCCATGGGTTGTACCATGTGGGGTTTCGTTGTTTGTTGGGGTAGACATGTTCGGCACCAATGCTTGCATGTCCTCCTGCGCCCAGCTGGGCTGCGTGCGGAGCTGCGGACACGGAGCAGCTGGGACCCTGGGAGGACCAGGGAGGACCGTTGGCGCAAAGCTGCAGCCCAGGGCAGGGAACGTTCCATCACCGAAGCGATAAAGGGGAACCCTTTGAGCGGAGGGCTAAAGTTGTCGCAGGGCTAGGGGACTTGAGAGAT
>VFQN01004907.1_pt1 | contig 17029 bp, 15 predicted proteins | sample 3512371 | NCBI WGS metagenome assembly VFQN01 (sample SAMN10412370, study PRJNA504923) | tailings metagenome | isolation source: Replicate 2 from Balatoc abandoned mine | place: Philippines: Itogon, Benguet | collected 2017-08-28 | reverse complement strand
GGCGGTCGGCTGCTCACGCCGCCACGTCTCCGAGCGCCTGCGTCTCCTGCGCCTGCCGGAGGCGGTCACCCAGGCGATCAGCGACGGCATCCTCAGCCTCGCCGCCGTACCGCGTGTCGAGGCGGTCGCCGCTGTCTCGGTGCCGGTCGCCGACGCCTTGGTGGCGGCCGTGCGCGAGGGCCGCGCGACCTCGGCCGAGCTCACCGACCGCCCCGACGCGGTCGTCGGTGAGCTCGCCGTGCGCCGGGGGGAGGGGCCGCTGCTGGCGTCCCTCCCCGGCCACCTCGACCTCGCCGACGTGCTCGACCCCGACGTCGACGGCGAGCTGATCGCCCGCGCCGAGGCGGCGGGGGTGCGCGGCGTCCACCTAGGTGCCGACGACATGGATGCCGCCCGTGCCTACCGTTGCCTGATCGAGTTCCCCGAACGGGAGGACAGCTACTGGCGGCGCGGCTGGGTCGCCGACAGGGCGTGGCTCACCGACCGTGTGCGCCTCCACGTCGAGCGGGTCGAAGAGCGCGCCGCCGAGCGCCGCGCCGCCGACGAGAAGGCACGCGCCGAGGCGGCCGCTGCCGACGCTGAGGCCCGCGGCGACGACCCCGAGGCCGCCGCCGCCGCCGCGCCTGAGTCCGAGGATGCGCGCCGGGCGCGCGAGCGGGCCGAAGCGGCAGAGGACCGGCGCAGCGCGCGCCTTGCCAACCTCGACCTCGGCCGGCGGGCGCTGCTCGCCTACGACGAGCCCGAGGCGATCACGATCGAGGTGGCCCGCGCCCTCGCCCTGACCGCCCTGCACCACCACCAGACCGAGGCCGCCCGCGGATTGGCGCTCTGCCACGAGCGCCTCCACAAGGTGGAGACGCGCACGACCAAGGCGGGGGTGACACGCCAGAAGGTGACCTACGCCGACACCGTCGAGGCCGATCGTGCGCTCGCCGAATGGATCGAGGGCGCGCGCACCCCCGAGCAGGTGGTCGGGCGCACCCTCCAGGCGCTGGCGCTCGCGTGGTTCGCCGACCAGGCGGCCCTGCCGCGCAGCGACCGGCGTCCGGCGGGCGTGCCGGGCCGGTACGGCGGCGGCATCGCCGCCGGCCTCGACGCTCTCGTCACCGACCTGGTGCGGCCCGTGCTGCCCGAGCGGATCGCGGCGGGCCTGCGCGAGTCCTCGCAGGGTGAAGCGCTCGCGGCGTAGCCCCGACACCGACCGGGACGGGCGCGGCGCGGGCCACAGGTCTCGCGCGGCGGGGACCCGTCCCGGCCTTCGCTCCGTTGCGCGCTGACCGGAACGCCCGGCGGGCTCTTGGCGGCCCGCCGGGGTGCGCCCGCCAACAGCTCAACCAGCGCACAGCACGGCAGTCAGCGCACAGCCGCCAGGACGAACCGAGCAGGCCCCCTTCGATCACGGCGACGCCCCGAGCGCCGCTCCAGCCGAACCGCTCCGCACCAGTTCGCGACGTGGTCTCAACAGACCCGCAAAGATGGCGGGCGCAGTTGCATCATGTGATGCTCGGGGCTGCCGATGCTCACGATCCGCGCCGCCAAGGGGTCCGAATACTACGAGCGCGCCGAGTTCGCCCGCGACGACTACTACTCCGAGCGCGGACAGGTGCGGGGTAGCTGGGAGGGTACGTCGGCCGAGTCCCTCGGCCTGAGGGGCTCACCGCCGGATGGCGCCCTCGGCGAGCTGCTCGAGGGCCGGCATCCGACCTCTGGAGAGGAGCTGGCGGGGGCGGGGCGCCGGCGCGGCGGGAACGTCGCATTCGACCTCACCTTCACCGCTCCCAAGAGCGTCAGCGTGCTGGCGGCGGTCGGCGACGAGGGCATCCGGCGGGCGATCCTTGCTGCCCAGGCCGCCGGCGCCCGCGCCGGGCTCGACTACCTCGAGCGGCGGGCCTGCTTCGTGCGCCGCGGCCGCAACGGAGTCACCGTGCTCCCCGGGCAAGGCTTCGCCGGGGCGATGTACCTCCATGAGATGGCCCGCTCGGGCGATCCCCACCTGCACGCCCACCTGGTGATCGCCAACCGGGTGAAGGGCCCCGACGGGCGCTGGAGCGCACCCGACATGCGCCCCGTCTACGCCGAGGCCAAGACGGCTGGCACGATCGCAGAAGCCGTGATGCGCGATGCCCTCACCCGCTCACTTGGAGTGGAGTGGGGGCCCGTGCGCAACGGGATCGCCGAGCTGGCCGGAGTACCGAGCGAGGTGTGCGAGCACTTCTCGAGGCGCCACGCCGAGATCGTCGAGGAGGCGACCGCCCGCGGCTACGCGAGCGCCCGTGGCATCGCGGTGATCCAGCGCGAGACGCGCGACCGGAAGCGGGTCGTGCGACGCGAGAAGGCGGTGGGGGAGTGGAGGGCGCGCGCGGCCGAGCATGGCTTCGGTGGCCGTGAACTCGCCGCCCTCATCGGACGGCGGCGCCACAGGGGTAGTGAGGCTTCCCGTGTAGACGTCGATGCCTGCCGGGCGCGCATGCTCGGGCCGGCCGGCCTCACCCAGCGCAGCTCCCACTCCACCCGCGGCGAGGTGATCCAGGCGCTCGCCGACGCGCATCCGGACGGTGCGGCTGTTGGTGTCCTGGAGGACTTGGCCGACGACTTCCTCGCGCGCGAGTGCGTCCCGCTGGTCGGCGCTCGGGTCGAGCACGGGGCCGGCCACCAGGAGGCGCTCTACTCGACGCCCGACATGCTCCGCGCCGAGGTGCGCCTACTCGAGGCTGCAGCCGGTGCCGATCCCGACGGCGGGCTGGTCGCAACGGATGACGCGACCGAGGCGACGATCACCGCGCGGCCGACACTCGGCGCCGATCAGGCGGCCGCCGTTCGCCACCTCTGCTCGGGCGAGGGGCGGGTGCGGGTGATGGAGGCACGGGCCGGCACGGGCAAAACGTTCGCGCTCGAGGCGGTGCGCGAGGCCTACGAGCGCTCCGGTGTTCCGGTGATCGGTGTCGCATGGCAGGGCCAGGCGGCCGACGTCCTGCAGCGCGACGCTGGCATCCCCTCACAGACCGCCGCGTTGCTGCTCGACCGGATCGCCCGTGGCGACAAGGAGGCGATCCCGAACGGTGCCGTGATCGTCTGCGACGAGGCCTCGATGATGCCGACGCGCGCCCTCGAGCGGCTCACCAGAAAAGCCGCGCAGCGCCGTGCGCGCCTTATCCTCGTCGGCGACCGTGCTCAGCTACCGGCGATCGACGCGGCCGGCGGGTTCGCTGCGCTCGCCGATCGTCTCGGCGCTGCCGAGCTCGTCGAGAACCGGCGTCAGCGCACGGCCTTACAGCGTCAGGTGGCCGACCGGATGGCGGCGGGGCGTCCGGGCGACGCGCTCGCCCTGCTCGCCGAGCAGGGACGCCTGCACGCCTTCGAAGACGCCCGCGACGCGCGGGCGTCGCTGGTCGCGGCATGGGCCGAGACGTCGCTGGCGGATCCCAGGAGCGGTCTGATCCTCGCCCACGACCGCCACGAGGTGGCGACGCTCAACCAGATGGCGCGCGCCACCCTCGACCAGGCAGGGCTGCTCGGGCCGTCGCGGATCATCTCCTCAAGTCGGGAGTGGGCGGCGGGAGATCGCCTGGTCTGCCGCCGCAACGACTACCGCCTCGGGGTTCGCAACGGCACACGGGGCACCGTGCTCGAGGTAGACACGGCGAGGCGGCAGCTGAACGTGCGCACCGACGACGGCGGGGTGGTGCGGCTGCCCGCGGAGTACCTCGGCGACGTCCACCACGGCTACGCCCTCACCGGCCACGTCAGCCAGGGGACGACCGTCGAGCGCACCTACCTGCTCGCAAGCCCAGAACGGGGAGGACGGGAGTGGGCGTATGTCGCCGCCAGTCGGCAGCGCGTCGACCTGACGCTGTTCGCCGTGCACGACGAACTCGACCGATTGGAGGCAGCCCTCGCACGCTCCTGGGGCCGTTCCGACGCGAAGCGACTCGGCCTTGATCTCGCGGACGCCGACCACCGTGAATCCGCACTGACCGCCGGGCGATCAGAACTCGATCGGTTATTGCCCGAGCGCGCGCGGATCCGGCTCGCCCGTCTCCACGAAGAGCGGGATTCTGCTCGCCGCGTGGCGCTCGGGAGCGGAGAAGACGCGACCCGGGCCCGGCAGGAAGCGCAACTGCTGACCGACGAGATCCGAGCGTTTCCGGCCGTCGTCGAGGAGCGACCTGCGCCGTCGGGTAGAGGACGCGGTGATGTCGGCGGCAACGCCCGCGCTCTCGATCGCCGGCTTGGCTCGCCCCGAGTCCGGTGATCGCACGCGCCAATCGCCTACCAACCGCCACGGTCCATGGGCCGAGGCCTTTGCCCCTGCTGGCTCTGGATTGGCGCCCGTGGGAAACCCCTGATACCTTCACAGTCATGAAGGTATCTACGGCTTCTCCGGAGGGATGCACCGCGCACCGCATCGAGCCAGATCGGCTTGACCGGGCGCGCTCGGCGCTGGGCGAGGCGGCCTCCCTCGACCTCGCGGAGACGTTCCGGCTCCTGTCGGATCCGGGGCGGCTCCGCTTGATCGCCGCCCTCCTCGCCGCGGACGAGCTGTGCGTCTGTGATCTCGCCGAGGTGACGGGGCTCTCGGCGACCGCGTGCTCGCACAACCTGCGTCTGCTGCGAGGTCAGCGCCTCGTCCGCTACCGCCGGCAGGGCCGCAACGTCTACTACACCCTGGACGACGAGCACATCCGGACTCTCCTCGCCGTGGCCCTGGAGCACGTGGCCCACGGGTGAGGTGGACGAAGCAATGAGTCGAGGTCACGAGCACGGCGGCGTGATCTCCGCCTCCGGGCGCCACCGTCGCCCGCTGTTGATCGCTCTGATCCTGACCGGCTCGTTCCTCGTGGTCGAGGTGGTCGTCGGGTTCGCGATCGGTTCGCTGGCGCTGCTCTCGGACGCCGGTCACATGCTGACCGACGTGGCCGGGCTCGGGATGGCCCTGGCCGCGATACAGGTGGCCGGCTCGCGTCGGTCGCCGGCGGCGACCTTCGGGCTCTACCGCCTCGAGATCCTCGCCGCGCTCGTGAACGCGGTGCTGCTGGTGGCAGTCGCCGTCTACGTCCTCTACGAGGCCTGGCGGCGATTCGACGAGCCCACGGAGGTTCCCGGCGGGTGGCTGCTCGTCGTCGCGATCGCCGGCCTCGTGGTGAACATCGTCTCGTTCCGGCTGCTGCGAGGTGGCGCCGGCGAGAGTCTCAACGTGCGGGGTGCCTCCCTGGAGGTCCTGTCCGACCTCGTCGGCTCCCTCGCGGTCATCGTGGCGGCCCTCGTCCTGATCGGCACGGGCTGGCCGTACATCGATCCGATCGTGGGTGTCGCGATCGGGCTTGTCATTCTCCCTCGGGCGTATCGCCTCGGTCGGGACGCGCTGCGTGTCCTGTTGGAGATCTCCCCGGCGGAGGTGGACGTGCCGGCCCTGGAGCGCCGGCTCGCAGCGCTTCCGGGTGTGGCCGGCGTGCACGACCTCCACGTCTGGACGCTCACCTCGGGGCTGCGCGTGGCGAGCGCCCACCTCGACGTCAGGGAGGGCGGCGATTCCGATGAGGTGCTCCGGCGGGCCAGGGCCGCCATCGGCACGGAGACCGGGATCGAGCACGTGACCCTTCAACTCGATCCCGCGGGATTCGACGACACGAAGGACGTGACCATCTGATGGCCGAGCCCGTCACCATCGAGCTCCCCGGCGCGGCGACAGACGACTGCCTCACCTGCGAGGAGAGGGTCCGACACGGCCTGGAGCGCCATCCGGGCGTGCTCGCCGTCGAGCCCGTCCCCGGCCGCCGCGCGATCGCGATTGGGTACGACCCGGAGCGCTGCTCCCCAGACTGCCTCGACGAGGCCGCCCGAGAGCTGCGATCGAGCCTCGATGAGAAGTACCGACACCAGCTCTCGCGTCTCAAGGGGATGGACTGCGCCGACTGCGCCCAGACGATCGAACGCGCGGTGGCCCGGCTGGACGGCGTCACGGAGGTCGCGGTGAACTTCCCGGCGTCGACGATGCGGGTCGAGTTCCGTCCCGAGGTGATCGGATTCGAGCGGATCGCGCGCCTGGTGCGCCGGCTCGGATACGGCGTCGAGGGTGAGTCACCGTCCGCCGGACGCGGCCGCTTCGCCGGTGCGCTCAGCCGTCGCCGCACGACGGCGGGGGCGACGCTGCTGCTCCTCGTCGGTCTCATCGTCGATGTGGCGACCACGCTCACCCCGGTGCCCGCGTACGCAGCTGCGGCCCTCGTCGGCGGTCTCCCCCTCGCCCGGTCGGGCGTCGCCGCGCTCCTCGCCACGCGGCGACCCGACATCAACATGCTGATGACGATCGCCGTGGTCGGCGCCGCGGCGATCGGCGCATGGCTCGAGGCGGCTCTGGTCGTGGTCCTGTTCGCGATCGGCGCCGCCCTGGAGGAACGCGCCGCGGCCCGCGCCCGACGGGAGCTCGCCGGCCTGGTCTCGCTCACGCCGCCCACGGCCCGGGTGCGCCGGCGCACCGGCGACGGCCCGTTGGCCGTGGTGCAGGAGACGGAGGTGGACGTCGCCGCGGTGGTCGTCGGCGACCTGGTCGTCGTACGTCCCGGCGAGAGGATCCCGGTCGATGGAATCGTTCGCGACGGAGCCTCCGCCGTCGACCAGGCACCCATCACCGGGGAATCGGTGCCCGTGGACAAGGCCTCCGGCGGCAGCGTCTATGCGGGCACGCTGAACGTCCAGGGCCTGCTCGTCGTCGAGGCCCGCTCCGCTCCCGGCGACACGACCCTGGAGCGCATCGGCGTGCTCGTCGCCGAGGCGCAGGCACAGAAGTCGCCGTCCGAGCGGTGGGTCGACGCGTTCTCCCGTTGGTACACGCCCGCGGTCGTCGGCGCCGCGGTCCTCGTGGCGACCCTCCCGCCGCTCGCCGGCCTGGCCGGTTTCTCCTCGTCCTTCTACGCGGCGTTGGCGCTCCTGATCCTGGCCTGCCCCTGCGCCCTGGTGATCTCCACTCCGGTCGCGATCGTCTCCGCTCTCGGCCGGGCGTCCGCGTCGGGCGTGCTGGTGAAGGGGGGTGCTCATCTGGAGCAGGCGGCGCGGATCCGGGCGGTCGCGTTCGACAAGACCGGCACGCTGACCGCGGCTCGGCCCCAGGTGGTGGCGGTCAGGCCGCTCCGGGGTGGAGGGGGCGGGCTGCTCGCCCTCGCGGCCGTCGTGGAGGGGGGCTCCGAGCACCCCCTCGCGCGCGCCATCGTGCAGGCCGCGGGCGATGACCGGGTGCCGTCCGAGGTGGAGGACTTCGAGGCACTGGCGGGCCTGGGTGCGCGCGGCCGGGTCCACGGTCGCCAGGTCATGGTCGGGGACCTTCGGCTGGTCGACTCGCCCGAGGCGGCACTGGTGGAGGCGGTCGAGTCGTTGCGCCGAGCGGGCTCCACCGCGGTCGTCGTGATCGTGGACGACGAGCCGCTCGGGGTCATCGGCATCGCCGACGCGATTCGCGCCGAGGCGGCCGCCGCCGTGTCGGATCTGCGTCGCCTGGGCGTGAGCCCGCTGGTCATGCTGACCGGCGACAATGCGGTCACCGCCGCGGCCGTCGCCGAGGCGACCGGCGTGGACCAGGTCAGGGCCGGGCTGCTGCCCCAGGACAAGGCGGAGGCGGTGGCCGCGATGGGCCGCGATGTCGCGATGCTCGGAGACGGCGTGAACGACGCGCCGGCCCTTGCGAAATCGTCGCTCGGCGTCGCCATGGGCAGTGCCGGAAGCGACACGGCCATCGAGGTCGCCGACGTGGCCATCATGGGCGACGACCCCAGGAAGCTCGCGGGCCTCATCGGGCTGGGGCGCTGGACGCGAACCGTCGTCCGCCAGAACATCGCCTTCTCTCTCGGCTCCAAGCTGGTGGCGGCCGGCGTCCTCGCGGCCGGGGCGCTACCGCTCTGGGGAGCCGTGGCGGCGGACGTCGGCGCCAGTCTGATCGTGGTCGGCAACGGACTGAGGCTGGTGCACGGCCGGCCACGAGGAGCGACGCGCGATGACCCGATCCTGCGACCGGTCACCGCCGACCCCGTGGCCGAGGAAGCCGGGGCGGGAACGGCGGCCGGTTCCTGTGGCGACGACTGCTGCGGGTCGGCGGCCGGCTGATGACGTCAGCGGGCCCGTGAGCCGTGCGACCGCGAGAGGCCTACGCGCCGCCACCCGCGTGATCGGGATCGATCCGCACGAGCTCTGGGTACGGGTTGAACGGCGTCCAACCGCGTCGCACTTCGAAGTGCACGTGCGTGGCTCCATAGCGCGCATCGCCGCTGTTTCCGACCGTGCCGACCACCTGCCCGGTCGAGACGGGAGACCCGACGTCGAGCCCGGCTGCGATCGACTGCATGTGGGCGTAGTAAAACTGGACGCCGTCGGTGCGCTGGATCCAGAGGTAGATGCCGCCGAGGCCGGTCTCGGTGCGGGACATCTTCGAGATCACCCCTTTGTCGGCTGCGACGAGCGGCGTGTGGCGGTCGGCCATGATGTCGGTGCCCTCATGACCGCCCTGGTTGCGCGGTGCGCCCCAGTCATTCGCGTAGGCGTGATCTCCAGAGACCGGGAAGGCCCTCACGTACGCGCCCGGCCCCGAAGGCGCGGTTCCGGCGGGCGCGGACGCTGCCGCGCGCACCCGCAGACCCAGACGACGCAGGAGCCGCGTGTCGGCCACCCCCGTCGGCCGCATCCGGAGCCGCCTCTGCACCGTGCGCACCGCTCGCCTGGTCGCGGGCCCGAACGATCCGTCGACGGCGATCCGCAGCCCGCGACGGCGCAGTTCGCGCTGCAGGTCCCGGACGAGCTGCCCGAAAGCCCCGACCCGCAGGGGCGTGGCCTTCGCCGGTCGCGCCGCCCCTGTCGGCACTCCCGGGGGTGGAGGCGCGGCGGCGAGCGCCACCCCCGTGGGTGCGCTCGGGATCTCGACCTGGGCGGCGGCGACATCGACGACGGTGCCACAGAAGGCGGCGAGGGCCGAGATCATGATGGCGGCAACGCGGCCGCCCGACGGTGTTTGCCGGATCGTTCGGCTCCTTTCGCCGACCCGAGGGCGGCCGGGGCACCGATTCGCGGGCACGAACCGGGGTCCTCATGGAGTCGGTCGGGAACGGGCGGCACTGTACGGCTTATCCCTGATCGGGGTCAAGCGAGCGGCATCGCAGGGGACGATCGTCCCCTGTCAGCCCCCACGGCACGGCGACCCGCGATGTCAACGGTGCGCTGTCCTACGATCGCCCCGTGACCACGGCTCTCGGCGATTCGCCCGACCCACCAGATGACGGCTGGCGCCCACGCCGCATCGCCGGCGCCGTGCTCGGCGTCCTCATCGTCGGGGGCTTCCTCGCGCTTCTCGTTGTCGGCCTGTCCGCCGGCGGGGTCGACCGCAGCATCGACGAGGCGATCGCCCGAGGGGATCTGGAGCAGGCGCCCGGGTTCAGCCTGCCCGTCCTCGCAAACGGGGCGGTAGTCGGCAAGCAGGACGGGGAGGCGCTGTCCCTCGACGAGTTGCGCGGGCGCCCGGTGGTCCTCAACTTCTGGGCATCGTGGTGCGACCCGTGCCGGCGCGAGGCACCGGTCCTCGAGGAGGCCTGGCAGAGGGTGAGGGGTCAGGGCGCGATCGTGCTCGGCATCGACGTCCAGGACATCAGCGCGAACGCGCGCGACTTCATCACCGAGTACGACCAGACCTACCCTCACGTGCGTGACGGCACCGATGACACCTTCCGCGACTACGGGCTGACCGGCCTCCCCGAGACCTACTTCCTCGATCGTCAAGGCCGTGTCCGCGTCCACTGGATCGGGGAGATCGATGCCGAGCAGTTCGCAGACGGCCTGGACGTGATCCTGACCACGCCGCCCTCCTGAGCGAACTCGGCACAACCGCCATCGCGGTGGCCTTCGCCGGCGGGGTGGTCTCCTTCCTCTCGCCCTGCGTGCTCGCGCTCGTACCCGGCTATCTGGCGTTCCTGTCCGGCGTCGCGGTCGATGATCTGTCCCGACGCCGCCGCGCGGTGATCGTCCCCGCGCTGGCGTTCATCGTCGGCTTCGCGACCGTCTTCACCCTTCTCGGAGCGGGGATCGGGGGTGCGACCTCGGTGCTCAAGGACGAGCGGCGGACCCTGGAGCTGGCGGGGGGTGCGCTGCTCATCGCGCTCGGGCTGCTGGTCGTCGTCGGTCCGCGCCTCGGGCTCGCCCAGCGGGAGTGGCGTCCCCTCGCATGGATGCGGGGGCGCGGGGGCCGCATCGGAGGCGGCGTGCTGACGGGCGTGGTCTTCGCCATCGGATGGACCCCCTGCATCGGGCCGATCCTGGGCGGCATCCTGACCGTCGCGGCGACCGGGCAGAGCCCGACCGGGGGGGCGGTGCTCCTGCTCGTCTACTCGGCCGGACTCGGGGTCCCCTTCCTGGCGACGAGCCTGGCGTTCGATCGCATGGTCGGGGGCCTTCGCCGGGTTCGGCGCGCGGGCGCGCTGATGACGGCCGCATCCGGCCTCGGGCTCGCGTTCATGGGAGTGCTCGTGGCGAGCGGACAGCTTGCCGTCATCACGCGGGAGCTGGCGCGCTTCAACCAGTTCGGCTAGCCCGCCCGGCCACGTCAGCACAGGGCGATGGACGAGCGGCCCGAGGACCGCCGAGGGTGTGCCTGAGGCCTTCGCTCAGAGGTAGCCCAGCGGATCCACGGCGGCCCCGTTCACGCGGATCTCGAAGTGCGAATGGACGCCGGTCGAGTTGCCCGTGGTCCCCATTCCGGCGAGGGTCGTGCCCTGCGCGACGGCCTGGCCGACGGACACGGCGATGCTGGAGTTGTGGGCATAGGCGGTGCTGATGCCACCGCCGTGGTCGACGACGACGAGGTTGCCGTAGCCCCCGTTCCAGCCGGCCACGATCACCGTGCCCGCCGCCGCGGCGCGAATCGGCGTTCCGCTGCTTCCCGCGATGTCGAGCCCCTCATGCATGCGCCCCCAGCGGGGCCCGAACGGCGAGGTCAAGGTGCCGCTGACCGGCCATGCGAACCCCGACGACGAGGGGGGCACCGGCGCGGGCGTCCCGGGGCCTGGCGTGGCCTGGGCGCTCCGGATGCGAGAGGCCAGGCGCGCCGACCGCGCCTCCAGGTCGCGCGTCTCCTCCTCGAGCTGGCGGCGGTCTCCTTGGACGCCTGACAGGAGTGCACTCCGTTCCTCGAGGACGGTGGTGAGCGCGGCCTGCTGCCTCTCGAGCGTCGACTTCGCCGCATCGGCTTCTGCCGACGCCGCCGCGGCGCGGGTCTCCGCCACCTGCACCTCGGCGCGCGTCCGCGCGATCCTGTCCCGTGTGCGGCGGGTTTCGTCGGCGTAGGCCGAGACCGACCGGGCCAGGCCCGAGTCGTGATCGGCGATCCGCTGCAGCGCATCCGTCGCGTCGACCGCGGATGCGAGGCTCCCGGACTCCAGGAGGACCTGGATCAGACCGGGCTCACCACGGACGTAGATCTCGCGGAGCCGCCGGCCGAGCAGCTCCTGGCGACGGGCGAGTGCCGCCTCCGCAGCAGCAAGCCGTGCCCTCGCCTGGTCCAGCCGTCGCGACAGCTCAATGAGCCGAGCGCGAAGCCCGTCCACCTCGGCTTGCAGGCGCGACGCCCGCGCGCGCAGGGGCGCCAGCTGGGCCTCGAGGGTCCGGATCTGCACGCCGTAGCGCTCGACCTCGACGGTGAGCACCCTCTCCTGTCCGCGGGCGCGTTCGAGGCGCTCTCGGCTTCTCTCCAACCGCTCATCGATCGGAGCTTGGGCCGCGGCGGTGACCGTCGCGGCCATCACGAGCGCCACGGCGACGGTGCACGTCGTCAGGAGGCGGGTCAGGGGCGTTCCGCCTCGGAGGGATTGGAGAACGCACGCAGGTCCGTCCCGTAACAGCGCGTACAAGGCGTGGAGCGGATTTCACCGACGAGTCCGGACGGGATCATCGTTCGGCTCTTCAGGGAAGGATCCCGGAGACGACGGTCGGCTCGGCCGCCCGTCCGAATCGATTCACGGGCGATGCCGCTCACGACGGGTCCACCGCCTCGACCGCCTCCTGGATCTCGTCCGCGCTCACGACGCCCTCGATCGTCCTCGTCCCCGCCGGTCCGCTCACGACGAACGTGGGTGTGGCGCGGACCTGGTCGCGCTTCGCGGCCGCCTCCTGGGCGGCCGCGCGCCGCCGAATGGCGTCGGAACGGTAGTCGCGCCGCCAGTCGGCGAGATCGAGACCGAGATCGACCACGGCGGCCTCCAGCAACTCGGTCGTCAGCCAGTCACTACCTTCGTCGCCCTGATTCCGATAGAGCAGGCCGATCAGCGACCACATGGCGTCCTGTTCGGCGGCCGCCTCGGCCGCCAGCGCGCCGCGATCGGAGCTCGGGCTGATGAAGGCGATGGGGCGGAAGGCGAGCGACGCCCGGCCGGGTCGCACGAACCTCTCGATGGTGTCCGGCACGGTCGTCTCGGACGCGAGCCTGCAGGCCGGGCACGCCAGGTCGCCGTATTCGACGATCGTGACCGGAGCATCCGCGTCACCGATGAGATTGCCCGACTGCGCGAGGCCGGCCAGCTCGGCGGTGACGTCCTCGGTGCCCTGGACGGTCGCGGCGAGGGCCGGCTCGGCGTCACCGTCGTCGCGCAACCCCAGGGCCAGGAGAACGGCGACGGCAGCCACCAGGAGCCCGACGGACAACCAGATCCCGCGTGATCTCATCGCATCTTCCTTCGACTGATGGCGGTCGAGCCCTCTCGTCGCCGGGGACCGGTGATCGAGTCCCGGAGTGTGGCACGCAGAACCTGATCCCCGCGGCGGCTGCAATGAGCAGGATCGGCTGATCGTGCTCCCGTCTGAAAGGTGCCGGCAGCCGGCGAGTCGTACCGACCTGTCATCCGTCATCGATCGTGAGCGATCGTCCTGGGGTGTGACGAACCCCCGGATATCATGCGCGGATGGCGCCTGAGTTCGTGCACGTGGGCAAGCGCCCGCCGGACGGCCGGCGCACGCGCGCTCACATGGTGACGCGCGGACTCGGCTCGACGCTGTTGCTGTCGGTCCTCCTCACACTGGTGCCGGCCCGAGCGGTAGCCCACGTCGACGTGCTCCCGACCGAGGCCGTCGTCGGGCAGGCCGAGCGGTTCACCATCCGCGTTCCCTCCGAGCGCGACCTCGACACGATCGCGGTGCAGGTCCTGTTCCCGGAGCAGGTCACCGTGTACTCGGTCAATCCGCCTCCAGGCTGGGACGCGCGCCTGCTCTACCGTCCGGATCGCCGGACGCGCGGTGTCGTCTTCCGCGGCGGGCGCATCCCGGATGGCCAGTTCGAGGAGTTCGACGTGCTGGGCACGCCCCAGGAAGCGGGAGAGGTGGTCTGGAGGTCTCGTCAGGCCTACGCGGACGGGGTCGTCAAGCCGTGGACCGGCCCGCCGGAGCAGCCGGGGGAGACGACGCCGGAGAGCGGGCCGGAAGACCCCGGACCGGCATCCGCGATGACGCTCCGGGCGAATGCGATCGAGGCAGGAGCGGAGGGCCCGACCGCCGCGCCCGATGCGGACGAGGGTACATCTGCGGCGATATGGCTCGGGCTGACCGCCATCGCGATCTCGATGGGCGCCGCCCTCGGTGTCGGCCTTCTCTGGTCGACGCGGCCCGCCAGGCTTCCCAGGGACGACGAATGACCGGCCGGCGCCAGGCCTCCGGCCGGCGTCGCGGCGTTCCCTCGGTCCTTCTCTGGACCATCGCGGCCATCATCTGCGCAGCGGTGCTTCCCGGCGCTGCGCTCGCACACGCGGTGGTGGAGACATCCAGCCCGGGGGTCGACGAGCGGGTGGACGTCGCGCCGGAGCGCGTCCGGATCACGTTCTCCGAGCCCGTGCAGCTTCTCCGTGCCGATGACGCCGACGTGGTGGACAGAGAGGGGACCGCGGTCAGTCGCCCCGCGCGTGTGTCTCCCGGAGACGCGCGGGTGCTCGACATCCCGCTCGCGACCGATCTCGACAACGGGACCTACACCGTCCGCTACTCGATCATCGGCGCCGACTCGCATGTCATCCCGGGGGTCTTCGTCTTCGGGGTCGGGCCCGGCGATCTCGAGGCGCCGTACTCAGCCGCCGGAGTGTCACGGGGCCCGTCCGAGACCGGGGGGTGGGGAGTCAGCTCCCGGTTCCTCCAGCTGGTCACGCTAGGGGGCCTGGTCGGCCTTCTCGCCTTCCGATGGCTGGTCTGGTTCCCCGCGGTGCGAGGACGGGTCGACCCTGGCAGCGCCGAGGGCGAGGCGATCCTCGTCTGGGGTCGGGACGCGTTCTGGCTCGGGTTCGGCATCCTGGCGCTCGTCGCCATGGTGGCCGAGGGATACCTCCTGGTCGTGCAGAGCGCGGGAGTGCTCGGCGTCGGCGTGCTCGCGGCGGTCCAGGACTCGGCGGGGATCAGCCAGGTTCTCAGCGACACCGATTTCGGTTCGCTGGTGCAGCTCCGGGGCGCACTGCTGTTCGGGGTCTTCGCGCTCGGCAGCGTCGTGTTCATCCGCGAGTACGGGCTGTCCGGACCGGGCGACCTCCGCGCCGGACGGGGTCTGCTGCCCTCGATCGTGCTGGCGACGCTGCTCGTCGTCGTCCTCGGAGGAGTGGCGGCCCAGGGTCATCCCCGGGTCGCGCCGTTGCCGGCCCTCCAGATCGGTGCCCAGCTCGTGCACATGGTCTCGGTGGCCGTCTGGATGACCGGCCTGGCCCTCGTCGCGCTCGCCCTGCTGCGGCTGCCCAGGGAGGCTGCCGAGACCGGCCCCGCTCACGCCGCGCGTCTGCTGGCCGTCTTCTCCCGTGTCGCGCTCGTGGCGGTCGGCGTCGCGGTCCTCACGGGAGTGATCCGTTCCCTCGCCGAGCTGGGTGGCCCGGAGGAACTCTGGGAGACCGCCTACGGGCGCAGCATCGTCCTGAAGATCCTGCTGCTGGTGCCGATCGGCGCCCTGGCGCTCTACAACCGTAGGATCCTCGCGGCGCTCCGGGACGTCGCGCGCCCGAGCCGGGCGACGCTTCGCCGCGTCCGTCGGATGGCGGGCGCCGAGCTCGTCCTGTCTCTCTGCATCGTGGTGGTCGCATCGCTCCTGGTCGCACAGGTGCCGGGCGGCTGATCGTGCGCGACCGAGGCGAGCGTCGGCCCCCCGTCACGAGATGAGATCAGGCGCATGGCGGAACGGGGCCCTCGTCATCTGGGGGGCGTTCGTCATCGTCGGTGCGGTTGGCCTCGCCCTCCATACGAGAATCGTCGCACTGGTCGTCCTCGCCCTGCTCGGCATCGGAGCGCTGGTAGTCGTGATCCTCGTCGCCGAGGTCCACGGCGGTCGTGAGGACGACGCGCTCGCCGGATCTACCGAAGAGCCGCCTGAAGAGCCGCCTCGAACTCCCTGATCCCGAACGAGCCCTCGAGCCGGGCGGCGACCCGGCCGCCGGCATCGATCGTGAAGAGCCAGGGCTCGGTGGGTAGCCCGAACGCGTCGAGGGGAGGGCGGAAACCCTTGTCGGGCCGATTGTCGACGAAGACCTCCTGATGGATGAACGCGACCCGGTCGCCGTACCGGCTCTCGAGTTGCACCGCCACGTCGAGGACCGGCCCGCAGACTCGCGACTCGCAGAGGGCGGGAGTGGAGAACAGGACGGCGACCGGGCGGCGCCCGAGGACGTCGGTGAGCGAGTCGTCGTGCATCCCGTCTGATGGATCGCGGGTCTCGATGCTGTCGAGGTCGCCGTCGGCGGAGGCCAGCGTGTCGGTCGCGATCCGGGGGGCGGGGTCGCCGACGTCCGGAACCGGACTCGTCGCCTCGACCGAGATGATCGTCGGTGCCCCCAGAAGCCGCTGGCCATCTTGGCTCATCACCAGGATCTCGTATGTGCCGGTCCCGGGCAGGGGGATCGTGGTCGAGTAGATGGCCGCGAAGATGTCGCTGGCGGCTGCGCTGTCCGCGCTCCGGTATTCGGGTTCGACCAGGAGCGGATCCAAAGTGGCGACGAACGGGCCTCTCGCGGGTGCCGCGGCGGTCTTCGCCACGTAGACCGCGCTCGGGGCGAAGGCGAGGCTGCCGTCGGCTCCGATCACCCCGAATGCGAAGCGATTCGAGCCCGGGGAGTAGACCGACGTCGCCAGTCCCACCTGCGGCCCGGCGTCCACCAGGTCGGCCATCTGCTGGAGCGTCCGCCCGCGGGTCGCCGGAAAGTCGGCGGCCCGAGCGGTCGAGGCCACCTGCACGAGGTCTCCGAACCGCGCCTCCGCGGCGCTCGCCGCGGTGTCCACAGGGTCGCGCTCCACGGCCGGCTCGTCGCCTCCACCGCACCCGGCGAGCACCGCGACCACACCGATCACGATCGCGAGCGTGCGGGCCCTCATCCGCACTTCCGCCCGGTCACCCGGAAGGTGAAGCCACCGCCCTGCGGAAAGCCGTCGGCGGCGACGACGGCCCAGGCGACCCGGTAGGAGCCACGTCCGGGAGCGCGGAGGACGGCGCGCACGATCCTCGGCCGGCGAGGAGTGAACCGGACGGCCTTCACCCACTGACGCCCGCGGGCGTCCGTCACGCTCACCAACGACGCCCGGCGCAGGGGCTCGCTGAAGCGGAGGACGACAGATGACGGCGCCGCGGTCAGGCGCGCGCCGTTCGTCGGCGTGCTCCCGACGAGCTCGGAGTGGCCGAGGGCCCCGGCGGGCGCGAGGCCGAGCACGAGGCAGGCGAGGAGGGCGCCTGGGCCCCATCGCAGGTTGAGGGCGGGCTGCATCCCGTCGAATCGTACGCTCACGGCGCCGGCGGTACCCGGATCGTCCTTCGTGATGCACGGCTTAACCCGCCGTCCGAGCCCCCGGCCCGCAGGTCCGCATCGCCGCGCAGGCTCCCCAGCCGCGAAACGACCCGACGACCCGCCTCCGAGCCGCCGGCCGCCGTGCGCGCATCAGCCCGCGATCAACCCGGTCAGGTACATGACGACGATGCCGGCGAGGAAGCCCCCGACGACCCATCCTGAGCCGAGCCCGCCCGGAGCGCGCCGCGCGATGTAGCGGCCGACCTCCACCACCA
>VFQN01004906.1_pt1 | contig 17033 bp, 14 predicted proteins | sample 3512371 | NCBI WGS metagenome assembly VFQN01 (sample SAMN10412370, study PRJNA504923) | tailings metagenome | isolation source: Replicate 2 from Balatoc abandoned mine | place: Philippines: Itogon, Benguet | collected 2017-08-28 | reverse complement strand
ATTCACGGCATGCTCCGGCATGCCGGAATGACTGAGAACGAAATCCGTTCGGCAATGCCACCTCCCGATAAGCTGAAGCCATTGCTGGGGAGCGATCTGCCGGAGTTTGACTTCCTTTCTGAGAAAACCAAGCATAGTCGCTATCAGGTGCTGTCAGGACATCGTATTCCGACTTTGCATTTGCGTTCCAAGCATACGAGAGTCTGTCCTTGTTGTATCGCAGAGACTGGCTATATCTCCAGTTTTACTGAGCTCAAGTATGCGGTTGTCTGCCCTGAGCACAAGGTTGAAACCATCGACCAATGTCCAAGCTGCGGTAAGGGACTGGATGTTTTCCGCCCAGGCCTCACCAAGTGTCAGTGTGGCTACGATTTTAAGCATGTAAAGGGTAACGAGGTGACAAACCATGCTGTCATTGGTTTGATGCATATCCTTAAAGCTAAGCTTGAAAATCAGGATCTGGACATGACGTTGCTTGAGCCATTGGGGTTTCCTGTCGAGGCCATTGCTCAATTCTCTCTAAACACAATTCTAAGTCTGTTGTACCGATTGGAGGGACGCTCAGCGGATATACACCCCAATGGTGACTTGATGGCTACAGTCACTTTGGCGGCTTCCATCTTTATGGATTGGCCTAAGGTTTTCCATCAATATCTGGAGGAAACACAGGCACCACAGGCCAATATGGCAAGCACAGGTCTGCGAAAGCAGTTTCTTCCCATCTATGAAACCTTGTTTAAGAATGGGTTACCCAAGGATGAGGTGGCATTCATGCACCAGGCCTTTGTTGAGTTTGGCCAAAGCCAGTGGCGCAAAGCGCTGATCCATCCTAAGTTCCAACAAAGTGGCTCATCGAATATCGTTGGTATTTACGGACTGGCGCAGGCGCTGAGTAAACAACCTGCCACGTTGCGGAAAATGGTGGCTACAGGACTGATCCCTGTCCATGCAGTCAATGCCAAAGGTCAGACACTGTTTGAAGTTACTGAGCAGTTGGTGTTTGAGTTTGCCTCTGGTCAAAGCCTTACAATCAAAGAAGCCGCCGAGCGTTTGGATCTGCCAGTAGCCATTTTGAATGTGTACCGCCAAAAAGGCTACTACCGGGCACAGTTTATGACCAATCCAATGAAGCTATTTCATGAGCAGGATGTGGAACGGTTGCGGTTGGAGCTAATCGCCGGAGTTGAGTTCTTATCCAATTCACCGCAAGATATTCGTTACATCAGTTTAAAGCAGATAATGCTCAAGAAATTGGGGCCCTCAGTCATCAAGGCCGCATTAATCGAAGCCATTAGAATTCGAGAGATTATGCCTGTTGGAATCGCTGGCGATAAGCCTGGTGATTTGCTGTTCAAGCGCTCAGAAATTGATGAGACCATTTCCAGGCTAACGCAAAGATTCTCTGGCATGATCTCATCGGAAGATGCTGGCGATATTTTGGAAGTCGAGCCTAAGGTTGTTAAAAGTTTGATCAAAGCCAGTGCGTTGGATGCTTGCAATACGGATTATGGTATCTATGTGATTGAAGACTCTATGGTTGAATTTAACCAATCCTGCATGCAGGAGTATTCTGTCAATCGAGCATGATTTAGTCCAATAGTTGAAGGAGTGTCACGATGAAAAGGTTTCGAGAAAAAGTGGTTCAGGAAATCTCTAGCTACGTTTGTGATCGTTGTGGCCGCGAAGCCGACGCCTATGATATTCAGGCAACAGAGGCCGAGGAGTTCGTTTCCATTGAGAAAGTGGGCGGATATGGCTCAATTTTTGGGGATGGCAATCGAATTTCAGTCGACATTTGCCAGCATTGCCTTAAAGACGTCTTGGGGGAGTGGTTACGTATTATGCCGCTGAGTTTGCCATGACTACTGAGTCTAATCCTGCACAAAATCTGGCCAAGATTCGAGCTTTAGCGATTGATACCTTTGGTTCTGAGTCGGCGGCAGAGTCTTGGCTCAACCAACATCATGTTTTATTAGGAGCTGCTCCGATTGTTGTGGCCGAATCATCTTCTGGATTTATTGAGGTTCGGAAAATACTGAATGCTATAAATTATGGTGGAGCAGTTTAAGTGAGGTAGTTATAGAATATCCCAAAACATCACATTTCACGCTTCTTATATTCTGACAGTAGCAAAGAATCATGCAAAAAATGCCTAACTCGTTTCTCAAGCAGGCATTATTGATAGATCCATAACACCAACATTCGCTGATGGGCTACTATTAGCTATATTCTATTATCCATACCCATATAAGCTTATAAGAATAATTGCTATATATAAGATACGTAGATAATTCATAGTCTAAATAATTAAAGGGGGAATTAATTTTGTCCATTATTCATGATGCGATTATTCACAAGTTAATAAAAGAAAAGCACGGAAATGCAACATACGTTGAAAGAGAAACTGTATTAACTGTTAATGAGCCAGTTAAAAAATTAGTTTTAGACATTCATGGGTTATATGCAAGTCGAGCCAGCAAGGGATATGGAAGATTTGAAGATGATGAGGTTAATTACCCATCGGCCAGTATACTAAGAGCAGCATTCAAAGACCAAAATGCAGAGTTCTCGGAGACATCGAAAAAACTTCTTAAAGTTTTAGCTGCAAAAGCCAGTCCAGTTGCCTTGGCTACTGGAGGATATGTGCTCATGGCGCATATTTCTAATGAAGCTAATATTCATTGGTTTATCGTCGCTATTATTAATAATATAAATGGTAGTGCCATTGAAGATGACTCTCTAGAGATTATCAATGCTGTACATGTGGATTTAGATAATTTACGTGTCGCAGGGCGTGTAAATATAAATGATTGGCTAAATGGTGATGAAGAAACGCGGTATGTAGGATTTCTAAAACAACGCGGAGAAGTTGCTGACTATTTCAAACTGTTTTTAGGCTGCAATGAACTGGTAGCTGATACAGAAGAAACCAAGAAGCTTGTTGCTGTATTAAAAAGTTTCGCGAAAAGCGAAAATCTCGATCAGGAAAAAGAGGAGCTTTTTCTTAAATCCGCATTTGATTTCTGCTTGGACTGTAACAAAAATGATAAACCGCTAAGTCTAGAGACTCTTTCCAATGCAATATGGCCTGATGATCCAGATAAATTACGCGCTGCGTTTGTTGGGGACAATGTGCAAATCAGCGATGGATTTGTCCCAGACGGTCGTAGTATTAGGTCTCTTGTCAGAATCAAATCAAAAACTAAATATTGGAGTCTTGATCTTGATCGCCATGCGATATCGAGCGGATTCGCACATTACAACGTAACTAAAGGTGAACTTACACTCCGTAATCTTCCAGATGAGTTGAAGGCTGAGTTAGCGCATGAAATCGAAGATGCCGACTAAAGCCACTTGGGATGATCTGGTTGCGGTAGTTCGAGGTATTTCGCACCGGGAAGATGGACCCCCAGTCAAAGGTGATTTTACAATTGTAGATAATGCATTGTTAGATGCGCTTAAAGCATGTATTGCATCGGAAAGCGATACAAATATTTACCTTCCAAATGACGAAGAAATAGATAAGCTCACTATTGGTGAAACGGTAAAAATTGAAATTTCTCCTCGTCTTGGTTTCGGGTTGGTTACTAAAAATGTTGGTACCCTATTATTTTCTCAATATGCTCGTACCAAAGAACCCAAAAATTTCCTTTTGACGGATGATTTTATTGCTACAAACGATACAGTTCCTGATGGACATTTATTATCTACTTACCGCGCAACGCTCTCCTTTATCCAGGCATTGAAGAAATGTGCTGCCTTTTTAGATCCGGACGAACCAGCACTTGTATTTATTAAAGAGGGTAAATTTGAAGTCCCCATTGAATATGATGAAGACACATTAAAAAAATTGGATCTAAAAAATGTACAAGAAATCGCAGCCATTTTGCAGGATGGCACACACGGAAAACAATGCAGTTCTATTTTAGCAGACACAATAATTAGCCTTACTGCCACGATTCCCAGCAATGATCGATTTAAATATCTGCTAATAAATGCATCTGCATTAAAAAAACAGTTTGACCAGGGATATCAGCTATATGCCGCTGGATTTTCTTATGAAAAAATTCACAATGAAATTGAAGCTGCTCGTGTTGAGTATTTGGGGAAAATTCATAAAATATTCTCAGATATTCAAAATCAACTGTTAGGTATTCCTGTAGCCACAATAATAGTGGCCACACAGATGAGAGAAAATAATCAAGTTGATGGGAGCTTTTGGGTAAATCTAGCAGTACTTCTTGGTTCTTTTGTGTTCATGCTATTGATGCTTTTTCTAATTCGTAATCAGCGACACACCCTTGATGTAATAGGCATTGAAATCAAACGTCAGAGATCAAAACTTGAAAAAGAATATGCTGCTGTTGCACCTAATTTATTAGAAACATTCACCTCGCTAGACAATAGATATCGAGCGCAAATTACTATCTTGTGCACTATCGATGCTGTAGTGGTTGGAGGGTTCTTACTAGCAACTTTCTTCTTTTACAAACTTAGCATGCCAGTCCAGCAATGGTTGGAACACTTATTACATGAATTTTGTTTTTATCTATAAACATAGAGTGGCACCTCAAGCCTTTTTAGATGATAGCTAAATCTGCGAGCAACTCTAGATGACAATTTTTTTACTGATCTATACTTGGTTCGAAACTCTTTTTTGTGTGGGGTCGAGTTCATTTGCGACATTGATAGCCCAACTTTTCCAAGTCATATAATCAGGATTTTCTCTTTGAGAATGACTATCTAAATGTGCTATGTAATCACGTATTAATTGAGCACTTTTCCAGTTAGAGGCTTCATCCAATAACTTAACGCGTAAAGCAGCCTCTTCCTCTTGCTTCTTTATTTCTTGTTGTTTGAGTTTTTCTTGCTCTTCACGGACTCTCCGATTCTCAGCGTATTGCCTATCTCTTTCGGCCCATTTTCGTTTGTTCTCACGTTGAGTGACGATCACTTTATATATTTTTTGAAAGATTTCATTGAGCCTATTTTCTAATGGCATATTTTCCGAGTCGGATATACATGCGTCATCATAGCCCGTCGTCGAAACATAAATTCTTAAAATTCCAGTGGGCACTTTAATTCTTTTATCACCCAAATGTTGTTCTAGTGCCGAAGGATTTTCTCTTTTTTGAAATTCATCTTTGACCTTCTCACTTACCCGAAAACGTATCGTTTCATCCAATAATTGAAGACCTAAAACATTATCCTTTTCTATTTTTACGATCTTGAATCCACGGGTCTCGGCATTGAGAAGAAGAGCATTCAAAATCGCTAATGTTCGAGTGCCAGTTGATTCAGACACTCGAAGAGGTACTCCATTAGTTGGAATGGTTATAAGTTGTCCTGCATTAACGAACATCTCCCAGCTCATCCAATTTAGCCTGGGCGCCCATCTTTTTCCTGGTCGTTGAGAGAGTTCTTGTTCTGCATTTATTTTTAAATTGGCATATTCTTTAATTTTTGCTTTAAGTTGCCGATGCGTTTCTGACAGTAGACGATGGATTTTTTCGGGATTCAGGTCGACAGTGATTCGATTCAAAGAGTTTGATTCGAATGCATTTCGCTCTGCTAGCCATTGATGGTCCGCCTCTAATTCTGGAGTAGGTATTTCAAGAGGTTTGGGATTACTAATAAATTCTGTTTTATCCGATTGTTCTGGTAGGGGAGGTCTTTTGATTTGATGGCCGGCTGCAATCTTTGTCCAGTGACCAGCTTTTGGTAGAGGTATATTCAATGCAATACAGATTTTTCTAACTCCATTATCTGATAGGCCATATTTCTTCCCTAGCTTCGTGAGAGGAGTTGTCCATACCTCTTCGTATAACGACAGACGTTCAAACTTAATAGTCATTTCTCTGCTCCATTGATGCAATTACCCACTGATTTTTATGAGGATAAATCGTTTTCACGACAGATCAATGAATGAGTTGCAGCTTATGTAAGTAATGGTCGACGATGCTGCAGTTTATGTGAGTATTTTGTTGCGATATTTGGATGTTGGTGAGGGTGTAAATATCTGACACCAGTAACAGATTGGTTGCGCTTTATGTAGGTAGGCACATTTTTTGTGAGTGGCAGCATAAATTGCAAGTTTGGCTTCATAAGCTGCAACTTCTGCCCCTAAAAGATGCAACTTAAGTTAACTTATTAAAACGAAAAGCCCCAATAACGGGGCTTTTGTATTGATACAAATTAGGGATTTTTCGCTTTCGGATTATTGATGTCTTGAGAGGATTTATCTCGCAGATTTCAGGATTCTTTTTTTGATTTGTTGATAAATTCGATGATACTCTTCGCAAGCACCAGTGAGGGGTTGTCTAGCTCTTTCTTTTCGTATTGAGTTGGTTGATTATCAGAGGCACTCTCAACTTTTCTTTTTTGCTCTTCCTCTTGCCAGTATGCATTGTACTTAGTAATGAACTCTTTATGTTCTGAAGGCATTTCATTAAAGAAAGAGTCGTTCTCTTCGTATATATATGGCTTGATTAAAACTTCACTTTCCATCTCATGAATAAATCTCATGCAGTAGTCAAATACATCTGATACCGCAATATCAGTCCTATTGTTAAACTTATCCTCTAGGGTTTCAAGATTGTTTGTTTGGGTATTATTATCAATCCAAAAGAGGGGATATGGAATTCCACCCATTACGCCCTTTAAACAAACCCTCTGGTCATAAAAGAATTTCACATCGGATTTTAATGACTTAACTTGGGGCCAAGCTTGTATGCATTTTGCTAAAAGTAAAGCCAAATCAATTGATAGGATAAATTTCCTGGGGGTGGCATGGCTTCCTAATCGAAAGCCATTATCAATTGATGGGCCAATATAATCTTTTATAAGGCCTTTCGTGTCGTTCTCAAATTTTTTGTCGTTTGTGATTCAAATCGAGATTCTTGCAATTCAACTCGAGATTGTCATTTTAATAAAATCAATTGATTAACAAATAACTCAACCTACAAAGTTGCACCAAAAATGGTTTTTTGCCAAATTTGAGATTTGTGTTGATGAAGTTCTAAAAACAGCTGAAGGTAATTACTTTAACAATCGCGGGCGCGTTACTTTTGGGCGCATGAAACTTACCAGGAAAGAAAAGAACAATGACTGACTATAGTCAAAAACTTGCAAATATGCGTGCCCGTCGCCAGAGAAGCTCAGTTACGGCATTGAAAAAATCGGAATCATACGCTACTGATTCTGTGAGTTTTGCTGAGGCATATGAAAGCGCTACATATACACAAATACTAGCGACATTTGAAAGCTGTAGCGGCTAATTATAATCATCCTTGTCCGTGTAGAAATGTATTTGCAGATAATACTGGAGGTAAGGATATTGAATAATGTTACACAAGTTATTTAGTATGAAATAGCCTATATATTAATGGTAATAGCATTAGTGTCATCATTGATGCACCTCCTAAACCCCAAACGATCACCGTTGACAATGGTCTTTGTACATCAGAACCTAGCCCATGCGCCAGAGACGCAGGCAATAGTCCCAAGATGGCCACTAAAGAGGCGATCACTATTGGCCTAAAACAATCCATGGCACCCTGTATGATGGCATCGTCCGTCGGGAGTCCATCCTTCTCAAGGGTTGTAATCGCCTTGATCATTAATACACCACTCATGATTGATATGCCAAATACCGCAGCAAAACCAACCCCTGAAGAGACATTCAAATTCATCCCGCGCAAATAGAGCGCCACCAATCCCCCTGTAAATGCAAATGGGATTGTAGAAAGTAAAATCAGGGCATATCGCTGTGATTTAAAGATTGCCACGATCAATAGATAAATAATCAAAATTGTGATGGGTACCAAGATGGAAAAATGTTTGCCTGCTCGATCCAGATTCTCAAACATGCCTATCCAATTTAAACGATAGCCTTCTGGCAGCTTCAGTTGCTTGGCAAACACCCCTTGGGCTTCAGAAACAAAGCCACCCTGATCACGGCCCTGAATATCACTGCGCACAGTAAGACGACGCACACTGTCTGCCCGCGCAATCATCGTTTGACCATCCACGACTTTAACTTTTGCCACTTGAGACAATGGAATGGGAATCCCATCAGCATTAAATACGGGTAAGCGCTGTATCGACTGCATGGAGTTCATATATTCAGAAGAAAACTTCACAGCGATATCGAATCTTTTCTCATCTTCGTAAATCACGCCCACTGGCGATCCACCAATAGCGGTATTTATTAAGGTGGACAAGTCGATAATATTGACTTTATAACGTGCGCACAAGGCTCTGTCTGGCTCAATAACCAGCTGTGGCTGCGGCCCTTCCTGCTCAATGTTGACATCCACCGCGCCAGGAATTGTTTTTAACAATGTTTCAGCTTGCTTTGCGAGTGATAGCAATACGGTTGAATCATTGCCGGAAAACTCAACAGCCATGTTTGCTGAAGTTCCATTGGAGTCTTCTGTCACACTATCAATAATAGGCTGTGTGAAATTAAATCGGGTGGTTGGAAACTCTGTTCTGAATGCGTTTCCAATCACGGTAATGAGTTCGCTCTTGCTATGTACTTGTGTCCAGGTTGTCGGATCATTTGGACCTATCATCATTTCAACTCTGCTGGGTGGATATGGGTCTGTACCACTGTCATTTCGACCAGCTTGTACGGTCACAAATTTAATGTCTGGAAAGGACATGGCAACCTCTCTCAGGCGTTTTCCGAAGAGCGATGTTTGCTCTAGCGAGGTACCCTCGGGGAAGTTTGCCCTGACCCAAATGACGCCCTCATCCATATAAGGCAAAAACTCGGAGCCCACTCTAGGGAAAATAAAAATCGTCAGTAATCCGATCAATAATGCAGACAATACAACAATCGATTGCGTGTGCTTGAGCGACCATGTTAGCGCAGCATGATATTGTTTCTTTAGGTACAGCAACAGCTTACTTTCTGTATCCTTAAAGCCATTTTTAAACAAAAAAGAAGCGATGACTGGTAAAACAAACAAGGAGAAAATGACTGCTCCGATCAAGGCAAAGACGATCGTTTGCGCCATGGGTCTAAACAGTAGGCCCTCTATATGAGTGAGGGTAAGCAAAGGCAAAAAGGCGCCCACAATAATCAGAACTGAAAAAAAGACTGGGCGTTCTACTTCTTGCGTCGCTTGAGCAATCGTTTGAATAGTCTTATCAGGCGCATCAGGATTGCTCGCATGCGCCTCATTGTTTGCGTGCAGTGCTCTGGCTATGCTTTCAGCAATAATGATGGCGCCATCTACAATAATGCCAAAGTCAATTGCACCAATGGATAGGAGGCCAATCGGGATACCCGTCAGGTACATGAGAATGATGGCAAAGAGTAATGAAAATGGGATGGTTAATGCAACCAGGATAGCAAGCGCTGGCCGCCCCAAAAACATGAGTAAAATAAACAATACGAGCATCACGCCAAAAGTGACACTATGTGCAACCGTGTGTATGGTGCTGGCGATTAATTGACTTCTATCATAAAACGGCACGATTTTTACGCCCAAGGGCAAACCTGACTTATTGAGCTCGTGGATAGCTGACTGTACCCGGTTCAATACATCGGAAGGGTTCTCGCCTTTTCGGAGTAAAACGATACCTTCGACACTTGCATCTTCATTATTTTTACTAAAGATCCCCGCAGGTATTTTTTTTGAAATTTGTATACTGGAAATATCCCGCAGATATAGCGGCTGGCCATCGACAGATTTGATGAATACATCGCCAATCTCTTTCTCATTTTTTAAAACACCAGTGCCGCGGATGACGAAAGACATCCCGCCTCTAGACAGCACGCTCCCACCAGAATTGGTATTGTTTGATTCTATTGCACTGATGGCCTCTTGCACTGAAAGACCATAACGCAATAGCTGTGAAGGATTAAGAATAATGCCATATTGCTTTTCAAAACCGCCAAAATTTGAAACCTCGGCAACCCCCTCTGCACGCAATAGGCGGGGAATGATTACCCAATCATTGAGCGTACGTAATTCGATTAAATCCTGCCGACCATCAGATACCAGTTCATAACGCACCATTTCACCATACGCCGTAGCGAGAGGTCCAATTTCTGCCTCAGCACCAGCCGGTAAGCTGATCAGCGCTAATTTTTCCTGTACTCTTTGCCTTGCCCAATAACTTTCTGTGCCTTCTTTAAAGATGAGTTGAACAACAGATAAGCCAAAAATTGTGCGAGACCTTATTGTTTCGACATGCGGAACATTTTTCATGGCGATCTCTATCGGTACAGTTACCTGTCGCTCTACTTCCTCAGGTGCCTGACCTGGAAACACAGTGATAACTTGTACCATCTGTGAGGATATGTCCGGGTAGGCGTCTATTTTCATTTGTGTGAATAAAAATATGCCTGCTATGGAAATAGCCGATGCAATTAGTAGTACCGCCCAACGATATTGGAGAGCGTATTTAATAAAGCGGGCAATCATGACTATGCCGCCTGCTTGGATAGAGAAGTTATTGTCATGACGACTTTCTCAGCGATTGGCTTTAATAAAATGGCCCCGTGACCGATCACTTTTTCTTCTTCAGTCAGCCCATCTAAAATCTCTACCCAATTCGCGTCAAAACGCTCACCGACCTTCACTTCTGTGACTTGCCATTGATTATCTTGAACCATTCGGAAGACATAGTCTTTATCACGAATATGGATCAATGCATCGGACGGTATTAAGAGCGAGTCTCGGGCATCAGTGCCTAAACCAATGTCGGAGAACATGCCAGGAATTAATTCACCATTCTGATCTGATATTGTAAAGAATACTTTTAGGGTTCTTTTCTCGATAGACAGCGAGGGAGAGATGCTCTGTACACGTCCTGTAAAAACTTTATCAAGGTGACCATAAAAGCGGGCAGCAAGTTGCTGGTTAACTTTAATTTTGTCGATACTGACTTCAGGCACATCCCCTGCCACCAATACAGCGGTTTGTCCGAGTTTTGCCAGTAGCTCTACATCCACCCCGGCTTGCAGCAAGCGTCTCTCGGCATCGGCAAAACTATGCTTCGCCTGTACCATTGCATTTTGCAAATCAAATAATGACTTTTGTCCTTCCAGTTGTGTTTGTAATAGATTCGATTCTGCAAGATTCAAGTCCCGTGCCGCTTCAGTACCAATCTCTACAAGCTTCCTCAGCCTTTCAACTTCCGTTTTCTGAGTGCGTAATTGAGTGGCTATCAATTCTTGTGTTTTAAGTATTTGTTTTTTCAAAAATGCAATGTCGGTTCCATACTTCTGCCAGTCAGCATAAATGGCAGACAGTTCTTGACTATTAAATTCAAAATTATCTTCCTGTGGCAATAGTCCACTTTTTCTTTTTGCAATTACAGTCCCGGTCATTGTCAACATGGGGATAGAAACAGATGTTTTCTGTAGTTGAAGGATGCTCATTTTTCGATACAACGGAGATTGTGGATCAATTTTGATCGTATGATTATTTAATACAGTCACCGGAGAAGGTGTCGGCACTTGACTCTTTATAGGGCGGGACTTTCCGCTGGTTTCTTTTAGGTTAAACCAGAGCACCAGTGCTAGCGCGATGACCAATAAGGCGATATAACTGAGGTGAATGTGTTTTTTGCTATTCATTTTAAAATTTGCTTTCCAACAGCTGCATTCAATGCGTATAAGGTATGCCAGTAGCTTGATAAATTCTGGATATGTGAGCGATAACTGTCTCGGTAATTTCTTTGGGCATCCAGCAACTCAAACAAACTGTTGCCGCCAAGCGCATATGCCGTTTTGATCTTGTCTCTGATGAAGCGGGCTGACTCTAGTTTGGCTTCCGAGTCGATAGACAAAACTTGATGAACATTCGCATAGTTTTGATGGAGTTGCTCTATCTCTGACCGCAGTTCGACCAATTGACTGTCCAACAAATATTCAGATTGCGTTTTTACAGACTTTGCCTTGGCAATATTCCCTTGATTCCGATCAAATAATGGTAACGAGATGTCAATGCCAATTCCCCATGAGTTAGCGTCCGGGTAACCGATTGCTTTCTGCTGAAACTGTCTCGTTAAACCGAATCTGGGTGTGACAGAAGGGTAGGCATTAACCTCTTCCACTTTGAGTGCGGCGGATGAGCGTTCTATTTGTTTACGTATTGCCTGGATATCCGGTCTATTTTCTTCTGCAACGGCTAATAATGTTTGAATATCTGCCGGGGGAATCAGATGTGTAATCAATAAGTCGCCGTGAATTTGAACCTGGCTGGTCTTGCTCGTACCAAGGTAGCTTTTTAATTGGCTAAGCGCCGCTTGCAAAGTCGCCTCTCGTGCTCTTACTTCACTTCTGCTAGTGATTATTGATAATTTGACGCGATCAAGCTCAATAGTGCCAACTCCACCAACAACAACACGCTGGGTAGTGATTTTTTGCAGTTCGACAATGTCCTTCAAGTCCTCCTCGGCCAGCTTTAATAATTGCTGCGCCTCTAAGACATCATAAAAAGAGGCAATTGCCCCCGCAATTCGCTGCCTGATCACATCATTCACATTGAACCTGGCAACATCAATGCCTTTTTCTGCCTCAGCCACCTCAGCAGCTTTTTTACCAAATAGAAACCAGTCAACCGGATAGGAAACACCTATATCAAACTGCGGAGGGCCTCCTTGCCTGTCTGCGGTAAAGGGACGATTTAGTGGCATTAAAGTACCACTGGTAGAGATCACGGGGTTCGGCGGGAGCTTGGCTGTCTGCAAATCAGCCTCTGCCTGTCGAATGGATTCAATTGCTCCACGTATCTGTGCATCGGCATATAAAGCTTTAAGAATCACTTCATCCAGTCCAAGTATGGCAGTTGTGGCTGGTTGGTCGATGCGATCAATCTGCGCTTGAGAACTTTTTTTAAGGAGAGTCGGGCGTTCGTCAGACACAAATGCAGGCGGGCTAATGATCTCCTCAGCGACATTATGTGAAGCAAATAAAAACAATATGCTTGCTATGACAAAAGATGGTTTGTGACAATTAGTTTGTGCCATAACGCTGTTTAATTTTGTTGTGTTATATCCTGAAGTTGCAGCATGCTAATTCATTTGGCCAAATGAAATTCTGAATTTCTATTCAGAAATACTGGTTATGATTGCGATATGTTGGTGGGTTTTCTTAAAATGAAGAAAGTGACTTAAGCAGGAATAACAAGTCATGTTGTCTGACAAGGTGAATAACGTGTGAAGATACTTTTAGTAGAGGATGATGCAAAAGCTGCAAAATTAATTGCCAGAGGACTATTGGAGGAAGGCTTTTATATCGACATTGTTTCAACGGTCGCCGAAGCATTGGCAGCTCCACTGGGGATATATCATTTAATACTTCTGGACTGGATGTTGCCTGATGGAGATGGCCTAGACGTTTGCATCAAACTACGTAAAAGCAAAATGATGATCCCCATTCTGATGTTAACGGCCAGAGATACAGTGACTGACAAAATAACTGGTTTAAATAGTGGCGCCGATGATTACCTGCCTAAGCCATTTGTATTTGAAGAGCTTCTTGCACGTATGCATTCATTATTAAGGCGTAATGCATATACCAAAGTTGAAATGATCACCATTGCTGGCATTAGTATCCAAACCTACACAAAAACGGTCATCAGGCATGGTCACCGGGTGATTCTGACCGCAAAGGAATTTGATCTTTTAGAAATGTTGATGCGAAATGCTGGCAACGTTATCTCCAGAAAAGAAATCGCTCAACGACTATGGCAGCAAGACATGATCGGGATAGACAATTTAATTGACGTCAATATCAAAAATCTGAGACAAAAAATAGACTTGCCATCCCAGTCCAAGTTAATTCATACCGTTAGAGGCGCTGGTTTTATTTTTGAAGAAAGAAGAGAAATTGAAACTTAACTTTCGGCAAAAACTCACGCTTATTCATCTTGTTACAATCATATTCATTGTCACTGCGACGGCTTTGTTTTCGTGGTGGCGCCTATCGATTGTCATAAATGGGCAATTGGATGCAGCTTTAGTGGCCTTGGCCGAAACTGAAGCAGATATGATGATGTTTGCCCATGATGAACAAGAGATCAGAGTTCATGACAGTCAGCACGAAAAGGAAACCCCTTCACTTAGCAGAATTGATAGACTCATCCAAATAGTCGATCCGCAAGGATTTACGATAGCCAAAAGCCACAACCTTGGTAACGCAAATCTCCCCATCCAAAAATTGCGATCTAGATTCGGTAAAGATATTCAATTTGCAACTGTCAAACATTTTGCCAATGAACCTCTCAGAGTTGTCATCTACCCTGTAGAAAAAAATCATCATCGCTATTTCATCCTAGTGGCGGGATCATTGGATGATATCCACCAAACACTCGATTCCGCAACTTTCACTTTTGTCTCCATGACAATCGTGCTCGCGCTTGCCATCACTTGGGCGAGCGCTATTCCAATCAAACGGTTACTAAAAGTCATAGATCATATCGTGACCAAGGCTAAAGAAATTAGTCAGGATAGTTTAAACCTGCGTTTACCTCACGACGATGGTCAGGATGAAATCTCTAAACTCATTGAGACACTGAATGAGATGTTAAGCAGGCTTGAACAGTCATTTCTAATACAAAAGAGCTTTACCGCGCACGCATCACATGAATTGAGATCACCTCTATCTCGCATGCGCACCGATATTGAGGTCACACTAAGAAGAAGTCGTGATTCCCAAACTTATTTGCAAACGGTGCAATCATGTTTAGTCGAAGTTGAGAACCTTACGAATATCGTGCATGGATTGACGTTACTGGCTGAGTTAGATGCCAAACAAACGTTAGAACGTCATGAATTAGTCTCTGTTACTGGCCTAGTAAATGCAGCAGTGAGACTACAAGAAAACGCATTCAGGGAAAAAGGGATTCTACTTAACATAATACTGGAGAATGAATTTGAAGTGAGAACGCATCGAGAGTTTGCGACTTTAATCATCAGCAATATTCTCGATAATGCCGTCAAATACAGTCCAGCTGGAACCTCAATTCTTGTTAAGGGCAGTAGGAATCAAGGCCGTATTGAGTTAAATATCATAGATGCGGGCGATGGATTTCTACAAGATGAACTTCCCTTTATTTTTGATCGATTTTTCAGAGGTAGGGAGTCTTTGAAAAAACAAATTCCAGGATGTGGTTTGGGTTTGGCATTAGTAAAAATACTGGCTGAATTTTCAGGTTGTGTGGTGACAGCCAGTCAACATTCTGGAGGGGGTGCCTGTTTTACGATCAGGTGGTAGATAAACATATAAAAATCTCGAGACAGAGCACAACTGTTGTACTGATTTTAGACTAATGCCTCAGACTTTCAACTCACTGTTCTGTTAAATTTCGAGTTAATTTGCAAGATGTAGTGGTCAACCCATCCCGGACACTACGTTAAGTTTTTTTTCGGTGACGGCTGGAGCCAACCCCTTATTGAACTGATGTGGCCGTATCCAGTTATACCGGTGCATCAGATAGTGGCTGATGTCCCGCTGTGCTTCCTGTGCCGTCATATAACCGGTGGACGGCAGCCATTCCGTTTTAAAGCTGCGGAACAGTCGCTCCATCGGTGAGTTATCCCAACAATTTCCCCGACGGCTCATGCTTTGTCGTATCTGATAACGCCACAAGCGCTGACGGAATTTTCGACTGCCATATTGGCTCCCTTGATCTGAATGAAACATCAGCCCCTGCGGTCGACCACGCTGCTCGTAGGCCATTTCCAGTGCTTGCACAACCAGGTCAGCGTCGGGCCGTAGCGAGAATGCCCAGCCCACAGCGCGGCGCGCGAACAAGTCTAACACCACGGCCAAGTAATACCATCGGCCTTGCGCCCAGACGTAGGTGATGTCCCCGCACCAGACCTGATTGGGTGCCTCCACGGTAAACTCACGATTGAGGTGGTTCGGAATATCGACCCGCTCTACCGTGGCCTGCTTATAGGCATGACTGCCAGGCTGCTTACAGACCAGCCCTAATTCCTCCATCAAGCGACTGACTTTGAAGCGGCCAATTGCCGTGCCTTCCTCACGCATCATGCCCATGATGCTGCGACTTCCCGCTGAACTACGACTCTCAACGAACAGCTGGTGCACGCGGCTACGCAATGCCATGCGCTCAATATCAATGTGGCGGGTGCGCTCCCGATGTGCATACAGACATGACCGGGCCACGTCGAAAACTGCGCAGATCAACTCGATTGATTCGTCACCGCAAATCTGATCGATTATCTCGTACGTTCGATTCCTTCCGACATCAAGAGCGCGGTAGCCTTTTTTAAAATGGATTTCTCCCGCTCCAGTCGTTCAATACGTGCCTCAAGGTCCTGTATCCGCTGCTGGTCAGGCGTCATTGCCTTGCTCTGTGGCGTGATGCCTTGCCGCTCCGATTGAAGCTGTTGCACCCAGCGGCGCAGCACTGATTCGCCGATGCCGACTGAACGGCTTGCCTCCATGTTGCTATATCCTTGATCCAACACCAGACATGCTGCCTGCTGTTTGAACTCCGGGGAAAACGTACGTCTCTGCTTGCTCATCAAACACCTCTCCACGGCGAGCATTCTCGCCTAAATCAGTGTCCGGGTACATTAAACCACTACACCACCTGGGGAATTAAGCCGCAAGGTTGTGAAGCGGTCCAATGCCCGGGTGACCTTGAAGTACCCAAGTTGGAAAATGCAGACCAGTCTGCAGTGCGAATCTGAAAACGAGCGCAACTGCATGCTGTATCTGGACATGAGCCCTCATGTCATCAGCTTCAGACCACAGCCCTGCGAAATCCAGTATGTCATGAATGGGCAAGACCATGTCCACTATCCTGACTTCCATGTTGAGACCAATGGTGGTCAACACCTCATTGAGGTTAAAACCTTATCGGGTCTGGATCAGCATATTTGTGATCGCTCAGATCTGCTGACAAAGCTGTTGCCGAATCACGGATTCCAGTACCACGTAGTGATTGCTGAGTTGATTGATAACCCAGTGTTTTTGAGTAACGCCTGGTACATCAAGCGCAACGGCAAGATTCAAATGCCTATGTTGGCCCGTGAGC
>VFQN01004905.1_pt1 | contig 17035 bp, 30 predicted proteins | sample 3512371 | NCBI WGS metagenome assembly VFQN01 (sample SAMN10412370, study PRJNA504923) | tailings metagenome | isolation source: Replicate 2 from Balatoc abandoned mine | place: Philippines: Itogon, Benguet | collected 2017-08-28 | reverse complement strand
GAGGACCTACCCGCAAAAAATAGGTCTCCGATAATCCCATAACCCTTCTCCTGAAAAAAAAAAAAAAAAAAAAAAAACCCGTGAAACCGCCGTCCACCATGCCGCCATCCCCTTAGATTGCTCCGACATGCTCACAGCCCCCAAACCGCCACAGTGATGGGCAGGGGCGATAGTACACGTGCCAAGGCACCTGAATCAACTAGATCTGGACACGGCTCTTTCAGTGCCCTCGCCCCCACCAGCCCCAAGGGTGCCACCCCTGATTGCCAGCGCCGTATCCCGCACCTGTGCCTCCCCCGCCCGCCCCCCAGCCGTCCTGCCCATGCCCGCCGTAATACGCCATATCGTACGAGCCGTAACCCCCTGCCGGTACACCGTACCACCACGCCGTGCCACCGCCGTGCGCACGGCCGTCCCAGTCGCCCGTACACGTCGGCACGTGCCGCCAGGGGCACGTGCTGGGCACGTGGCATTCCTCGTCACAGGCGGCCGCAAGGGCCAGCAGCGGCCATGGGAGCGGTGGGGGTGGGGGAGGCGGCATGGGTGGGGGCGGCACTTGCCGGGGTGCTACCGAGCTCCGCTGCCGTGACCCCGCGTCGTATGAGCCTGACGCGGTGGCGTGCTGGGCGGTGGCTGCCACGTGTCTATCGTGTGTTGCTGCTGCTGCCGTTGTTGCTGCTGGTGCCGCCGCGCGGCTGGAACCTGCTGCCGTGCCTTGTGGGGCCTGTGCTGAAGGTGCACGGGGCGTGGTGTGCGGTGGCTGGGGTTGCGGTAGGGGCTGGGGCTGTGACGGGCGCGGGGGCGCTCCCGTTGGTAATGGAGCGGCTACTGGTCCGGGTGGTGCGGATGTTGGGTTAGGGAACGGCCGTGAGGTTCGGTGGGATGCCGCTGCAGCGGCGGAGGCTGAGGCGGAGGGCGAGGCGAGGGCGCCTGTCGCAGGGTGCGGAGAGGGCGTTGCCGGGGTAGCGGTGGGAGGCAGCTGGGCATGGGCCGCAGCAGCCTGTTCGTCGCTGGATCGCGGCTTGTGCCCGTGCGGTGTGGGAAGCGCCGAACTGAGGGCTCCTCCGTGTGGGCCAACAGGGCTCGAGGAGGGCTGCCGCACCCCGCTTTGGGTGGCAGGCGGAGGGGCCTGTGGCGGAGGGGCCTGTGGCGGAGGGGCCTGTGGCGGTGGCGCCACGGGAGCCTTGCCACCAGCGGCGTCTCCGCTGCGAAGTCCGGAAGCTGCTGATGTGGACTGCTGCGACCTGTGCATATAAGAGGAGCGCTGCGTAAGGGCAGTAGGATACGGGTGTGGTCAGGGGCAAGGGTGTCGGGGTGCTTGTAGCGTGTGTCCTTACCCGCTGGCCGGAGTGCCTAAAACCGGCAACCCATGATGCTGCTGGTACTTCTGGACCGCCAGCATGTATGACCTGCAGCATAGCAGCAGCCGGTGAGTCCTGTTCCGGGGCATGCTTTCAAATCCCACCCGCGCACGCTGGTCGACTGTCATGCGCCCTCATAAGTGACATCTGTTCGTACTTTACAAGTAGATCATTCGCGAGGCCGGAAAGCGAGAGCTGCAAAGCCGCCGAGTCTGTACTGTTCGCCATCGCGCCGAGGAAGCGCTCACATAGGGTCCACGCACATCTACAGTATTACACAGAGCTCATATGCAACTGATCAAGCCAAGCCCTGGGTCAAGTCACCATTTCATCCTGCATGCTGCCTTCCCGCCATCGCCACGTGTCCATCCTGGCCCAATACCATAGCCGACCGTCGCAGTGCCACGGCGCTAACGCAAGACTTAACATGCAACTCTCCTCAATGCTCACACGTTAGCAGAGCAGTTGTATCTACTACACAAAAGAGGCTAAGACGGCCCAGGGCCCGCCTTTCCATGTCCCTGCCACGAGCCACGGGTGTGTCACAGGTCCAACCGGCATTCACCAGCAAACTGCTTGTGGTCTGCATGTAGGAATGCTACAAAACTTGCCACGCTGCAGCCTGAGAGTCTAGTCCGCAGGTGGTGCTTGGTCCTCGGTTTACCAGCGCTTGGTGAGCGACTGTGGGGCGGACAGGAACAGCATGGGTGTCAGTTGGCCTGGTCAAGGTCCACCTGCACTAGGTCCACGCAGGTAACAGAAAACCCGTCCTACAAATAGCATCCGTCCGCACCACCGCCTCCTCAGCCGCTGCCCCTGATTCATGTCGCTCAAGCCCCCTGGCCCATACGCGGCAAGTAAGCTCCCTTGCACTGGCAAACCACGAGCCCAGACCTACCATACAGCCAATCCCTAGCCCGAACCCTTCACGCTCAGCCCCCCTGGCGCCATGCCCCATCTAGTCACCCACCGACACGCCCCCCGTATTCACCCACCATGAGCAGCTCCAGGAATTCAAAGGGGTTGCCCCGCTTGTCCTTGCGCACAGCAGGCTTCTTCGGGTCATCCTGCCCACCGTCGGGGGTCACACGGCACGGCAAGGAAAAGGGCAGCATTACTAGCATGAGTGTTGATGGGACGTGGTCCTGCCAAACTTCCAGTCCGCTGAGGCGAGTGCCGGTGGTCCGCTACCAACCACGACAGCACTGGGCATTGCGCGGTCACTACGGCGCTGCCCCTAGCCAGACCGTGCCAAGTGACAGCTGATAGTACAATGACACCAGCCACCCGGCTCCTCCCTAGGACCCGGCTCCTCCCAAGGAGTTGCGAGAGGCCCCCTTCCACCGCCGCCCACCTGATTTGTGGCTGCCGCCAGGCCCGCGCGCCAGCCTGTGAGCAGCACGCCTGTGACGCCCAGGGACACCAGGATGAAGGGCAGGGGCGGCACGTAGCCCTTGCTCAGGCCGCGGAGCACCAGGCCCAGCGGCACGCCCGCCGCCCAGCACTTGGCGGCGGTGGCGGCGGCACTGGCCGGGCCCTTCTTGCGCGCGTCGGCAGAGAAGCCGCCCAGGAAGGGGGCGGTGGCGAACCAGCCTAGGCAGAAAGGCGGAGAGGCGTGAGGTGGGTGGCAAGTGATTGTGTGGTGGGCTCAGGTGTGTCGTGGTGGTTTAAGTGGGTGCTGTCGTATGTGGCTTAGGGCATCAGCCTGCAGGAGGAGAGGCGCCGCGCGCCGGTCGGCGGAGTGGGCGGGGTTGGCGGGTTGGCCTTTGCAACCACCAAGCCGCGTCATCGCCACAGACACAGCCATGGTGGAGACACTGGTGGTAAGTGCTTTGCAATAAGCCCCGACCCGCAACCACGGTGTTGCTCGACGGCATACGGCAGGTCTGCCCAGTTCCGTGCGCTGCCATGCACTAGAACCCCTGGATCCCGTACCCCTGCCTCCCTTACCCCAACTTTGCCCTTCCCCGCCACCCCCGCACGCTCACCACTAACCCATGCCGGGGGTCACCCAAGGCTAGTGTCCCCTCTGTCCCCCACTGTCATTTCTGTTGCGGTACTTTACCGCGCTGCAATACCCCTTGAACGCCCCCCTCCTCCTCCCTCTCCTTCCTCACCGATGATGAAGGGCAGGGCGGTGCCCAGCGTCTCTGCGTTGACCGCCTCCCCGTGGTTGGCCCTGCCCGCCAGCGCGAACACCAGCAGCACCGCCACGTCGCCAGCGGCCAGCAGCAGGGCACTCCTGGCGTGGGGGCGGTGAGGTAGGGGTGGACAAGGGCAGGAGGGACGAGGAGGACATGGTGGGTGGTATGGGGGTATGGGTGTGGCGGCGTGGGGTAAGGGAGTACGGCACGGCGACGTGGCAAGCGGCGAGCAGCAGGGCGCTCCTGGGGTGTTTGGGGAGACAGGTACACCCGAGAGTGTCAGCCGCAGTGGCTCGAGGATTTGGGTCGTGGGGATCCCGCGTTGAGTGCACAACGCTTGTGGGCTTCATTTTGTCCCAGCTTGGGCCGCTGTTTATCAGCTATGCCTCCGCTCGAGGTAATGCTAAGGAGTGCCGCACCGGTATACTGATGCTCTGGTACCTACTGGAGGTCAAAGCTCTCGCTGCGGGCCCCGTCATCCACCATCGCCACACCCGCCCACGCCTCCGCGCCCGTCTTCTCAACAGGCACTACCTGCAGGGCAGGAGCACAAGCAGCAGCGGCGTGCCAGCGGCGTCGGCAGCGGCAAGAACCAAAACGTGGTTGCGTGCTGAAATTGAAGCTTGGTCGCGTGTGTTGTATGGCTGCGTGCTGAACGGTGTTGTGTGGAAACGCGGGTATGCAGTGGCTGGGGCGTGACGCACTGTTGCACGTCCTGTGCAATAAAGCCGCAGCTTCAAAGGTGTACATAGGACGCGTGCTTGCGTCACTGCAACAGTGCCCCTAAGAAGCACTGCCTGATGTCCGCAGCTCAGGGGGGCACTCCGCCACTCCCTTGGCTAGTGAGTGTTATGCTGGTACACGCCTCCGGTACAGGTTCGGCCCCTTGGGCTAGTGCACACCTCAAGGGGTTGCCCATCAGGCCCCAGCATCACTCCTGGACGAGGAGGTGCGCCACCGGGGCGTGGGGGCGGCACAGGTCGCCCCACAACAGGGCGCGGCGCTGCAGCTGTTGGGCGCGGCGACGACGCTGAAGAGGGCGATGCCGGAGGTGGAGGTGCGCTTGGCCCGTTCTCGCCCGCATTCACGCGCACCAGCCGCGAGATGCAGCCCTTGTTGCAGGTGAAGGGCTTGCATTGCCGCGCCGAAGCCTTGCGGAGTGTTGATTGGGAGAGCATCGTTGCTCACGAAAGGTCCAAGCCAAGGGTACAGTACAAATCCCTGTACGCAATTGTCGTCCAGCTTGAGAGGCTGTTCCGCTTTGCGGAGGCTTGAAGAAAGCATGGAAGCAATTCGAGCCCCCAACCGCCCCATGCAGGTGGTTTCTCAGGGCAGCAGCAACAACCTTCAGTTTGGACTGCTGTTCACGCTTCCAGGTCGCCGTGCTAATAAACTTGATGTTTCTCTTACCGATGACGATAGCCCTACGCAAAATAGGAGCCTTGCGCTTGCCCTGAAAGACACGTCGCCCGGCAAAACGCCGGGCTGGCGCATAGCCGGTTCCTACACTACCTATTTTTGTAGACAAACAAAGGAAAAATGGTGCTCGCAGACTTAGGCAAGTCGATCACCAAGGCCATCTCGTCGATGAGCCAGGCTATGGTGATCGACGAGAAGGTCTTGGACTCTGTGCTTAAAGAGATCTGTACAGCTCTGCTACAAGCAGATGTGAACGTGAAGCAGGTGGCCAACCTGCGCAATGGCGTTAAGAAGCGTGTAAACATCGCTGAGCTGGCGGCCGGCCTCAACAAGCAGCGTGTCATTGAAAAGGCGGTGTTCGACGAGCTCTGCGACATGCTGGACAGCGGCACGGACCCCAAAAAGTTGGAGCTCAAAAAGGAGAAGGGCAAGCAGCAGGTGGTCATGTTTGTGGGCCTGCAGGGCAGCGGCAAGACCACGACGTGCACAAAGTACGCGTACTTCTACAAGAAGAAGGGCTGGAAGCCAGCCCTGGTGTGCGCGGACACGTACCGCGCGGGCGCGTTCGACCAGCTTAAGCAGAACGCCACCAAGGCCCAAATCCCCTTCTACGGCAGCTACAAGGAGACCGACCCAGCAGCCATCGCGCAGCAGGGCGTGCTGCGGTTCCGGGAGGAGGGCCGGGACCTCATCATCGTGGACACCAGCGGCAGGCACAAGCAGGAGGCGGCCCTGTTTGAGGAGATGAAGCAGGTGGCGGCAGCTGTCACGCCCGACGTGATCATCTTCGTCATGGACGGCAGCATAGGCCAGGCGGCGTTCGACCAGGCCAAAGCGTTCAAGGAGGCGGTGGAGGTGGGGGCGGTCATTATCACCAAGCTCGACGGCCACGCAAAGGGCGGTGGTGCGCTCAGCGCTGTGGCGGCAACGAAGTCGCCCATCATCTTCCTCGGCACGGGTGAGGGGTGCTGCTGCTGCTGCCGCTGCAGCTACGGGGGCTCTGGCGGGCTGATGCGCAAGCTAGCTGTGATGTTGTTGTAGGTGAGTATTGCTGTGAAGGTTGTGCTTGGGCCACGGGAGGGCTAATGACCCGTGGGTCGTGGGGCGGGGAAGCAACACGGAGTGTGTTGGTGTGGGGAGGCGGGGTGAGTCAGGCATGCGTGGCGCAAAGAGGCATGGGTTTTAACATAGTTAACATGGGAGGAAGGGTTCGTGGTTTGCAAATTGGTCTGGGGACCGACCGTCACCGTTCCCAGCTCTGCATGTGTTCATCAATGCTAGTTTTGCACAGCACAGCTTTGCGCCGCAGCGGCTGTGGACCCAGCGCTCTGCGCGCTCCGACGAGTTAGCCATTTGGGTCCCGCATGCAGCGCCAGATTGTTGGTAGGTGGGTCAGTGGCGTTGCGGCCTTGCCTTACAGACTGACGTAAAGGCGACAGGCAGGGGTTTCCACACCTTACGGGGTGATGGCAGGGTACCACATCGCCCACTGCAGGGAACCCTCCTCTCCCTTGCAGTGCGATAAGCTGATGCACCCTGCTGGTAGCTTCCCCACGACCGCTGCGAGCGGCTGCCCCTGCACTTGGCCCCTGCTGCTATCTATCCTTCCCAGGCGAGGACATAGACGTTGCGTACAGCCTCAGACCGGGCAGCCGCCGTTCTTGCGTCGCTGGCATGCGTAGCGGCCCTCCATCCTCCGGTGTGCTCCTGCCCCTGCCCCTAAGCCCGCCCGTGACCCCTGGCCCTGCCCCCGTTCCTGTCCCCCAGGCGAGCACATGGACCAGTTCGAGAGCTTCGAGACGAAGCGCTTTGTGCAGCGGCTGCTGGGCAAGGGGGACGTGAGCGGCCTCATGGACAAGATCCAGGTGGGGGCAGGGGCGGGTTTCCGTGCTTGCCCGGTGGGGGTGGAATTCGGTAGGCGGTACGGCAGGATGGCGTGTCATGGACAGGAGCCAGATGGGATCCAGGTGGCAGGGGTGGGTTGGTGCAGTGAGGGTTGAAGTGCTGGCGAGAGGACGGGATGGGAGGGTCACGGACAAGGTCCAGGTGGTACCAGGGGCCGGCGAGCGGCAGGGTGGGGTACGATGGCGCGGGTAAGAGTCAGCAGGGGCGTTTAGGAAGTGGTTGGCGGCGGTCAAGCGGCGATGGGCGGGTGAGGCGTCAGGCAAACGGTAGCTACGGCTGGGGTAACCGCTTTACCGGCGAACGATAGCGGCAAATCTGGCATTCCGTTGCCGTACATGCTGGCCAGTGTCGAGGAGTCGTGCCGCTTGTGTGGCGATATTGCACATGCATCGCGCTGGGACCGCACGTGGCAATTTCGCGCCACGGCAGGCCCCGCCTGGTTGACAGGACCACGTGCCACAGCCCACGCCCACGGGTCTACCGGCACTTCCCATGCGGGCTGCCAGTGGCCCAGTACTGCAGTAGCAGCCGGGCCCAGCACTTTCCGGCCCGTTTCCCCCTACCCCTTCCCGGTTCCGCGTTCGCTTTGTCAACTCACCGTTCGTTTGCGTGCAGGTAACAGCGTCTCCCGCACGATGTTACGTTACTTCACCGCATTTCGCACGCCCCCATCTCCGCCCCTTACCCCGCAGGACGTGATCCCGGAGGACAAGCAGCCGGAGCTGCTGGACACCATCTCCAAGGGCAACGTTACCATGCGGGTGCTCAAAGACATGTTCGAGAGCGTGCTGGAGCTGGGGCCCATGAGCCAGGTGACTGTTTGGGGGAGAGGGGTGGAACAGGGGCTGATCACGTGCGGGGACGCGGGGAAGCAGGTGGATTTGAGCGCGTGGCGGCAAGCGGCAAACCAGTGATCCAAGCGAGCAGGCAAGCAGCAGCACTTGCCTTGTTGACAAGGGACACAAGAGATGTGACGTGCCGCGCACACCATGATCCCCTCCCAGTGTCGACGAGCAGCCTTGAACCGCACCACCCAACGGTTAGCCCACCAGCCCGCTTCTCCCTTGTCCACGGGCCCCCTTACACCACACCCTACACCATGGCAGCGTTTCCGTGACTCCTTGACGCCTTACACAGTAATCCTGGTACCTCGTGCCTCACTCGCACCACCCCCCAAACCACCTCCACCCACTGACGCGCCGTCATCACACTCACGTCGTCCCTCTCTCGCAAACCACCCCACCCCACCCACTCCCTCCAGATGATGTCCATGCTTCCGGGCTTCAACAGCGACCTGCTGCCCAAGGGCAACGACAAGCAGAGCCAGATGATGATCCGGCGCTACATCACCATCATCGAGTCCATGACGGACAAGGAGATGGACAGCACCAACATCAAGATCCTGCAGGAGCCCTCGCGCATCAACCGGTTAGCGCGCGGGTCGGGGTCGTCGCCGCAGCAGGTGGGAGGGGGCGGGGGAGGAGAGGGCGCGGTGCCGTGGGGTGGTGGGGCACGGGCAGGGCGTGGCACACGCACGGGCACGCGGGATAGGGGCGCTCTCGGTGACATGCGAGTGGTTGGCATGTGCATGTGCAGCAGATCCTTTGTCAACGTCCCTTGCACTAACAGCCACCACCAACAGCTAAACCGGTGCACATGGATTACCATTTGGCCACTAGAGCCCTTCGCCTCACTGCCTGCTGCCGTGTCACACATGGTAGCACCAACACCGCAATCACAACCGGGAAAGTAAAACAACTGTCCAACAGCTGGAGCACAAGTAACGCCTGCCGTTCCGCGCCTGTCGTACGTTGCCTTCCTACCGCCGTACGGCGGCCCGCAGGTGGTGGCGCTGCTGGAGTCGTACAAGCACTACTCCAAGTACGCGGTGCAGGCGCTCAAGGCGGCCAACCTGCCCAAGAACCTCAAGAGCATGAAGGGCGACGTGGCCATGAACCCGCGGCAGATGCAGCAGGCGCTGGGCAAGATGGGCCGCGCGCTGCCGCCCAACCTGCTGCAGCAGCTGGGCGGCATGGGCGGGCTGCAGAGCCTGATGAAGGGGCTGGACGCAAAGGGGCTGGGGGGGCTGGGTGGGAAGTGAGGGAGGGGGGCAGCGGGAGGGGCTGGGGTCCTCCAGGGAGGGAGGGATGGAGCAAGGCGGGCAGGAGTTACTTGTGCCGGGCAGGGTTGGGTAAGGGGACGTGGGAGGGGTGTGAGGCGGGGGCTGGGCAGGGAGTTGGGGGAGTAAGGGAGGCCGTTGGGCATGGGGTGCGTCGTCTGGGGTTGTGGTGAGCAGGTAGTGGCAATGGGGCGTGGGCGGCCTTGTGGTGGTGTTGCCTGTGCGGGTGCCTCCGGGGCGCTGATCATGTGCGCCGTGGCGTATCGCCGGCACCTCGGCGGGAAGGGCAGGCGTTGGATGTGGACCTTGACTGTGGAACCAGGAGGCGCGTCACTGGACCAGGACGTGTTTCACCATGTGCACGTGATTGTGACTTGGAGTTCATTTTGACTATGATGACGAAGTAGCAGCAACTACCTGGCGTGGTTTACTGTGGGAGGAGCAGGAGTGAGACGCCAGGCAGAGACGCTTAAGCGGTCAGGTTCGACGTGGACAAGAGTCCCAGGCTCCTGATGCTATGTATGGTGCAGACAGCAGTACGTATTAGACCCTTAGACTTGGTGCCGATTTTGAGGCCTAGCGGATGACAACTAATGCTGCTAGCTGATGCTTCCTTGTCGGCCATGCTGCTTGCTGTGCGGGGACCGTGCGTTAGTCGCATTCGGTGCGGGGGCCGTACTGTTAGTCTCGTTCGGTGCGTATGACGTCAAGACATACTTCGGCGCTGTACAGGGGTTTTCCTGAATGGAATGGTCTTATGGTGCGGGAAGGCAGGACATGCGCCTAAGAACCAATCAAGAGTGCAACGCCGCCAAGCGCCCGGAACATCTCAAGTGCCCCCTGGCGTGCACAGACTGCACTTTCGCTTCATAGTACCCCTATCAATGCTCTCTCCTTCCGGTCATTGAGAACAGCCGCTGCTATGAGATATCCACTACTGGACTACTGTCGAGTACGAGTCGGACCTAGGGGAAACGCAGTGCTGACCTAGCCTTGCAGGTTGCAGCTGCTTACTGCGCGACTGTAGCAACATGCACCAGCCAGCACCTGTCTTACCCGTTCGCCATTGGTATGCAGCTTCTGTGCTGCCTGCTGAGCCGTCACCGGACAGCACTTACTACAGGTGCAGCTTCCAGAATCTTCCCCCGTTACGCTTGGAAGGGTGTACACGTGCATGGCCCAAGGCGCAGTCAAACGCAGTCCTCGCAGGCTGGTGCGCAAATGGGAAGGGCTCCCGATGCCGCCGAGGCAGAGGGCAACCGGACACTGTTGCAGGGCACCTAGTTGCACTGTTGGAGGTTGCGAGTTGTACCGTACACGCACCTCCTCGCCTGACTTTGCAAGTGTTGCGCCAGGCTTAGCCACGGACTTCACAAAAGGCCACGTGTCAGCCTGTGCCGCTTAAACTGCTCTGAGGGCAGAAGGTAGCACTCAGGCGCTGCCTGTACATTCGTTACCGGAACGCTGGCACTAGGGCCGTCTTACACCGACCCAGGCTGACCGTCAGAAAGGAGGCCCCCCAAACTTCTTCGTGTGACTGTTTCATCACAGATTCCATCCATACCCGAAGCCAATTGAACTGTCCGCTTCGGACGCCCACAGCTTTACCGGCTGACAGGTGCGCGCTGTACCTAGGTGGGCTGACGTCCTGGCTGCTCATCGCCCCCATCGCTGCTTGAGCTGCACGACGCAACCTGCTGCCAAAACACCATCTCCTACGGGCCCATACAATGCCGGAAACCGAAACGGGAAGCCAAGGGCGCGGGGATCTGGGGTCTGAGGAGACTTACACACACATACGCTGCTGCTAGCTCCTGCCACCACCGCCACGGCAGCTTTACGCCGACTTGGTGCCGCTGCGCAGGTGGATGGCCAGCTGCTTCTTGGACAGCTTGCGCTCCTTGGAGTCCTGGGGGCGTCAACGGGAGTGAGGGGCGCGGGGTGGGTGGAATGAGCGTGGTGCCGAGGGGAACATGGGGGCATGGTGGGACTGTGCGTGGGCCCTGAGTGCGTCATCAGGTCAGGCCTGCAGCCCCTTGGGGCTGGCCGCAGGCAGGCGGCGAAGGGCAGGCTAGGAATAACGGAGCTGGTTCGGGTCGCCCTTTGAACCCCTGGAAAGGCCAGCAGTGATGGACTACTGCGACAATAATTGCTAAGGCGCAACGGGCACGTAGGAACCGTCACCAAGAGCGTAGCGGCGTAATACACCCCAGTCCAGCCCCGAACAAGCGTATACGGAGGCCTCATCAGGCAAATCCCTGGCACCCGTCCTACGCCTTGCCCCCATTTCCCCGCTGCGTAACAGCCAGGACTGCTGCAAGTCTTGCTCCAACTGCTGTTGACGGGCACGCCAACATGGAAGCCCCGCCACCTCGTAAGACGGCGCTGCTGCCGTTAAAGCTGCCGCCAGTCGCAGAGCCCGCCGCCAGGCCGCAACCTGCCAACGCCGCTGGCTTGGCCAGCACTCCGCTTTCGCCATGGCTGCCGAACCCCTCCTCCTTGCGGTCGTGCCCGAAACGCGGCGGGCGCCGGACCATGGCAGCCCACGAGAAGCCCCCGTGCTGACTGCGCTGCGCCTGGTCCTTCGCTGTTGCGCAGCGGCAACCGCATTGGCGTGGCAGCCAAACCCAGGAGAGACGGCAGCCGCGCCTCGAGTCGCTCGACCCGATAGCACGCGTTACTGCTGACACGCTCAAAACCCCACGCCGGGCTGTCCGCCAATCGAGCACGCCCTGCGCTTTAGGCCGCTCCCGAGCGCTTGGAAACGGCACCGCTGCTGCCCGCCGCCCGCCCGCCCGCGCCCGCAGCCCCCTGGCTCCCCCCCTCGCCGCATGTCGCTGCCCGCCGAACGCGTAACGCTGCTTCTTCCCATACGCTCCGCTGCTCCAGCACTGCTCTGCGCCTCTCCCTCTTCCCCAAAGCTGATACACGCAATCTCCTCGCGCCCCAGCCCCAGCCCCTGGCACCACCCGATGACACAAGCACAGGAACGCAGCCCTTTTACCTTCCCAGCCGCCACGCCTACGGCACCCAGGCACTGCCCAACGTCACAAGCGCGGCCACCGCACACCGCCTCACCTTCTCAGCCGACACGCCCGCCTGCTTCTCCGAGATCATGAGCTCAATGTGGCAGGGGGAGCTCATGTAGGGGTTCACACGACCGTGGGCACGGTAGGTGCGGCGGCGCTGGCGCATGGCGCGGTTGACCTGGATGTGCGAGATGTAGCACTGGTCCACGTCCATGCCCTTGACCTGAGGTGTGGCCGCAGAGCAGGGGAGGGATGAGAACCAGGGTTGGACGGCAGAGAGACGGCAACTGGACGTGAAAAGAGAGGAGGGCCTGGAGTGTTATGCAGGCCCCGAAGTACTCCGGTACAACGCACGTAGCACCATGGGCACGGCTGCGCAGCTGTGCCCGGTACGACAGCCCGCAGGTACGGCAGCACGGACGTGAACTGCGCCCGCTCGTGATGTGAGCGGCTGGGGCGCGATATGCTCCCACAGCATGCCGTGCGGCAAACGCCAGCTGGCTGACAGCTTGCGCGTTGATCGCAGGGGCACTGCAAGGGCGCCCGCTGCTCGACTGCGCCATGCATCCGCGCCACCCTCCTACCGCCCGGCAGTCCGGCCCAAGTCCGAGAAGAAAAAAGGTCTGCGTCTGTCGTCCGCACTGCTTGCTGCTGCAGCTACCAGCTGCGTCCTCCGTGCAGGAACCCGCTCCGCCGCAGGCGACCCCGTGCGCCCTCCCCTACAGCTGCTGCTGCTGCTGCTCCTGCTGGCAACGGCCCCACACCGCCACCAAAACCTCGGCCATGCAACTCCTGAGGTCGGGAGCTGCAGGCACCTTCCGCCTCCCAGCGAGCGGCTTCCCGTTTCCCGTTCGCCGCCTGAGACTGCTGCCCACGCACCAGCCGAGCTCCTCGGCACAGCCGCTCGCCGCGACGGTACGCCTGTTAGAGTTTGAACTATGCAATTTGTTACCAGACTGCTGCTTCCGGTCCCATCTACCTCAGCGTTGCTCTCCGCGTTCTTCAGGAGGTTGAGGATGAACTCGGCCGACTTAACGGGCCAGCGGCCCTGACCACCGGGGTTGCCCTCGTTCTTCGCCTGCGTGGTGCGGCCCACGGCGCCCTGGTACCGGCGGAAAGGAATGCAGCGCTTGTGCGCGAGCACATCCTCCAGGTACTTCTTGGCCTTGTTCAGGGACATCTTGCGCAGGGCGAAGGCCGTCTCCCTGGTGTTCTTGAAGTGAACACGCAGGTCAGACCCCTTGGCCTGCGGCGCAGGCAACAAAGCTCGGTAAGTCCACTGGTCGCGCAGGCGGCTGCCCAGGTCAGGGCCGCCACCAAAGGCCTTATAAGCTGACTACGTTAGATCTATGGTAATACGACACTATGGACATGGCTGCTTTGAGTAAGAGGACTCCCTAACGGGCCAAGTTCGGCCGCAGCGCCGCATTCTTGCCTTCGCGGTCCTGTCGGCATTCTCCGGCTCGCGCGCGTACTTGACCATTTTTGCCTCTTTTAGACACGACCGTGAGGCGAGCCAAGGAAAGAGGGAAGGCAGTATGTCCCCCTCCACTGAAGGGGGCCGGGACACATCCCCGCTCCGATACCACATGAACCTGGGTTCTCCCGCTATGACTTCAATGCTAGGACCGCATTAGGTACAAACAACACAAACCTTTCACACATATAAACTCAACACCAACGTGCTGTTCACCACTGTATTGGAGCGGTTTCCATCGCTGTGGCGCACGCGTTAGCCTCCTTACGAGCAATGCTGCCAACGTCTTCAGTGCTGCTTTCAACCCTCTCTGGTTCTGCCAGGGGGGCTCTACCAGCCCTCGCGCAGCACCTGCGCCTGTATCATAAGAATGTTGTGGAACACTACGAGCGCCCGCGCAACGTGGGCTCTTTCGACAAGGCGGACCCTGATGTGGGCACCGGCCTTGTGGGAGCACCAGCGTGCGGTGATGTCATGAAGCTGCAAATCAAGGTGGACGAGCAGGGCAACATCGTGGACGCCAAGTTCAAGACCTTTGGGTGTGGCTCCGCTATTGCCAGCAGCAGCGTTGCAACGGAGTGGGTCAAGGGCAAGAGCCTGGACGAGGTGCTGAAGATTAAGAACAGCGACATCGCAAAGCACCTCAGCCTGCCACCTGTGAAGCTGCACTGCAGCATGCTGGCTGAGGATGCCATCAAGGCTGCAGTCAAGGACATCAAGTCCAAGCGTGCTGCCAAGGCATGAATGGCTTAGGCAGTTAGCTTCACATGCGTCAGACTGGAGGTGGGGTAGCAGCATGCGTTTGGCAGTTAAGGTACCGTGGGCCGTCGTGTGTACGGCTTCATCGAGTCATGGCATAGACCTGCAGGCGTTCCGTTGTCGACGCCTTGCCTGACCCTATGCTGAGGAGGGCGTTTTGATGCCTGCGAGCGCATGTGGACGTTGTTGGTTGCTGGTTGCTTTGGGGAACTGCTACGGTATAGTGCACCGGTATCTTCCAGGGGGCGCCCCACGTGGGGCGCCCTGCAAACCTAAGCTCGTCCCATAGGCTTCACGCCAAGTGATGCACACCCGTGGCGTTTTGCAGTTGGGCATTGTTTGCATACACACTATCGTCCGCCTCGTTCGGCGGCAGCATCATGTGCAGCGTTGTTTGATTGTCGGCGTAAGGACACGTAGGTCGTAGTTTAAACGTGTTGCTCAGTGCACACCGTAGTCGCTGTGCAATAGACCCGCAAAGCATTGCATATTGCAGTTGTCTCGTGTTGCAGCCATGGCGGTGCACATCGTACTAAGCACACCGGTTAGACGAACGAGACGGTGCGCGCTATGCAAAACAAACAATGACGGTAAGCCAAAATGGGCTACCAGCAACCTGTAGGGCTGCAGGAAGCCCATAACTACGCATGTAACAAAGGACCTCGTGCTCGGCCACCCAATAAGCGGCGCCCCTTGCCAGTCAATTCATGCATGCACAGGAAACACGAAGCCGCCCACCAACCACCTGCAGAGGCCTGCATATCCAGCGACGCAGCAGCTGGAACGTCTGTGCCCTGGTTCCTGCTGCTGCCTCCACATATTTCATCCCCAGTCCCTGCACCGACAGTCGGTGAATACACATCACCGTCAACACCGCTGCTCCTGCTCCTGCCGCTACAGTTGCCCCCAAACAACCCAGGGACGCCACGACGAACAGCGGTATCGCCGCCACAACAGCCGCTGCCAGCCCGCCACCGCCCAGCTTGCGCCGTCGCCGCCGCCGCCGCCGCGACGGGCAGCAGCATGGCCCGCTCCTGCTGCTGCTGCTGCTGCTGCACGGCCGCTGGCTCCCTCCTGCAGCCCACGCCTCCCAGCAGCAGCTTAGACCTTCTTGGGCTCCAGGAACACGGCGGCATCCGTGTAGTCCACCACGGGGACCTGCAGGCCGAGGGAGGAGACACGCGGCACAGGGGATGATACAGCATGCATGCGGGTTGGGTACCCGTTGCGGCTTGACAGTTGTGGTCGCGCAAAGCCCCTTGGAGCTGTTGCGCATGGGCTTACTTTCCACTGCCGTAGCGGCAGCCACGCAACGGGCAACACAATGCACGTGGGTCAGCTGGTGTGCCCGCTCTGCGCCTAGTGCTCACCCGCGGCATATGCACTCAGGCGCCTCCAATCCCATATCATCCGCCTAAACGCTTGCGAGGATTCGAAGTACGGAAGTCCCAACGACGTACGCTCGGACCAACACACCCCGGGACCTCACCGTGTAGTCGGCCGGCACGTCCCACGGTTTGTTGCCTGCAGGGTGGCCGTGTTCATTCTTTCAGATTTTAGGTATGTGTTTTGTATTTTGGTTACAGGGGACCAATGCCCTGTTCAGCCGCCGTTGACGAGGGGTACAGCTCCTGCCGCTAGCCACCTCACCCCTGCCCCAACAAGCCCGTATCCTGAGCGCATCCCTTAGCCCCCACAACCCCATACTGAATGCTAGGCAGCTGCTCTGCAGATGTCCCGAGTCGGGAGTGGTACAGCAGCACGTGCACGCTCGCTGAAGGCCGCACCTGCCACGAGGGGCACCAGCCGGGCCTCCTCCTTGCACTCCTTGATGAGCTCCTCGAGGTGCGCGTCCAGCACCTCCTCGATAGCCGCATCCGACTCGTTCTGCTGGCACACCTTCATGCGGTACTGCGTCGTCGCCTCAACGGCCTTACGGTAACCCGATGTCTCGGGCACCGCCTTGATGGCCTCCAGCACCTCCGTCAGAGCCTCAATCAGCTTGCCACGGGTCCCTGGCTCCTTGCTAAGGTGGTCGCGGATGCCAACGTACTTCTTCAGCGTCTCGCGGTTGCCAAAGTCGATTTCCACGTCCGCGACTGCCTTAAAGCCTTGGCTGAATGCTAGAGACGACGCCCCATACCCATTGCGAAGTGACCCAGGCAGTAGAGTAATAACTTGGCGCAACATCGTGCTGTCGGGAAGTGCTGGTTAAGCGGGAATGCCCAAGCACCACCAGAGTAGTAGACACCGCGGAAACCTAAACAATTAGCAACAGGAAAGTAACTGACCACAGTGGGGCTTCCTGGATTGGCATAATGTCACTGCTGCAATGCCAGGCATGCCCATGCGGCACGCCAGGGCACGCCTGTGTTCCGCCGTGTGTTCCGCCATACCCAGCCAGTCCGTCCAGACTGGACCAATGCTCCGCTCGCCTCATTCAACGCACGCCGGTCTGTGTATATGCCGTAAGTGCTTGCAAGTCGAATATGTAAAGTGAGCCACCTAGGTCAGTCCTGTCTGGTCCTGTGGAGCGCTGAAGCCCGCAGTACCTTCCAATCCTCCAGCGGTACTCACCCCCGCCCCTGCAAATCCCTGCCACCCTCGATGCCCTCTTTCCTGCTGCAGCACGTCAGCCAAGCGGCAACATCACGATACGCTCCATGCCATGCCGTTTGTAGGCACTGCATGCGTGTTTAAACCGCCCCACTAGACACCTATGTGGCCAGATTCGCGCAGCTTCCTCGCGTTTTGGCAAGTCGGCTCGTTGCATTCGGAATGTCTCGATGTATTTCTGCATGTCTGGATCCAGACGCGAAAAG
>VFQN01004904.1_pt1 | contig 17036 bp, 10 predicted proteins | sample 3512371 | NCBI WGS metagenome assembly VFQN01 (sample SAMN10412370, study PRJNA504923) | tailings metagenome | isolation source: Replicate 2 from Balatoc abandoned mine | place: Philippines: Itogon, Benguet | collected 2017-08-28 | reverse complement strand
AAAAAGATAGAGAGTAATTTACCAAAGTCTACATGTAAATAGAGTTCTTATTCGAAATCATTTTTCTTTCTGAAATACTGCATTTGTGTTCCAAAAGTTATACAAACAATTACAAAGATTTTTAAATATACACACAAATATTGTAGAAGTCTTTTTCTTTCAAAAGGCAATAGTTAAAAGAAGAGAATGTATCCGGTTTCAATAGTCAAAAGAAGAGAGATATTAATCAATGTAATCATAAAAAACCAACCACCAAAAACACGAATGGAACATTGCCAATGATAAACATAAAAAATAAAAATAGTAAAGGAAAAGAAAAGAAAAGAAAAAACACTACGACTACAACAAAGACTACAAAGATAACGAAAACAACGAACGCCAACTTCTGTTAGAATGAATTGTACACATATTCCACATGGCTTCATCGTTTCTAAGTATTCTACTATATTAAGAAACGAATAATGTTGAATCTCAACCAACCCTAAAGTGGGGAACAGATCTTACAATAAAACCTGAAATAAAGAAGTTTAAAAGAATACTATAGTAATATACTTTCATTTTATGAGCGATGTCATTGAAAATTTTCATTAATAAATGAATCGATTTAAAGAAAGTTGTAATGTATCAAGTGAAAACGGTTTCCCAAAGAAATCATCAACTCCTGCAGATAAAGCCTCCTTCATTGTTTCATGATCTGAGTTTGCCGATACTCCAAAAATCAATTGATGAGAAGGACCAGTGGACACCATCCATTCCCTCCGCTCTGCTTCCATCATTCTTAATATTTTGGTTGCTTCTAGGCCATCCATCACTGGCATCTGCAAATCCATTAACACCAAGTCAAACCCTTTACCACTTTCCCTCCACTTCTCTTCGATTCTTTTCAAAGCAATCTCACCATTCTCAGCTGTCCAGATTTTATGTCCTTGTCTCTTTAACATTAAGCAGGACATCTTAAGAATGGAAGGAGAATCATCAACAATCAGAATTTGAAAACTTCTCTTCGATGACTGGGACGAGAGAGGAAGATTTTCGGGCTTGAATTCATTTACCTTTATACGCTGAATTGAATCCGCTCCTGTAACCTTCTTTGCGGCGTCAGAGAGAATATAATCTGGTTTATATGGAATTGTGAACCAGAATAAAGACCCTTTCTTCCCATCTCTTCGCTTTTTCACACCATAGTGACCTCTCAGTGATTCGATCCGCTTCGCTAAACTATACAACCCCAAGCCTGTACCCCCAGCTAGCCGTTGAGCCTGTTTAAACGGATTAAAAAGACTTTTCGTTGCTTCTTCCGAGAGCCCGATACCATTATCCTCAACCTCGAAGAAAATATATTTAATTTTTCTGTTGGAAGTATTGGCCGATGAATCTAAAGTGTGATCGGATTGTGGAGATGTTTCTTCTTCTTGCAACATTACAGTAATCGTTATATTTCCCTCTGTACTATACTTCACAGCATTTGAGAGAAGGCATAATAGGTTCTCTTGCAACCATTGTTTATCTGTGATAATATGAGAGCAAATCTCTTCACATAAAGGTTCAAGCTTGATTCCTATTCTTTCTTGGATGTTATTCATGCATTCAATGGGAAACTGCAATGTTTCTCTCAGATTGAGTGTTTCGTACTTTGGCACAAGCTTCATTCCTTTGCTTGCCTTGGTATAATCGATACATCGATTAATCGTCATGAGCATGAAGGCATTGGTATTATGGATGTTTGTTAGACATGATTGAACAGAAGATAAGCAATCTTTTAGCATCTCGGTGTTTACACATTTTTCACTCCATTCTTCGTCCAATTTCTTTTGTGCACAAGCAAGTATCTCCTTTATGAGGTCTAAACCACTGGTAAACGATGCCAAGGGCTAGTGAAAAAGAGTATTAGATAACGATGCCGAGGGGAGAAAACGAACTTACTGTTTTCAGATCATGAGCAACATTTCCGATCATACTTCTCAGCTCCATTGCGTGAGTCTCATCAGCATTTCTCTCATTCTCTTCTAAGAGTTGTTGCACCTTTCTTTGATTCAAAAAACTTTTCACTCTTTGGAAATGAAGTTCGGTCAAGAGAACAGTCATGATTAGAAAAGCAATGAGTATTGGCAAAATAGAATAAACAGAAGAATCAATAGAAGATAAGAGTAAACTACCAGCTGTAAAATGACAACTTAAGACTAAAAATAGTCTTGGCTCATAGATAATTGCAAGAATGAGTTGTGGGCAAAAAGACATGATGAGAAGTTTATCAAACGAAACAACAGAGAAAAAACTCTTGGAAGAAGGGCATGTTGGCAAAAGGTTCGCAGAAACCAAAATATTTTCAAGCAAAGGCAGATTTGTTGCAGCAAGGTTGGCGGGCATTGCATCTCCGACAATCTCCATAATATTAGGTGTACATTCTTCGTCTTTTCCTCTAATAATTTGTTTTATCATCTTTACAATAAAAACTAAATTTAAAGTTACCAGAAACAATGCTTGAAGGTATGAGTAAATCAAATTATCTTTTGAACCAGGAAAAAACAAAGGATAGGCACATAGTGTAAAACCTAAAAAAAGTGCAAATCCTGAAAATATCAGTGATAATATACCATAAGCTTGCTCATCCGGAGTAATCTTATTATCACCATCACTGTCATGAAACCACGTTGATGCGATTGTTTCTGTTATAGCCCAACCAAGAACCATTACCGTCAAAACCATGTATGAAAAATTTGATCGTTGTTTCCGACAAGAAATAATGAACTCAAGTTGTAATTCAGCATCTCGGAATCTCCCAAAATAATCCAATGAAGTTGCTTCACTTGCCATTCTTCTTCCACTTGATAATCCAATATAAAAATGTTCTTCCCTTTCGTTTGCGGTCGAACAGCTCAGGAAACTTCTGAACGAAGTTACCGTCAGTTCAGCGTATTCCGGTAAGAAAAAGATGTGTTGCATTATTATACGTTATACTAAAGATGGTAGTCTTCATTTTAAAAATTTCAGTTTTGTTGTGTGTCAGATTAAAATCTTATTTTAATCTCTAAACTTCTGTGCAGATAGTATCGTGGATTGCTCTGATCTTCATGAGGTTCATCCTAACAACAATTTTAGTAGCAATGATTTCACGAGTCAGTCTTTCATACCGGCTTTTCAAGCTAAGAAATCCTTCGTCAGCATTTTCACTCAATTCGGCAAGGAGTCTGTCAACAACGATCGAGACTATCCAACTGGGAAGCAGTGATTTGAAAGTAACGAAAGTTTGTTTGGGGACCATGACTTGGGGTCAACAGAATACCGAAGAAGAAGGTGTCGAACAATTAGAATATGCCTATCGGCAAGGTATTAACTTTATTGATACCGCCGAAATTTATCCTGTCCCAACAAAAGCCGAGACTCAAGGACGCACGGATCGGACAATAGCAAAGTGGTTGAGTACAAAGGATCGTTCGAAAATAATCTTAGCAAGTAAAGTCGCTGGAAGAGGTGATCATATCAACTGGCTTCCTGGAAGAAATGGTCAATTTTCGAAAGTATCGAAGGAGCAAATTAAAATTTCTGTTGATGAAAGTTTAAAGCGCTTAAAGACTGATTATATTGATGTTATCCAAATTCATTGGCCTGATCGGTATGTTCCGCTATTTGGCTCGCCAAATTATGACATCCATAAAGAACGTGAGGATGCTGTTCCATTTGAAGAGCAGCTGGTCGCATTTGATGAATTAATTAGCAAAGGGAAAGTTCGTTATCTGGGTGTCAGTAATGAAACCCCATATGGTGTAATGAAAATGAATCAAATTAGTAAAGAACTAGGATTATCAACAAAAATTATCTCATTACAGAATAGTTATTCATTATTAGTTCGTTCAGATATTGAAACAAATTTAGTTGAAGTCTGCTCAAAACGACATGAAAATATTGGAATATTGGCTTATAGTCCACTGGCCGGTGGTATATTAACCAATAAGTACGCCGATCCGGAAACAACTCCAAAAAATGCACGATTTTCATTATTTCCTGGTTATATGGAACGATACACGAAATTAAAGACAAAGGAAGTTGTTCAAGAGTATGCTAAAATAGCCAAAAAATATGATTTTACCCCTACCGAGTTAGCATTGATTTGGAGTTATACTCGCCCTTACATCGCATCAACAATTATTGGAGCAACAACAATCAAACAGCTAAAAGAAAATATTGACGCATACAAGAAAATTGATCGTTTTGTTAAAAATCCTGAAATTTACAATGAAATTCAAGAAGTTTATCGATATCATCGTGAGCCAACGAAGGAAGTTTAAGACTGCTCTACGTTTTTGGCTGATTGCGATAACTAATAAAAGTGTGAAGAGTTGTACCTTGCGGTTTTCACGTTTTTACTCCTTTTACTTCCCTTAGTGGTTCAAAAGTCATCTCCGACTGAGTAGTTGGTCGACCAGTCTCTAAGCCGCATCCATAGTTGAACTAATCTCGTTTCGAGCACGGGAGTGTTAAAAAGCTGTTGCCACAAATAGTTGAATTAAAATTTGGCGTTGCAATTTCAGTGTGACCAGTCACGCCCCGGCTCTACAATTTGCCGAGGTAGTGAAGTAGTAATCTTTCCTATCAAGCGTGATTTGCATGAAGTTGACTGTTTGATGTTTGATGAAAACTCAAGGAAAGTAGTTGATACAAAGCAACGTTCTTCAAGTCTTTATTTGTGGAGGATAACACTTTGACCTAATTCTTTGACCCCAAACTCCATTTGACCTGAACCTTGATCTACTCTGATTTCACCAGTACGGTACTCTTTCACCAAAGTGGAGAGACCTGTGATTTGACTTACCTGCCATAAACTCTCTCTAACAACAAACTTTTCCCTCGTACATCATATTTTTTCAGCAATTCAAAATATTGACATTTCAAGAGTGCAAACGGAATCTCCAACATGCGGACCGAATCCAATGATACTCATGAAGGTTAGTGTTCTAAATTTAATCCCAGGGATGGTTGATCGCTGACGTTAGAGATGGATGTCGAAAATCATAATGATTCCGGCAATATCTCGTCAAATTCAGGGAAGCAGGTGGCTCTGCAAGTTGCTACTCCAGTTAGCTCCGAGAAGATAGAGCATCAACATCACGTTGCCCAACCATCCTCGAAAAAGGAGGAGGATCATATCCCTATGGATGAGGAAGGAAGCGGCAAAATTAAAGATTTCGTTGCATCAAAGGGTTTAACCACACAGCAAGCGCAAGAGTTGTTGGAGAAGTGGGGCCGTAACGAGCTAGCGGAAAAGAACAAACCAAAGGTAATTAACAAAAATCAGTGGAAATAGATCTCCCACTCATTGTATTTCTGTTGTAGTGGTTGATTTTTCTCGAGCAATTATGGCAACCTATGCCCATAATGATTTGGATCGCTGCTATTACTGAAGCAGGAATTGAAAATTTTCCAGATATGGCTATCTTGCTTGCCATCCAATTTATCAATGCATCTTTAGGATATTATGAGATAACCAAAGCTGGTGATGCGGTTGCTGCGTTAAAAAAGTCTTTAAAGCCCCTCGCAACTGTGAAGAGAGACGGTAAATGGGCAAATCTTGACGCTGCTGAAGTTGTGCCTGGTGACCTTGTGTTACTCGCAGCTGGTTCGGCCGTCCCAGCAGATTGTTTGCTTAATCATGGAACTGTGGATATTGACCAAGCTGCATTAACTGGAGAGTCTCTCCCCGTCACAATGTATAAAGGAAGCTCGTGTAAAATGGGTTCTAATGTTGTTCGTGGAGAATCAGAAGCAACAGTCGAATTTACAGGCTCGAATACCTTCTTTGGAAAGACCGCCTCGTTGCTACAACAAGATAATGAATTAGGTAATTTACAGAGAGTTTTGATTAATATCGTCATTGTTCTAGTCATTTTATCCTTTGCTTTATCTGGAACTGTGTTGATATACCTTTTAGTTAAGAGGACAGACGTTAAGGAAGCGATTTCTTTTACTGTTGTGTTAGTTGTTGCTTCTATTCCTGTTGCAATTGAAATCGTCTGCACTACGACTCTTGCCTTGGGGTCTAAAGAATTATCCAAACACGGGGCAATTGTTACTCGTTTAGCGGCCATTGAAGATATGGCGGGTATGACTATGTTATGTTCCGATAAAACTGGTACTTTAACCATGAACAAAATGATGATTCAAGAGGAAACACCTGTTTATTGGGAAGGAGAAACGCAATACTCTATCCTTCGATATGCTGCGATGGCTGCGAAATGGCATGAACCCGCTCGTGATGCTTTAGATACGATGGTCTTAGGTCAAGCTGATTTACCGTCATTAGATATAATTGAACAATTAGATTATATGCCATTTGATCCTGTTGTCAAGCGAACTGAAGGCACCTTAAAAGATACAAGAACAGGTGAATTGTTTAAAGTTACCAAGGGAGCTCCCCATGTACTTTTGAAGCTAACAAATGACGAAGCAGTTAAAGTGAAATGTGAACATGATGTTCACGCACTTGGTGCACGAGGCATCCGTTGTTTAGCAGTTGCGAAGACTGATGCGAGCGGTCGCTTCCACATGTTAGGCTTATTGACATTCTTAGATCCTCCTCGTCCTGATACCAAGCATACCATCCATCGCGCCATCCAATATGGTGTCGAAGTGAAAATGATTACTGGTGATCATTTATTGATTGCTATGGAAACAGCAAGAATGCTTGAATTGGGTGATTTCGTTGAAGGTCGAGATGGTGTAGTTCCGAATATTAAAGGACCTGATGGATTGCCAATGTTGGATCCTGTCACAAAGAAGGCACCTGACGACCTTGCTACCAAATATGGCGATTATATTCGTGTTGGACATGGTTTTGCTCAAGTATTTCCGGAACATAAATTTTTAATTGTACAATGCTTGCGTGAATTAGGATTTAAGACTGGTATGACAGGTGATGGTGTTAACGATGCACCTGCTCTGAAGAGAGCAGACGTTGGGATTGCTGTTGCTGGTGCCACTGATGCAGCTCGTGCCGCTTCTGATATCGTTCTGACACAAGAGGGTTTATCAACAATTGTAGAAGGTATTATTATCGCTCGCTGCATTTTCCAACGTATGAAAAACTTCATTACCTATCGTATCGCTGCAACTTTACAATTATTAGTCTTCTTCTTCATTGCAGTCTTAGCTTTAAAACCAGTTGATTTTATGCCAAGTGATTGGGAAACACGAGAAGGATTCGATACAGATGCATGGCCGGATTATTTCAAGCTTCCAGTTCTTATGTTAATGTTAATTACTTTATTAAATGACGGAACATTAATTTCAGTTGGTTATGATCATGTAACACCTTCTAAGTTCCCTAATGTCTGGAATTTACCTGTATTATTTTTGATTTCATCGGTGTTAGCTGGTGTAGCTTTATTTTCTTCATTAATATTATTGTATTTATCACTAGATAGTTGGCATCGTGAAAGTTGGTTCTATAAAATGGGCATTGGTGAATTATCGTATGGACAAATTACTACGATTATGTATTTGAAAGTTTCAATCTCAGACTTTTTAACATTGTTTAGTGCAAGAACCCATGATGGTTTCTTTTGGACGTCAGCACCTTCCCCTATTTTACTGGGAGGAGCTTGTCTTGCGCTTTCTTTATCAACAATTTTGGCATGTGTATGGCCAACTGGTACCGTTGATAATCAGTATGTAGTTGGATTAGGTAAACGTGACCCAAAGTCAATGGCTGCCGTTGTGTGGTGCTATTGCATTATCTTCTGGTTTATTCAAGATGCTTTAAAAGTTGCCACCTATCGCTGGATGGAAAAGTATAATATTCTTGGGATTAATGATTCTTTAAAGATTTCAAAAGAGTTACAAGCGTTTGCAGATTGGGCAGCTAAGAAAGAGAAAGAGGCTGGGACCACTACAGCCACTGCCGACTCTCATAATGCTCACGGTTATAGCAAAGTTGCTTTAGGGGATGAAGAGAAAGGAGCTGCTCATAAGCATTGAAGCACCAAACTAGCATTATACTTCCTCGTTACTTGTAGATATTAGGAGCTTATATTTGTTTTTCACCTATAGTGTGACTTTTTTCTTCATGATTAACACAACACCTCTATTTCTTTTTTTTTTTCATTCTTTCCTTTTTGCTCGCATCTCCTCGCTCTCCATGTTTTCACCTTTCTTTCTCAATAACTCCTCTTTATCATGTAACCCTCCTTTTCTTTCTTCATGTCATACTAAATACTAATAAATAAGAGTTCAGTCTTGATTAATGCTCTGAGAGAAAAATTTCACCGACTGTTACCGAATACCGCAACACTAAGCTAAGCTAATCCCTCGCATCACATAAAACAAGAAAAAAATGTTGAGCAAACTAACTTTCCTCGTTGTATTCACTGTTATTGCTTTGCTACAGGCTAAAGAGGGAAATGTGTTCAATACTCATCGATCGTGTTTTGCTGCAAAGCAGGATTATGGAACTTTATGCCCGATTTCAATCGAACCTTCATCAATAATACCCGAAGCCCCTAATATTTATGGACAAATGAAAGGGCAGTTTCATCTAAATCTTACTTTTTTCAATAAGAGCACCTTCGATGAACAAAGGTTCTGCTATATTTCAGAAGCCAAGAAAAAATCAACGTCATCATCATCATTAGCCCCAACTCTTCGATTCAAGCCTGGAGATGAGGCTCTTCTTTTCCTTCATAACTGCTTCCCAGGGAAAAGTGACTCCGCGATAGGAAATTTTACTTTTCCTGTTGACGAAGCAATCTGTGGAGCTCGTTCTATCACCTCAGCCTCTACTAACATCCACTTCCATGGATTTATTGTGCCAGCCGCATGCAACAGTGATCTGATTGTGACAAGTATTGTAAACTTCGAGGAGGTTTATCAGATTCGTTTCACCATACCACTCACACAGCCACCTGGCCTGTATTGGTATCATCCACATCTGCATGGCAATGCCGATGACATGGTAGAAGGTGGAGGATCAGGTGCGATGATTATCGAAGGGATTGATAAGATTCATCCAGCCTTAAGAGGGCTAACTGAGCGAGTTTTAGTCATAAGAGAGGTTCCAGTAGGAAGACGTTCATCCATTGAATCCATTTTCTATAAGAATTTATCCATTAATTACGCTCTCGTTAACATGAACCCTCGGATTTCAGAAAGTGAAAGTCTGAACCAAGTACCGATTCTTCAAGTCCTCGGTGAGAAAAAAGAGTTCTGGAGGATAGTTAATGCTGCATCAACCACAGTGCTTCAGATTCAAATCATTTTTGACGGAGCTGTTCAAAATCTGACACTCATTGCATTAGATGGAGTACCACTGCCTCCAACAAATCCAAGAATAGCACAGTCTATTGTTTTGGGTCCAGCGAATCGAGTTGAGTTTATTGTCACCACACCCTCAAAAGAGGTTCGTGATGCAAAAATGATTACGAAGTCAATAGACTTTATTGTAACCAGACCTTTAATGAAGATTCAAGTCATACAAACGCAACAAAGCATGACAAACGCAGCTCTTGAAGTTAACTCCAGTGCATTGGTTTTCTATGATCCTATCCGAGAAATCAATGTGCTTCGAAATGTAACACCAGATAGAGTCAGGCGCTTCTATTTCTCACAAAAAGTATCAGCCGATAATCGTTCTTTTTCATTCTTTATCACTGGTTCTGATGATGTTCCTCAGTCATTCAACGATTATATGGAAGCCACTATCACTGTGTATCAGAATACCACTGAAGATTGGATCATTCAGAACCGTGCAGTAAATACAAATCATGTCTTTCACATCCATCAAGGGCACTATCTACTTCTTGAAAAGAATCGAAAGACTTTGCCTCCCGAGGAACAAGTGATGATGGACGTCACTGCTATCGAAGGATGGAATGGAAAGATCAATACCATTGATCCAAATAAGAATCAATATCCATCAATTCGAATACGATTGAACTTCACATCTTTTGAAGTCGGTAAATTCGTCTTTCATTGTCATAAGCTATCGCATGAAGATCTTGGAATGATGAGAGTGATCAAGGTCCTTCCTCCTTACAAATATCCCTCGTACCATCCTTCAACCAACCCTTCATCGCTGAGTGACCCATCTGTGACTTTGTTTCCAACTTTGTTATATGATAATAGAAGAATCGCAGGATCTCATCAATCCACATATTCGTGTTGGACATCCACAAATTGTTGGACAGGATGGAAGATATTTCTTGCGATTCTCATCGCCTTTGGGGTTGTAATTGCGACGATTGTTATTATTGGATGTTGTTGCTGTTGTTGGGAAAGAAGACCGGTAGTAGCTGCGACACCCCAATCAACATATCTTGCAACTCCTTCAGCTCCGTACTTTAACAACTTTGACACTTAGTACTTGTTTAACTTTTAATGTTAACTAATTGATGTAAATGATAAAATTTCACAAAAAAAAAAAAAAAAAAAAAAAAAAATTACTTTTACTATTTAAGGTTAATTGTATGATAAAATTATAGTTAAAAATAAAAGCATGATTAAAATAAAACTCGGATCCGACACGCTGAAATCAAGAATTACTCAAAAAGAACTATAAATCAACAATGGGGATGACATGCAACGTGAAATTATGAGAAGATATTCACCACTTTCACACTTTCACACTTTCACATACATACAGTACTTCAAGCAAATGTCACAAAAGAGAAAAATTTCCCTTTTGCGGTTAGATTTAATTAATGTACCACAAAATGGTAGAGAAGATGAAGAAAGTCATTCAGTAAAGAGTTCTGCGCGAAGATCAGAAACTCCACAACTTTCAGCAAGATCTGGCCTTGATGACTTGTATACTCCTCGTGAGGACTATCTTTCACCTCGTCGTCATGAAGAGGCCAGTCTTCCAGTCATTGACAACATTCCTTCGCTGGACGCTGAGGAAGAGGAACTAATCGATGCACTTGTGAAGCTAGATCGAAACCAATGGCTCACTCCTCCTCACACTGCCAGAACACCAGAAAATGAAGCAAAGCCGCAAATCAGTGATGTGTTCAAGAAAGAGGAAGCTGAAGTTGTCGAAAATGAATCAGCGAAAGAAAAGCCAAAGGAACCATTTTTTGTCGCTTATCAATGTTCTTGCTGTCAGCAAAGATATTCTGATATTGTGACAGAAAATCCATGGTATCACATGGTTCGACATGAATGCCCTATCTGTCATCGTGAGCAATATCCCTTTCTGGATATCCATCTAGCCATCAATGCCAGAGAACTTGACCCTAATACCTCCTTCTACTACGAGAATCTTCATGATGAAGAATTCCTTGACCTTGAGACAGTCTCTGAAACCGATGATTTTAGTATGACTCTTACTGAACCCATTTTAGATCTTTTATTCTCTGTGGATCACAGACCTGTCTCTAATATTGTTGCTGGGTTAGAAGCAGAAGGAAAGTCATTAGCAGATCTTGTAGATCTTCGTTTATTAGCATTAATTACACATGCGGTACGTTGTCAGAATGTTCATCATTCTGCGGTAAAACAAACCAATTTATGTCATAATACAAAGGTATTATTACTTCATATGTCTACTTGTCATCAGGAAAAGTGTATTTTCCCTTGTTGTACGTCTGCTCGACCTGTCTTGAAGTATCTTTCTTCCTTTCCGTCAGAGAATGAGAAATTACTTCATAGTGAAGAGTTAATCACAATTAAGCCTGAACAAAAGATTGTTCATTAGCAAATTAAACCCGATAAAAGAAAGAAGAAAGAAGCGGCTTGACCGGAGAGTTTTTGAAACTCAGATCTAGAGTTTTTTAAAATTTTTCTCTTCTGTTTCTTTTATTTTATGATTATTGTTACCCTATTTTCTTTTTTTATTTATTTATTGTGTCCTTACTAATCTTCGGAAAAGAATGTGCGAAGAATATAGCAAATATGATAAGCAGTATCGAATGAAAAAAGAGACGAGTTTAAAGAACAGAGAGTTACTAGTTACGTTTTATTCTTTCTTTTTCAACGATTGAGAATATACTGTTTGACCTTGGAAAAAAAGAGAGCTTACTGAGAACAAATTGAATTGCCTGGTTCTTTTTTCTCTTCTTGTTTCTCTTTTTCTGCTTTCTTTGATTTTCTTTGATTAAGTTTTTTATTTTCATTTCTTTATTGATTCTTATTCCTGTTAGTTTTATTTCTTAATTGGAAGTTGTCACATTCCTTCGATCATATACACTGTGCTTTATATGAGTTAATTTCCCTCAGTCTTTAGGGGCACGAAAATAAAGGAATAAAAGAATAAGATGAGAAGGCGGAGGAGATTATTTAAGTAGTATTTCATTTCGTTTCTTTTGTTTTATGTTGTAGTTCCGCAGTTATACTGTGTTTGGAATAAAAATTCATGTCCCTTCCCTACACCTATTAATTATTAGTTTTCAAATTATTTCTTTTCTACCTATTTAATGTTGTTTTGGTTTCTTACGATCAGGAAAAGGAAAGAATTTCAATGATAAAAATAATAAAATTGTAGGTAAAGCAACAATTAATATAGAATAAGGAAAATATCGTTTAAAACGATGAATCATCTTACGAACAATACCTGGCGCAATCGTATCATTCATTTCAATTGATTCATCAACCATTAATGATATTAATACCTTTTTAATTAATGTATTAAATTTTTCTGTTGCTTTAGCAGAGGATGGTAATCTCATCACAGCATGTCTTTCATCTTGATGATCAATGATCAGGATGGATGGTAAATAAGCATCATGATGACGAACAAACTGTTTCCATTTTTTACCATCGAGATAACCAATAATATAATTCTCATAAAATTGATCTGCACGATCAGGATAATCATGAATAATTTGATTATAATATGATTTTAATTGTGTTAATATGGTTTTTGCTGTAATTTCTTTTGTTTCATCTATAATGGCAATGATCATGGTTTTATTTAAATGTGATAATATTTTAAAATTATGATTTTCAAAGATATTGATTAATGGATAATTATTTCTTTCTATAAATGTTTTAATTATATCTGTTGTGCTCGTCTTGCCATCAGTGGCTGTTGGTAGTGTTTGTAGGCAGTAAAGTTCATCTTCATTAGTGAGCAAACGATGTTCAGATGAGTCGAATACATCTTTACCAAAAGGAATTCTTTGAGATGAAAATTTACACAGTGTTACTTCTGGTTTCGTCGGAACCTTCTTATTCGTTGTTGAGGTAGTTTCTGGGATAGCTGTATGATGCACTACTGCCAAGGTAGTGTGCAGATGAACTTCAGCAGCAACAACTTTAAAGGCAGAAAAGACAGCTTTAGTCGAAGGTGAGCATGGTGGGAGGGCAGTATTGCTATCATCGTCTTTTAAGTTGCAGTATAATTGAAGAACGAAGGTAACATTATGGTAGGGATGAATCGAAGGAATTTTGAATTCATCTTCATGAACAGTAATTTCTTGATAAATTGGATCATTAAAGCGATCAAGAAATAATTGGAAACCTAGTAAATTTCTTGGACCATCATATATCCCAGTTAAATTACCTTTCTTATAAATAATTCTTGGATATTTATCAATCGTAAAACGTTCAAATAAATCACGATTTTTTGGTGCATTAATCTTACCAATAGATATCTTAGGATAATCTTTGTCAATCTGTTGTTTTGTCTCAAGATAATTGGATAATTCATCTAAAATTGGATAAAGTTTCTTACAATGTTCACACCATTGTGCATAAAATGTTAAAAACCAGTTTTCACTTCTTTGAATATTTTCATCAAAATTTGTTTGATTTAATTCTAATACAGTAGCAGAAAGTGAAAGAACTTGAATGAATAGGATGATAATGGTGAAAAGCTTCATGATGTTCGATTGATCTTTCTTTCCATCAACAAACGATTCTCTTCTAAAGCGAGAAATCGGGCAACCGGTGAATTCGAGCCGGAAATTTGAAATAACCGATTTGCCGGAGAAAGATTTGCATTCAAACTGAAACTTCAACATCAATCTCAAAAAAACCTTTTAAAACCAAAGTAAAACTCGTTTCTTTCAGATAAAGCAGGTTGCAATAGGAATTGTAAATTGAAGGAAGGGCCATGAGTAAAACTGGTGCAAATAATCCGCTTTATCGCTAAACTTCTCCTTATTTTGCCCTCAAGTTGTCTTGTTTGGTGAGTTCTTCCACCAAAATCAGCGCAACTTGATGGAACCCATCTCAGAAAAAGAAGAAGATCAGTCTCATAAAAGTTTACCGAAGACAAAAAGCCAGACATGGAGGGCATATATTTCTGATATTCAGTTAAAGATCCAACTCATCTTTTACAGGATTTCACTTTTCTTTTCTGTTGATGAGAAGACGAAATCGAAATTATGGTACAAGATCTTTCATGAAATATTTATATCCTCCTCGATGCCAAAGAGTCAGGCATATCTCTATGAGCAAGGATTTACAAAGAAAAGTCCTTTTTGGTTTACTCTCCTATCAATAGATGTTGTATTAAGAGGAATATCGCAAGTATTTCTTTGCAATCATCCTTTATGTGGGGTCTTAATATGCATTGGTCTCGGCCTATCTTCATACAAACTCCCTCTATTTGCACTTCTAGGTAGCGCAGTTTGTTCATTTTCTGCAGTGAGTATAGCTCGTCCACCGAAAGAGGATATTCTCGCTGGTCTCTGTGGATATGATGGCGCATTGGTCGGTTGTGCATGTTTAAGTAATATTGCCAGCTTTCAATCAGTCGGCTCAACAATTCTTCTATCTTTTTTGGCTGGTATTGTCCATGTTGCTTGTGCGAATCTCATGAAAATTTGGCAACTCCCCTGCTTTACCTTCGCCTTTAACATTGTTACAATTATGATTCTCTTTTCAATTAAAGGAGATACTGTTGGGATAAGATTCGCAGATGCGAGCACCAAGACTTATTCTCATGATTATACGGATATGTCAGTCATGTTCGCTGTTGATGCAACAATTAAAGGAGTAGGTCAATTTATGTTTGCTGATACAACAATAGGAAGTGCATTAGTCATCGCAGGTATCGCGATGTGTTCGCGTAAGGGTGCTTTAATAGCTATGTTGGGATCCATTGTTGGTTGGGTAATCTCTTTTTATGTGTTAGATGTAAGTAATAAAATCAATGTAAGAAATGGTTTGTATGGATACAATTGTGCAGGAACTTGTTGTGTTTTGGCTGGTGGTATTTTCTATAAAGCGTCAGATGGTGCTGTATTGGTAGGTGTCACCGGAGCGAGTCTTGCGGCATTATTAACAGTTGGAATTCAAGGAGCATTAGATGGTTTACCAGTTCTCACATTTCCCTTTATATTAAGTGCTTGGATTATTATGTTGTCTCGCTCAAAGTGGTTAGATTCGGCAGATGGAATACTCAAGCCATTGATGCGTCGAATTTCATCACGTCAAATTTCGAATCGACCATTCAAGATTCCATTGCTCGACTATTACCCGCGATTAGCTTCAAAAGATTCAAAACGGGATGAAACAATTAGTCGTATAAATTCAACGGGCATACTCCAGAGAATGAAAAGTAGCTCTGCTTCCCTCTTTCAGACACCTTTAAATCGTTCGAGGAATGTTTCAAAAATTGCAGCATGCGATGTGGAGGAAGGAAATTTTGACGGAAAAGAAACTGATATCCCTCTTTACTCCACTTCATCTACCAAGAATCGTGGTTCTTTCAAAGCAAGTTTTAAAGACGTTTCAAGGGCTGTGGTTGAAGCACAGCGTGAGATTCGTTATGAGCAAGTAGAAGCTATCGCACAAGTTTATGAGTTTGAAGAAAGTGAAATTGAAGATAACAGTTGAAGAATGTACATAGTTATTTTTATTTCGAATGAACAGAGTTGTCTAGTATTGTCACAGCCAGGTTTTTGTGTTTACGATTTGCTAAAGGTTCGTTATTGATGTAATGTAGGAACAGTTTAATCGGAACAGTCTATCCTCCCATATTGCTTCCAAGGGCACTTCACGTATAGCTTTAGAGAATCCCTTGCCCCTCTATCTTCTAACGTCAAAAAAAAAGTTCCCTTTATCCCTTTTTCTCTTTTTTATTTACAATAGATTTTCTCGAATGGGAAGAAAGTGATTAAAAGGGCCTTGTTCTTGACGGACGTCCTCGAAGTTTTTGAGTATCGATTGTGGAAACAGTGATAGATGGAGAACGTACATAATTTATACAGACCTATGAACAGATATAATAACATTCTGGTCATCAGTTTCGAGACTCCTTCACCTCTTCTTCGCATCGCTTGAGACGCTCTCGGGATTGCTCTAATTTCACGATTTCTTCTTCCAACTCTGCTTGTAAAGGCTCAATTGTCTCGATAGCTAGGGAATAACAAATAATCGCTTTCACCCAAGCCGCCATGGGAGCGACAGTCACAGAAACTCCCCGAACACTTGCACCGTCAAAGGATAGAGGTTTCTTTTCAAGGAATTTAGCAACCTTCTTTCTTAATTCAGGACTGGTGCGTTTCGCGTCGTAGTTTATAATATCATCCTTTACGCCACGTTTACTCAAAAATTTCGTCATGGACGTCCATGAAAGATCTTTCATACCCAGTAACATTAGCACTGCTGCAAGAACATCAAAAATAGTTTCAGGAGGAGTGACAAAAGAACGAATTTCATTAAGATGAGCAGACTTAATCTGACCAACAGCTTGTTTCGCCGCGTCTAAAACACTCTGACTCTCTGAAAGTTCATTCTCAATCTCCGCCTTTCTTGCGTTAACCTTCTCCTCATTTTCAGCGACAAGAAGCCTCATCTCTCCAATTTCATTTCTATAACTAGTTGAATCAGAAATAGCTTTACTAAATTTCTGCGTTGGTTGATCGGCCTCTGCTTGCGCAAAGTTCAGATCTTTCTCTTGTTGTCGACCATTCGCTTTCAACAAATTGAGTAAAACTTCAGCGTTAGAGTCAAGTTTGAATAAACTTGCTTCTAAGGGCTTTGACTCAATGAAAAGCTCTTCCTTTTCCATCATCTTTCATTATCATGAAAGAATGTAAATCAATGTTTTGAGTAAAGATCTCCGGGAGAATCAACAACAACAGTTTCATGCTTTTATT
>VFQN01004902.1_pt1 | contig 17040 bp, 9 predicted proteins | sample 3512371 | NCBI WGS metagenome assembly VFQN01 (sample SAMN10412370, study PRJNA504923) | tailings metagenome | isolation source: Replicate 2 from Balatoc abandoned mine | place: Philippines: Itogon, Benguet | collected 2017-08-28 | reverse complement strand
TTTGCTTTTTATCGAGTTACTTCGTTTCACTGTACTAAACCTGAATGTTCAAAATTTCACGAGCTAGTGTATTTAAACCATTGTTTAAATTGGAAATGCAATAATGTTGTTGATAGTAGGATTTCAACAGTTTGCCCCAATGGTTGGTACATCTGTGACTCATGTAATAGTTGTTGTTCACATGCCAAGATAGAGCAACGTTACAACAATTTATTAATAAATAGAGCTTTCAATTCATCCAATCCTAGACATCAAAAACTTAAATTTCAATTCGACAATAAATTAGGTCATTTGGAAAAAGATGAAAAATTTGATTTTAAGACTGGTGAGCGTTTATACAACAAATAGATAATTTACTTGAACATTTCTAACAAATCTACAATTAGCATTGTCGTTATAGTTAAATACAAAGATGGATTCTAAAAGGCTTAACTGAAAACACTTAAGTGCCTGTCTATAAACAAATTACTCTTTTTAAAACTTTTTCATAAATCTACGTTTCAGGCATAAACAACAAAGATGACAAGATAAATATTTGAATATTAGGCACTTAGTATATTTTTTTTCTACCTACTGGGCCCACATCACAAAAGCACTTAGCAGCAATGTTAAGTGCTTTTGTATTTTAAAAGCTAGATTGAGACCAATCACTCAAAACTATTATCGGATTAATCTTTGAAAATCAAATAAAAAGGTTACATTTATACAATAACGGGAATTAAGGTTCTGGAATTAATACTACACCAACGTAAATTGATGAAGCCATTTGTAACTCCCGCATTGCCCCGCTTCAACTTACCTTTTCTCAATTTATGACTCCTCTACCGTTACGTCTTTTACTGGCTGATGACGATGCCGACGATCGTTTGTTCTTTCAGGAAGCGCTGGACCAAATCGCCGTTTCCGTTGAGCTTACTACGGTCACAAATGGGCAGCAGCTCATCGAGTGGCTACAAGAACACCAAAGCAACCTCCCCCACCTGATTTTTTTAGACCTAAATATGCCCAGAAAAAACGGGCATGAATGTATAACGGAAATAAAACTAACGCCTCAGTGGCAATCCGTACCCGTTATTATCTTCTCTACTTCGATATACCCCGTGCAGGTAGACGAACTGTATCATAAAGGGGCACAGTATTATATCCAGAAACCAACCGATTTTAAGAAGCTAACTCAGGTGATTGAGCAGTTGCTTCTCATGCCCGAGGAACAAAGGCGGGTGCAACCCGCCAAAAAAGATTTTATTTTATGCAGAGCAAGATAATGAGCGTATGAAAGCTGACGAAAAAGTATTGTCCACCAATTTGTTTCCAGTAGTGGGCATCGGTGCATCAGCAGGCGGATTGGAGGCCTTCCGGAAATTGCTCAAAGCCATTCCTGAAAAATCAGGAATCGCCTACGTACTGGTGCAGCATTTAGCCCCCAACCACGAAAGCCTACTGCCTGATTTGCTACAAAAAGTAACGACCATTCCCGTCGTAGAAATCTCCGACGACATTAAGGTGGAGCCTGACCATATTTATATTTTACCCAGCAATAAGATGCTGGTGGCCAACGACGGAATATTGCAACTGAGTCCGCGCGTTACCCAAAAAAACGAGCTCAATCTACCCATCGACATTTTTTTTACCTCTCTGGCCGAAGTTCACCAAAGCCACGCCATCGGCGTTGTGTTGTCGGGCACAGGCAGCGACGGCACAGGGGGCCTGAAGGCTATTAAAGATTACGGAGGTATTACGTTTGCGCAGGATGAGGCCTCAGCCGCCTACGAAGGTATGCCCAAAAGCGCGATCGAGGCTGGGGTGGTCGACTTTATTCTCCCACCCAACGAAATCCCGCAAAAACTGTCGGACATCATCCGAATTCTTCGCTCAGACAGTACCAAAGACCCCAACGCCGAAGAAACTGAAAAGGAGCTGGTCAAACAAATCCTTGCAGTGCTGCGCATCCGGAAAGGAACTGACTTTACGTATTATAAACAAACGACCGTCCGCCGCCGAATCCTGCGCCGAATGGCTATTAACAAAAATGAAGATACCGCGGCCTATTTGTTTTTTTTAAAGGACAACAAACAGGAGCAGGATGCTTTATACCAAGATTTATTGATTCCCGTTACCTCTTTTTTCCGAGACCCGCAGGTATTTGATAATTTATGCGAAACGGTTTTTCCGCTTATTTTGAAAAACAAAAGCGCAGGAGAGGCCATTCGTATCTGGATAGCAGGTTGCAGTACGGGCCAGGAAGCCTATTCAATGGCCATGTGTTTGACTGAGTTTTTGGGCAATACCACCGAACGAGTGCAACTTTTTGCCAGCGATTTGAGCGAGCCTGCCATTGCAAAGGCACGCATCGGAACCTATTCAAAAAGTGAAATAGAAAGCCTGACCCCCGAACGCCTGCAAAAATTCTTCGTCAAAAAAAACGGCAATTACCAAATCAATAAATCAGTGCGGGATATGTGCGTGTTTGCCACGCACAATTTTTTGAAAGATCCACCTTTTAGCAAAATGGATTTAATCAGCTGCCGCAATGTGATGATTTATCTCGAACCCTACCTCCAAAAAAAGGCATTCACCACATTTCACTATTCATTAAACCCCAAAGGATATTTATTGCTCGGTAAATTGGAAACGGTCAGCAGTGTTCCTGACCTTTTTTCCATGGCGGCCAAAGATGATAAAGTGTTCACCCGCAAAGAAGGCCCTGGTCGGTTTATGCCAATGGCTGGCCAACGAAGCGAGTTGAATCTGAGCTTTACTCATTCCAAAAACGAAAACATGCGCACCGATTTTCAAAAAATTGCCGACGACCTTATTCTCAGCCGGTATACTCCCGCGGGAGTGGTCATCAATGAAGACATGGACATTGTGCATTTTCGCGGCATTACGGGTCCCTATTTGGAGCAGACATCTGGCAAACCTACCCATAATTTGTTGCTTCTGGCCAAACACGGGCTGGCCTTTGAACTGCGCAATCTTCTCTACAAAGCAAAAAAAGACAAAGCGCGCGTAATCAAAGAGATTATTCCGTTCCGGACCGATGGCATTCTACGTACCATTTCTATCGAAATTTTACCCCTGCCGGGCACGCCTGAACAACACTATTTGATTCTTTTTCATGAAATAAACGCCGTTGACTCCCTCCCCCCAACGGGCCGCCCCAAAAAAGCAACCAAAACAGTCTTAGACGATAAAGACCTTCGCATTCGACAATTTGAGCAGGAACTCATCCAAACCCGCGAAGATATGCGCGCCATTACGCAAGACCAAGAGGCCTTGAGCGAAGAACTTCAAAGCGCCAACGAAGAATTATTGAGTGGCAACGAAGAGTTGCAAAGCCTCAATGAAGAATTGGAAACGGGTAAGGAAGAACTCCAAAGCACCAACGAAGAACTGACGGTGGTCAACCGCGAACTAAGCAGCTTGAATGAGCAAATAACGACGGCCCGGGATTATGCCGAAGGTATCATTGCCACCATACGCGAGCCCCTGCTGGTGCTGGATAAACACCTGCGGGTAAAAACCGCCAACCTTTCTTATTACAATGCCTTCAAGGTAAACGCCGCCGATACCGAAGGGAAGTTAATCTACGAAATAGGTCACAAGGACTGGAACATCCCAGTCTTGAAAGAACTGCTAGAAAATATCCTTCCCGAAAAATCAACTTTCGACAATTTAGAGCTGACGCATACATTTTATAACATTGGCGAACGAAGAATGCGGCTCAATGCCCGTGAAATAAAAGAGGGAGATTCGGAGAAATTAACCCTGCTCGCGATTGAAGATATAACAGAACCAGCCCGCGCCGAAGAAGCCCGAGTAGAAATCCAAAAACGCTACCAATTCATTACCAATTCGATTCCGCAAAAAGTATGGGCAACCGACGAAGAAGGCAACCTCAACTTTTTTAATGACGTTTGGCTCGACTACACGGGGCTTTCGGTGGATGAACTCAAAGAGTGGGGATGGAAAAAAATAATCCACCCCGATGAGTGGGAAGAATATAAAGGCAAGTGGCAGCACTCGCTGGCAACTAGTACTGAATTTGAACTCGAACACCGATTATTGAATAAGGAAGGCGAATACCGCTGGCACTTGAGCCGGGGATTGGCGTATAAAGCCGAAGACGGGAAACCATCGATGCTGTGGGTAGGTACCCACACGGAAATTCAACAGCATAAAAAACTAAAAGACGAACTAAAAAAGGCCGTCATCGAACGAACATCCGAGTTGAAAGAGGCCAACGAAAAGCTCGTAGAAAAAAACAACAGCCTTCAGAAACTCATCAAGGAGCTTGAATCTTTTTCGTATGTAGCAAGCCATGACCTACAAGAACCGCTGCGCAAAATACAACTGCTGGCCCGGTACATCGACGACCACGAAAGCCAAAACTTAACCGCCGGCGGCAAAGATTATTTTAGACGCATCCTGAATTCGGCCGAAAGAATGCAACAACTAATCAATGATTTACTGTTGTTTACCCGTTTTAATATCGAAGCCCGAAAATTTGAAAGTACAAATCTCCGCCCCATTGTGGAGGAAGTACTTAACGAACTAAGCGAATCCATCCAAGAAAAACACGCCACCTTCGACCTAGCCCATCTCGGCTCCGCCCCCGTCATCGCGTTTCAGTTTCGTCAACTCCTGCAAAACCTCATTGGCAACGCCCTTAAATTTTCAAGTCCCAATCGCCCCCCCCACGTAGTGATAAAAAGTAGGATTGTAAGTGGGGATAAATTGAAGAACGAAAAACTTTTGCCCAAAAAAAAATATTACCACGTCACGGTCACCGACAACGGTATCGGCTTTGATCCCCAATATAGCAAACGAATCTTTGAAGTTTTTCAACGCCTACACGAACATGAACAGTACAAAGGAACGGGTATTGGGCTGGCCATTGTCAAAAAAATCGTTGAGAATCATAACGGAATCATCACCGCCACGGGCAAACCAGATAAAGGTGCTCAGTTCGATATTTATATTCCGGCCCAATAAATCATTCCATAATAACAAATTAAAGATGCTCAAATTCAAGCAGCTATAATTTCTCTCACGTTACCGTACAAATCTGTGTTATGCCTAAAACTGTGTTGCGTTTAGTAATTGTAAAAACAATACTTCTGGCGTGGTTGTGTTTCAATACCCTGACATTGAATGCTCAAAGTCAGTTGGTTAACGAATGGATTAAGCCCAATCAGAAATATTTAAAATTTTCAGTTACGCAATCGGGAATTTATCGTATCAGTTATCAGGATATTAAAAACGCCGACCCTGCTTTTCTCCAGTCAGACCCTACGCATTGGCAATTATTCTGGCGAGGAAAGGAAATAGCCATCCGCATTGTAGGCCAACAAAACGGGATTTTTGACGACCCTGATTACCTTGAATTTTACGGCGAAGGCAACGACGGGAGCCAAGATTCGCTGCTTTATCGGCCCCAAAAAAGGCTACACCCCTATCAAACGCTATTCTCGGACGTTGCTGCCTATTTCCTGACCATCCATCCGTCCTCTGCTGGAAAACGAATTTTGGAGTTAAATACCTCAGCACAAGGCCTTATCCCCGAAAAATTCCACCTTGAAGAGACCGTCCAAGCTTTTACAAAAGAATATACTTTTAACAGTCTGAAAGGCATCGAACCTACGCTCCAACAAAGTTATTTTGAGCCCGGAGAAGGATGGTCTGGAAACCTCCTGACAACCGACTCCATGGGGGTGGTTCATTTCAAATTGATGAATCCAATCGTGACCAATTGGCCCATCAAACTGGAAGGCATGATCAACGGTCGGGATAATCTGTTTCATCAGATTGAGATTCAAGTAGACACCAATCCCCAAACCACCCTAGCCTCCTTGGATTTTTGGGGATTTATGAGCCAAACATTCCAAACCACCATTGCGGCAAGTTCGGTGCGCAACCAACGCCTTAGCGTACGTTTTGAGCCCCAAAAAACCAACATTAAAAATCAATTTTCAATTACCTATGTAAAGCTATCCTATCCGCAGGCGTTCGACATGGCGGGGGCCTCCTCTAAGGTATTTCACCTGCTGGCCAACGCCCGTCGGTCTGCTTTACTCTTGGTACAAAATGTGCCCTCGACCGCCACGGCCTATGACATTACTGACAAAACCGATTGCCGTCTCTTAACTTCGGACATTCGTGACGGCCAAGCGCAGATAGTGGTTGATGAAACAACCCGCAACCGCGACATTCTGTTGACGACTCAGTCCTTGAAACCAATGGCGATTGTGCCAGTCAAATTTCAATTGACCTTCTCTGCATCAACGGATTACGTAATTATTACCCACGCTTCGCTCAAACAATCTGCCAAAGCCTATGCCGACTACCGGGCCTCCGCGCCGGGGGGAGGGCACAAGCTACTGATTGTAGAAGCTGATTCTCTCTATGATGCCTTTAACTACGGCGAGCGGAGTCCGTTGGCCCTACGACGTTTTGCGGACTTTATGCTGGCAAATACGGCCGCCAAAAATTTAATGCTAATCGGTAAAGCCTGTAGTTACCCCTATTTTGTCAAAACAGCCGCCGATGATTTAGTGCCCACCATCGGTTATCCAGGCTCCGATATTTTGTTGACGGCAGGCTTAAAAGGCTTTTCTACCAACACCCCCGCCATACCTACGGGTCGACTCAACGTAACCACCAACGAGCAGGTTTTAGCTTATCTGACCAAACTCAAACAGTTGGAGGGGGCCCAGCCTGAAGCAGAGTGGCGTAAACACATCGTGCACATCAGCGGAGGAAAAACCCACGACGAAGCACAAAGTTTGCAAGCCACAATCCAACGTTTGGGAGATATATTTAGAAATGGATTAGTGGGGGGAAAGGTAACATCCTTTCACAAAAGCAACCCCTACGAAAAGGTAGAATCCATTGATATCGTACCAGTTGTTAACGAAGGCACCAGCCTTATTACCTTTATTGGCCACGCGGGGCCCGCTATTACCGACATGAATTTTGGGTTTGCTTCCCCGCCCGAAAACGGGCTTCGCAACCGATTTTATCCCCTCATGATTTTTAACGGTTGTGGGGTTGGGGAGATTTTTTCTCGTTTTAATACCCTCTCCACCGACTGGCTGTTGGCCCCCGAAAAAGGTGCAGGCGCAGTACTCGCCCACTCCTATTACAGCTACGAAGCACCCACCACCCGCTACTTAACTAAACTGTACGGCCATTTATTTACCAACGCAAACACCTTTGGGTTGTCGCTGGGCAAAACCCAACAACTACTCAACCAAACCATTGAGAAAGAGAGCATTACTGCTTTTGACGTATCTGTTTTGTTGCAAATGGTGCTTCAGGGAGACCCCGCATATACCCCCTATCCATTGTCAAGCCCCGATTTTGCCGTGGAACAAAAGGATGTCTATATTCAATCTTCGGTCAGGGGTAGTATGCTCAAAAACAGTGATTCGATTCGAGTGGTCATTCCAATTAGTAATTTAGGCAGATTCGTACCTGAGCAACCTGTTTCATTGTTACTGAAAACGACGGGAAAAGTCTCCACCGAAAAAGTTCTGTCCGTAAACGCTTTTCGTTACCGCGATACGGTGTATCATACCATACCGATGGATACAGCATTACAAAAAATTGAAGTAAGCATTGACCCCAACAACCAAGTTATTGAACTGAGCAAAGCCAATAATAACGCAACCCTCCTGATTGATTGGACGCAGGCAACAGGCAGCAGTTTTCCGCCCAATCTATTGCCAGATGTGGTCAGTCCAGTACTGAGTGTTTTTATTAACGGGGCCATGAAAGAAAACTACGCCATCGTTGATTCAAAACCAAAAATAGCTATTTACCTCATAGATGAGAACCCATTATCAGCCAATGATTTAAGTGCTTTTGAGGTTTATTTAGTGGCGTGCAGTACTTGTAGCCCCCAAAAAATCACTCCCAAATTACTGCAAATTACCGCTATTGCTGGCAATCAGCTGCGGGCCACTACCCATTTAGACCTTGAAGAAGGCAACACTTACCAGCTCATTATTTTTGGGAAAGACGCCTCTGGCAATCGAACAAAGAACCCCTATACCCTATGGCTCAACTCTTTAGTTTCCAATGCCCCCATTACTTTTCTGGCTTATCCCAATCCAGCCATTTCATACGTCAAGTTTGAGTTGAACCTGAACGGAGAGGAATTGCCGACTGTGTCGCGACTGACCATTTATAACCTATTGGGGTTACTGGTTTTCGATGGCAATTACCCCATCGAAGCGGGTAAAAACACTTTTCTGTGGCAGGCAGAAGCCCCCGGGCACTACATCTATAAATTACGATTAATCCGAAAAAACGGGCAAGCTGAAACACATACGGGAAAACTTATTTGGCGGTATTAAGCAGTCGATTGCTCGCAATTAAGGCCCATTTGAATGTGGTACCCGACGCAATGATGCCCTTACCGATGCAATCAGACGACGATTGGCAAAAGGCAACGGCCACATCTTCACGGTACACCAAACCAATGTTTGGGGCATAAACCCGCAAATATTTTGATTGATTGACTAAGGTAGAATCATTGGCCCCCACCACCGAAATCGTATAATCAAACGCCCGCGGCCCCACTGCATACGGTTGACCTTGATTTTGATATTGTAGTGCTGCTTCAGGGTTGGTATTGTATAAGTTAGGGTTCCAAGAAGTAGTGAGTAAGATAGGAAAGACCAATTCTATGACTGACACGTTGTTTTCCTGACTGACAACCTCCGAAAGGCTTCCATAAACCGTGTGAATACCCATAAGTTTCCAAGCAGACTGCTCCGTTTGCCGGGTAGACTCTTCAACCAGATAATACAATTGACTATTTTGGACCAATGAACTCCTAATTTTTTTCTGAAATTGATAGCTGCTTTTTAGGGATGAGTTAACGGCCAAATGCTTTTCCTGCGTTACTTGATACACCCAATAATCACCAACTTGTAGGGGAAAAAAGGCCGCGTCATCGGGGGTGGGTTCATGGTTCTTTTGCCGACATCCTTGGCACAAGCCAAGGAAAAACAGCAAGAAAAAAAACCACAAATTGTGTTTCTTAAACATCGTTAAACAATTGATAAACAGCCACTAAAAGCCACCTTGGGTAAAGATAACAAAGTAATGCTGATATTACAAGGACATAATCCAGCAGAAGATTGTTTGCCGTGGCGATAATCATTACCTTGAAGAGCTAAAAGCGCACGAGTTGGTTTATTTTTTCGTTAATGAATATGGGTGGGATTGCGGGAATGATTCGGTTTGATGGTAAGGCGGTTTCTGCCCAAGACCTCACACATATTAAGCAAAGGCTCAGGCACCGGGGAGAGGTGTCGACTCAAATCTTTGACCAAGGAGCACTGCTAGCGTTTGGGAATACGATTGAAGCAAACACTACCGCTGGTATTTACGCCGTGGCGCATACTGACATTCCCAACCCGTCTATCAATCAACCTTTTATTTCCAGTTTTATTCAGAATGGCCCTGCTGCGTTCAATGAGTTAAATGCTGATTTCGCCGTAACCTTGTGGGATACTCGCCAACAGTCGCTGGTTTGTGCCAGAGATATTCTGGGCGTAATGCCCTTTTACTATGTACATCAGCCGGGTCGTTTTTTTGCCTTTGCCACCGAAATCAAAGCCTTGATTGGGCTTGAGGAGGTAGTAGTTGTTCCAAACAGGTATAAATTCAGAGAATACCTAACGTGGAGCACCACGTATATACCTTATAGTTCAGAAACTTTCTACGAAAATATTTACAGCCTTCTGCCTGGGCATTATCTTGAGGTACACAATGAAAAAGCGCGTTTAGCCACTTACTGGAATCCAAACCTTGGAAAATTCAGCCAATTGAGCCACCCCGAAGAATATTCAAGGTTGTTTAAAGAACATTTTACCGCTGCCATAAACGCCCGAATGCTAGGCAAAATGAGCATTGGCGCTCATTTGAGCGGTGGTTTGGATTCTTCATCGGTCAGTTGCCTCGCCCAATCCTTGCTTAAAGCGCAAAAACGCCCTTCCCTCCATACCTTCAACATTGATACAAAACTGGCTTCGACAGATGAATCTATGTATGTGGAAGCCGTCGTGAATCAATACCATACTCAACACCACACCGTACACCCCACCGTCGACGTGCTCGATGCAGTGCTGAAAATCAATCAGCTATTTGACCGCCCCGACCACTTTATCATTCCGTCCAGTTTTCATCTGAGTGTTTCGATAAAAGCCCAACAACTGGGCTGTGACTGTATGCTCACGGGGCACGACGGCGACAGTGTTATCACCACTGGTTTTGAGTACTTGGATTACTTAATCGACACCAGCGATTGGCAAGAATTGCGGTTGGCCTGCCTGCAATATACCTCATTCTCTGAGCGAAATTTGGCTTTTTTAGGGGCTAACAACAAAGACTTAAGCACTCATTCAAAATACGAAAAATACGCTTTGCGCATCATTGGAGGCGATATAACGAAGCGGTTCCGCTCCCGTCCATTCAGTACTTTTTTAAAGACATTGTCCATCCCAAAACAAGCGCTTGGGCTCTCTACTTCGGCCATTATTGCGTATTGCATTCAGCGTATTAAGGCTAAAATTGTTCATCTAAACCTTCTTGACAACGCATTTAGTGTTGAGTTTAAACAGCAAACACCCCCAAGACTCCAGCAAACTACCGAAGCATTGAGCGCTTCTATTTCTTCGGAGTTTCATGTTTCGGCCAATCAAATTCTTAATACAACCAATGTAATCTGTAATGAGCAATTAAATCACATTGGTGCTTATTACGGCCATCAATATACGTTTCCTTTCTTCGACAAAAATGTCGTAGAGTTAGGACTGTCAACCCCTGCCAAAATCAGCTTTGATGATGGGCGTGGACGGGGTTTGATTCGAAATGGCTTACAGACGATTCTGCCTTCTCAAATTGTTTCTCGACTTACCAAAGCCAACTTTGTGGAATACGGTACGATTTCGGCCCAGCAACTCTATTTGGCCGTGCATCAGCAATTTATATCGCCAAGTCATGCCATTTGGGAGGTGATTGACCGCGCGCTATTTTTAAAAATTGTGAACGTTGTATTTGAGCAGCGCGTGCCGATGCAAAGAAAAACCCGGTACAATTGGCTGTTGAGTCGTATTATTTACCTAGCACTCTGGCTGGATTCAGCCAAAAGTGCTAGGTAGTTAGTGGATTATAATATATCAAGCCTAAAACTTCTTCAGTTAAACATCTTATTAACCTTCAAAAGAACCGCCAAAACCATCGGTTGCCGACCCAAGTTTTTGAGTCATTTTATTTACTTTACCCAAAACTTTTAGCTTGGGGGTTTTATACGCCTTTTTAGAGGCAGGAGCTGATATATACTGACCTTTCGTATTCATAGTTGAGATTTATTAGTAGTGGATAGTGGATAAAAAATTGTACTGAGTATTTATAACATCTACTCGACGACCACGCGATGATTCCGCGTTTGTCCTCGCTCCACTACTGAGAGAATATACACCCCAGTGGCCATCTTACCAGTAGCTTTTAACATAAGATTACCTGACTGGACTCCAATTTTCTGAAGGGGAAGCAAACGTCCTTCCATACTGTAAAGATTGACCAAAGCGGTTTCTGGCTCGTCCAAACGCAGGGTAAACCTTCCTTCGCTAACAACTGGGTTAGGAAATACCCCGTAGGCGTCTTCCCGTAAAATAACCGAGATAGCCGGATAGACCGTTACTTTACCGCTAAGATCGGTTTGCGTTAATCGATAATAGCTGGTGCCCGCATACGCTTTTCGATCTATAAGACGATAGGTTTTCAGGGAATTGCTGTTTGCGGCAATTTCACTTATTTCTTCTACCTTTTCAAAATTTCTCATTTCTTTACTACGCTCCACGAGAAACCCTTTGTTATTCGTTTCCAGCGACGTGGTCCATGCCAAGTCAACCGTTTGATTTGAAAGGGGTTTGGCAGTAAAAGACACCAAAGTAACTGGTAATGGCCGCGCTACATTGGTCACTGAATTATTATTTAATGTTATCGCCCCTGCAACTGAAAGGCCTCTCCCCTCAAGGGAAGCCCCAGTACTCAGAAAAATAGCTCCCTGTGCAAGTATAGTACCCTTAAAGACTGAACCAATCCCCAAAGTGACAGCTCCATCTACCTGAAAAAACACATTGTTGGCGGTAGCACCGTTGATCAGAACAATCGATGAAGAAGTTGCGGTCGTTAAAGCACTGCTTAATTTAATGATAAAAATCCCCGACCCACTTAAAGTTAAGGTTCCGTTTAATGTAGTTGGAGCTGCCGTATTTTGACAGTAAACTACCCCTGGCACCAATGTTTGCCCCGCTAATTCAGGCGCTATAATTGTCCCACACGGACGTGAGTTCAACGAGTTATAGGCCGACACCACATCTATGGCAGCTTGCGCAGCCTCGGGTGAACCTGGCAAACGAATGTTTCCGGTAACCATACCAGGAGGAAAGCCACTAAAAGCCCCTACATTGGTACCAATATCGCCGACGACCATTGATGCCCCCGTATTCGTAAAAGCCCCATTAGCCGTAAATAACGCAAAATCAAAGGCTGTTCCCAGATTTGGGGCCTGTCCAAAAACTATACTTTTCAAACAAACCAAGGTAGCTATGCTCAGAATTAGTAATACATTTTTTTTCATTTGTTTCTAATTTAAATGGTGATTCAATAAAACCGGTTGACAAAAATCAAATACCCTAAAATACTCCCTCAAAAAAGTACTATGATAAAAAATGGGCCATGGCATATCCCTTAAAAACCAAATACATCTAATTACCCATTCTTATAGAATAGATGTCTAAAGGATTGGGTAGTTATACCACCATTGTATTTGATTACTACTGATGCATTTGGGAAAGCTCCAGATGATCGCCAACCTGCGTTAGAGTCGAAAATTTGTAGGACAACAGTTTCGTATTTATACTATCGTGAGTAAATTCATAACATTAATTTTGAGTAAGTTCATACCTTTAGCTAGAGGCAAATAAGCACAGCGTAAAAGTCAGGCTTTAATATCCAATTCATGTTACATATTTTCAGTAAATAGTTACATAAATCACACTTTTTTTAAGTGTCTATCTCGATTACTTTTAGGATATACGTGACGCCAAGCATACAAAAATACGCCCCTATCGGCGCGATGCATTTCCGCCTGTTAGTTTGAATCTTCAATGGCCAGCCTCCGCTTTTTTGGTTTAGCCGCCTCATCTCCATCTCTGAGCAATTTACGCCGGCGGGGCGTTTTTTTAGTTTCAAGCGTCAAAAGAACCCTTCTCATTCGGCGCGACGGAACAACAACAAATCCTGATTTCATCACAATTTCCCCTTCTTTCACCTTGGAAATATATGTCTTGTTGACCGAAACTCTGTTGTGTACTCTGGTAAGCGCCAAATGGGTCGTTATCTTTCCTAAGTTGTGTGAGCTAAGAAGCCGCGTGCCATCCTTCAGATAGATGTAAGTGTAGTTGGAGACAGAGGTGAGATACTCGACTTCTGGAGCCGAAATAAGGATATTATCTACAATCATGTCAAGCAGGGTTTTGTGTACCATTATTATCACTAAACTCATGCCAGCCCCTTACCAAAATATTGTATTCATCACTGCAAATGGTTTTTAAATCTATTCGTAAAGAAGGAAATCGCTATGTATCAAACCAATAGCCCTAAATGAGTCCATCAAAAAAATCGACCAATGTTGTATTTTAATTATTGTATACGCCTAAAGGCTTCTCTTCATCGGGCGTTTTTTTGTTAACAATCAAGGGGGTATTCAAAGTTGTTTGGATAATATCAACAACCGTCGTTCCCTCAACGACATAAAGATAAAGTCGATACATCGAAGGGTTTTCTGGAATTTTGACCTGTATTTTGGGGCCATTGCCGAGTTCTTTCATGGACACTGCCTGCTCAAACCGACCTATTTGAACCAATTTCCATTCAAACTTTACGTTTGCTGGGAGTGAATCGGCCAAGTACCATTGAGGTTCTTTGTATACCAAGGCGTGATACGTAAGCGTAGTGGCCGGAATGGTGACCAATGCAGGCTTTAAGATTTTCACCATCGGCGGCGGTGCGGGAGCCTTGGTGCTTTTCCAGAGGTGGCTAAGCTGCATAAAGGGCGTTTTTCGTCGTCGTCGAAAATCTTTTATTCCGTCAAAATTGACCAATCCACTATTAACTACGTCTTGCCAATTAGTGATAAATACTCCCGTTTTTTTGGGGTCCAACGTGGCATATTGGGACACTGTTATATACCTAAAAAAATACGGAACACTTAGTTCTTTAAGCAAACTAAAATCAGCCGCCCGAGATGCCTTCACTTTGATTCCGAATGCATCGACCTCGGGCATCAGTCGGTACATTTGGTGAACGGTTTTGGGTAAATCATCCGCCAACGTGACATCAATCGTAACGGGACGTGAGGGGTCAATCTGCTTGATACTGCGCACCAAGTTTTTAACAAAAAACAGGTACGCATCTCGCTGAATAATCAAATCTGGTTTGAAATACCGAAACTGAAGCTCTTGAAAAACGGCGTTACCGATGTTCCAGCCAATGATATTTTTATTGTCTTTGTACGAACTGACGACCGCAAGAATATCCGTCCTGACTTGCTCCAATTTATTTTTTTCTTTCACAAAATCGAGGTGGTCGTCAATCCAAAAACTAAAATGCACCTTTATGCCCGTTTCTTCGGCGGCCCTGATGATATTTCGGTCGTAGATGCCCGGGCCGCTGTGTTTGACGGTGTTGATGCCCAAGGTTTTCATTTCGTAGAAATCCTCCAGCAATTCACTCATTCTGAAAGGATTGGGACTCTTGACCCAATCTTGGGCTTTGGTGTAATTGATGCCCCTAGTTCCTACAAAAAAGGCCCTTTGGATTGTTGTTGACGCTACATTTTGGGGTGCCGTCCCGTATGATGTCAGGAGCTTGGGAATAGGCTCAATCTTTTCCTTATTAAATCGATTTTGTTTTCTTATCAACCTGCCCGACTCATCGGTTAGGTCATTGATTCGTCGGAGCTTGCCAAATAGCCCCGCCGTCCTGCCAGAAATGACCACCGCTTTGATTTCAGAAAAAGAAGTATGGATTGATTTAGTCTCTTTGTCGGACAACCCCTGATTTTCATTTTCTATCAGCATTACGGGAAGTTCTGATTGAAAAACGGGATGTTTATGAAAAGCCCAATACTGCTTTTTGATGGGTAAAGAATCACGGGCTTCGTTTAGGCTACTGACCGCAATCCAATCAACGTACTGACGGCCCGGAAAATATTGGTCGATTGAGTCGGGCGTACCCGGATTCCACACCCAAATCACCCGGTACAATCCCTGATTGCGAAAAAAATCGTGCATGTATTTCCACGCGGCCCTAAACGCCTCAGCGGTGTTTGGCGCGGGATTCGGCCAATTGTCGGCTTCGGGAGCAAATCGGATAAAAACTGGGCGATTTAACGCTTTAAACTGACGGCAGAACTGCAAAAGATATGCATCCTCATTTCCGTTTGTGATTCGCTCAAAAACGCTGGCATTGTTAGAAAGACGCGAAGGAAGTGTCCACGTAATCATGGGCAAGGAGCCATTGCGATAAACAGAATCTAAAGTACGGGTGGACAAATGGCCACTGGCCCAGCGAACGTGAAATGAAAGGATGTCAAAATGGGTTTTATTATCCCCGCTCAAGGGGAAAGCCGTACCCATGGTGTTGACCGACCGCGCGTCTATTCCGGTCAAAAAAAAGTTTTCCCGATAGTCTTTGTAAATCGTCGGCGGCAGTCCTTTCTGTCGAAACTGAACCATGTAAATAATGGGGCAGGTCAAAAGGATTGATAACAACAACGGAGTACGTCTGACAACGGTGTAAATACGACGCCTGATAATCCAGAAATGCCCCTTGGCTTCTCGAAGAAACAGCAACCAAGTGTTTAGCCATTTATGCCGAACGGCCAAGATTCGAAATTGGGGCTGTCTGCTTATCAGAACCGTAAAACCCATAAACACGGCGTTCAGCCCCGCAAATACCGACATGGTCAGGTTGTAGGGATTCCAATCGGTGTACAATCCATAACTGATGGAAAATAAGGACAGCAACAAAATGACAAGATTAGGGATATTTAAAGGCCAGTTGTTTGCCTCTTTTCCATCTTTGGGTGTGGGTACGTAGGGTACTTTTACCCCAAACAGGGTGTACAAAAAACCCAGAATAAACACCCACCAAGTACCAATCATCAAAAGTCCGCCTATCACATGAAACCCCCGCTCGGTATCTTCCATTACCCACCATTGCACGAATTGCCTGATAAGAACGACCATGGTCAGAAAAGGCAAGGCGATTAAACCAAACTCTGTAATATCCATCTTCATCGGGCTGGTATGAAAGCAGAGCGAAAGGATAGGAATCAAAAAATTGAGAAAGAATATAATGCCCGAAAGATAATGAAGCGGAATCAGCGCATAATGAATCTTCTGGCGCAGGGTGAATTGTGTAAACAACTTGGGGTAGACAGTGACCAACAAATCAAACACCCCCCTAGACCATTTCAGTTGTTGTTTATAATACGCCGACAAGGTAGAAGGAACCAGCCCCCGGGCCAGTACAGCAGGCACATATACTGATTTCCAACCCTTTGCGTGGAGCTGCATGGCGGTGTGCATATCCTCAGCAAGGCCAGCGGCGTGGCCTCCGATGGATTCGAGCGCCGCGCGCCGGAAAGTGCAATTGGCCCCAATGGCCAGCACGGTTCCGTAGTGGTTCATGGTCATCATCATCGGGCCATAAAACTGGTAGGTCTGCTGGGCGGCACCTTTGGCGACTAAGCTCTCTTCGCTGTTTTTATAGGCCTGAACAATCTGGACAAACCCAATGGAAGGATCATTAAAATGCGACACAATCGGGTCAAGAAAATCGGGCGCAGGGACATGGTCGGGGTCCAAAACAACGCAAAGCTCCCCCGATGATTGGCGCAAGGCATTGTTGATATTACCCGCTTTGGCATTCTTTTTTTCAAGGCGGGTAACGTGA
>VFQN01004901.1_pt1 | contig 17044 bp, 12 predicted proteins | sample 3512371 | NCBI WGS metagenome assembly VFQN01 (sample SAMN10412370, study PRJNA504923) | tailings metagenome | isolation source: Replicate 2 from Balatoc abandoned mine | place: Philippines: Itogon, Benguet | collected 2017-08-28 | reverse complement strand
GTCAGGGGATTCTATTTCAGATATATTGAAGGATCAGGAGGAAATAAGGCGCTCACAGCAGTATACCAGCAATCCACCCAGGAAGGCCGGGATTGCAGATTTGAATGAGGAAGAATTTAACAACTCTGTCTCCATTTCGGGAAAAAATCGTTTGAAGGAATCTCAAAGCCCCAGCCCCGTTATTCTTTCAAGAAATTCAAGCGGCATGAGTTTAGAGGGTGGGTTAATCAGTCCTCCGCGCAGTAACGGAGGAAATCCTTCATCTGAAAAGATAGCAGTTCGAAAGACCTCAACTCCGACTCCCGCAGCATCGACGAGCTCAAAGAAGGAAGCCCCGGTTGGAGAGGACTTCTTTGCAACATTTGGCGTGTAATGAAGTTAAGGGAATTTAGTTTGATTAATTTTGTTTGCGTGTCACACAAGTTGTCTTACAATAATTTGCTGGACGACTACAAGTAATTGAAACGTAGGGGTTTGTTCTTAGCATCTGTTCAACTAAGCTTATTTGTAATGTTCTATGATACAAAGGTGGGAAATTACCAGTCTTAGTGGTAAATGTTTTTATCCTTCATTTGGGTTTTGAATGACAACTAACACATAATCCTTATCTGGTGCTATCATTATTTCATGTTTCTTCGATCTTACTCTTAAAAATGCTAATTCATCAGTATCATCTAATACTCGAACCACACCAGAGGCCTTTAAAGCTAATTGTGAAACTAAAGCAGCATAATTTTCAGTATCTTCTTGGGACAGATTTGATCGAATCGGAATTCCCTCAGAATTCATTATTAATACTCCTTTCACTCCTTTATGTGATTGTATTCTTCGTAGTGTTTCTTCAACTTCTGTCGACATGTTTATGAGATCTTTTTAGATAGAAATGAAACTTAATTGAATTGAAAAAGAGAAAAAAGTAAAACTGATTAAATTTCTCCATTTTCTAAAATCTCGATAATGAAACATCTCCCTATTTGCCCATGCCCTTGGGCGGGTGACTGCAAGTCAAGCCTCACATAGGCGACATCTTTCAAAACAAGTTTTATCCTAGGTTTTGGGTGCGATAAAGGAGGATTTAGTGTGGTTCTTGAGGGAATTCGATTCACTTTGACGAAAGCATTATCTCTAGAGTATTGATTTGTCACCTGCACAGTTTGAGGGAGAAAACAGTAGTGCGTAAAAAGAAAGTCTTGCTAAAAGTTACCGATCCAACTTAACATTATAGATTTTTTGTTCGATTTATTAATCCGTTTTACAATCTTTTTTAGATTTTTACTCTGACATTACTCCATCTTTTACTGTTTGTCCATATAGATTTGACGTTCTCACATCAAATTGAATTATATTGATCAATTATAATAGAGACAATGCAATCGAGAAACAACAATAGAAACAACAATAATAACCCGAATAATAATCATAAATCGAATAATAGCTCTGGTAGCTATGGGAAATCAGGTGGAAGTGGTGGAGATTATGGTAAACTAATTGGTAAACCTTCATCTGCCCCCGCACCTACCGCACCTGTTGCTATGCTAAAACGACTCGTAACCAATTCCTCTACGCCAGGACAACCAGCACCAGCACCATCCGCTACTTCTCAAGAAGGAAAGAAAGTTGAAGCTAAAAGAACCATTGCAGTTGGAGATTTGTTTGGTAAAGGTAAAGATGTTGGTAACACAACAACGATGAAAGATAAACATGAATATGGTGTAGTATTATCATTGCGTGCAGCGTTTGGATTTATTCAATCTATTTATACTGAAGAATCTTATTATTTCTCCGAAAAAGATTTTTATCATGAAATACGTGTTGGTGATTTAGTTGCCTTTGAAGTACGTAATGGTCCAAAAGGATTAGCAGCATTTCATGTCACTTTATTATCAACGAATGAAATAATATTATTAAAAGATACTAAAGGTACTATTTCGCGTTCACATGATCGTCATCGGAGTAATTATGGTTTAATTGAGGTTGATAATTTAACATCATTATCATTATCTGAATTACAGAAAAATACGATACAAACGCGTTATCAAGGTTCTATACCATTCCATCATACAAATATTGTCCGAGATACACTTCCTAAGAATCATTTCTTAGATCGTGGTGATTATATTCAATTTAGCATTATTACTTTCCCGGATACACATTTCTTTATTGCGACGGATATCCATTTTATTCAATTAAAGCGTGATCGTGCAATTGCTTTACAAATTGAAAGAATGTTAAGTGCAGGTGCTGTAAGAGAAGTAGGGGTCATTAGTGCAGTGAAGAATCAGGAATATGGATTTATTCGTGCACAAGATCGTAAAGATGAATTATATTTTCGTATTGATGATATTGAGAATGAAAATAATTCAGCTGTTAAAGAGGTAAGTTATGGCCCTATTTCATACATCATTCCTTTCTAACTGATAAATGTTTCTACAATTAGGGCACTGAGGTGGAATTCTTCGTTATTGCAGAGATGATTCGCGGCCGTTTATGTGAACGTGCTATTCATTTAAAGATTATTCCCGCTGGAACTGTTCAATTTGAAGTTGTTGTTGTCTCTGATGCGAATTTAACGGTCTTAACAGAACCTGGCCTTCCTCCAGCGGATGAGATTCCAGGTCTTGGGAAGTTAGACGAAGAGATTTCAGTCGAACAATACACTGGTGGATCAAAGATTGTTGAGGTTGATTTATGGCATCGTTGTATGCCAGAGGATTTAATTGTACGAAAAGGAGATCGTTTAAAGGTGAATATTCATTACTATCGCCCAGAAAAGATTTTCTTTGCACGAAACGCTCGTATTATTCAATTTTTCCCGTTGGGACGTGATATTGGACAAATAGTTACAATTAAAGAACAAAATTCATTTGGTTTTATTAAATCAGATATGAGAAAAGTTGATCTTTATTTTAAATCAACTCTTGTGATTAATAGTAATGGTGAACCTGTACCAGAAAGTGAATTAAAGAAAGGAAATATTGTCACCTTTGATTGTAATGTTGAAGATGCTTTAAAGTTAAGAGCTATTCGTGTTCAATTAGCTGATCAAGCAACGCAACAACATTATTTAACTCAAGTGAATTCTTCTTCGTCGGCGTCTTCTTCCTCTGTGGATGATACAGTCTTGTTAAAGGACGTTGTTGGGGTTGTAGTTCGTAATGCCTCGAAGCGTGATAGTCAAGGTTTGATTAAAGTTGCTAATCCTGTCTTTAAAGAGATTCAAGAACTTGTTTTTATTGATCCTCTTATCGTTCAAGCAATTGATAGTCATTTCTTGCCTAACGCTTCTTTAAATTCTATTGACTTGCCTGGATTACCTGACCATCAGAAGAAGGTTTATCAAGATGTTATTGACCATCGATATTCATCCCAATTAACCTATGAGACCTTACCTACTCATGTTACTGATAATTTCAAGACATTGAGGATAACAAAGAAAGCTGCTGTGAAAGATCAAGTTGAAACCCCAGTAAAACCAGAAAAGGCTTTGAAGATCTTGAGTAAAGGTGATTCTACAATACCTTTCTCGAAGGAGGATTATAAGACGGAGGAATTAGGACCATTGATTAGTGATATGGAGGTTATATTTGATGTTGCTTGGGATCGTTTTAAGGCGAAGAAGGTTGCGAAGTATATTCGCTTAACTGATGAAGAGATTCCTCAAACAGAAGAAGAGAAAGTGAATAATGTTGGAGTGATCGATGCTTTTATTCAATCAAGTTATCGTGGAGGATTTATTCGCTCTTTGAAAACTGATGAGAAACTCTTTTGGGTCAGCAAAGCATCTGAGGGTAAAGGGGGAAGTGATACTGTGGAGGAAGGAAATGGTACGACGAATGGAGACTATGCGGTGGATAGTGAAGTTTCCTACACTTTGAGGAAACGCGGAGGCTTGAGATGCGCTGTTGACGTGAAACTCTTGCCTAAGGGGACTTTATCGAAAGAAGTGGTATTGCCACAAGTTTGTAATGCGGTTGTAGTTGCTCAGAATACTGCAACCAATCAGTTGGACGTCGTTTTGACTGAGACTGGACATGAAAGCCAGCTTTGTTTGAAATATATTGATTTGGCTGTATTAGATGCTTTATTTAAGTTACAACAACCACCACAAAGCAGTAGTACTGCTGCAACTAGTAATGAACCTGTAGTTAAGGCCGATTCACCTCAAGGAGATGTGCAAGGGGAGTCGTCTCCCAATGCAGAGGTTGGTGCGACCTTGAACGGAAGTGATCTTCCATCCAGCACTGAAGACAGAGTGGAGTACAAGGCGAAGTATTACCCACCACTTGCTCGCTTACCTATCTCGTTACCAGCCAGGACTGTGACTCCTTCGGATGAAACAAACAAGGAGGGTGAGCGCACTGCTAGTCCAACTGATGCATTGAAAGTGGGAGATGTTGTGAGTTGTCATGTAGTTGTTAACTGGGCTGTAAAAAGATCTCCGCTTTCTGTTACCATTCTTGATATTCTTCCTTCAAATGCTGTCAAGAGAAGAGGAAGAATTCAGAATGCAAAGTTCCGTGTAAAGACAAATGTGGTCAGTCAAGTGATTACATCACTTTCTTCATCTGTATCTGTTGATCAGTTGAAGAGATATCGCTTAAATGAATTAGATTGGACAGAGATTCAAGAAATTCCATTAGAAAAGAAAGGTGCGACTCCTTTAGAAGATTCTTTATCGTTAGCATCAAAACCTGCCGCTGCAGCGGTAACATTCGGAACTTTTTATTGCCTCTTCAATGAGATTGGCGATGTTAGTGGTAATTCACATAACAATGGTCATGAATTCAATCGTGAATCGTTGGAGGTTGGGGAAGAGGTTGAGTTTTGGACATTACCTAACAATGCTCATATTGCATTTGGTGTGGTGACGGTGCCGAAGAGGGACTTTGGGGTAAGTTAGTTTTCTTCGTTCAACTCTTTATAAATTATGCTTATGATCATTACTGTAGTTTGGTAAGGCACCTGCCATCAATGATCGATTGAAAACGAAAGTTGCTGGCACAAATCTTATTTCTATGGCGCAGGTAAGAGTAATTATTGTTCTATTTAGGACAATGGTCTGAATAAAGTGTTTCATTATGGCAGGGTCCACCTACGGACAGTGCGGCTGGATTTGAGGCTGGTTGGAAGCAAGTCGATGCCGCGACAATTTCAGCCTTGCCGTGGGCATCTCTCCTTACTCACTTACAAGTGTAAGGAGAGTGTTTTGGCAAACAGTAACATTGACTGTAATCCTCTAAAAAGAACATGTTCATCGCTGCTTTACAGACAATTCTTCTGCGAATGTCACTTCAAACTGAAAGGAAACATTAGAAGATCAGGATTGACTCTTATAATCTTCGTTTCATTTGCGCTTTCTCAAAAACAAGTACTCAAAAGAATGAAAGCCGGGATAAAGTGTATAATTATCTCCCAAAACCTCTGTCATATCACAACATTGATTTAATATCGATCTTCCTCGAATGACAATCTTTTCATTATTCCCCAACCCAGAAGCTGATCGGAGGGACAAAGTTCCAGCCAAATAAACAACAGGAACGTTCAACAAGCCACTTAAAGAAGTTATGCCATTACAATTTTCGAGTGTAAGAAACTTGCAAGAGCTTAGAGGCGATATATCATCAATTTTCGCACAATTGATGATTTTTAATTGCTCTACCTTGTTTACCTCTACAGTCTTCATAAATTGAAGACAACTGTCGATAATGACCACTTTAAGACCATTTAAAGGAGAAAAATCACTAACATTTCTTAACATGGAGACTGTAACAATCTTTTGTCTTCTCTGACCTAAACCAGTGAGACTGCGGAGATTTGATAACTTGATTAACCTCAATCGTCGAACATTACCCAAAGCGGTAACTTCGGAGACAAAGGTGCATTCATCGAGCGTAACATCATTTAAAAATGTGAATAAATTGAAATTTATTATCTCCCCTGACACATACTTTAAATGTATTTTCTTGATATCTTTCTTCCCAATTTCCCCTTCTAATATCGCTTGTTTAACTATCAAAGTTGTAACAGATTCAAAACTATTTAAATCAATAGCAGGGAAAGGAGAAGAAAAACTAGAAAAAATTTCAATAATTTTTGTATATTTAAAACATTGTATATAATTATGAATTCCTTCACAATGATCAATACAAATTCGATGATTATGTTGAAGACATTGAATTTCATGATCTTCAATTTGATGACAGTATCTAAAGGTTAAATCATGAATAAAATTCAATGATTGTATATCTTTAAAGGATATACAACCAATCAATTCAACTTTCCTTAAATGAGTGAAATTACTTGTATTTAAAGCAATTATTACATCAAAGTCAACACTGAAGTCATTCCTTTGAATAGTAAGTGATTTCGGGTTGATCTTCGGTAAACCTTGAAGATCAGAAGTATCAGCGACAAGATTAATAATCATCTGATCAATCGAATTCAGATCTGCTGCGGCTTCAATGACATAAGCTTCCTCAGGTTTGTAGTCAGTACTGTATTGAAACGGGACCACATCAGGCAACCATGAAATCATCTGATAGAGATGCCAAACGTCGCTGACAGATACTTTCAATTGTTTTCTTGGGTGTACTACCTTTCGAAGGATAGATTGATGAACATCTTTCTTTTCCAAGAATAAATTCGATTTATTTCTTAAATAGAGAATGACTGTTTCTTTACGGATTTGAGAGAACTTCTTCGTTGTTGATGTTAGATAAAGATACTGTTTCGTAGAGATGGAAGGATTAGTAAGGATTAAATAAGATTGAAGTAGATCAAAAATACAAGTGGGAAGATGATAAATCATCACTCTGATAAACTAGAAACTTTGTCATAGTTTTCTCATAAATTTACCGTGCTATCTTTGGCCAGTATATCGAGCGAGGGCGCTCGTTAGAATAGACGATCCATTCATTTCATATAAATTAAAATAAATCATAAAATAATCCAAAACAATGTCAAAGAAGAGAGAAAAACGTATTGCTCAGTTGAGTAAAGAATATGAAGATGCAGTAGTTGATCAAGCTTTAACAAAAAGTTATGAAGCTATTGCAAATGATAACTTATTCGTTGTAGATCGTGATGGATCTGCTAAGAGAAAGAAGAAAGCAATGAAAGAACTTATACCTAAAGCTACTAATACTTTTATCTCACCAACTGAACAAAAAATTATTAATAAATATATTACGAAAGGATTTCCATCACAGACAAAGAAGGCATATGGTGAAGATATTGTTGAAATATCTTCAAAGAAGAGAAAAGGAGGAAAAGTATTAGAATCTTCTTTAACTGATATTTGGGGAGAGGTGACACCATCTCATGATGATTCTGAAGAATCTAAAAAGAAGAAAATGCGTGTTGCTTTACCAGGTCAATCATATCATCCAAATCCTCGAGATCATCAGAATCTTGTGGCTGAGGCAGTGGCCATTGAAATGAAGTTACAAGAAGCAACAAATCCTAAATCTACTGAAAATTCCACCAAGGCATTAATTCCTGCTGAATATTCAGTCAATAACTTTCATCTTCAAAATCAGACTGCACGAGACATCACTAACCTCCTCCTGTCAAACAACAACGACGATGATAATGACGAAGATGATGATGAAGATAACGACAGTAGTGATGATGATTCCGATGATAATAACTCAGAAGAAGGGGAAGAAATAGAAGGAGAAAACAAAAAGAAGAAGAAGAAAGTCCCAGAGAAACTCACTAAAGCTCAATTAAATAAGAAGAAAGCACAACGAATGGCACGATATGAACAAAGACAATTAAAAGCACAAGAAATTATTGATAAAAGTATTGATCAATTACCAAATATATTAAATGAACTTGAACAATTAAAAGAATTAAATGAATTTCAATCACATATGAAAAAACTTGTGAAAAGAAAGAAATTAAGACAATTAACAAAGAAAGCTGTTAGCTTGAATGAACGACGACAACGTTTACGATCTTCATTAAAGAAGAAGAATAATAATAAACAAGAGGATAAAGAAGGAGCTAATAATGATAATAGTGAAGAGATGGAAGTCTTTGAAGAAGATGAAGATGATAATAATCATTTAAAACCATTTGATGTCTCATCAGTTCCTTTATCTGATGAATTAAATAGTTCACTTCGTAAAGTTATTCCTAAGGGTATTGCAGTGAAGGATTATATGTTTGAAATGATTGATAATGGTTATATGAATCCTAAACGAAAGAAAGGATTCTCTATTAAGGATCATCCATATCTTGCGAAGAAGGTTAAGTGGATTCCGAAATACAAATATTAATCATCATCATAGTTGTAAATATAATCATTTAGCCTCTTCTTTTCTCTTTTTTTATCATTCTTTGATAAGACAATAATATATATCAGAATAGGAACATGTTACAATCACATGAACAAAAAGATGTTGCTTATCGTCAGGTATTTTACATGAAAATTATCAACTACATATCTTTATTTATCTCTACACAACAACGACCACTACTATTGATATGCATTGATCCTCATCATCCTATTATAGCAAAACTAATCAAAGTAAGTCATTTGAATTATTTGTTTGAAATAGATAACAAATGAAAAAGAAAGATTTTCTCAATATCTTCATCATCAATGCTCTACTTCCATCATCTTAATTCATCTCAAAACAACGACGAGTATTGTATTCATTGATCACAGGTATATATATTGTCATACAAAAGAATTTAAGCAAAACTTTGATAAATAATAATAAAACAAATAAATAATCAATGAATAACACAATAACACAACCCTACTAGCACTTCCTTTTAATTATCATCGAGCTATCTGACTCGATGATCTTAACTCACAGGGGAAAGATATTACACTGGAGGATTAAGGACTAAAACAAAGAACAAAAAATACCTTATCTATCCTGCAGCATTACATTCTATCGACGGAATCTTAGTAAGTAGTGTCAAAGAAGTCTGCGGTAGGCGAGGTCTATATATAATGTAAGACAAGGAAACACAAGAAAGAAAAAACAGAAGGTAATCATTGTGAAAACAACAGAACCATCTTATGAATAAAACAAATAAAATGCCTCTATCTCTCGCTCTTGTTGACTCGAGTTCATGCTTCAAAGAAGAAGAGCACTAATTGAATCACAATAAGAAGAGAAATGGATGAAAATTATACTTGGTTCTCCGCTACCAACTAAATCTCTGTATAATAACTAAATATCAGCAGTAAATCAGAGGGGTATGATATATTATTGCAAAAAGGTAAAAGAACAAGGAAACCGCGTGTCAGATGATGCATCAGTATCAAAATCGAGCAAAACTAATGCAAAGAACAGAAACCGATAAAAATAACTCTCATGTCAATTGCTTCATCGGCTCATATGCGTGGGCGGAAGCTGCTGAGTAGTACCATTGCGGCTGTTATAGAAGCTTGCCGACGGTGTATTGTTCGCACTATTCGAGGATCCTGATTTCTTTTTTCTAGGATCAGATTGAAAGGAGTCATTAGAGGAACTTAGTGCGCGGTTGTATAATACTCTTTCATTCGGATCTACATCATAGAAACTAGAATGATTCGAATGAGAAGCGTTAGCGATGCCGGTTGTTGAACCTGTTCTCACTAGATTAGCTGGACTATTCGTCGCGGAAACACCTTGTTGATAGAGACTTTGTTGATAGAAGGAACCACTATGAGAGGCAGGAACAGAGTAACTGTTATTTGGAGGAGGAGGGTACATCATTATTTGATTATCGAAGCTGGGAGCTATCGGGATGGTACCGGGATACGGAGCGTAATACATCATAGGATAAGGGGCATATGGTCCAGGCGCAATCATCGGAACAGGGAGACTGCTATAGGAACTATTGTGGCTATTATGGCTACCATCACTTTGACTCCGATTTATTCGTCTCTCGCGATTGCGAGACGCTACCTCAAGGTCGTTGAGACTTGAGATTAAATAATTCGTTGCCAAAGTCACATTATGATCATTCTCCACTAACGCTTGAACTGCTTGCTCTCTTGAGAAACCTAATTCAGTAATAACCTTCACATCTTTATCCTTATATTTGAGGACTTTTTGAATTTCTTTCTCCTCTGGTGTTTTACGATGATGTTGATTAGCGCTACCAGTATTATCTCCACTGTTGACTCTACTGTTGGCAGGAGAATTCACATTGCTATTGGTTTTGGAACTGGCACCACTCCCTCCAAAGGAAAAGATTGATCGAAGTTTCTTCCCTGGTTTTGGTCTTTCTTGAGACATCTTCTTGTCAGCAGGAGACACTCCAACTTCACTTTCTTTGCTTCGTGAGCGAACATCATCATTGCTTTTATGTTCTTGTGACGTATCAAGATCACTTTTGCTCTTTTGGCGCCTCCTTCCCTCACCAGGTGACTTTAGAAATGCAAACCGTTAGGTTGAGAATTATCCTCAGAGAACATTGATGACTTACTTCAGAAATGAAGGAGTGAGTAAGAGTACTTGCACTGATCTCATCACCATTAGAACCCTGATTCATGGTATCGCTCTTGTTATCTGCGATACTCTTATTTGAGCAATATCCACGCTTTTCAAAGATCCAAAGAATTGCTTCATCGACAGTAAATCCTCTATTCAGTAAAGCCTGAATCTCCATCTCATCTTTCTTAGTGACGACTTGATACATATTCACACCGAACTCAGCTTCTTGCTCCGATAGTAAGATAGCAATTTTCAAAGCTTTCTCATCATCATCCTGAACATTGTTAAACGGTGAATTCGGCATGTAAGGATTGAAGTGAGGAGGAGGAGGGGGAGGGGTATTTAGAGGAAGAGAAGGTTGTTCAGGTTGAATTATCCCGTGTGTAGGAGATGCTACGTAATAGCCAGGAGGATAATAAAGTGGGTAATACTGAGTAGGCGCACCCTGTAGAAGCATAGATCAATAAGATTACAGACCGCCCATAGAGAGGCAAAGCTTACTTGATCGCCAGAGGGGGAGCGAAAGAGAAGAGTACTTTCATATATGGCAGTAGCTTGTTCGAGTGTATACCCTCGAGCCACTAATCCATCAATTCCAATCTGGCGCTGCCCTTGCGTTGGGACGTATAATTGGGAAGGATACTGGGACGGATAAGCTGGAGTAGAATATAAACCCAATGAAGGCACTTGCTTCGGGAGAGTAACCGAAGAAAAGGGGGCTTGAGCTGCAGAATTGACTGAGGACGTAGAAGACAGAGTATTTCGTGGGAACGACTGCTCGAAAGACTGAGAACGACTTGCTGAAGCACTTTTAGTCTTCACCGTTTTGGTCATATGAATAAATTCTTCTGCCTGGTCCCGAGTGTATCCTTTTGAGATCAAAGAGATTAGTTGATCCTCATAAGAAAGCTCAGTAGATTGTCCTTTGACTTCAGATGACTGTTCCACTTTAATGAAAGAATTGTTATGACTGCTACTACGTGAGAGCTCCTGGACCTTCAATGCATTCAGCGACATATCTAAAGAATCTGTAGAAGAAGCATTCAGAGTATTGACCTACAGAAAGGCAGTCCATAAGAGAAGACTTTATCATGGAAGAAAAGAAGTAGTTACATTTTCCTTCTGTTCAACCGCCGCTAGATCCTTTTTCATAACACCCGCCTCGCCCTAACAGACATCGATAGAGAGAGACAAGAGTTAGAGGATGATGAGATGAATACGATGATGGAAAATCACAGAAGCAGGCGGTTGATTGAAAGAACAAGGTAACAGATGAAGAAAAAACATGAGAAACACGAAGTATGCTGTATCCTTTTTTACAAAAAACAACCAAAAGAATAACTAGGAAGAAGTAGAAGAAAAATAAGAAGAAGCCAAAAAAACGCCAAAAACCCAATAACAATGTAAATAATGAAGACGAGGGAAAAAAGAAATCAACCGCATCATACAAAGATAATAGGTAATAGGATGAACTAATTATGAAAACATGTATATTGTATCAACCACATGTTAGTATGAGCAGAGGATGAATTGAAATACAACAAAAAGAATTAATTATTTACTTTGTTCTTTTCAATCTTGGCAACCAACGCTTTCACAGGGGCTAGATGCTCTGTTGACACTTCTCCATTGCTGAAAGTGGTATCATCAGAACGCGACTTGCTAACACTTATAGAATGACTCTGGCTTATAGAATGACTTTTACTGGCGGAACTATTTTGATGGACAGTCTTCCTACTCTTGGTTTTTGCTGAATCTAAATATGACGTATCGATGTCGTTCCCGTACTCTTCATCAGAATCACGAGATTTTAAGACATCCACTCCGGCAGTGGACGATACGGTTACTGGCTTCTCAGCACTCATAGAAGAATCTTTATACTTGGAAAGAGTTTTCTTAATTTTCTTTTCACTTGCAGGCTCAGGAGGAACAACGAAATGACCAGATGAAGTTACCGCCACAGGAACCGGTTTGAAGTTAGGATCTAACTCACCATATTCCTCATCAGAGTCTACCTTAATTTCCTCAAAACTAAGCTTTCCTTCCAATTTATTAGTTGAATTTTTGGGGGAGTACTTCGATAAAGTCTTTTTGATTTTCTTTGGTTGGCCGTTGCTTTCTAAAGCACCATAATCATCATCAGAATCTGCAGATCGCACTGAAGCAGGAGTTTTCTGAACAGAGGAAGGAGTTCCATATTTTGATAAGGTTTTCTTAATTGTTTTGGGTGTAGTGTTTTCGGGAACGACCACTAGTTCACCCTTGGCGGTATGGGCGACTTTCTCGAGCTTGAAAGAAGGATCAAAAGCTCCATAATCATCATCGTCTTCACTTTTCTTCGTGACTGTCGGATCAACTGAATGGGATGCAAACTTTGAAAGAGATTTCTTGTTAAATTTCACATCATCATCGCCTTCCTCGGGAACAACGATACCATACTCTTCATCAGAATCGTTCCCTCGAGAAGCGTGAATAGATTGATTAAACGGACCATACTTGGAAAGAGATTTTTTCTTTAGTGCCTCTGCTGCCTCGCCTTCAGTCATTGAACCTTTTCCTTCCGTGCTGCTTGTCATCGAAATGAAATTTCCGTTAAGGTTGGAATAACAGAATTTCTAATAACAGAACTTCGCCGCTAATAGAAAATAAAGAATCAACTCAACAACAGCAGAACAAGAATCCTGATGGAACTTTCTAAATCCTCCAATCCCAGCGTTGGTTATAAGATGGATTGAAGTGTGATTGATTCTTCTTGAGTTGTTCTTTTGTTCGGTTAATTTCCCGCCTCTTAAGCGATTTTCGATTTTTCGGTGATTCGTATTTTCGGGTGAACTAATTTTCTCTATTTGGCGCCACAAGATTAATTATTGACGTAGAAAGTTGTAAATTGTAAAGTTATTGATGACAAACTACATTAAATCGGAGCCACAAAAGAAAAGAAAAGAAAGGAAAGAAAGAGAAACAAAAAGAAAGATGAAAAAAGATTTGTTTGTTCGTATACTAATTGCTATTGCTTGTTCCTTTCCTCTATAATTAAACACTTTGGACTATGAATAATTTTACATTCTTTCCGTCATATAATGGTAAAGTTTGATTATGCATAAAAACAACTCCCCATAAGAAGGCGGTAAACCACAAACAAGTAAATTTGTTTGGTTGATATTTACGAATCACAATTGGATGAGGCACTGGCAATAACCCAACCATAGTTGTGCTGTGAAGGAAATCAAGAACAACCTTCTCTTCCAAACTATGAGTTTTATTTGATAGTTCATCAATTTGCGGTACTAAGTGCTTTAATAAGCGCATTAATGTATTTAGCGGCAACTCTGCCTTGACTGCTTGCAGCCATTTCTCAGTAGGAATGAATCGACCTGGAGGAAGTTGATTTGGCACGACCTCGTGCTCGCTAACTGGAGGGCGGGGAGGAAGAATAGTCGATGATTCCTTTTCCGGAGCATTAGGAGTACGACTCTCGGCTTCCTCCGTTTTCACATCAATAACCTCTCCTTCGTCTCCTAACTTTCTTTCTAAGTTTTGTGTAGAGATCAACTCCGTCGGTTTAGCTTCAGCATAAACCTCCAAATTTTCCTCTGATCCTTTCTGTAGCTTCCCTCCTTTTGAAATCTTCGCTGTTGCATGATTATTACCAGCATTATTCGTGTGATTAGCTTCTTTCTTTGGTTGAATGCTCTTTTGTCCAATATCTGATGCAGTTTTAATAGCTGCTGGAAGGGTAAGATTAGATAAAGATTCAAAAATATCCTTCCTTCGAATAATCGAATAAACTAAATTACCATTCCCTTCATATTGATATTGGACAATATTGTTAAATGTTTCTAATAATAAACCAACATAAACATGATTCCCTTCAGCAGCATATAAAAAATTAGGCGATACAAATAGTTGCATTAAATTTACTAATTTAACTGCTGATACTGCTGATAACGTTTTACAGTACGGACTAATATTACAAATAATTGTTAAAAAACATGAATATAATGCTGACAACTTATCTAATCCCGATACAATTAATTTATGTAATACAATAATTAATAAATCACTATGATTACCACTAAATAAAGGTACATCAACAGGTAAACGTAATTGATAAACTTTATTTAATGCTACACCAAAATTTCTTTCACCTGATAATTTTAATAATGTAAAAGTACATAGATACATTAATCCAACTTTTGATGGGTCTTTACGTCCTTCTAACATAAAATAACAGATTGGTACTAATATTTCTGTGATATCACAATGTTTTAATATATATGGCATAAATTTTGGTATTTCTTCTAAACATTTCCAAAATAATATTAATAATTCTTGTTCAATATTAATTCTGGGGATAGAATATGGTAAATAAGTACTTTCTGATTGATGTGCGTTATTTAATAAACGTACAAATCCTTGATAAATAAAATTTAAATAATCTGGATCTTCAATCGATCCTAACAAACGTCGGAATACATTGTATCCTTTTGATTCAATTTCATTGAGCTGGACATAGGGTAATCCTCCTGTACTTTGATTAGGATCGTATTGAATAGGGTAACCGTAGTCAAGTAAGATTAACAAAGCCTGTATTGATGATTCCATCACTAATTTTGCAGTGTCCGTGCTCATAAGATTACCATAAGGAACACTCCAGCCAACTGGATCATAACCTAAGAAATCGTTGATCAGACAAAGAAAAACAAAACAATTACCAAATACTTACCTAAAACACAGTTCAAAAGTGAACTAAACACAATCTCACCATATGGTGCATCGTCTGCCGTTGCGACCTCTAACCATAAGCTACTACAAGTGTCATAAGTATCAGCATTCTGATACAGAGAGTCACAGAAAATAGCTAACATTAGCCGTAATATCTCAACACGATGATTATCAAATGCTGTGGAAGTTGTTACAGTACGATCACTCCACACTAAAGCAGCTTTAAAAGCAGGAGTGTCAATGTCATTCTCTGTGAACTCGGTTGAAGGATCTTCGATAGTAAAATCAGGTAAAAACATCAAATGATAGACAGTATTGACTAAGATCACTGCTAAAGGTTCTGATTCAGTAAATTCATCCTTTCCTTCTTGTTCTTCTTTGTTTTCTGTTGCCGACGGCTCTTTCCCTTCTTGTCCCTCTTTCTCACCTCCTGGAGCTGCAGCTTCTGGCGTAGCTTTCACAAATCGCTTACTCCATAATAAATCTTTAATCCAGCGATCATTACGTTCAAGTAAAAATGGTACTAATCGAGTTAACACTCTTACACAATTTAAAGCTTGTTGGAAATAGATAGGATATGGTGTTTCAACAACTTGATATAATTGTGCAACAGCTTGAGTAAAAATTGTTTTCACATTTTCTGGACGTTCTGAAATTAATTTACGAATATCATCTGGTAATAAAATTTCAAATATTTCTTCTGTAGTTAACACTGTTTTCCATAATTCATCCCAAAATTCATGATCAGCTGAACCAACATCTTTTTCCATTAAGGTATGAATTAATTGTGTAAAAGTCTGTTTACTTGAAGCACCACCCATATTTGCCTCTACTTGCGTCTATATATCTATTAAAGGATCAAGAAGATAAGTACTAAGAGTTGCAATCAAATTAACCGCTCTGTGTGAGAAGAAGTGAAAAGCGGTTCTTTAGCTTTGCACAGAATCTTCAAAATATCGATCTTTTGAAAAGTCGATAAATTCAAAACACTGTTTGTAGTGTCATGCCTTTTTGTGGAAAAAAGAATGATAAAGCTGACGAAGTTGTTTTGGTGTCGAAGGAGCAAAAAAGAATGAAAGTTGGGGTATTATTTTGGTTCTACTTTGCTTTAGGCTTCGTAAAAGCATACCCTTTAATTAATTCCAAAACTATATGGACAAATTACGTCAAAATGCTTGCCTTTTCTCATTATGAAAAGGGTCAAACTCGATGCAAAGCAGTATCGACAAATGATTGGAAATCTCCTCAGAAGTCAGGATCTGCTGTGAAAAAGACAACTGGTATTATTAAAACCCAACCAAATAACCAAGAACCGCTCTCAATCGCTGAATTTCAAGAGCTACAAAAGATCTTTGGAAAGAATAAAGCTGTGATGGGTGTAATGAAATCTACAGCCGTTTCAAATAAACCAATCACTTCACCAAGCTCAGTAAAGAGAGTCATCGATACTATTTCAAAGGATGAAGTGAATAATATTAAAAAGATGCTTGACCATAATAAATTACTCATGAATAACAAACCTTCTGAAGATAAGAAAAACAATCTTAAAACTACCTACAAAGAAGCCGTGATTCACGATAAAAATGTATTAAAAGAATTAAATAAAGTGAAAGAAAGTATTCCAATTCCAGCTAATCTTACAGAGGAAGAGGAAATCGCTAAAATCTTTGAAAGAAATCGTGCCTTAATTGATTATATTAATCAAGAGATTATTAAAATTAATGAGGCTTTTACAAATAAAAAGAAAAAGCCTATTCGAGTAACCAATTATTTAACATTAAATGAGCATCATTTAAATAATCATATACGTCATTCAAGGCATCAACATCGTAAACATCTTCCTAGTCCGATGAATACTCGTATTGATGATATTACCT
>VFQN01004900.1_pt1 | contig 17044 bp, 9 predicted proteins | sample 3512371 | NCBI WGS metagenome assembly VFQN01 (sample SAMN10412370, study PRJNA504923) | tailings metagenome | isolation source: Replicate 2 from Balatoc abandoned mine | place: Philippines: Itogon, Benguet | collected 2017-08-28 | reverse complement strand
GGTATTGTACGGGATTCCGGTGAAAGGTCGGTTTGCCGTTTAAGATCGCTTAAAGCAAGTCCAAAGAATGCATTGATTTCAGGTAAGGTGACATTTCTCCAATTATTCACCCTGGTGGCTCCATAGGCATTTGTAGCCTGGCAAAGATTTATCATGATGGTTTCATCAAAAATTAAGTGAAAGAAATCGACCACTTTTTCAGGTTCCTTCTCGGTTATAACATCATGATTTACACCGGGTTCTAAGCCAAAAGCGACATCGTCTTCTTCGTCAGAACTTCCCTCTTCGGACAGTTCGACATTTTCCCATTCGATCTCATCATCACTTGCCTCTGTTTCGTCTCTTTCGTCATCAATCGGATCAACATCTTCTGGAGGATCCTCTGCATTGTCGTTTTCTTCTTCTCCCTCTACGGATTCCATTACTCCGGCCCACGCTGACTGGCTCACTGAGGATGAGCCATTTTCAGAATAAATTTGATTTGGACATGTTCTTCGATTATGACCCTGTTGGCCACAACCTGAGCAATTATTGATCCTTTTGGGAGCTGGAAAGGATTGATCTGGAAGCCTTCTTTTCATTGATAACAAATCAGCCGTTTCAAACCCAAAAGTCTTCCACTTCAGGGATAAATTTCTCACTACTCGTAGCGAATTGAAGCAAGCGGCCTTCAGAGAAGATGACAACCCTCTCAAAGTTGAACTACAAAAAATTTAACGGTCAAAGAATGTTCCTTGAAAGTTTTCTGTTGAAAAAACGTGTTTTTCTGTTTAAAGTGTGCATATTTGCACGGTTTTGCCTTTAAGGGTTAAGAAGTTCAGCAATAATGTCGGGATTTCTCTCAGTGTTTTCGCTTGTTGTCGCTGTATCTGTCTATTTCTTTTACCTTCTAACGGTAGTTGACTTAGAATGGTCTCAAATTACGGTTGAGATGATTGCATCATCTCAACATCCTGCAGTGATTTCTGAACAAATTCTTCTCGTCACTCGTGTGTTATTCTCGATCATCATTTGGGCAAGTATCGTTTACATTGTTACAGATCCTGTTGGGTTGGAAATTACCGTTCAAAATGCTGATGGTTCAAAGAGAACTCACCTCTTCAAGGGTTTGGATCGATTAACGATGTTTACTGTTTGGTCCTGGATACTTCAGGTAATCCTTATCTACTCCGCTTATTTCCCTTATAAACCAATGATAGGGTTTTTATTTCACATTTGCCGCTATTTGCTCGTTTGCCGCCATCAATCGTGCGGATTATCCATCGCTTCATTCTTTCAGCCAGCAGTACCTCGCTTTGTCGGGTTGGGTTTTCTTTGAAATTTCCTTCCCTGTTGCTTATTTAGTGAGCGCAGTTGTAACTTTTGTCCTTATCCCTTTTGTGAAAAAAGAAGGGCTCCCGCCAAAAACGTTCTTTCTACCTATGGCGTTGTTAATGCATAACGCTAACGTTCTCTTTATGGCATGGGAGTTCATATTCAATGAGTTGGCATTTTCCTATTATCATTTCATTTTCATGTTATTTTATGGAATAGCGTATGTAGTTTTCTCGTGGGTATGGTATGCTTATCGTGGAATATTTTACTATTTCTTCTTAGATTATCAAAGGAAATACGCTGTTATCTGGTATATAGTTTTACTTGGTTTTATTACAGGTCTCTTCTTTATTGGCTATTATTTATCAATATTACAATTTAAAGGACATAGTTTGATTGCCAATGTGGTAAGTCATGTACGCATTCGACCTCTTCGTCTCTTATCTTCGTTGTAAGGTGGTCGCGGTATTAACGTTTGGTAGTATGAAGCTTACAGATACTTAGGAAGTTTTGAATATCATTGTAATTTTGAAATCTTAGTTTGGATTCTGTACAATTGTCTTTATTCTGTGTACTGTAAATTTTCTTAAGACAATTTTTGATGATTTGATGTTGCTTATAATATGTTGGGCGAGGTATCAAAACGGACGTAAGAGACATCGCAAATTATATTATTGAAGAATGAAACTATCTAAAAAACTTTTCTATTATAGTGTATCTAAAGTTCCCCTAATTTCTTTCCCATACAATACTCAATAATCTTTGGCAAGTTCTCTTGTAATGAATGAGAAGCAGTGTGAAGATTTTCTAAGAATTCTTCGTTAGTAGGGCGTTCACCATCAACTTCGGGAGAAATGTAAATAAATGGGGGAAATAACAATTATTGAATAATGACACTTACCAATATCGGTGATCACTTTGATTGCAAAGAAAGGAGTATGAAATTGTTCAACAACCCATGCAATGGAGGCTGCCTCCATGTCTTTAACGGCGGCTGTATTCTCTTCCATAATCACATCATCCTAACGATGCGAGTTAGAACGTTTAATCCACAGTGATGATAGTCTTACAGTCTCAGAATGATCTAATGCATTGCTTGTTGTGACTACTCCTGTTTTATAGCCGAATTTCTGATCGCAAAGGCAACAATTATTTTAATTGAAATCATGCGAAGTACTAGAGAGGGCAACTCACCTTCACTAAATGTGGGCAAGGATGAGAAGTATAGTTTCCTCGCCCATATTCGTGGAAACCAGGGATAGGAATTCGTCGGTCATGGAATTTGAACTCGGATGAGATAAACACATCCCCAATTTGTGCTGTATGTTTACGAAATCCACCAGCTGTCCCAGCATTTATAATTAAATCAGGTTTGAGCTCAGTAATCGCTAAGAAAGCAGATAAAGCAGCTACGAATGGTGTACTTAGAAAGATGAAGGGAAGGGCTCAGACAAACTCACCGGGGGTTGTTCCAACATTATCAACTTCATATCGTTTATCTTTTCCATTCAAAACAACCGTGACTTTGCCACCGTGAAATTCTCCCTCATAGTAAGTGGTTGGAAACTGAGGAATCTTTGACTCAACCTTCTCCAAATGCATCGCGTCAATGTAAGGCTTCCCCTCAGCCTCCATTGCAATCAAAATCACAATGTTTTTAATCTCTGCTTCTTCGTTATAACTCATTTTTCGCAAGAACTATCACAATAATCTAAAATCTAACAAACACAAGAAATTTCTTACCGACAACAACCGACCAACCGTTATTACACCGGTTGATTACCGACGATGTGAATTGAGGAATTTCTTTAATCAGCTGTTACTTTTTCATTTTATTTCCAATTCCATTTCCAGGGATTTCTCTCAAAGATTTTACTCGAATTCAGCCATGGGGAACTCTTTAGAGGCTGCAAAACACCTCAGAAAAGCATGTAGGGATGGGGGGATAGACAGTGTAGAAGAAATCAAGGGGATACTCTCAACACATCCAGCATTATTGAATGAAGTAAGGACAATGATAACACCCATCTAACCCATAATGATCGAAATTTCTGTAGGGATTAGACAATAACGCTTGGACTGCACTTATGCACGCTTCAAGTTGTGATAAACAAAAAGTCATTGAGTATTTACTGACTTCAAGTGAAATTAACATCAATCAGCAAAACAAGGTACAGTGACAGGTCTCAAGCTTTCAAGAATATGTAATGCAATCTATTATTTGATTAGTTTGGTGCAACTGCACTGCATCTAGCCTCTTCACTTGATACTGTGAAGTTATTGCTCTCACACCCTGAGATCGATCTTTCTTTGAAAAATAATGTAAGTCTTAATATTCAACCCCCTTGCGCCAATCACGCCTCCAATCGTCGATGGTCTAGGATGGTAAAAATGCAGTTGACGTTTGTTGCAAAAGTATTACTGGTAAAGAAAGATCGTCGCTAGAAGAAATCTTTCAGGTTAGTTTTATCTTCTATAATGTGAACTTAATGAAGTAACGTTACGGATAGAGACACAGACCACCTCCAAAAGAATCACAGAAGCAGTTAAGCATTTTGGAGAGACGAGCGTCCTCTCCCTCAGCTCCGTGTAGCCAAATTGATCAAACTCTATCGCCTTCTTTGCGGCTGAGCAAACGAGAAGAGGAGGAAGACGATGAAAAATATCTGGAGACAGCATTAGCTAAAGGTAGAAAAGAATGGGGAAGGAGCAATATTGTGTTATTAGGAGAAAGTCGTGCTGGGAAAACTGCTTTGGTGAGCAGTTTTCTTGGCAGGAAGTCCGAGAAGAGAGATACAACTCTAATATCTTCGCGGTTTACTTTTTCCTTACTGGATTTTGGAGGTCAAATAGCAGTAAATATACTCCAGTCACGAATTTTGTCGAAGTTTGGAGTGTATATCTTGTTGTTTAATATGGAGTGGCTGAGTACTCGTTCCTCGAAAGAGTTGAAGGATGAAAGTCTAGTTTATTTGTCTAATTGGCTGAATTTAATCGCTATGATGAGAAATCCGAAAATAGGAGAAGATTGTCTGATTTATTTTGTTGGTACAAGAAAAGACGTTGTTATGAATCCTACTGAGCATTTGCAGATTTCCAATCTGTTAGCGAAAGCGTTTAGTGGCAATCCAGTCTGGCCTTGTGTTGTGAAGAAACAGGATCTCTTCTTCTATCCTGTTAATGCCACTGCTGGTGACACAGAAGAAACAGCCTTCCAATTACTGAATAATATTGAAGATTCGGTTGAAAAATCGCACTACGTGCATATGGAGAGACCTATAAGCTGGTTTCAGGCAATTGACGCCTTGAAGCAGGCATCACAGAAGTCCCACTGTCTAACATATGACGAGGGAAGGAAATTGATCGTAAGTTCAGGTATTCCGGATGGAAAAGTTCCTCTATTTTTGAATTTTATGAATGAAATGGGATCTTTGATGTGGGTTGACGAAGATAAACTTCGAGAAATCATTGTACTCGATTTCATTGAGTACTTTATCAAACCTGCGACAATTTCTTTTAGCAAACATGTACCTGAAGCTGTGGATGACGTTCTTCAAGTTTTAGAGATGCAACGTTCCTTAAAGCGACAATATGCCAAAGAATATCAAGAAATGACAACCAGAGGTATTATTACCGAGAAGTTGCTGCAAGCAATTTTACAATCTCATTCTCAATACTATTTACATCTTCGTCAACTACTGTTGAAATATGGGCATTTGGTGCCTTTGATGGGATTACAAGTCTCAGGAAGTACGAAAGAGAGAAGATTGGATATTACAAGAGAGCAAGATCAGGATTTAATTTATTTATGCACCGGACTATTGCCTGAAGTCAGAAGAATGTTTTCTTTAATAGATGGTTCCATTTCCCATCAGTTCTATTTTCTCTTTACGCTATTAGATGAATTAGAGGAAATGACCACTATCAGCATCGATGATTGCAAGCGTGTGGGGACTTTACCTGTCGGAGTATTTGAGAAATTGACTAATAAAGTAATAATATGGCTGCTGAATGAAGGAGATATACTAAATCGCACGGTTTTGTATGGATGTTACAAAAATGCCATTGAATTTACTTTTGGGAATCAACACTTTCGTTTGTCGATAGACCCAAAGACCTGCTTGATCTCAGTAGTGGTTGATGGGAATAATCCGGCGATCATTCATCAGCATTTAGTATTTATACTCACCGATATTATTACGGAAACCTTTAAGGCACTGAAATTTGTCACAATATTAAGATATCAATTTAACGAAGAAATAGAATACAACAATCGAGGGAGACCTGAAAATGAACAAGCAATCATGTTCATTAGCTTGACTCAAATTAGATCCGTGGTGGAAAAAACAACGGCCTTGTCATTGAATCTTTCTGGACGGGGGCTTTTGAGTGCCCAAGAGGCAAAGAGAATTTATGGTCCTTGGGTGGACTCACACTCCTTTGAAGAGGACGGATCTCGTCGAAAGCCACGAAGAGACTCAAGCATCATGCTTCCATCACACATAGGATCTCAAAAATCTTTTCGTGAACTCCTTGAGAAAAAGAAGTTAAGGTTTGAGGAGCCTTTGCTCGTTGAAGCTCATCATCCCGTCGCTGGAAATAACAGTCCGCGCTTGATTTCCCTTGGAACCCAAGAGCATCTCGAAACAAAAGCTGATATAAGAAAACATGTTCCCATTCTTGAATGGTTTCCTGAACGAGCAGCAAAGTTAACTTACTCTGAACCAATCACACAAGAATTACATTACGATGTCATTGCTAAAAATAGGAAGGGAAAAATTGTGGCTGGAAAATTCTTCTTTAATCCTCCTCCTGGCGCAATTCTACCTGCAGGAACACAAAAGCTATCGATAACTTTTATCCCACAAGATAATCTACGATATCTCTCAACATCAGAAGACAGATTCATAGAAATTGAGAAAAAGAAACCAAATGTTACATGGACTTACAATGGTGGCAATATAATTTATCTCACACCACTTCCTCCAACTGTGTTTGTTGGAATTAGTTGTGATATTCCTGGTGGTATGTATGAATTTAGCCATTCTGTTGGAACAATATTGGAGCTTGGTGTACATCACATACACGCCAAGTATTATCCGCCAGAAGAACATTCGAATAACTATACATTTGGTTATGCGAAGATCATTGTGGAAGTTTCTGGAACTATTGTTCCGCTTACCTGGATTTTTCCAATCCCCGATCAATTCGAGGAGGAAAATTTGATCAAAGACGAATTTGATATCAAGAAAATGGTGAAGAACAGAGGTTTAGAAGACCGAGGAAAGGAAGGCTGTCCCATCATTTACCCTGATCCTCTTCCGTCTTTCCTTTTTTGTGCAAAGTGTTTAATTCATCCAATTCCAGGAAAATCAGTTGAGATTTGCGAGGTGGAAGGCGAATATGAATATTCTATTAAACCTGGGACAATTCTACCGGCTGGTTTCCACTCAATCGATGTTACCTTCTTCCCTTCAGATAGAAAAAAATACCATACCTCATCGGCGACACAACGGATTTATATTTATCCGAATCTTTTATCCATGTCGTGGAAGAAGCCTTATTCTATAATTGACGGTGAGGCTCTTGATGAGACTATTCTTAACTGCCAAGTTAGCCCAAATCCTCCTGGAGAAATGATTTATGATCCTCCTATGGGCGCAGTTTTACCACTCGGCACACATACATTGCGAGCGACATATATTCCAAGTGAGCCAGCGAATTACTTGCCTGAAGAAACTTCAACAGAAATTACAATTAGAAATAAGAAACAACTCAAAATTAATTGGTTTCCTCCAGAAGATATCATCTATACTACACCTCTATCTTACGAACAATTAAATGCAACTTTATTCGGTTATGGAGCTAATTCTAAAGGAAAATTTGTTTACAATCCTGACTTTGGTGCAATACTTCCTGTTGGGGAGCATAAACTTTCTGTAGAGTTCATATCGGAAAATGTGATTTTTCGAAATGTTTCCACTTCAGTTCAATTAAAAGTTACCCCATGTCTATCGAAATTAATCTGGAAACAACCTGATGCAATATTTGAAGGTGAAAGTATTTATGAAAGTGTTTTAAGTTGTGAATGTGTCAATGCTATTGGTGAATTTAAATACTCTATTGAACGAGGTAGTGTATTAAAAGCTGGAAATCATCGTTTGACAGTTCATTTTTATCCTTATGATCACATCAACTTTCTTGAGAATACTGCTGCGGTTACTCTTATGGTGAGAGAAAGACCCAAGTTTCAAGCGAGGCTCAATTGGACGCATCCTTTTGAGCAAACTGTCCTTGAGTATGGATTTGCACTAAATTCTGCGGTTCTGTGTGCGAAATGTACAAATTTTCATGGTTCTTTTTCGTATAAGCCTCCTTTAGACACTGTTTTGCCTGCTGGAGAGCATGACCTTTTTGCATACTTCACACCCGAGGAGCGGCATAAATGTATTGGCGCAACAGTGAAGTCTCGAATTGTCATAGTGAAACGGACTCCACTTCTCATTTGGCAACCCAGCAGAGGCTATAATGAACAAACACGTTTGTACGAATTAGAGTATGGAGACAAATTTCACCAAGAGAATTATTTAACAGCTTACACTGTCGTATCTGAGAGTGATAGCAAAAGAGTCTTTGGTGATTTCATTTACACAACAAAGAAAGGAAATCGTTTTATTCAGAAAATTATCTTTAATCCAACAATTAAAGAGGAAGAAAAGCCAAAAGAAGATTCGGAAATTGACCAGGAAAAATTAGCTACTCAAACGACATCAAACTTTGCCTTGGATTGTGGAGAACATATTATTCGCTGTGTTTTCATTCCTCACGATTTGCATAATTTTGAGTCTGTAGAAACTGAGCTCAGTATTTTTGTGACTCGAGGAAGACCGCGCCTGACTTGGGATATTACCAAAATAAGTTCTTCAATCATAACAGCACCTCCTCCGGCCTCTCCACCTCCTTCTATATCTAAATCGATCAGTAGTTCGTCTATTAACACCGCTAAGATAGAAGAACGGGCAAGAAAGTTGCGGAAGAGAAGATTTGTTTATCCTTTCTCTCTTAATCTTCTCCCTCGACCGATTACAAATGATCCAACAATTAAGGGTCGATTTGAATTCTATTTGATCACAGAAGAAAGACCAGACGTTATCGTCTCATCTCCTTCCAAAGACCTGACTGACATTAGCACTAACTCAGAGGAGAAAGAAAAACAAGACGATGCGCCTATATTACCTCTTAGTCCTGAGAAGGATATCACAGAAATGAGAAAACGTATTACCTTAGATTCTGTCATCGATGCAGGTGACCATCGTGTTATCGCTCAATTTTATCCTGAAGATATCAATAATTTTCTTTGTCATTCTGTTGAAATTGAATTTGAGATTATTCAGGCAATTCCAATGATTGTTTGGGAACCGATCACCACTGTCACCTTTGGTACTGTGCTGACAAAGTATCAGCATGGTAATGCCTATTGTACAAATGTTGCGAATCCAATCAGCGGCGGACAGCCTGGAGAATTCGTTTATGATCCGCCTATGGGCACGATGGTGACTATTGGGCTCGCTGACCAATTCAATCCGATTGATGAACTCATTTCCAAGATGAAACAACTCAATGAAGAGCGAGCAAACCAAATCCAACAACTACAACAACAGCAACTTCATGGTGCCTCCTCAGCTTCCGAATCTCATCATAACTCTGACATGAACGCACAAGCTGGAGGGAATAATCGCATTTTGATCGAAAGTATTGCTGAAAATTACAATGCAAGCCAACATAATACCCATTACCTGAAGATTGAAGTTAGTATGACGTTTGTACCTTATAATCTACGCAATTACAAGACAGCATCGATGAAGAAAGAGTTAATCATTGAGAGAAAATCAGCTAATATTCTCTGGACTGTGCCGTACCGCCTGCCATATGGAGCTTTCTTGGATGAAAAGATTTATAATGCGGCACTATCCGAGCATGATATTATGAATATCCAATCATACCACAACATTAACAAAGATATTAACTTGAAGAAGACAAGATCACAAAAATCATCTATAAAGCGAGATCTAACCACTCTTGGAGGTAGCGGGTTCTTAAAAGGAACAAATTTAGAGAAAGATGATGTCAGTAAGCGAGAGAAAGCAGAGATTCATTATGATGATGAGGATATTGATGATGACGATGATGATGAAATCTTATATCGTTTAGAGTATGATCCTCCTCTAAATACTCTTCTTACTTTCACTCAAAAAGAATTTATGATTAAAGTAGCTTTTATTCCATTAAAGAACCTGATTTACTTCTATAATGAAACCATTAAAATCCTTTATATTGATATCTATCCTATCCCACCAAAGATTATCTGGAAACCAAAGTTTACTTCATTACAAGAAGGAAATCCTTTAGATAAGAAGTTTCATTGTAATGCAATAGTTGAACGATCACAACTATTCCCTGGTGAACTTACTTATGATCCTCCTATTGGTGAATTACTTGCACCAGGACATTATAATATTGTATGTGAATATATACCAAAGATTATTGAGAATGAATTACCTTATAAAGTCTCAAAACATTTTGAAGTGGTTAAGAAACCTCCCAGGATTGTATTGGACAAGGATCCATTTACAGGGAAGATTACAGTGAAGAGAATCTATGAAGGAATGGCAGATGAGAAGAAGAGTCCACCATCATCACCAAAGCGACGAAGTCAAAGTCCACGTCATAAAATAATGTCATCTTCCTTCTCATTACCTGCTCTCTCTGTACCTCCTCCAACTGATTCAGAGCAGAAGAAGATTGACTTTGACCAACCTTCCTTCATCCTTCCATTGATTGAGAAAAATCTCAACCCATAATAAAGATTATACTTCTCAGCAGACTGAAGCTCGCCATACGGATACTACAATCGGGAGTTGCTGTTATGTATAGCTGAAATAACTGTAAATGTCTCTAATGGCGAATCGTTTATATTTGCTTTGCTTACTTTGGTTTGAAGAAACAAAAATCAAAAATGTAAGAAGCAAAAAATAGAAAATCAATGATCGAGAGAAAGAAAAAAGAGTAAAAAGATTCACATAATATCATCCGAAAAGAAGTTCATAAACTATTGGCAATTGTGTGTTGTCTTGTCGAATTTATTCGACCTTTCATTCATAAATCGATTATTTAATAAATCTCAATGCCAAATAAGCAAGAAATCGGAATCCAACAATCAATGCAATTAAGCAACCAATACATTCTCCAATGGTGTATTCATCAAAGCCATTGGCTTCAATAATATCTTCACCAGTTCTAGTGCACGCTCCACCAGGTTGACACGTGGAAATATCGAAATGAAGTCCATGATACTCATTAAGACTGACACCAACGAAGGAATATTTGATATAAGACAAAGCATCAGCAAACTTCCAATCAGGATAATCTAATAACTGTTTAGGACTTGTATATAAACCACCAAATAAACGTGTAATTTCAAATAAGAATGCTAATATAATCGTTGATCTTTCTATACTCACAAATAAACAAACAACTAAACAACCTAATGAAGTTGCTGCCCATGTATTTAATAGAATGAAAAACATGTATAAAAAGAATTTTCCTGCATTATGTTGATAATTAATGGACCAATAAACAATACAAGAGAATATTATTGGTGGCCAAAAAGTACTAATAAAATCAATTGTTGTTCTTGCAACAAAGTAAGAGGATACACTATAGGAACCTGCTGCACGTTCACGTAATGAAATTGCACGTTCGGTTGGGAAAGTTGAAACTGATTGTAATGATGCAACAACACCAGAGTTCACCATTACGAAGAATAATGATGGACGATATGATTTGACATCAGCTTGAGTAATTCCTATGTCATTCCAAAATCCAAAACCAATAAAGATTGCAATTAATACTGTTGCACAAAGATTCATTAATATAATATCCCAGCGACGATAGTACTGTTGGAAGCATCTTTGAACAAGAATATAATATTCCCATAACCAACTACTTGCTCCTTCTCTTGTATAAATTGCTTTTTCAATACCTATAATCAAAGAGAGAGATACATGTCAGACAACTTTTAAAGGAACGTAAGAATAGAGGGAGACTTACCTAGATGCAGATCAACAGGTACATGAATCAAAGTTGATTCTTCTAATAATTTTTTTGAGAATTCGCTATCATGTGGTGTGATGACGTTTAATAGATGATCGGCTAAATTCATATTCGCTGGACAAGGTGCATTAATCACTTCTAACCAACGAACAGATTTCATTGCCTGACCTTGATAAACAATTTTACCCTTTTTCATCAATATTAAATTATCAAATAATCGGAATATCTTTGGCATTGGTTGATGGATAGTACATAACACGGTACATTCACCAATCTCAGCAAGATGTTTTAATGCCTTGGTGACAGAGAAGGCAGTTGTCGAATCTAATCCTGATGTTGGTTCATCTAAAAATAATAATTTTGGATGATTTAATAATTCTATTGCAACACAAACACGTTTTCTTTCACCACCTGAGATACCCTTTCTACGTGTATCACCAATAATAACGTCACGACGATGGTTAATACCCATTAATTCAAGAACTTCCTCAATACGATGTAATCGTTCTTCTGTGGTATAACCACGCATTCTTAATTGAGCAGAGTAATACAAGGTCTCATAGACAGTGAGCTCCGCGTGTAATAAATCATCTTGCATAACATAAGCAGACATTTCCTTTAATACTGCACGAGAGTATTCACGTCCATTCAAACGAAATTCTCCAGTAATATCCATATATTTGGTATCAAGACGAAGAGAAAGGGTTGAGAGAAGCGTGGTCTTTCCTCCACCTGAAGCTCCCATGATCGCCCAGAAGCCACCCGTAATGCTACCCGAACAATCATCTAAAAGGACAGCCTTCTTTGCATTCTTGGTTGTAACAGTAATATTGCTAAAAGAAAGAATAGTAGGGGCATTTCCAGGGGCTTCAGGACTGTAAGTTACAGCACGAACACGAGCACTTCCTTCCTCAGGATCTACAAAAGATGCATCAGAGACTTGCTCCTTACCAATTTCACTTTCTTCTCTGGTATTGACAACCGCGTAACTAGTCATTGTTGATCAAAAGGTTCTTTGAAGTGTTTAATAATATGTGATTGGAGTGGTGAATTTGTTTTCCTCTTTTCAGTTTTCGCAATTGATTTGTTCTTCGAATCAAACGTTAAAATGAAAAGTTGTCATAGAAAAATCAAGGAGAAATTCTGAAGAACTTCTGAATTCTGAATTCTCTCTTCTATTCAGAATTTCTCCTGGGTAAGAACTTAGGAGAAATTCTGTTACTCCACTCAAAACCACGAAATTCGAAATTCTGAATTCTTATTCTAAATTCTGAAGAATTTCTCCTACGTTTGAACAAATTTTTCTTTCCGCTCAGAACAAAGTCAGCGAATGTTTGTTAGAAGAGAAACACAATATAATTCAATCGAATCAGAGGACTTGAAATTGACTTGAATCAACGATCCAATTCATTGAAAGACAATGGCAAGCACTGAACCAAAGTTAATCGAAGCAACATTGGTCGAGAGACCTGAGGTAATTGTTGTTGGGGGTGAAGTGGAGTTGACCCAAATCGACCCTGAGCTTGGTGGGCAAAGAGAAAGAAGAATGACTTTTTCTCCTGTTGCAAATGCAGAGGCACCTGCAGTTCTCACCTTCGCTAATCTTTCTGTTGCTGCCAAAGGGAAGAAGCATGCAGGTAAGATCTTGGACAACCTGTCTGGGATGATCACAGGCGGGTTTTGGGCGATCATGGGAGCATCTGGTTCAGGCAAGACAACTTTACTCTCCACCCTGTCTTTACGTCTGGATCCCAATTATATGGATATCACTGGAGATTTCCGCTTGAACGGACGTGAGTACTCACGCGCTGACTTGAAAGCTGTATCCGCCTACGTGATGCAAGACGATTTGCTTCACGCCGAGCTGACAGTGCACGAGACCTTGTTTTATGCAGCGAAGCTTCGAATGGGTAACGAGGCGACATCAGAGCAGAGGAAGGCACGTATTGACGAAGTGTTGGGATTGATGAGAATCTCCCATTGTCGTGACACGATCATCGGAGACGCTCGTCGCAAAGGAGTGTCAGGAGGGGAGAGAAAGAGAGTCAGTGTGGCGATGGAGTTGTTGAATCGTCCAAAGCTGTTGTTCTTAGATGAACCGACATCGGGGTTGGATTCTACCACAGCTCTGACAGTCTGTGAAGCGTTGAAAGAGCTCGCAGATCGTGGAGAATGCACAGTCATGTGTACGATTCATCAACCACAGCCAAGGATATTCGACCTATTTGATAATTTGATTCTCATGAAGCTCGGTGTCATCGTATATCAAGGTCCAGCGAGAAAGACCGAAGCTTTCTTAGAGCAGATGGGATTTCCTCTCCCTGCTGATGTCGCTATCGCCGATCATCTACTAGATGTAGTCTCGCCTCACAATGAAGATGGGAGCATCGTGGATGAACATACGAAAGAGAAGTTGCAAGTACCAGTGAATCTGAGTCTGGGCATAGAAAAGACTTTCGATACGAAGCAATCAGTGCGATCTTGGATCGATCAGTTCACCATCCTCTTCCGACGCAACTGGCAGCAATATATTCGAAACTGGGACACCATCGCAATCACAGTGTTGGTGGCCGTTCTTCTGGCGGTATTTACAGGCGGTGGAATCTGGCGAGATATCGGCCATGACTCAACATCTATTCCTCTACGAGTTCCAGCACTCTTCTTCATTTGTGTCACGCAAGGAGTTGTTGGCTCGTTACAATCAGTCAACTCGTTTCCTAGTGAGCGAGCGATTATGTTAAGAGAGAGACAAGCAGGCACCTATCAAACGTCAGCCTACTTCGCAGCGAAGACAGCGATCGATTTCATTGCACAGATTTGGCCGACTTTCATCTTTTGTGCAATCGTGTATCCAATGATCGGCTTTCGCAACGGTGCAGGTCATTTCTTCTTGTTTAGTTATTTCGTGATAATGAATGCTTTGAGTGCAGTGAGTCTTGCAAGCGTAGGTGAGTTATCCAATCAAGAATCACTTTGTGTGTAGTCTCATTCTCACGCTTTCCTCTTCTTCTTTTCTCGTAGTGACAACACTCTGTGTATCTATCGAGCTGAGTACAGTGGTCTTATCCTTCTTCCTCGAGTGGTGTCGTTTGTGGGGAGGTTTCTTCGCTTCTCCAGCTCAGATGAAGGTTGATGCACCACACTGGAAATTCGCACAGATGTTGAGCTTCATGAACTGGTCGTTCTTAGGCCTGGCACAAAACGAGTTGAAAGACTTGCCATTAAGTTGCTATCCTGGGAAGTCTCCTTGCACCAATAATAATGGGAATGTAATCATCGCGGCGAACGATTATGATGAGTTCTCGATAGGGGAGTGTGCGGGTATTCTGATCGTATATGTGGTAGGATGTCGGTTACTGGCTTATATTGGATTGCGTTACATTAAAGCTTAAAGATCAAGCTCATCTAGAGACTTCGTGCCTTTTATTGGCGTTGATGATAGTGGCCTCAGTCACTCTTTCTCCGCTGAAAAGGTTTTGTGTATATTCTTCGAGGCTTTTTTGTTTTTTTTAGTCTCATTAAGTTTGACCTCTTTTCTTTTAGTTTAATTTAAGATTATTGATATATTTCATCACTTTGAAGTTTTTCTCTCCTTCTCTGAGATCTCGGAGTTTTGAAGGAATTTTGAGGGAAATTTATCCTTCGAAACATCTAAATCCCTTCAAGCAGAGCATCTCAGATAAGTCAGTCAAACTATCTGATTCATTAGCCATGTATCTAGAAGATCAAATTATGGAATGGAAAGAAGATCCAGGAAGAGAGAATAGTGAGAGAAAGTTGACATTCACACCTGTGTCGAATCTTGGGTCACCTGCGCTTCTCACCTTCGCCAATCTTTCTGTTGCTGCCAAAGGGAAGAAGCATGCAGGTAAGATCTTGGACAACCTGTCTGGGATGATCACAGGCGGGTTTTGGGCGATCATGGGAGCATCTGGTTCAGGCAAGACAACTTTACTCTCCACCCTGTCTTTACGTCTGGATCCCAATTATATGGATATCACTGGAGATTTCCGCTTGAACGGACGTGAGTACTCACGCGCTGACTTGAAAGCTGTATCCGCCTACGTGATGCAAGACGATTTGCTTCACGCCGAGCTGACAGTGCACGAGACCTTGTTTTATGCAGCGAAGCTTCGAATGGGTAACGAGGCGACATCAGAGCAGAGGAAGGCACGTATTGACGAAGTGTTGGGATTGATGAGAATCTCCCATTGTCGTGACACGATCATCGGAGACGCTCGTCGCAAAGGAGTGTCAGGAGGGGAGAGAAAGAGAGTCAGTGTGGCGATGGAGTTGTTGAATCGTCCAAAGCTGTTGTTCTTAGATGAACCGACATCGGGGTTGGATTCTACCACAGCTCTGACAGTCTGTGAAGCGTTGAAAGAGCTCGCAGATCGTGGAGAATGCACAGTCATGTGTACGATTCATCAACCACAGCCAAGGATATTCGACCTATTTGATAATTTGATTCTCATGAAGCTCGGTGTCATCGTATATCAAGGTCCAGCGAGAAAGACCGAAGCTTTCTTAGAGCAGATGGGATTTCCTCTCCCTGCTGATGTCGCTATCGCCGATCATCTACTAGATGTAGTCTCGCCTCACAATGAAGATGGGAGCATCGTGGATGAACATACGAAAGAGAAGTTGCAAGTACCAGTGAATCTGAGTCTGGGCATAGAAAAGACTTTCGATACGAAGCAATCAGTGCGATCTTGGATCGATCAGTTCACCATCCTCTTCCGACGCAACTGGCAGCAATATATTCGAAACTGGGACACCATCGCAATCACAGTGTTGGTGGCCGTTCTTCTGGCGGTATTTACAGGCGGTGGAATCTGGCGAGATATCGGCCATGACTCAACATCTATTCCTCTACGAGTTCCAGCACTCTTCTTCATTTGTGTCACGCAAGGAGTTGTTGGCTCGTTACAATCAGTCAACTCGTTTCCTAGTGAGCGAGCGATTATGTTAAGAGAGAGACAAGCAGGCACCTATCAAACGTCAGCCTACTTCGCAGCGAAGACAGCGATCGATTTCATTGCACAGATTTGGCCGACTTTCATCTTTTGTGCAATCGTGTATCCAATGATCGGCTTTCGCAACGGTGCAGGTCATTTCTTCTTGTTTAGTTATTTCGTGATAATGAATGCTTTGAGTGCAGTGAGTCTTGCAAGCGTAGGTGAGTTATCCAATCAAGAATCACTTTGTGTGTAGTCTCATTCTCACGCTTTCCTCTTCTTCTTTTCTCGTAGTGACAACACTCTGTGTATCTATCGAGCTGAGTACAGTGGTCTTATCCTTCTTCCTCGAGTGGTGTCGTTTGTGGGGAGGTTTCTTCGCTTCTCCAGCTCAGATGAAGGTTGATGCACCACACTGGAAATTCGCACAGATGTTGAGCTTCATGAACTGGTCGTTCTTAGGCCTGGCACAAAACGAGTTGAAAGACTTGCCATTAAGTTGCTATCCTGGGAAGTCTCCTTGCACCAATAATAATGGGAATGTAATCATCGCGGCGAACGATTATGATGAGTTCTCGATAGGGGAGTGTGCGGGTATTCTGATCGTATATGTGGTAGGATGTCGGTTACTGGCTTATATTGGATTGCGTTACATTAAA
>VFQN01004899.1_pt1 | contig 17054 bp, 15 predicted proteins | sample 3512371 | NCBI WGS metagenome assembly VFQN01 (sample SAMN10412370, study PRJNA504923) | tailings metagenome | isolation source: Replicate 2 from Balatoc abandoned mine | place: Philippines: Itogon, Benguet | collected 2017-08-28 | reverse complement strand
CTATGGAAAGTCATTCTAATGTTATCAATCGACAGTGCATTTCCCCGATTCTCCAGATTTGCACGTTTTCACCAATGGGCGCCCCAACAAGCTGTGTCACCTTTGCCACCGCCTTCATTTTGAAAAAATTCAATTTCGGTGATGTTATCGGTATCTACCGACAGCTCAGCAAGAAAGATATTTGAAGCATTCAGTGAGAGAATAGCGTTAGATTAGAGGGATTTTCTGTTGACCGTCAAAGATGTTTGGAATCATTCGATTGTTTGTCTTATTGGCTGTTGCCTCACAGGCAACTTCAAGTGTCCTTCAAGCTCAGGATAAATTTCCTTCAACGTGGGAAGAGTTTACACTTCATCATCGCACGATGGACAACCTCTTCAATTTCTACAAGAAGCGATTTAATAAATCTTTCTCTTCTGACCAAGATGAAAAGAGCCATTTCCAGAATTTTGTCTCTCATGTAAAGGAGATTTTTGACTGGAATGACGCGAAGAACGAGGCTGGCAGATCTTACACCAAGGCGATCAATCGCTTCACTGACCTGTCCGTTGAGGAAAGAAAGAAGTTTGTCATGCCTGAAACCAGGGCTACAGTGAGTGTTTCTTGTTTTTGGTTGATTTTACCGTGTTTAATCGTGTTTTATTGGTGATAGGCTCGTGCAGGGGTGAAGTCATCGGCTCTCAAGACTAAGGCTATTCAAGGTGCAGGAACCGCTGCTGCATGCGATTTAAGACCTTTCATGACTTCTGTAAAGGATCAAGGCTCTTGTGGCTCCTGTTGGGCTTTTGGTACGGTTGCCGCGGCTGAGGCGTCGCACATGTTGTGGGCGATGACTGACGCAGCTGGTAACGCTCCTCCTAGTGCTCAGAACGACGCCTGGCAGCTGTCTGAGCAAGTTGTCATGGAGTGCTGTGGGGATAAATACGATTCCGCGGGTTGCGGTGGCGGAGGAGTGTCTGGTCCGATGCAATGTGCGGTTGACATGGGCGTGCTCATGTCACGTGTCGCTTTTCCTTACCAAGCTTCCACCACCAACACTACCTGTGCTTATAGTGCCACCCAAGCTGCCGCTGCAGTGACTTCTTGGCACGAGCCTTGTGCAAATGGTGACGAGGCCTGTGTGAAGACATATATCGGTGGAGACTCATGCTCGGACTTCCACACTCTCGCTCTGAAGACGTCCATCGAGGTCATCAACTCCTTCTACTCTTACTCCTCTGGTGTTTACAGTGACCCTGCTTGTCCTACTGACATTCACAATCATGCTGTTGCTATTGTTGGCTGGGGCACTGACGAGGCAAGTGGCAAGGACTACTGGCTCGTTCGTAACTCTTGGGGAGCTGATTGGGGCGAGGATGGATACTTCAAGATGGAGCGAGGCACTAACATGTGCTGTGTTGGTTGTGAGAACTTATTCTTCCAGTAAACTGTCATTTAGTTGAGGATATATTGAGTGGGCTGTGAGGCTGCTAGCCTGACAAACGATAAAGAAAGTTTAAGATGTTTAGGAAATAGATATAAAGCTTGATGATTTTAGAGTCACGCGCAATGCTTTGCGAAATAATTCTTTGCATTTGTGGTTACTCGATCAATCTAAACAGTAAGAATCAGATATGTTAGTAGAGTGGGGGAGGGGATTTGGGTGGCGCACAGTGCACAGAAAGAGAGGAGAGAGCACAGGGGAGTTAAGGAATTGTTTAAAAGTTGTCGTTGTCACTCAATTGAATCAAAAGGCATCACACACTATAATAACACTATAAAACCACTATAATAACACTATACTACCACACCACACTACTTTACTTGTCATGCCACTCTCAGAGAAAGAAAGAGACCATCTCATCAACTATCAGTTTCGAGGAGGAGACTTGTCTCTGCTCTATAAGCATGTGCTATCTCATTGGTCACAGTGGTGTGTGGATACCTTCGTCCCTGCATACATCGCTCCCAATCTTCTCACTATCATGGGTCTTGTGATTTCTATCTCTGCTACCATCATTACATTGATTGTGCATCCTTCACTAGAGCCTGGCACCCCTCGCTGGGTGGGCTTGATGATCGGCGTTGCGATCTTCGCCTACCAGACACTCGACAGCATGGATGGAAAGCAGGCGAGAAAGACTAATTCTTCGTCAGCTCTTGGAATGGTGTTCGATCACGGCTGTGATGCGATCAATGCGGGCACTACAGTCCTCGCGATGGCCGCGGTCTTCGGCACTGGCTGGTCGGGCAAGCTGCTCATCACGTACTTCGGCTCCTTCACGCCCTTCTATATCCAGACCTGGGAGGAGTACTATACAGGTTGTATGATCTTTCCAGCCTTCAATGGCCCTACACAGGGTCTGTTGATGGCAATTGTCGTGTGTTTCATTCAGTTCTTCACGGGCAACGAGTTCTTCCATCAGGTAAACCAAACCACCTACCAAACCTCCCACAGCTCTCTCATCTCTCACTCTCATGTAGGAGTTATTCCAACTGCCCTCTTACCTTCTCTTGCCTGAGAATGCTTTCACGCGTGAGATGGACTATCCCTCGCTGCAGAGTCCTGGCGTCACTCCCTTCCGCATGATGGTCGTGCTGGTGACAGTGTGTCTCATCCCCACCTTCATCATCCATCCTTACCGTGTGATCCAACATCAGATGGAGCAGAAGGCTGACTTCATCGTGCCTCTGCTCTACCTCACTCCCTACTTCATCATCGCCTTCTGTATCTTCCAGTACTCCTCTTATAGCACCATCGCCTTCTCGCAGTACCCACTAGTCACAGCATTGCTCTATGGCTCGATGTTTGCTGAGATTAATATCTACATCATGACGAGTCACATCCTCCATCGTCCTCTAGACATGTTACGCAGATATGTGAGTCTTTCTCAATTATACACCATACCTATCATAACTTCTCTTCTGTAGCCATTGTGGATCGTCGTGGCTCTGACAGCGATCGTGTTGTCTCAGAATCCTCTATTGTTGTCGTGGGAGGCTGCTGTCTTGTTTGTGGGAACAATCATCTCCGTCGCGATCCTCGCCTCTCAGATCGTCATCGTAAGACTGTTAACCCATCCTTTTCCTCTAAGACTCTGACATTGATGATGTATGTGATGTAGATTTGCTCGGAATATTGCCTCGCTCTGAACATCTATGTCTTTCAGCTAGGTAAGGCGAAGTACGAGTAAACAGAGGAGGAGGGGATGGAGTCATAGGTTCATAGGTTGTGTGGAAGGAGGAAGGGATTATGAAATATTGTCAGTTCCTATGTACATTTATCTATTCTTATGCTGTGGGTGTGATGTTATCTTCTGAAATGTTCTTTGTCTTCGTTCTTTATCGCAAGAGGAGTTAAGGGAGTGTGTGGTTGGTGATAGGAATGACACATCATTCACTACGATCACTCTTTGCCACTATTATTAGCTACAACGCACGAATCATAACATATTAGAATAACAATGTCATCGCTTTCCTCTTATATTTACAGTAAGGAAGTGATTGAGTGAGTGAGTGTGTCTAGGAGGGGAGGGATAGAGGTCTATTAGTGTGTTATGTGATGTGAGGTCTTTCTCTAGCTCTCTCTCCTATCATCGCCGAGCGAGTCTACTGCCCCACTTAGATATCTCCTTCGACTGCTGCTTCCCCATCATCTTTCTTGCTGAACTGAGAGTCGAGTAGAGTCATAGAAGGAGGTTGGTTAGGGTGAGTATCAGTTGTCTGTGTGGGTATAATTCACTTACCTCATAGGATCTGGTATAGAGCGATTGGCGAAGTAATAGATGCTAAGCAACCCAGCCACTGTCACGACCTTGTGGCGAGCAAGAGCTGAAAGTGTATTTTCGAAAAACTCTTCGGATGTCTTCGACGCAGCGATCATCTTCACGGAGGATCTGAGATCTAACACTCCATCCCTCGCAGTGTTCAGAAGACCTTGCACAGGGGATAATTCTGTTGTGCGCACTACTCGACTCTTCACTTGTGACTTCTTCTTTCCTAATTGAGAAATGATTGCGGACCCTGAGAAGTGAGGAAGTTGGAATGGAACAGAGATTGACGGAAGCGAAGTTTGACTCGACCGACTGACAGAAGTCAGAACTGTAGTTTCACTTCGAGGTTTCGCACAGTCAACATTGACAATGACTGCAAGAAGCAAGAGAAAGAACCTTGAGAGGAGTAAAAGCATGTTGGTTTCGGGTGACAAGTGTCGATCTTTAGTCCTTCAAGAATGCAACTTGTATGTCATCGTCTTTCTTTACCGTATACTAATAAACGGTGATCGTTTTAATTAGTCGATTTATCGAAAAGTCGAGTTTTCCGAGGGAGCAGCGGTTTCATCGCTGAGAGTAAGTGAATTCGTTTGAATTGTTCGAACAAGAGAAACAATCACAAAAGATGTCCTTAACTGTGAGATCGAAGAAGGACAGAAAGGAAAGTGAGGCGACACTTGGTGCTCCATCACCAGCGAGTCGTCTGATGTCGCGGTCACTCGGTTCTCTCGACATTGCGATGAATCAGAAGACCAGCTCCTTGCTCATTGCACCCTCTCAAGTCAACTCTTTAGTCACAAAAGCTCAAGGATTATATAACTCTGGCTCTTACACGGACTGTCTGACGCTCTGTGAGAAGATCTATGACCTGGACACCTATCGCACTGACAACCTCCTGCTCATCGGCGCTGTGCACTTCCAGCTTCGCAACTACAGTGAGAGTGTCTTCTATAACCAACAGTGTATTCGTGTCGATCCACACTTCGCTGAGGCGTATTCCAACCTGGGCAACGCGTTGAAGGAGCTGGGCGACCTCAAGGGCGCCACTCAGTTCTACCTCAAGGCAGTGAAGCTCAAGCCACGCTACAGCGACGCTTACAACAACCTCGCATCATCTTACATGTTACAGGGTCAGATCCAGCAGGCGATGGAGACCTATCAGATGGCTCTGGTGTTGAATCCGAACCTCGTCGACGCGCACACCAACCTAGGAAACCTGTACAAGGCCACCGGAGACATCGAGAACGCGAAGCAGTGCTATTTAGAGGCGATCAAGATCAAGCCTGAGTTTCCTATCGCGTGGAATAACCTCGCGGGTATCTTCAAAGAGGAGGGCCAGCTCAGCACTGCCGTCGCCTATTATCGCGAGGCGCTGAGACTGTGTCCGGAGTTCGCCGATGCCCACAGCAATCTAGGCAATGCCTTGAAGGAGTTAGGTCAGATACAAGATGCCATCGCGTCGTATCAGACGGCGATCAGATTGCGTCCAGACTTCGCCATCGCTCACGGTAATCTGGGCTCCTGTTACTACGACCTCGGAGACTTTACTGCGGCAATCAAGGCCTTCAACTATGCCATCCAACTAGAACCCAACTTCCCTGATGCTTATAATAACCTGGGTAATGCGTTGAAGGAGGAGGGACGGCTAGACGAGGCAATTAATGCTTATCGCGCTGCACTGCATCTGAAGCCAGATCACCCACACGCATACAACAACCTCGGCAACGCGATGATCGAGAAGGGCTTTATCAAGGAAGCCATCCACTGCTACGTCACTGCTATTAGATTGATGCCCAAGTTCTCTGCTGCTCACTCTAACCTCGGCTCAGTGTTCAAGGAGCAGGGGAAGATGGAACAGGCGATCGCTCACTACCTCGAAGCCATCAAAATAGACCCTTCCTTCGCCGACGCATACTCCAACCTAGGCAATGCCTACAAAGAGATCGGACAGGTGGACGAGGCGATGTCCTGCTACAACACCGCCATCCAGCTGGAGCCCAATTACGCTGAGGCGTATTCCAATCTCGCCGCGGCGTATAAAGATAGTGGGAAAGTCGCTGACGCCATCCAGCTCTATCGCAAGGCATTGGATCTTCGTCCTGAGTTCGGAGAAGCACTAGCGAACCTGACGCACTCGCTGCTGTCGATCTGTGATTGGCGAAGTCGCGACGATGACATCAGCAAGCTCCTCGCGCTGATTCAGGTCCAGCTATCCACCAACAAGAATGTATTGCCATGCATACAACCCTTCCACTCCTTCCTCTACCCCTTCTCTCTGTCGGAGATGCTGACGATCGCGAGGAGGTTTGCGAGTAAGACGAAGCTGTCAGTCGCCCTCTGTGACGTGAACTTCAAGTATCGGGCGAAGGGCAAGGGCATGCGACTGCGCATAGGCTATGTGTCGTCAGACTTCAACAACCACCCCCTCGCTCATCTAACGCAATCGATCTTCGGCCTGCATGACCTGACGAAGGTGGAGGTCTTCTGCTATGCGCTGACGAAGAGCGACGGCTCCTCCTATCGTCTGAAGATAGAGAAAGACGCCGAACACTTCTATGACGTGTCTCAGCTGCACGCGTCAGAGATCGCACAGCTTATCCACAACGACCACATCCACGTCCTCATCAACCTCAACGGCTACACAAGAGGTGCGAGGAACGAGGTGTTCGCATTGAGACCTGCGCCGGTGCAGATGTCATTGCTCGGCTACTGTGGCACGATGGGCGCTGACTACATGCAATACCTCGTGGCAGACAACGTGTCAGTGCCCCCGGCCTATCGTCAATACTACAGCGAGAAGATCATCGCGATGCCTCACACGTACTTCGTCAATGACCATCGTCAGAGCTGCGGTGCCTATGTCGATCCCGACGAGCTCAAGTCAGTGACCCGTGCTCAATACGGCATATCAGAGGACAAGTTCGTCTTCTGCAACTTCAATCAGTTGTATAAGATCGATCCTGACGTCTTTCGCGTCTGGATGCGCATTCTGAAGAGAGTGAGTAACTCGGTGCTCTGGCTGCTGAGATTCCCCGCTGACGCAGAGGCTCACCTCAGACGAGAGGCGAGGGAACTCGGTGTGAGAGACGATCAACTCGTCTTTAGTGACGTGGCGACGAGAGAAGAGCATATTAAGAGAGGATATCTCGCTGATCTGTTCCTTGACACTCCTCTGTGCAATGCTCACACCACCGCCTGTGACATACTGTGAGTCATTGCTAATGCTATCTGACGTCATCTCACTAACACATCATCTTTTTTATAGCTGGAGTGGCACTCCGCTCATCACTTTGCCTGGGGAGAAGATGGCTGCGAGAGTTGCGGCTAGTGTGCTGACGGCAGCAGGTCTGTCAGAGGAGTTAGTGTGTCACTCGCTGCAAGGTAAATAATCTGACTGACGTTGTTCTGATGTGTGTGTTGTGTATCTAATATTATGAATAGACTACGAGGAGATGGCAGTGTCTCTCGCTGAGGACTCGGATCGCCTGTACTCCATGCGACAACATCTAGAGCAGACGAGACAGACGTCAGCGCTGTTCGACACCACTCGTTGGGTCGCGAACTTCGAGACAGCGCTATTCAAGATATACAAGAAATATGAGCAGGGACACCAGCCTGACCACGTGGACATCGAGGATAAGGCACCTCTCTTCGTGAAGCAACAGAATATCTTCGATTAATCACACATAGATCATATGATTGAAGAGAATCACAATACTTGATCACTTCTATTATAGCAGCAGTTTGTACATAAATCATATCTAATCCTATCCTATCCCATCACATCACATCACATCTTATCTTATTAACTCTCAAGAAGAAAGCTTATCACACTATGCTCTACTTCTCTAGTCACTGCATCTGACCTCACGTACTCCTACCTCTACCCTCTACCCTCTCATACTTTAAACCCTCGACTCAGAGCATTGCTCAGGCGTCTGTTACAATAGAGGGAATCAGAGTTACTTTATCTTACAATATCAATACAATACTTATCTTAAACGAATATAATCACAAGGCTTTTATTACTCGAGTCCTTCGAATACTTTAGGCTTCGGAACGATCTTCGTCACTGACAATAAGAGTTGCGCTGTCCTCGCAGTGATTTTCAGCGAGTCAACAGCCATGTTCATCATCCACGACTTGCCCTGACTCGGGTCAGGCAACACGTCCTCGAGCCACGTCGACAGAATAAACAACTTCCTCCGTCGCTGTCTTCTCTCGCGACGAGTCACTGCTAGAGTCTGACGTCGCTTCTCTTGCTCCTGTGGCAGTGACGAGTGCAAGAAGTCCACGAGTCGTGCGTGTTGCTCGAGGATGTGAGTGTTAGTGAGGTCATTCTGTGCTCGCTGCTGTAGCTTTCTCTCGTAGTTGTTGTGCATGAGGAGTCTGCGCTGCACGAAGACTAATATTCGCTGACGATTCGCTTGCACCTGGTTCTGCATGCGAGAGAAGTAATACTCGAGTGACGAGTCTCGCTGCACCTGTGACATCACTGACAGTTCTCGAATCAGATAGAAGAGGTTGGCTTGTGGAGAGGTCTGGCGGAGGAAGGAGTAAGAGGGTTTAGAGAAGAGCGAATAAGACTCCTTCTCCCTCGCCTTCTCCTTCTCCCTCTCTGGGTCTCTCAGTGTCACGAACATCTCGTCAGTCGGCTTCCTCGCTGTCATAAAGGGAGTAAGAAGGACAGGTTTCGCCTCGTTGTGGTCTTGCGTCATCCAATGTCTCAGTGATGTTTTGCTTGCTGGTTGAAAGCCAAGCACTCTGGCGAACATGATGAGGCAAAGAGCGTGGATCATGAGAGTCAAGGTCTTCATCTCCCTCGTGTATTGTCTGGTGTATTATTGTTTGGTGAGTCGGTCTTGTCTTGTCTTGTCTTTGTCTCTTATTGGTATATACTCCCTCATAGAGTATAGTACCGGTATTAACAGGAGATATTCACTTACTCACTCTTTTTCAGTCTGATGAGGTCAGATACAATATCCTTCACTCTCTTTACTGGACTCTGACTCAATCAGAGCTCGTGATAAACCAGATCATGCTTAGAGAAGTGCACGGTGCATAGATAGTGGAAACTTAGTTGTTTGAATTTACATCGTTAGAATAGAAGAGAATAGTCATCATTGTTGCGGTAATAATAGAAGAAATTGTAGGGTTTGTTGGTTAGTTGAGGACTTTCATCGAGGGAGGTACGTCAGGTCTCTTCGTCTGGCAGTACGTCATCAAAGTTTTCACTGCTGTGAGGAATTTTCTCTCTTGTTCGTTGTTCATGATGTGAGCGATCTATGGATAACATCAGACATGCAGATAGAGGAAGAAAGGTGACGTCATTACCTTAGAGGTCGAGATTCTCTCTCTCCCAGATCTCTCGTGAATGCCAACCATCGTCAGACCGATGGGCCAAGCCGAGTTACCGATAGCTGTTTTGATGTACTCGTCATTCGCCTTGACGAAGTTTCCCTCCTCGCAGTACGTCACCATGAGCACTAGCTTGTGCTGGATGTCCTCGGGGATCGTCTTCTGCTGGCAGAGCTTGAACAGCGGTCTGATGTGGTCTTTGCACTGCTTCTGCGCCTTGAGCTCTAGACGACCTTTCATCGACGCCTTCTCAGCCTCGGGGCGCTGACGTAGGTCTTGCTCCCACTGCTTCACTAACGAGCGGAAGAACTTATAGATGATCTTCTGAGGAGAGAGGTCTGACATGCGGTGGAAGAGAACGGTGGGGTCGTATCTCAGTGCCTTGTCTCTGTCCTCCTCTTTGTCTCTCTTTTTCCTCTCCTTCTTCTCTTTCTCGTCAGAGTCGCTGACGTCATTCTCACTGTCACCCACGCCATCAGATGCCGCGTCATCCCTATCATGACCACGTTCATCCTCGTGATCGTACTCTGCCTCCTCTCTCGCGATGGCGAGTGCTTCTCTCTTCTTGTCTCGCAGGAGGTATTCGTCCTCTGCCACCTCCTCTGAGGCAATGGGGTGTTTACTGAGGAAGTCGATGAGGCGATCGATGCGCTGTTGACGATCTTCTCCAAAGAGAGTGATAGGTTGGCGGAGAGAGCGCAGTTTCTGTTGGATGTCTCTCGTTGCCATCTGACGATATCGCTGAAGCTTCTCATCGACCTGCAGTGAGGACTCCGCGACTTTCACCGACGAAGAAGGCATAGAAGCTCTATTTATTATATTACTTGACTCACTTTCGACCTTTTGTCTCTTCGCCGTCCTCTCTTCTTCGATCTCTTGTTGTTTTCTTTCGAGTTGTTCTTGTTGCCAGCTGATCCGATCTTTCTGACGAATGAAGCTCAGGCGCTTCACTTCAGAGCTCTCCTCTGATTCTATAGCTTGGTCATGTTGCTGTTTTAGCTTGAGGAGCTGTGCTTCCTCTTTCTTTCGTTTGATTTCTTCTTTTAGTTTGTCCATCACAACAATCAATTAATTAGACTCTCCGTGCACCAATTAGTGCACTTATTCTTACAAGGCGTTGCTTTACAAGCGGTTTGTGGGGTTATAGATGATAGGACAGTAGATCTCCCGATAAACGACTAGAAACGCTGAAAATAAAATTAATGAATGAAAAGAATGGATCACATGTGCAATACTCTAACTACTCGCCGTCTATTCGAAGTCTACACAATCAACGCCACTCGAACTACATCAGCAGTTTCGCCTCTGTTCCGACTTGATATGACGTCTAGATCCCCTCTCACTCAAAGAGACAAGAGAGATCATTACATATGAGGGTTGAATGGATGAAATGAAAAAGAAAAGAAATAATGCAGAAGAAAAGAAGAAGTGAGAAGAGAGGTGGTGATAGGTATAGGTATAGGTGATAGGGGAGGGATGCGTGCACTCATAGAGAAAGAAATAGAGAGGTCTGATGAGAGAAGAAGAATTGGTTCTGGAGAAGTAAGCAAGTAAGAAAATATTGGTATCATATGCATATTATGCATAAGCATTGATCAGTCAAAGATAGATAGATAAATAGAGAGAGATGAGGAGGAGAAGGAGGGAAGTGGTGGTGTCACAGGATTCATAGGATGATGAGAAATGTCTCAGCTCTGACCTGTGAGGTTTCATTTCATTCAGAGGAGGAATAAGTTGTCCCTAATAATACTGAAGAATAACCATAATAATAAATACTCATAATACCACTAAAAAGACTTAATAATAACACCATCACAATCATTTATCATAACAAATAAAATATCGAATAAGAAGAACTAAAGAATAATCAGTATTAATACTCCAGTAGCTGTCAGGTCTCTGGGTGAATGAAAGGATTGACAGGTCTCTAGAAGATGTAAGTGATGTCATCGTCTCACTTCAAGTCTGCTATAGACGAAGCTTCTGATGAGGTTGAAGAGGAAGACGATACTTCTGCAGAGGTAATGACCTTCTGTTGTGTTGATGACAGGGTGGAGGAGACAGGAGGGGTCGTTGCACAGTAGACGAACTCGATCTTGTTTATCTTATTATCGGCGTTAAGGTGGAGTAACAGTCTGCCCGTGAAGCGCATTTCTCGTCGGGCACAAGGCTTTGACTCGAGGAGGAAGTCTTCGCCTTTCAGTAAGATGAGCTCCTTCCCTTGAAATAATGGTTCAACGACCTTCTTTCGCTCTGCACTGCCCTTGCTGTCACTATCGTCTGCTTTGTGAGTGGTCGTGTGTTGGAGAGCTTTTTCCTTCTCTTCCTCCAGCTGCTGTCTGAGGCTCTCATCCTCCGTCAGATGCTCCTTAGACGAGAAAAGGCGTAGTTGAGCTGCTCTCTCATGATCAGCTGCACGAGTGAGAGAGATGTCGCTCACTCTAGTTCCCACCCAGTTGTACCTCGCAGCGATGACGACGTTCCAGTCGGGGCTGTGGAAGGCACGCGTGTCCAAGATGTCGAAGAAGAAGTCCGGCGCTGACTTAAACAAACCAATCCACATCTGAGCGACGGTTTGGCGACCATCAAGACGGGTGTAGTCACGACCATAGGGATTATTTCCGCCCTCATAGCGGTGGATACACGCCACATCCTCGGAGGTGTAGTTAGACAAGACCTCACGCAGCTTGACGGCATCGCATGAATTGAACGCATTCAGCAAGACTCGCGGGTATGTGTACCTCACATCACTTCTCGGGATTGGGGGTGGAGGCTGTCGCATCATCGTCGTCGTCGCTGACGTCTTCTTCCCTGTCTTCACACCCTTCTTCTTATTGGGCATCGCAGGAAATGAGGCAGCTTTCTGTCGCTTTCCATCACTGCTAGTCGCGGTAGAAGAGGGAATAGACAGTACAGCTTTATTGACAGTGTTCTTGGAGCGATCAGAGAGGGACACGACCTCCACCGGCAGAGAGCGTCCGCTCACTGAGACAACGCCGTCCTCCACGCTCACATCTAGAGAATGCTTCTTAGAAAGAAGGACCTCTTGATTAGGTAATTCTCTATGTTCGAAAACGCTGTAATCGCGTGTTATGAAGTTGAAGTTTGCACTTACAGTGATTCTTTGTCAATCGTTCTCTCAGGGAAGTGAATTTGTTTGTTCGTCGAAAAATCTATCAGAAGCGATTAGGAACTCAGAAACATTGTGAATCAACGCAATCTTACCAAACTCGTCAAACTCGAAGTCCAGGTCGAAGTTTAACAAGTCGCTCAGATCGTACTGCTCTTGAGACATGTTTGCTCTTCAGGAGCATGAAGACGAAAATCCAAGTCAGCAGATTGAGAGTTAGTACGGTTCAAAATAATATGAGAGAATATAAGTTTATGATCTTATTAATTTATTAATTTATTAATTTATTATTTATTATTTATTATTTATTATTTATTTAATTTTTTCCAGTAACCGTGATACCGTGATACCGTGATACCGTGATACCGTGATACCGCCGCGATACTTGCGCAATACCCGTGATACCGTCATAACCCGACACCGATATTGATACCGGTATACCGCGGCACCGATTAGTGAATCGGCATCAGATTTGTTGGTCGCAGCGATCAATTGCCAAATACAAGATGATATCAGCTCTCACCTGGATTCCTAAGGGAGCGAATCGTTCTCGACCTGTAAGATTTGAACTATCCTCGGAAGAAGTCGATCGAATTCAGAAACTTGCCAGGTTAGAACTCATCTCAAACCTCAGCCATTCTCTTGCTCATATCACTTTGCTAGGGAAGAAGAAGAAATTGAAAATGAGGGAAACGCTGAGGCTCTCGAGAATGAAAGCGACAGTGAGGCAGAGGCGGAGGCTGCTGGGGCTGCTACGGGTGAGGTGGATGACTATGGGTTGCCCGCTGAGCTCAATATGGACAAATACGATGACGAGGACGATCTCGGTGACGCCATTGACTTCAACAACGAGTATGACGACGATGAGGTAATGGATGTGGGGACAGGGCTGGCCGGTGAGGCGCATGAGATGGAGATCCTGGAGGAGGGAGGCGCTGCTTACGCGGTTGACGTGGCGAACGACTTCGACGAAGACCAGAACGACGACGTCATTCTACCCACAGACTCCATTCTCCTCCTCGCAATGACGGAAGACGAGTACAGTCACTTGGAAGTGCAGGTGATGACGAAGGAGGGCAGTCTGTACACCCACCACGACATCATGCTGCCAGACTTCCCGCTCTGTCTCTCCTGGCTCGACTGTCCGCCCTGTGCGCCCCGACCCGATCAACAGCAGGCAGTAGGTAGCTATGTGGCAGTGGGCACCTTTGACCCCGCTATTGAGATCTGGAACCTCGACGTCTTAGACGCCGTGGAGCCATCTGCTGTGCTCGGCGGCATCGACGTGTCTAAGTCAAAGAAGACGTCGAAGAAGAAGAAAGCGACGTCAGCAACGAAGCAGGCCTATCTACCAGGCAGTCATGAGGGTGCAGTGATGTCATTGTCGTGGAATCACAAGTATCGTCAGGCGCTGGCGTCGGGCTCTGCCGATAACACGTTGAAAATCTGGGATGTGACGTCACAGACCTGCTCCTACACCTTCAAACACCATCAAGACAAGGTGAATAGCGTGTGCTGGCATCCTGATGAGGCTTGGCTGCTGGCGTCATCCTCCTTTGACAAGACTCTCTCTCTCGTCGACTGTCGCAGTGTGTCGGTAGGTTTCGGTGGACACCTGGCTGCCGACAGCGAGTGCGTGGTCTGGGATCCCTTCCAACCCTACCACATGTACGTGGCTCTAGAGAATGGTGACGTCATCTGTTTAGATATCCGCAACCTCGAAGCAGTGCGTCATCACTCGAGGAGCGTCAGTCCCTACCTCTCTTTCCATGCACACGATAAGACCGTGACGTCACTGCACTTCAGTCCCTCGGTCAAGGGCATGCTCGCCACGTCATCACTGGACAAGACTGTGAAGGTGTGGGACGTGAGCAGCCTGCATGAGTGTGACGCACATCAGCTAGTGTCTGCGTCAGAGGCGCCTAGTGGTAAGAAAGCAGCTAAGTCTCATGCGTCAGGGCTCGTGCCTAAGTGCGTGGCCTACAAGACGATGAATGTGGGCAAGCTCTTCTCTCTGAGGTTCAGCTATGACGATCCCTTCACTCTCGCTGCGGCGGGTGACGAGGGCAAGGTGGCGATCTGGGAGAGCGACGAGAATGACGTCATCAAGCATCACTTCCAGACGTCTATCTATGAAGTACCCTCCTCCTATGTCAGCCAGGAGGAGATTCACGGAGATTCCGATTACTCCTTCCTCCCTCTACCTGCGAGAGAGGGTCTCCACGTCACCATCCCCAACGACTTCACTGAGACTGCCGGTAATACCGGTAACGCCGCGTCAGAGATGGTGGAGGAGGACTGGATGAACGATAACAGTGGCATCGCGTCCAACACACAAGACAAGAAAAAGAAGAAGAAAAAGAAGATGTAAGGTGCTGACGTCATCTTATCTTTCTTGTAAATAACTATACTGCCATCTTTTCGTTAATTTACACTGTAGCTCTGTCTCACCGACATGTTATCGGTAGGGCTGTTATGCATAATTTGAACTGAACGACACTGACACACTACTCTTACTCCTGCTATCAATACCTCGACACTCGAACAATGGACGAAATATCTGGCTTGCTTATTAGTGGAGGAGTCCTCCTTGCTGCTTCTTTTATTACGGGAAATGATCGAGAGCAACCTCCTTCAGAGGAGGGAAATGAGAGCGAGAAAGACTCGAGTCAGAATGACAATAATGATGATGATGATAAATTCGATGAGAATCTGGATAAAGAGCTCAGGAAGCAAAGAAAGAGATATGATGCTGAGCTGGAGAACATTCTTCGCGCTCATGACTTCGCTGCCAGCAGTGCTGTGACTGCGGGGAAGAAGGCGCCACAGCCGCTGATCGTGCTGGGCAATCCCTTCTACACCTCCTTTCACAAGCTACAAGACGCATTGCAGACGATTAAGATTCCCAGCGTCATCAACACGAACATCAAGCAGCGCTATCTGCTGGTGCAGCTGGGGCAGTGGCTGCTGTACTCGTCAGCGCTCTACGACCCCAACGCCGCCTCTCTGCCACCCGTGCCAGACGACTCCTTGCTCTTCCAGCTCCTGGTGTCCAGTGGTCTTGTTCTGATCCCTGGTTCCGCCTTCGGCAACTGCGAGCCAGGCACCTTCGTCATCACTCGCGATATACAGGACGACGCCTTGGTCGCTGACGTCATTGCTCGCTTCCGCACTGTGCAGGCGATCCTCGAGAATCTGCATGGAAACAAACCCGCTGTGTCTCCCAGTGCAGTCACAGCAGAGACAGAGGAGGTGGAGGACGCTGACGACATCTCTGTCAGCAGTCGCACGAGAGGCAGAAAGCGCAGCTCTCTCGGCGCCACCGCTACCACTACCACTACTATCCCAGGGATAGTCGGAGATGGCGATGGCACAGCGAAGAAGAAGAAGAGACAGTCGCAAGTATAAAACCTTTATAACCCTAACATAACCCTAGCTGTAGCCCTACCCTACCCTACCCTACCCTCTCTTCTCTACTCTATTGTTGTTACGATTGCTTCATAGTCGTTGGCAAGGGATCGCCGACAGGAAAGAGACCGGCGTATTTCGCCGCCACTAGTTGCACGAGGTCGAGGCCGAAGCCCATGTCTACAAAGGTCTGGAAGTCAGGGAAGGAGTGACGTGTGCCATTGCGCACGAGGAAGATGTCTCGCTGGTTGTGGAACTGCACACATCTTCCCTCGAGCAGAGAGATGCTGGGCGCGGCATAGGAGTGAAGGTATGGCAGACGCTTCTTATTCATCTGCTTGACCCAACGATTGGGATTGTGGTCGTTGTTCCAGGCCTTCATCACTCCCTGGTACTCTGCGAACTGCTCTGAGATCACTCGAATGCCCACGTCAGCGTCTCTGCCCTCTAAGAGCATCTCCCTCGCAGCGAGAGTGATGGGAAACGTCGACATGCACATCAACAGCTTGCCTCTGTGGTCCTTCGGATCCATCTTAATCATCGAGGCTGTGAGGTACTCGAACTTGATCAGCTGCACGACGTGCGTCATCACTCTGAGGAGCAGCGGGTTTCCCGGTGATGAGAAGAGGATCCAGTTGAGAAAGAAGCGATTGTCGAACAGCTCCCTCGCATTGGCTTTTACTCCATACCGCAGGTTTAGCGAGGCGTTGGAGAGTGCGTATTCGTCGCGGTAGCACATGTCAGTCCAGTTGTAGCTTTCCTTGCCCACGAGAAACTTGTCACTGGGCCGCACGATCTGAGTCAGCGGAGTGAGGACGTCCGCATCGTCATCCATATACATTCCACCGTGGACGTACAGCACAGCGAGGCGCCAGAGCTCCGCCTTCGCCGTGCCTATGACCGGGTTGATGGCGTCATAGGCCCAGAGGAAGGAGGTGTTCGAGAAGTATTCTCGCATGAAACGATCCTTCTCTTCATTGTCACAATAGGTAGTTTTCCAGTCTGGGTTGCGGGCAAGATAGGCGGCGGTGTGGACTGGTCGAGAGTCGTTCGCGCTTCTTATCGCGATCCATGCGAGTTGAGGAATGAATTTACCATTCTCAAAACGCTTATCAATCTGTCTTCTTGTGAGATCCACTACCTTCTCCGAAAGGACAGGTAGATCGTATAGCTCAGTGGATAGGATGAGGAGGAAGGCGGAGAAGAGCAGTAATAGTAGTAATAGAGGAACTTCTCTCATATCATGGAATTATGCTCTCTGTTCACCCCAACTCCGCGTCTTCTTTATGGAATATGCACAGTGCACAGTGCACAGTGCCCATCTTCCCTTCACTTCTCAAGACTAAAGACTGTTGATGCAACGATTGTCATCAATAGATCAACTGTAGAAGCGTTGATAGACACGT
>VFQN01004898.1_pt1 | contig 17057 bp, 26 predicted proteins | sample 3512371 | NCBI WGS metagenome assembly VFQN01 (sample SAMN10412370, study PRJNA504923) | tailings metagenome | isolation source: Replicate 2 from Balatoc abandoned mine | place: Philippines: Itogon, Benguet | collected 2017-08-28 | reverse complement strand
GAGGCCGCGAGGGCGGGGAGGCATAGCTTCCGGACGAAGGACAGGTGGTGCAGGGCCGTGATGGCGCCGTGCAGGGCAGCAGGGGACCAGGCGGCGACGTGGGGCGGCAGGGGCGCGGAGAGCTGGGCGGTGCAGTGGCGGGGGTCGGGGGCGAGCGTGTCGTAAGCGCTTCGGCACACGGCGCGGAGGGTGCACGAAACCTCGTTGGGGGTCAGGCGCTGGGCGCACAGAAGCACAACCTCGGGCGGGAAGTAGGTGCCGGCTGCGGCGTGCTGCTGCTTTTGCCTTTTTAAGAACCGTTGCGGCGGGCCGGCATTGCGAGAGCTCTCACAGGCCTGGCCGCCGGCATTGCTCTGAAGGGTTGTTGGGCCGTCTGTGTTCGAGTCGGCGAGCAGTGCGCCTTCGCATTCTCGCTTTCGCCTTTGCCTTTCACGGAATTTGTGCTCGTCCATTGGCAGGTCCAGGAGCTCTGTGACTACGCATACGCTTAGCAATTGGCTTAGCGACTGGCCCACTGGCTTGCAGCGCTACGCCCAGCAGCTAACAAGCTGTCTTTTGAATTTTGTCACTGTGAATACTCTGGTCCTTGTTTAAGTATAGTTGCTTGCGTCTTGGTTTGGCCTGGCGTCGTTGAACAACTTGCGCGGCGGAGACTCACAACGGCAGATTGGTACGTAGCGCTCAAGGTGAAATTGTAGTGCGCAAACAAGGACTTGTACAAGGTAGACTGGTGCAGTGCTTCCGTTCTTTGATCACTGACTATGGGAGCCACCGTGCGAGCTCTGCACGTGGCAATGGAAATTTCTTACCAGCTTCGCCCCGCGGCTGCCGTACACGTGGCACTGGTGACACGTATACTTTCTTGCACAGAATAGGCATGGATGTGGTACAGCAACTCCTCTCTAATTGCTGGAGGTACAAGAGGGAGGCTAGACGGCATGGAAGTGGTACAGCCCGGGGGGTACAGCAACGCCTCACAACTTGCTGGAGATCCAGATAAATGTCGTCCGTCACCAGTGGAATGCGTGCATGTTGCCGACCAGCCGACTCGAATGGGCAGTATGCTTTAGTTCAGGTACTCACGCCAGGGTGATGCCAGCGTTATGCCGTACATCCACGTGCACCTGTGCGCCCTAGCGCCGCGTGCTGCCACGCGTGGCCGGACTTGCACCAACCGCTGACCATGTAGTTAAATCACGGAAAGCAGACATCGGGAATGTAGGACAGTGGATTGGGGAGCAGCCATAAGGAGGCGTTGGGCAGGGCGGGGGAGCGCAAGCTGGCGCAAGGAACAGTGTACCAGGGGAGCAGTGTCCAGCGTAGGTGCACCAGCTCGCAGAAACGCAGAGAAACAGCTCCCCTGGCAGCTTGTGCAGCTTGTGCAAAGACTAATCAGCTTCAGCAAAGCAACTACGGGCTGCGGCCTAGGCAGGTCTAGGGCCGCCTGCTGGGCTACCGTTACGATGCCATGGTGCACGGTGAGGTGAAGCTGGGTGAAGGCTAGGGCGGAGGGACAGCAGGGCATTGGCATTCTGTCCACCATGCCCCAATAAGGAGCCCCTTCAACGCCGGCCTCTCTTGCTGCACAGTTGCCACCGGTGACTGAATCGAGTTGTTGCGCCTATGTCTCTTGCCGATGCTATTGGACAAATGCACGCTAGGCGTTGGCACACACCGGACGGAAGCTTGGCACGAAAGGGGGGCTCCCCTGGCGCAGGGGTCAACCCTCAAAGCCTCAATCGACAAGAGCGCGAGAGGCTTAACATGCATGCCATTGGCGCAGTTAAGCGCTGCTTTACGGCATCTTGTATAGCATCCGCAGTACTGCCGCGTTTCTTGCTGGCGACTGAAGCTGGAAAGCAGTCGAGAAACGGCCGAGCGCGTCTTCCGAGCCTTCTTCGCAACCCCACTCGCCGCAAAACTCTACTGAGAGTTAGGAACGGCCTGCGCCGAGCGTTATCGGCTCTGCTTACCAACGCCGAAGGCGCAATGGAGCCATTGCGCGCGCACCTGCCCGGCAAGGTGACAAAGAGCGGTTAACCTGGATTGTCGACAGGAATTATGCTTAAGCGTTGTTGCATCCTGCTGGCATCCTGTGCCCGGGAAGGTCGCTGGCTGACGCCAGCTCTGCCGACACACACGTGTCGCGCCCAGGCCACAGCTGCGGCACCCAGCACCCGGCACCAGCACCCACCATCCAGCACCAGCCAGCGCACACTCGGCACCGCGCAACACATAGTGCGGGACTTGCCTTTTTTGATGCCTACGCTGCGCTCGGGTACACGCACTGCTCATTGGGAGAAGCAGTACCGGTATGTTGGAGGAGGACCATGTTTGCCTGTCATCGAGCTTGCCTTTCGTGGCCCCCACGCCGTGCCATGCAGGCACACTACCTCGTCATGCTGTGGGGCTGCGGAGGCTGTGCGGTTCTCTGGTGAGCACTATGCAGTTGACCCATGGCCCATGGCCCCGAGCTCCCCAAAGGGCTCGGTGGAGGAAGGAATGCTCCACGGAACGGCCTGGACATGCGCCACAACGCTGGCACCCTAAACAACGACGGTGAGTAGCACGCCTACCTGAGAGGGGCGCACGAGAGCACGGACATACCTGCGAACCAGGAGAAACCCCTGCGGCAATCCTAGCGGACACAGCACGAGGAAACCCTGCGGCAAGTAGGCAAGCTCATGGGAGAGGGGCACTGGCAAGTCACAGACACAATCATGCGCTGACCGCGAGCTACAAGGTACCGTGCACAAATGTTATTGCCGTCCACTGAGTGAGTCATCATTCACCGCGGAGTACGTGTTCTCCAACTACCTGTGTGTGGTGCTTTGCCTTGCACGTGCCCAGAACTGCGGACCCTTCATGTCGGTGCCCCAGGCGACACCACTGCTACCACGGTCATCTTGTGAGGGGCAGTACACGCTGTAGCTTCCTGGACAGCGCTACTTGTACGGCAAACACGCCTGGACGCCTACCCTGATGCCTTCCAGCGAGTGGTGTCCATGCGCCTGCGGTGAGTACCATCTGGGTCGGCAGGGGGGACAACGCGGCTGGGGCGTGCGGGCAGGTGGTGGGGGACCCTGGAGGTCGCTGAACGGTATTCCACAGGCCAACATGGCCTTGCGAACATCACCACGTGATTTGTGACCAGTACGCGTTGTCCCTCCCGACCGCGTGGGTGCATAGGTTGGCAGTTAGGCCGACCCATGGGTCACAAACCGTGCGTGCTGCAGCACGAGGGACTACCAGCGAGCTGGAAAGGGCCTCACCCATCTTGACCACGAGTGATAATTTGAAGAACGCGAAGGAGACTTTGCTAATTGATAGCTGTTGAGCGTCCAAATACCCAGGCGCGAGAATAGTGCTTGCTGGTCGGTTTGGCAGCCTGAAGTGCTCAACCAAGGGTGAAGTTCGACTATGCCAACAGTGATTTTATGGTACACCACAGTTCGTGCTTTACGAGCACAGCGTGCTCAAGGTTTTTGCAGGCTCTTGCGCAGCGGAGCTCCAACGACCGGACTCTATGTGCAGCAGAAGTTATATTTGCTATTGCTTACAAGTCTTACAAGCAAATGTGCAAAGGCGTTCACAGAGAGGCGCTGGCAAATGCTTTATCAGCATAGGAAAGCGGAGGTCCAGCGAGACATGCTTGGAGGTCTCCGTTGTAGATCTGTATGTATGAAGCAATAGCTTGCTTGTGACGTAGGCGAGTCGTTGCTGGTCAATTCAGGCCCTCTGTGCTTCCCCTGCAGTCAGGCATTCTGCTTGCCGACCTTTCCAATAACTTATTTAGGTAATATCGAACGTTGTGACATTGCTAAATGTGAAGTCAAGGGGCATGTTCCCGCCAACACCCAAGTCGGACGGTAAAGCACCGAACGCTCAACGTGGAGCTGCAGCCACCAGCTAGAAGCAGGACGATTGCTCTATTTTCCCGTGCAGCAACAGCCACAGGCTCGTAGACGGACTGTTACCAGGCTCCGCAACGCCCTTGATTTGGTAATTCTACTCGACAAACTGCCGCCCACACCTCGAACGCATCCTCATACGAAAAACACGGCAGGTCCACTACTGCTGCGTTACGGCCCTAGGTTCATAGAGCCACGAGGCCTGCCCAGACTCTTATCTCATAGTCGAATCGCCCTAACCTCCGCAATATTTATACGCTCAGTCAACAGTCAAGTCATTTAGCACCTCAGCACTTTTTGCTGCTCCAACACAGATGTGTTGTCGCCGCACCCTCGGCCTGCGCGTCACGATTCCCGACGCGGCGCTCGAGGAGCTCAGGTGAGCCGCGTTCCTTGCCTGCATGGCGTCATCATCATAGCTTCTTGGCTATGAGGGGTGTCCTGCTGGCTTAGGCGCTCTCGGGCCCGCTCGCTAACGGCGCGTCGACCCTGCGAGGTGTCCCCCGAGCGGTTACTGTGCTTTTGCAGGGCGCAAACCTTCCATTGAGAGAACAACATAATTGACATTCCTTCTCTGCCTTGTCGCGCAGGTTCCCTGCTGTTGCCGACCTCCCCGTCGCCGCGTCGTCGCCGGCAGCGTCCGCCCCTGCCCCGGGCCCCTCTGGCCTGCCGGAGCAGCAGGGCGGCTGTGCCCCTCAGCCCGGCAGCCCCCACGCTCCCCAGGGCGTTGCCAGCCCCGCTGCTGACGACATGCCCAAGCAGGTGAGCCGGCTGCCGACAGCCTGCCTACTTCAGCGCATGCCCGCAGCCACGTGCATGGAGTACCCTGACCTGGATCGTGGTGAAGCATCTGGGTCATGGCAAAACTCCTGCTGCTCCAGCTACCAGTACTCCTCCATGCTTGTCCACCTGCGGCTTTTCTTCAACTCCGCACCTACTCCAAGCACCTCTCTCAATTCTCGTGCCCGCTGGCCCTGCCCCTGCCCATTGCCCCCACGCAGCAGACCGCCGACACCCGCGCCCCCCAGGGCACTGCCAGCCCCGCTGCTGACGACATGCCCAAGCAGGTGAGAAGGCTGCCGGCGGCCTGCCTACCTCGGCGCATACGTGCGGCCATGCGCATGGAGGATCCTGACCTGGGGGCATGACCTTACCGCTGTTCGCCTGAGGTTCGCGATTACTTCTGCACTGTACTCCATCTGGGTCATGCATGCATGACAATCATTGCTGCTTTACCAGTATCAGTACTCCTCCAAGTTGCAGACCTTTTGTATTGTGCCGCATATGTCCATCCCCGCACCTACCCCAATGCACCTCTCTTACCCCTGCCCACACGCAGACCGTCAACGACCTCGCGCCCCAGGGCATCTTCAGCCCCCCTGCTGACGTCGTGCCTAAGCGGGTGAGACCCCTGCCGGTGGCCTGCCTACCACGCCCACAGCCATGCGCTTGACACCTTTCCAAACTGATTCATCCGAACTGGTTCATCGCACAACCGCTGTTTGTCTACGTTTGTAGAATAGGCACTGCCTGCTTACCTGGGTCACAGTGAAACGCGCCTCCGCCGCGCCCATCAGCTTCACTGGCGCCCAGGGCTTCATCATGGAGCACGCCGACAAGCGCGAGTACGAGCGGCTGCTGTCGCTGCTGCTGCTGGACAGCGATGCCGCGCCCAGCAGCACTACCACCACCTCCGTGACCACTGCCTCCACCACCTCCTCCTCCTCCCCCGCCTCCACTACCGCCTCCTCCTCCTCCCCCGCCTCCTCCTCCCCCGCCTCCTCCACCACCACCGGGCCCATCTTCGCCGTCAACGCCACCACCACCTCCTGCCACGTGCCGGCACCCTACGTGCCCCTGGCCTACCGCATGCTCGCCGCCGCCACCAAGGGCGCCTCGCCGTACAAGCTGCCGCACATGTGCAGCATGGCGCCGCACCTCAGCATCGCCGTGCGCACATGAGGGGGCCCTGCGGAGGCCGAGCAGAGCCCGTGTTGAGTGGGTGAGGGTGGGACATGCAAGGCACCAGCCGCCGAGATGGTGGGGACTAGGGGAGCCTTGGTGGAGACAGAACAAGGGCACTGCAGTACGGCACGTGCATCGGAGCTGTCGTGCAGATGGCTGGGGGCAATGTGAGGGACGAGACTGATGGGGCCGCCGAGATGGTTGGGCGTTGGATTGATACGGGTACATGATTGAGACTTGGGCGCCGCTTGATGAGTCATGGCGCACTGGGCGAGACAGCAGCGCTGCATGCGAACTGGGTGTCGTTGCATTGCAATTGTGCTTGTTGCATTGTTTGTTGCACTGACGGGTACCAGCGGGACAGGTCGTGCTGGCAAGGCCTGCAGGTTACATTTGGCCAGTTGCATCAATTGATAGTGGTCCCTGCACTCGAATTGCGCTTGTTGGTGTGGACAGCGTTGGGCAGAGGTGCTTCCGAGGCGCTTCGTATGGAACATAATGCTTCCGTCAGGAGAGCTCTTTAGCAGGTGAATAGCGGCAGGCGTAGCTTGTAGACTGTGGCGGGATGGGACTGGCCACGTACGGCAACAGCACGTGATAGGTGGTGATAGCAGGTATGTCATCTCCCTGGCAGGCGCAGTGTCAGGCTGTTTGCATGCTCGTAGTTTTAATTTTCACGGACGTGATTGATTTGTTGGGAGTGTCGTGCTCCTTAGCAGCCCTTGCCGGGCTGAAGTAGCATGGTAGGCCGTCGCCATCAGGCCCATCATAGCAACGTTAGCTAGGAGGCTCACGGCGATGTATCTCGTCGCTCGCAATGCCTCGTCGTAGTGGAGTCCTGAGAGACTTGACACATGTGGACAGCAGCGCTGTCGTGCTCCCTTGGCCCCAGTGCACTGTAACATGAGCAGGCTTGGCTTTCTGCTGTCCCTTGTACGGTGCTGTCGGCCTGCCGCTGTGGAAGCCATGCAGTTGAGGCCCGAGCGCGCGCACAGCATCGTTCGTGCTTGCAGACAGCGTGCAGCATGCACGCAACACACAGCGGCAGCCCACACAGATGGTTCAGGTTGAAGCCGCGAGCGTAGTCACCGCTCACCGGTCAGCTCACACCAGCTGTTGCCCTGCCTGGGGCTTGCGTTGGGGCCTCCTGACCAGGGAAGACCTCCCCTGCTTTTGACACTTCGACACAATGCACGCGTTGACTCCTTACACTACGGGTTGCAGCCAGCTTCAGCGTTTCGAATTTTTCCCTTGGTCTTTTTACACCTCCAGCACCCGCCATGAGCACACCTTTCGCATGCGTACGCAACGGCCATGAGGCATGAGCACAGCTTCAGCATGCGCACAGTACGCAAACAGCTAGCAGGACTACCAAGCTGGACTGAGCAGGAAGGGCACCGCGCAACTGCTACTCCGCCACGAACAGCTTGCCTTCCCATGCCAAGCCAAGGCGTTTCGAAGAACGACCTGTAGATCGCGTACACGGCAACAGGAACACGATGTCTATCGGCCACCAGCATTCCTGGATGGTGATTTACGGCCACCACCCACCAGCACCACGTGCACCAGTCCGCCGCTCAGAACACCATCTACCAAGGACTCCATACCACGCCTCGGCAGATACAAGGCAACGTGCATACCGGTGTGCGTCGCAATGCAACAACGGGGGTCCGGACCACAACTGATTCCGGATCTCCGCATGGCACACTACGGCCGCCAGCACCCGTCCGGTTTACGTCAACAGCTTCGCCCACCGCCGGGCCTAACTGCAGCCTGCCGCCGCATGCGGCTGCATAGGCTTTGACAATGCCGAAGAACGTGGCACCTACAAAACCGCTACCCGCTACCGGCTTCCCCGCCGGGCGGGGCTCTGCCACCGCCGGTTCCGGTCTTTTGCACCTCTCCTGCCGCCGCTGCCGCCGCCGCCACCAGCCTAGCCTGTGACGACGCCGAGTGCCTTAGCACAGCCACCGGCAGCGACGCCGCGCCCGCCAGCTCAGCCGCCAGCCGCCCGCCAGCGGCTGCCGCTGCCGCCGCCAGCGTGGAGGCCGAGGAACCACGCGACGGCGGAGGCGCTGCTAGCACAGCCCCAGCCACAGACCCACCGCTGCCGCCGCCGGCACTACCCGCCATTCTGCTGCTCACGCTTCCAGCCGGACTGACCCCACCCAGGCCGATACTCCCTGCCCTCTCACCTCCGGCTGCCGACGGAACCAGGGATGGCTCTAGACGCAGACAGCGCCGTGTGTGTATAAGCACCGCCGGCAGCACCAACAGGCCCCTCTCTGCCCTCTGCAGCAATTGCTGCCGCCGCCGCCGCCGCTGCCTCCTCCACAACGGCATTCACCACCGCCCCTAGCAGCGGCGGGGCAGAGGCCGCAGCATTGCCTTCATGTCGCACAGGGACTGGGCTGCGGGTGTGCGGGGCAATCAGTTACCCTCCGTTGTTGCCCCAAAGGGGTGGGTTGGGGCGGGGCAGGGGAGCAGCCACATGGGCAGCACACAGCAGGGAGGAGCCTTCAGCTCATCCTTGAGCATGCAACACCCTGAGCATATGCGTGGGCTATTGGCAGGGCAGCAGAGCCACGTGCTACCCACCCCGCACGCTGCAGCACGTGCTGCACAGCCCCTACCCCTCCCCACCTGCGTCCGGCCCTTCGTTGAGGCAGGTGAGGGGCGCCAGGGGCACCGCGTGGCGCTCAGCCTCCAGGGCGTCGTCGGGGGGAGCACCAGGGCTTCCACCGCCGCCACCACCGCCGCCACCACCCTCGCCGCCACCACCTGCCGCTGTACGTGCAGCTGCCGGTAGATCCTCTGCCGCATTCACTGCACCCACAGCACCTGCTGCTGACCCCGTGGTAGCTGCGCCCACGGGTGGTGCAGCTGCCATGAAGGCGGCCGCCCGCTCCTCCAGGGCCCCCCGTGCCGCCCCCGGGCTGAACCACACCTCCAACCGTAAGCGGGCGGGGCTGTGCAGTGGAACCTGGGGGAGGCGAGGAGCGGGCAGTTGCGGGCAAGTGGGAATGCAACCTGCTGTAGCCAGAAGGGTGCTACGCCTCCTAGGCAGGAGCCAACGTGTGCGGGGCTGTGCAGGGGCAGCTGCGTTAGGGCGCCATGGGAGGTGCAGGGATGAAGACCCGTGGAGATTCAGAGTGCCGTTACCAGAGGGTTACGGAATTTACCGGTAAGAATGCCAAGGCTGTTACACAAAAGCCGGTGTTGCGCAGGTAGCGCGCGCAGGAGCCTGCCGTACCCGTCCTACACCCCGCTTTCCCGAGCCGACACGGCGCTCTTACGCCAGCCACTCACGTGCTTGTTCTCGAACATGCGCAGTACGATCTGTGTCATGTAGTCGTACTCGGGGATGGAGTCCAACAGCGCAGCGCCCGCACAGCCCAACATGCCAGCCGCCGGCGGCCCACTGCCCATGCTGCCGAGGCCACCGCCGCCGGCGCTCGCCTCCGCCGCCACGGCGGCGGCAAAGGCCGCGGCGTCCAGCGCAGCGGCGGCGGCGCCGCTGGGCGCTGACGCCAGGGACGACTGGCGGCTGGCGGCCGAAGGCGTTACGCCGCCGTTGACCCCGCCGGCGGACGTCGCGGACTTGTGTGCCGCGCTCCGCAGGTGGCAGTAGCGCAGCGTGTTGGCGACGGCGTGGATGTGGCTCTCTGCGTTTCCAATGAGACTTCAAATCAGATATTGCATCAGGGCTAGGAACGAGGTGCGTGGGAGGGACCAAGGAGCAACGCGTCTACACGTGCCGTCTGCCATGTATTGCACTCTCGTCTGCGGCGTTCAGTGGCCTAGCAGCGTTGTTTACGCCTACTCCCAAGGGGATTGAGAGCCCGCTCACCCTGAACACCCCACCCACGACCCACCTGACGTGAAGTACACGCGCGTGCGCACGTGTCTTAGCGGGCTGTTGATGTCAGTGGCGTAGGTGGGGCACAGCCGGTGCAGCGCCTGCCTCGCAACCTCCTCATCCTCCGCGCCCACGCCTGCCACCTCATCCTCCTCTCCGCCGCCGCCGGCCTCCTCCCCGGCGGGACCGCAGCCTGCCTCCGCCGGACCCTCCGCCGGACCCTCCATTACCTCCGCCGCCTCCAGCTGCCTCCGTAGCACCTTGCCCGTCACCTGCACCACCACTTATGATTGACGGAGCGCCACGTGGCTTAGCCGCAGCTGCTGCTTGCTCCTCCTGCTGCTGCAGTGGGCCTGCACCCGCGGTGGCGGCATCGCCGCCAGCTGCCGGCTCGCTGCCGTCGTCGGCGGCGACGCTGGCCAGTAGCGCCGCCATTGCCTCCGCCACCCCCTCATCCGCCTCCACCGCTCCCGCGTTCAGCGGCAGGTGCACGCCGCCGCCGCCGCCGCCGCCGCCGCCGTCATCTGCACCGACAGCAGCGCCCTCCCTTGCAGCAGACTCCTCCGCTGCCACTTCCTCCATCGCCTCCCACAGCTCTGGCTGGTGCGACCCACCCGCTGCGCCCGCCGCCGCCGCCGCCGCAGCCTCCACTGACGTCACGCCCATGCCGCCCGCCGTCGGGCCCCCGCTCGCAGCAGCAGCATCCGGTGGAGTTGAGCGCTTGGGTGACGTGACCGCCCCGCCACCAAGCAACCCTACCGCCAGCCCAAACAGACCACCCACCGCACTTTCACCACCTACCGCTGCCGCCGCTGCCCCCCGGCCCCAGCCACGCCGCCCGGCCCCCAGTGGGGCTGCGCACCAGCGCCTCCGCCGCCGTCACTGCAGCACCTCGAGCGCCGCCGCCACCGCCGCCCTCCGCTGCTGAAAGCCCCGCTGCCGTACCGCCGACCTCGCCGCCGCCGCCACCGCCGTCACAGCCGCCGACGGAGGCGGCCCTCCTGGCGGCGGGCGCGAAGGCGCTCTGGCCGCTGCCGCCATTGGGGCCGCGGGAGGACGTCGGGCTGCCGCACGCCGCCGCCTCGGCCTCCGCCACGGCCACGACAGCGGCGGCGGCAGCAGGCTTGACGTCAGTTGCAGTTGTATTTGCACCTGCTGCTGCCGTGGTCGCAGGCAAGGTTGCTGCTGGCGGCCGCATGAGCCTGGCGCCGCTGTCGCTGGAACGCAGCAACGGGGGTGGCGGCGCAGCGGCGGCGGCGGCGGTGCTCGTGTGGTGCAACTGGTGATGGTGGTACGTGCGTGCGCCCGCCGCCGCCGTCGCTGCTGCCTCCGACGCCAGTGGATTCTGCCAGTCTGGTGGAGCTGGGGGCGGCGGAGTGCATGTGGGGGGGTCGGGGGCGCGCCGCCAAAGGACCCCGTGGGGGTGATGGTGCCTGGGGACAAAAGGTATCCGGTAGCTATTAGACACTGATACCTGGTTTCAGGTGACACGGTTACGGCCAGCTCAGCAGGGCAGCCCACAGTGCGTGCCCCTCCTGTAACGCGCTGAAAGAACAAGATTCTGTTAGCCATTCAGTAATGCATGCTTTCCCTCACCCTCCGTTGCCACGCTCTCCTCCCGCATTGCCGCCAGTCCCGCCCACAGCTTGCCCAGCAGCTCGCGGCAGATGGCGGAGCCGATCAGCAGCTGGGACTGCAGGGCGTACGGGAGGGACGAAACAGCAGTGCTGGTTACCACTAGGTCAAACTACAACGATTTGTGCTAAGAGCTAGGGCCAGCGGCAGTAGCCCTAATGCGGGTAACACGGCACGCCCGGATCCGCCGTCAGGTTCTGCACTCGTTGAGTAAATTGGTAACTTGCTTTGCACAACCGGCAAGGTGTATGGCCTCTAGCAGTGCCCTGGAGAGTAGAAGTGTAGTGGCTTAAGCAAACGAGACCTCACCTGGGTTTCCAGGCCGCACTCGTGCGGTACGACAACGTCCGCCAACCGCCTGCCGTGGCGGTTGGGTACAGCGGAGCCACCAGGTGCCCAACTAGGAGCGTGGAGGCGGTGGCGGCGGCGGCTGGCGGGTTCTGCTGCTGGTACTGATGCGGAGGGTTGGCTGGCCCCAGGGGCAGGTAGGGGTTGTGGATGAGTGCGTGCTTTGCGGCATCGTAAGTGTCCGGGACCTGTGCGAGGGTGAGGCAAGTGGCAGGTGTGAAGCAACAGCAAGATGTGTAGGTGATACTTGAAGTCCCACTTCAGGGCTCGCCAGCGCACGCAGTGTCGTACACCCGTACGATGTCGCACCTTGCTGATGTCGAACACGCCCTTCTTCGCCGACCAGAAGCTCTCCAGCAGCTTGTGCCACCTGCAACACCATATGGCGTATGCGCACGGAAGCATGGCGAGATGCACTTGGCAATATGGCCTCGGGTACTCGCAGCTAGTACGGTACTGGCAGCGACCATCCAGCAGAGAATACTCAACAGACAGTCATCACTGCTCCTCCTAGGTATGACCATCGTAACAACAGATCCCGTAAACTGGATAGGGATATGGCCAGCCATCAACGCAACACCATCAACGGTGTTGGTCAAAACAATGACGTAAAGCGTGCTTTCATTCGTTTCACTGTTGACATAAAGTCATGCAAGCTGTGTCGCTTGCTACGGCATGCCGCTGCCCACCGCAACACCGCAAGCAGTGGTCTTTGCTGCTTTCTGACAATGATGTATCCCGCACCGCATTCACTACACACCTACTCCGTGCAACAGCGCTTGCCCGCAAGCCACGTTCACGGCCTGCACAAATTCACCCCTCAGCAAACCCAGCGGTCCGGACCCCTGGGCATCCCGGTAGCTCCCTCCTCCCACGCGCACATCTTCCTGACCTCCGCCGCCGCTGGCACCTCCCTGTCCCTGCCCTCCCTCGTCCCCTTCCTGCCACAACACCACACCCACCCACCTTCTCCTGTCCGCCGCCGCGGCTGCTGCCTCCCTGTCCCTCCGCTCCTTCTACAAGGCCGCCACGTGCGCCAGCGCCCGGCCCTCGGCCTCGAAGGAACAGTGCAGCGCCTGCAGGGAGGGATACAGGGGCGTGTGGGGCGAATATGTGTGTCGGCCTTCCTTAAACGGCTTGCAGCACCCGGCCCTCGGCCTAGAAGGTATAGTGTAGTGGCACAAACACAATGGCCGTGCTCGCCGGGAGGCAATTAATTTGCGTTTTTGCCAAGGGCCCCAGCAATTAACTTTCCGTCTTGCCAGGCACGTGTCGACCCCAAAACAGCGCCCGTATGGCTCCTACGAAGGGCTAAAGCACGCAGGACCAGCAGGAACAGAGCTTGTAGGGCCTTGGCAAGCACCCACAACACCGGCAGGGGTCCTAGGCAAGCTTTCTGGGCCTTTCCTAGTGACACCTCGGGAGCCGACAATCACGCACTCCTTGGACCCCTGGTCCTAAGCGCACCACTCCTTTGAGGCCGAGGGCCGGACGCAGCAAATCGTTGCAGGTACAATGCCAACAGAAGTAAAATCTCTGTATGTCCCTGTCTCCCTCCCCGCAGGCGCTGCACTACACTATACCTTCTAGGCCGAGGGCCGGGTGCTGGAAGCCGAACCCAGCAGGCCTGACCACCCCGCCTCCCCCCCAACCGCCCGTCACCGTGCCCTGTACCCCCCGCACTCCCCTCAAAATTCCCCTCCTAGGACAAGCAAGCAACTGACACTCACCACGGCAGCACCCAGAGCCTCCGGGTAGGCGGACAAAGGTAGAGTTGTACGCAACAGCACGGCAGCATCTCCCTTACCATCCCTTGCCAGACCCCGTAACCGTTGACCCACCATGGCGACCCCCGAGGGCCTCCGGGTATGCAGCCAGCAAGCCCCGCAGCAGCTTGCCCGCCTCGTCATCGGTGCGCAGAGTTGCACGCTGCTTCCCGCTATTACCATCATGACATCCGCGGCGATAGCAACCAGGTGCGATATGTGTATTACCACGGCAAGCCCCTTATTAACCCCTGACGCCTGACCCAACCTGGCGGACCCCAGGGCCGCCGGGTGAGCGACCAGTGACCGCATGCTTGACAACTGCACAGGTGTAACCCTTCCTTGTTCTTTGCCCTCCCAACACACCCTGACCCACCGTGTCAGCCTCCAGGGCCTCCGGGTACGGGGTCAGCAAGCCCCGCAGCAGCTCTCGCGCGCGTCGTGCCGCCGCTTCACCGCCGCCAGGCGCGCCGCCTCCGCCACCACGTGCTCCTCGTGCTGCGGCTGGGTCTGGCGCAGCAGGCGCAGCACGCTCAGCGCCTGCTGCGCATGCCACGTACGTGGCGTGCGCCTCCGTGGACACGGGTTCTGCGTGAGTAGGGCCGGGGTTTGGGCCCGGTGCGAGACTGGGCTGGGGACGCAATCTCGATGCTTCGGCTTGTTAACCCACCAGAATGTTAGGCCCGAGAGCCGTTGGGGGCGCGACGTGAACGGCTGAGCGGTGCACCGTGGATGTGCACGAGTCTGGCTTTGCACCGCTGCGGCGGTGTGCACCTTCGTGCATATCCGCAATGCACAGCACACCCCTTCATGACGCGCCCGCCACGGTGCTCATGCCTAATGTGCTGGTGGGTTAACACACCGCTCGCAGCTGGCTTGGGGCGCCCGTACACGCGTATCGGAAACAGGACTAGGTAGTCAATAGCAAATGGTGGGGGGTATAACCTTATCATGTCGCCTTCATTTACTCTTGACGTCACCTAGGTTGGGGTACAACAGGATGAGTGAGTCTGACGGCGCTGGTGAACCCCTGCTGTGCCTGCCACGTGGCGTGAGTCTCAACGGACACGTGGGTTGCCGGATACGGGCGGCACGACTTCCGTGTCACAGCTGGACAAACTTCAAGCAGCACCTTGCGGCCTTCGAATACCGGTAGGCGGAAGGCAACCCGCAACCCGCGTCAAGGCCCACGGCCAAGGCCCCTGCCTTCATGCCAATCTGGCCCCATCTTCCCTGCCCTTGTCACACCTTGCCTTACCTTGCGCCCCACCAGCGCCACCCAGCAGACCTCCCGCAGGTTGCGCCGCAGCCGCAGCAACACCTGCCGCTTGCCCACGGGCTGCAGGTACGGCGCGAACCACGGGTCAGCCCCAGCTCCGAAACCTGCCGCCGCCAGCACAAACATGGGCGCCGTGTCGTAATCGTCCCCGCCGTCGTACTCGTCACCGTACGCCGGGTCGCCGCCGTAATAGCCGTACATAAAGGGCCCCGGTACTGGATTTGCCGAGCTGGCGGCAGCGGCGGCGCGCCGCCGCCGTTTGCGGTCCTCCTGGGCTGTGGCCGTTACGGCGGAGCGTAACGCTTCGGCGGCTGCGGCCTGCTCCGGCGGCGGCACGTGCAGGTGGCGGTGGACAAGCCGCCCAACTGCCTGGGTGTCGTACAGCCGCCCGCCGTTGTACGGGCCAATGTATACGTCGCCGGGCAGGTCCAGGGGCTTGATGAGGAAGTGCGACGGCAGCGAGACGGCGGCTGTACGGAGGCCCATACGCTCGGCTATCGCCATGTACAGCAGGCCGAGCAGCGTGGGTTCGCCTGGGGGGCACGAAGAAGGGCGGGCGGAGCAAGGTATGAACAGCCTGTAGGTATAAGCGCCCGGAATGCTACAGTTGGGGCGGAAGAGGTGGAGTCTGGACAGAAGCTTAAGGGCAGGTAGCAGACGTAGGCAGGCAGGGAGGTGGTGTTGAAGGCGTGCCCTGCGTCCCTGCCTTGCAGTCGCACACACCACCACACCAACCCCAGGCCCTCAGCGGTGCTCATCCATTCAGCCGTACGTCGTCCGTACCACCCACCCGCCTTGTACTGCAGCATCCGGGCCAGGTTGTAGCTGTTGCCGGGTGGTAGTACCGCTCCTGTGTGCCCATAAAGCCGTGCCAGTCGTACAGTACGGCGTTGATGCACCGTACAGTCTCCTCCGGGCCTAAGCTGGGCCGCATGTGTCGCATGACCATGGCCGCCACACCCTCCACCTTTTGCAACGTCCCGGGGATGTTTGCGTCCAGGGACGCCCGGCAGGCGGCGCGTAGGAGGTCCAGGCACGTGTCGTCCCCTTGTGCCGCCTTGTCCATCTCCAACTGAACGCCACGTAGGCGCGCATGGCGCTGATGCCGTCCCGGGTGCACTCCCCTTGGGAGAGGTGCGCTAGGCCCTGTTGGTGGTGAGGGGGCGATGTGGGTCGGGCACGGGGGGAAGGGTCAAGGTGGGGACAAGGGTCGGCGTTGTGGGGAGAGGAGTGCTGAGGATACGGTAGGCGGGAAGTGCTACGCTTGTGGGGTGGAACATGGAAGGGTAGGGATGGGGGAAACGGAGGGGGCTGCTGGAAGGGAACACTAGGACAGGAGATGCGGTGGGGGCGAGAAGGTGAAGAGCCGTGTAAGCTACGCTGACTGGGTACGCTTGAGTGGATGCGCCCTTGGGGAAACCGTTATACGTGAAAGGCTACTGCGCCCCACATACCATTCGAACCGCCTCACCACGCAGTGTCTGCACTCTGCAGCCCTCCCACACTGTGGTGGTGCCAACAATGGTATGCCTTTGGCAACACCAGGGAAACGCACCATGTTCCGCTGTTTGCTGGGGATGTAGCGTGTGTTGAAGAGGTGCCCCATGTGCTGGTGTTCGCCCCCCAACCGGCCCGCGGGTCCGCGGGGACCCTGGTGGCTGCCTGCGGCCGCAGCCGGCGAGAAAGGCGCGCGCTGTTGATGAAAACGCAGCAACGTGCGCGTGTGCCTCCATCTTGCGCTGGAGCTTGCGAGCAGCAGCTGCAGCGGTCTCGCCGAGCAAACTTATCGTTGGCAGCCTGCAGCGCGACATTGATGTGCGAGGGCATTGTATAGCTTCTAAGGTTCTTATGGAGCAGTTTCTGCGTGCGGCTGCGCGCCGCTGCTGGGCAGACAAGGAAAGCCGCGAACTGCGTTCGGAACGAAACCCGAGTTGACGGGAGACCAGTACTCCAATTCCATGTGTACTGAAACAAAGCCAGTGCACTATCAAAGCGTTCTGATCATCCATACGAGGTCACCTGTTGCTGGGAGCGTGAGCTCTGCTCGCCATGCACGCCGACAGAGAAGGCACGCAACCGCATGCGCCAACAGCCCCCCGCCGTAGAGCTCTTGGAAGCAGACAAAACCTCGCAATGCGCTGCGACACGCTTGCTTCCTGTACTTAACCGTATGTACCCGATCCACGCCACCCGAGGAGCACTCTGGGTCCAAGCAGGTGCCGTCGGGCGTGCAATGGCGACGTTTTTTTTTTTTTTTTTTCTGTGGAAAGGTTTACAGGTAAGGAGACGGGAAG
>VFQN01004896.1_pt1 | contig 17060 bp, 31 predicted proteins | sample 3512371 | NCBI WGS metagenome assembly VFQN01 (sample SAMN10412370, study PRJNA504923) | tailings metagenome | isolation source: Replicate 2 from Balatoc abandoned mine | place: Philippines: Itogon, Benguet | collected 2017-08-28 | reverse complement strand
CCCGACAGGCCGCATGCCCGCATCTACCCTTCGGAGCAAAGTCTGTCCGGCTACTCAACGGCTCCCCTGCTTTACCCAACCAGATGCCTCACCTGCCGTCTCCTAGCGTCGCCCTCTGTCCCAGTACAAAATCAGCCCCCCATACACAAAGACGGAAAGAGGACTGTCCGCGGCACCCATGGAGCCATGGCGTTGACGACTAGCAGCAACCACGAGCCAATGCACAGTGGACTCGATTTGCACTTACAGGGCGTGTGAGCGAACCACTGGTTGCAGGCCACCGACAGCGCCAGCTCAACCCGCGTGCCCATGCCCTGCCCCTCCTCCGTCCTCACCTAGCACCCCTGGCCCCTGCTGCCTGCAGGCACCCTATGGGACACCTCCCCCTGCTCACAGGGCGCGGAGGCCTGACGGCGCGTGTAGCGACAACGCCAACACAGCGCAGCCCCCTTTCCCTCCTCCCCCTCTCTCCCTCCCGACCACCAGCGTTTCCGTGCTTCCCTGACACCCCACACGGTTTCCTCGCGTTTTACGCGTACCCTCCCGACCTCAGGCGCACAGGCGAGCGGATCACGCCCAGGCCTTCCTGCCCGATCCGTCCTACACACAGCTCCTTCCATTCTCATCCCATCACGACCGTGCCCGGCAGGATGCAAACAGCACGGTGCACGCAGCGGTCCGCTGCGCCGGCACAGCGCCAACGGCTGCGTGCGAGAGAGCTAGTGGTGGTCCGCGGTGTACGGCAGTCGTACGGCAGTTGTACGGCCACATCACTCAGATCATCATGGGGTTGAAGTAGCCGTACTTGTCCAGGGCGTCCTTGTCGTCGCGCCAGTCCTTGGACACCTGGGGGGCGGAGACGGTGGGCGGAGGTGGGGGGCGGGAGGAGTGCTCAGGGGCGCTGAGGGGGACGGAGAGAGGGACTGCGCTACCAGGGAGGGCGGTACCGCCCGGTTGGGTCGCGAGAGCCACGAGGGGTGAGAGGGCGACAACGGGTGACAAGTGACGTGCGGCCTTGGGGCTGCAATGGGACAGGCACCTAGCCGCAGGGTGGTAGCCTGCCTTCACACCCCGAATCCCTTCTGCTGGCCCTCCCCACCTCTAACCCAAACCCAGTGCCCCCTCCCGTTGCACCCACCAGCACGTGCTCAGCTTCAGCGGGCTGGTTCGGGTTGGGTCGTGTTTCGCAACCCGTCTTTCGGCCCGCGTGGCCTTTCAGCTCGCACCCAGCACAGCGTTTACTGGGATTCCCAGGTAACTATCTGTTGTTTTGGCTTCGGCTTGTCAACCCACTTTCCCTTCGCGTGCAGGCGCCAGCGTTGCCGCGATTCCCTGACGCCTTACACGGTTTCTCGCGTTTACGCGTACCCACCAGCACGCTAAGCACCCTTCAGCCCAACACCGTCCCACCCCACACCCAACACTTCTCCCCTTGACCCCTTGACCTCACAAATGCTGGTACACAAAACCAGCACACGCAGCGCTATCCCCCGCACCTGCCACCACCGCCTCTGCATACTCTTTTCCTAGCACTGCGTGTTCCCCCTCACCTGCACGCTGCAGCTCCAGGTGCATCCCTGCCCTTCAACCATGCCACCTCCCCGCCATACCACACACACACACACACACACACACACCCTCCGACAGCCGGAGCCGCCTCGATGTCTACTAATCGCAGGACATGTCTGTCACTCGCCTCGCCCTCAACTAGAACCTGCTCGCTAATATGCTATCATGACCACGCAACTGCATCGCTACACACACCCTCCGTGCTGTGAGCCGGCTCTGCGGAGCGGCATAGCAGTGTAAAACCGTACGACACCCTCACCGACATTCACAGCCCAGCGCACCCACACGCCACCCCCCTATCCCTACCCACCTGCACCCTGCGCTCCAGGTACATCCCTTGCCGTTTATGCACAACACCTCCCCACCACAACACTCTACAGCACACACACACGCCAACTTTCCAACCTCACCTGCACGCTGAGCTCCAGGTACACCCCCCGCTCCAGGAACGCCTCAACCTCCTTCCTCGCCGCCTCCCCGATGCGCCGCAGCATGGCGCCCTCCCGCCCGATGATGATGCCCTTCTGGCTGTCCTTCTCAACCACGATCTCGGCAGAGATGAAGTCCTTGGGCGCGCGCGAGGGGGCGGGGGCGGGGGTGCCGCCGCTGCCCTCCCCACTGCCGGCCTGCTGCCTCCGCGCTCTCCGCTCCGTGAACTCCTTGATCACCACCTGATGGTGCAGGGAGCGGCATTAAGCGGTTTAAACAACGCAGTAACTACTGTTGGCAACGGGGGGCGCGAATGTTGTTTAGCGGTAGCAGCGGGGACGCGGGGCTTGCTACTACGCCTGCCCTTCGGACCCAGCGCCAGCGCCCAATACAACCTGTGCCTGACAACCCCTGCCCCCCACCTGCGTGCAGTACGGCACCTCCTGCTCGCAGTGCAGGAAGATTTGCTCCCGGATGCACTCCGCCACGAAGAACCGCTCGGGCTGCTCAGACACGATGCCCTGGGGAAACAGAGCCGTGTGCAAGCGGGCAGAGATCAAGGTTGGTGATGAATGGGCTTGGACTCTTTATCATGATACCGGGCGCTTCGGCAACCTGTCTCCGGCGGAGCATCCCTACCACGTGCCGCCCCAAGCCTACACTGCTCCGGCGTATCCATCCTTCGCTGCATGCCCCTTGCCCTTGACACCGGCCCTTCGCCTCATCCTACATACGGTCCCCTTCCCCTACAGTTCTCTATCGCTCAAGCTGCTCAGACACAATGCACTGGGGGCGCCAAACCGGGTGCAGACAAGAATGAGTTGAGGTCGGTGTGCCACGTGCCGCTCCCAGCAGCCACCGGTCCGGCCCTTCCGAACTGCCAACTTGCGCGGCATGCCCCTCTCCAGGCAACCGGGCCCCGCCTGCCCCCACCCCCGTTCCCCTACTACCCCCCACAACCCCCCCGGCGCCTCGGAGTACAGCCTTGGCCCCTCCCCCATGGCACAAATGCCAGCAGCCTGCCTCCCACGCACGGAACGGCACCCGCCTACCCGTGACCCCCATCCCGTCCCCGAGACCCGCCTTCAGCACGGTTACCGTATCGCGCCATGGAACTGCCGCGTTGGCCCCTCTGCCAGTGCACAACTAGCACCTACGCAACAAATGGTCCTGGGCCCACCCCCTATCCTTATCCCCACTTGGACATCTCCTCCCCACACTCCGCACCTTGGGGTACAGCGTGGGCCCCTCCGGCAGCCTCGACACAGCCCACGCCTTGACCTCCTCTATCCCGTCGCGCCCCGCAGCGCTGCCCACGAACACCTGCACAGGAGGGGGCACAACACGCGCGCCTCAAGCTCCGCCACCCCCGCCGCACGGTGCCGCCCATCGCAGACCGCTGCTGTTTGGTGTGCAGCAGCCCCGCTTCCGTAGGTCGGCACGTGGGCTTGCACGGCTGGGGGTTGCCCACGTGCAGCAGCCCGGCAGCTGAACTTGTCGTGCAAGCGCAATGCCAGCGGCGCAGGCACGGCCGCACCTGCCCGCACCTGCTCGTCTGTCCAGCTCCTGCCCCCCTTCCCTCCCCGCATGCACCCCTGCCATGCTCCGGCCGCCCCGCCTCCCGTGCCTCTTCCTCGCGTTACTAGTACTTCGTCCCCCGCCCCGTGCCACGGCTGCGCACCTACCCCGCGCCCCCGGCCCCCGCCAACCCACACCACCCCCCTGACAGGGCTGCACCAGGGCTGTACCCTGACAGGGCGACGTAGGGGTAGTCTAAGCGCGGGCATAGGTATACGCCGGCCCACCATGCCACCAGCAACCTGCTTCACCCTTCGCAAACCCGCCCATCTCCCCTGCCCTGTAAGCTGTAACCCCAACCTCCCCCCCCCGCCCCCGTTGCCCCCGCCCCATCCCCCCCCCCCCCCTCCCCCGCCCCCCCCCCCCCTCTCCCCCCTTCCCGCCCTTTCCTCCCCTCCCCCACCTGCTCAGCCCCCCCCTCTCCCCCCTTCCCCCCCTTTCCTCCCCCTCCCCACCTGCTCCGCCCCCCCCTCTCCCCCCTTTCCCCTTTTCCCCCTTTCCTCCCCTCCCCCACCTGCTCCGCCCTGCAGTGCTCCTTGTACCAGTCCGCCAGGTCGTCCAGCTGCTCGGGCGTGAGCAGGTCGGCCTTGTTGAGCAGCACAGACATGGGGGGGCCGTTCCAGCCCTCGCCCGGCTGGAACATGGACAGCGCCTCGCGGGGCCGGTCGGCAGAGTCAACCACCGCGATGATGGCCTGAGGCGGGGGAGGCGGAGGAGGCGGAGGAGGCGGAGGCGGGGGTTTGGTGAGTAAGGCGAGGTGAAAGGGGTGGTGTTGTGCGGTGGAGGGGGAGGAGTGTGGTGAGTGAGGGGGTGAGCAGCACGCGGAACAGGAAGGGAGCCAGGGCGGGTGGGTGGTGGTGGTGTGGGCTGCGTGCAGCTGCGGACCCCTGGTGATTTGGGTCTGGTCCATTATGGCGAAGGCGAGTCGGTGTGGTGCAAGGCGGCTCTGGGGCGGGGAGGAGGGGGCTGCCGCATGCCGGGGGCGGCAAAGTGCGGCCCTGCCCCGTTTCCAGGGGTGCAAAACCCCTCCCCCTCCCCCAGGGTGTCCAGAAACACGCTGCGCCCACCTCCGCCTCCTTGATGGAGTGCACCACTGCAGCCATCATGCGCTCCTCCAGCTTGGTGCGCTTCTTCTCAATGACGCCGGGTGTGTCGAAGAGAATCATTTGGTAGTCCTTATCGGAGGCGATGCCCATGATACGGTGCCGCGTCGTCTGCGGCTTGTAGGTGACGATGGACAGCTTCTGTCCGACGAGCGCGTTGATGAGGGTGGACTTGCCCGCGTTGGGCTTGCCAATGACCGCGACATAGCCGGACCGGTGGCCCGGCGGGTCTTGCGCCAGGTCATCGTCGGTAAGCGCGGGCTGGTAGAACGGGCTGCTCTCGTCAAGAACTGGCTTGCTGAACTTTTCTTTGTCAGCGTAAAACAGGGCATCGTCGTCAAGCTCCTCGGCTGGTGCACTCGTGGGTTTAACCGCCTCCTTCTCCCGCCGCTGCTTTGTTACTGTCGCCTTGGGGCCTCTCGCGGAAGATAAACTGCTTTTCGAGCCCGCGTCAGGTTCTGTCGGTTTCGACCGTGTGAGCCGCCTCCGCAAACGGAGAGCTCCCGAAGGCTGCTCGCCGGAAGAACTAGTGCTAGCCTCTGGCTGCTCGGCAGCATCTGAAACTGCCCTTGGCCTAAACGTAAACTGGTCGAATTGGACGAAAGGCAGGGGCCGACTATGCGGTAGCGGAAGGGCTCTGCCGACGCAAGCGCTGCTTGCACGGGAGCCTATTGCGGACTGCATGGCTTCTCCTTTTGCAATTCTGTAAGTATCGTCACAAACCAAGGCAGCTGCGTGGGCCATGTGCAACAGCACGTTAACCGTTACAACGACCACGGCTGGGACGATCACGTGCGTGGCATGCGGACACGACTGGAGGAAGCTTTTGCTGTGCCCCAATTCGCATCTGCTGCGCACCAATTGCACTAACGACGAGGAAACCCTGTGCGTGATCATATGTTGAGATGTCCATCTGGCGCCTGCGTCTTCTTGCCGTAAGACTGTTGGCCTCAGGGGAGCTCCCCTGGTTGGCCTTTAGCCCCCGGCTCGTGCACAGGTCGTTGCCCTTGCAACCCTCGCCGTGTGACACTGACTGACGGACGGACACACGGACTGGTGCCTGCCTTGTGCTCTACCGGCGGGCTAAGGGCAGTGCCACGCATGTTGCTAACTTGCTATTACACCGAGTTGCTGCGATATTTGCTGGATGGTCAGCCGGTCGGTGTGCAGGCCAGCCAGAAATCCCAGAATGCCCATTATATGGCAGGACAGGGTTACATCTGAGGAGGCATGGCTCATGGGGCCAATGCCGTACTGGGGGAAAGCCCCCGAATTCCATACCCTGCACACTCGTGGCAATCTCACCACGATAGGCCCATCGGCAAAGTAAATTCGTGGCCAGCACGCACAGGCCAGGTAATACTGAAAGGCAACTATTTATGAAAAGCACACAGACGATAGCTTGCTTTCACCCTATGGCACGACACATGCCGGTACACACTACAGCAAGGCGACAGCCGGCACCCCTAAAGCCAAAAGCACAGCACACCTCAGCCGCCGCGCCGACACAAGCCTCCCCCTAAATGACAGGCGTCCCCTTGCAGCAGGGCTGGGCCACATGCTCTCACCGACCTTTAAGTCACCGTCACTGACCATGTGTCACCACACGCGCCTTCACCAGAAGCACCACTCCACCCCTAACCCATATCCGCTCCTCCCTCTAGAGTATGTTCAGCCTTTCATATGTCCGCTCGTCGCACATGTTTGAAAGTGATGGCGCACAAAAAAGCGCGCGCCGTACCCACACCAAGCACAAGTTGATAAGAATCCGTCCCCGCGATGCGCCATGTACTCCGAAGATTTGTCGTCCTGTCTGTGCAGCACAACCCCTCCGATTCCATTATTTCGATGCGCACCTATACGATGTGCACCTACACGTGGTCAGTACCCACACGTCTCGAGCTGGTCACGCCTCTCCCTTCCTCCCTCTCCCTCCCCTTGCTCCTGTCTCGTGGCCGCTTACTCCTCGTCCTTGGGGCCCTCAGCCGCCATGCGGCGCAGCATCTTGGACGCGTGCGGGCCGGTGTCCTCCACCTGCGATGAATCAAGCAAGGCGAAACGTTTTGACGATGGTCAACACCATTCCAGATTGTGGCCTAAGCTGTCACCCATTCTTAGATGCATGCCGTTGTAGGCGAACGGGGTATGCACAAGTTCGCCGCCATGCACCACAACACGCATGGCCACTGGCTTTGTGTCCCCCCCCCCCCGAATCTACAAGCCTACCAAACCTATCCACTACGAAGCCTATCCAAGTACCTACCAGCTTGGTGAAGAACGAGGCGGAGTTCTGCAGCAGCGTGGTGGGCGTGTCGAACTCCTTGAGCTGGCCGCTGGCCATGGCCAGGATGCGGTCCGAGAAGATGATGGTGTCCAGGCGGTGCGCAATGGTCACCGTGGTGCGCTCCGCGAACACCTTGCGGATGGTCTTCTGGATCAGCGCGTCCGTCTGCGTGCGTGCGTGTCGTACGGGCCGTACGGGGCGTAACAGGTGGTCAGCAGGCGAACCAACATCGTGTACAACCTTTGCACCTTGCCTTCTGAGTTAGGACACAGCGAACAGGTATCCGGTACCATGCCGCCAGTTTGGCGCATCCACCGACTGCGCGTCCGCAGCCACATCGTTACCCAGTCGCCTCGTCCCCATGCACTCATCTCCTCCCCCTCCCCTTCGTCCACTTCCCAGGCCCTCCCGCACCTGCAGGTCCATGGCCCCGCGCGAACAATGCATCCACTACACGCGCCCAGCCCCCTGATTGAATCATTATCTCCTCTCCCCCCCCCTTGTCCACTTCGTAGGGCCCCCCGCACCTGCAGGTCCATGGCGGCGGTGGCCTCGTCCAGCACCAGGATGCGCGTCTTCTTGAGCACGCAGCGCGCCATGCACACCAGCTGCTTCTGGCCCAGGGAGAAGTTGGAGCCGCCCTCGGCCACCGCAGAGTCCAGGCCGCCCAGCTCCGCCACAGCCTCCTTCAGGTGCACCTGCGGGTAGCACAAAGCACAACGACAACAGAACCTCATTGCCAACTCCTGCCGACCAAGGCAGTATGACATAGCTTGCCCGCTGGCGGCAGAAGGCAAGGTAGGGCGTCAGCAGACGCGAGGCAGCTGTGGAGGACGCGGAGACGACAGGTGCTGGACAGCCGGTGGTGGTTTTTGCTCCGGCGCAACCCACCAGCTCCAGCGCGCGCCAGAGCTCATCGTCCGCGGCCTCGCCGAAGGGGTCCAGGTTGGAGCGCACCGTGCCCTTGAACATGACGGGCTCCTGCGGGATGATGGCGATGCCGGCGCGGACCTGCAACGCAGGGAAAGCCCAAAACACGCCAGTAGGTGGGTTAGACAAGCATGGGCTTGCCAGCAGGGACAAACATGTACTCGCCTGGAGCGTCTGCCATGAGGGCTGGCAGCGGAACTGAACTGTCATTAGGTCATGTGGAACCAGGGTAGCTCGCTGTCCAACGTTGACACCGTGCAGCCACTCACCGCCTGCAGCTTGATGTTGGCGATGTTGCAGCCGTCGATGACGATGCGGCCGTATGCCAGCTCGAACATGCGGAAGAGCGCCATCAGCAGCGTGGTCTTGCCGGAGCCGGTGCGGCCCACCACGCCCACCTTCTCGCCGTCCTTGATGTGGAACGACACGTACTTGAGCGCCAGCGGCGCGCCGGGGTAGTAGCGCAGGCACACCTTCTCGAACCTGCCAGGTGCCACGCATCCATCCCGTACTCCGTCAACAACCATACACCTTCAGCACAGCGAATGCCAACCGTCACCCCACGAGCTAGCGCAGCAAGAACCCAGGAATTGGAAGCCGTTCACGTAGCGGTAGGCCTGGTGGCCGGCGCCTCACCTGATGTCACCGCGGGTGGGCCAGTTCTTGGGCGGCTCGCCGTCGCTGCTGACGGCCTGGCCGTCCACCTTGATCTCCACCAGGCTCTTGTCGCCCCCGTTGGCGGCGGCGGCGGCGCCGGCGTTGAGCGAGGCGGTGGAGGCGCCGGGCAGCGGCGCGGGCGCCACGTCGGCCTCCTGGGGCACGTTGGTGACGAATGTGGCCACGCGCTCCACCGCGTCCCACATGGACACGGAGTCGGCCACGCCGCGCACCACCCACGTGAAGAACACCAGCACCTGCAAGTGAGAAACAGTGAAGCGTTCGGTAATTGATTCCTGCTGTTTGCATTCATGGCTTTCATTGTTTGCATGCATGAAGTTGGCATGCGCGTAGCCAGCAGAAGCGAAAGGGGGTGGCCAGGGAAGCGGAGGGCAACCGCAGGGCGGCAAAGTAATAGGAGCAGAAATGGCCGGCCAGCTGCACGCGATGTGCAACAGAGAGATATACCGATGCGGAGGGATGCGGCCTGTGCGCGCACCTGGATGGTGTTGGAGATCGCCAGGCCCACGGCGGCGGGGGTCACGTCGCCGCTCTTGCGGTAGCCCACGGACAGCAGGCAGGTGGCCACCACCATGATGGCGCCGAAGAAGTCGCACCAGAAGGCCAGCCACAGGTGGCACTGCTCCGTGTTGAACAGCGCCAGGTGGTTCTGGTTGATGCGCCGGATGTTCTCCTGCAGCCATGGTTCCGCCGCAGGTAGCGGGGGGCGAGGTAAGGAAGCAGAGCAACAGCACACGTAGGGTGCACGGAAGCTGGGCGAAGCAGCGGAGGCAGCACGGAAACGGGCTGCTGCAGTACCGGTGTGTATCAGGGCAGCACAAGGCATCATTGTCCCGCACGGGCTGCACAACGGCGGCAGGCAGGCCTAAACCATGGAACAGGGCAAGTCAGGCAAGAGCCTGCACACGCTACGCAGGCTGCGCACCTGCAGGAAGTAGTTCTCCGCGTCGAAGGCCTTGATCACCTCCATGCCGTGCAGCGACTCGTCCACGTGCACGAACACCATGCTGGCCGTCTCTCCGGCCCAGCGCTTGAGGATGGTGGCTGCGGGCAGGTAGACCTGCTGCATGATGGCGAACGCGCCGAACAGCGCGGCCGTGAGCGCCGCGTAGGGGTACAGCGAGGCCGTCACGATGCCCAGCGAGGTGAGCAGGGTCATCAGGTAGATGAAGGACATGTGCAGCGTGTCAGGGAGCGTCTCGTCCAGGGTGTCCTGAGGGGAGGGATTGGGGTAGGGGCAGGGTGAGGAGGACTGAGAGCGCCAGCGTAGAGACAGCAAGTTGAGTTTTCGGCGAAGTGTCGCAGGTGAGCAAGATGCGGCGGCGCACAGGCCAGGTATTGGGACAAAGGGCGAACAGCGGTTGTGGACATGTGTGGGAGTGTGGCTTACCTGGTCCTTGGCAAAGGCATTGAGGATGTCGCCCACGGGGGTGCGCAGGAAGAAGAGCAGGGGCGCGCGCAGCACGCGGTAGAAGAGCTTGTTGTGCAGCTTGGTGGAGCCCTTGAGGTGCCAGTAGGAGAAGGTCGTGTCGCGGAGCAGCAGGCAGATGATGAACAGCATGACGAACGCAAAGTAGCCCAGCGTGTAGACCTGCGAGGTGGAGGAAGATAGCAGAGAGTGAGCGCACCGCCATCAGGAGTGGTTGCATGAGCGGAGACGAGGACGGAAATGTGCCGCAGCACGGCGGCCAGACGGGTGAGTACGGAACCGTACTTGCACGGAGCGCAACACACGAGCAACCAGGGCCGACGGCGATCGTCTAGTAGCTTGCAGCAGTGTCCTGGACCCGGACGCAGCGACCTACTCACCTCGCTGGCCTTGTCCATGGTGTCGAACACGCCCTCCTTCCTGAACTTCTTCTTGGGGAAGGTGGTGATGGGGTAGAAGTTGAAGAAGTCGGGGGAGGCCCACCAGCGGATCCACGTGTCGGACAGGATGCGCACCTGGGGTGGAGACAAGGGAGGCGAACGCGAGTTACCGTATGCAGTCCATGCGCTAAAGAAGCGGTATAGCAGCACGCAAGTCTGTGCTGATTCCCGCGTCCTGCTCGTCGCCCTGTGCTGCAAAATCCGTACGCCCTGTAACAACGTTTGCTACAGGTCGGGAGGGCCCGTACTGCACGCTATCCAAATCCAAGCACCCACCGTCTGCGCAAACGCAAAGATGAGGATGGAGACGATGAACAGGAAGGTGCCGCCCGCGCGGATGTACACCAGCCCGGAGCGCGTGGCGGTCAGGCGGCGCGGGATGCCGTTGAACAGCGCGGCAATCTCCTCGGGCGTCTCCTCCAGCTGCGGCTGGTGCTCCTCGGACACGCGGTTCAGCGCGCGCGAGCCCGACTTGCGCTCCGCCGACTTGCGCTCCGCAGACTTGGCCTCCTCCTCGTGCTTGATGGCCTCCTGCACACCAAGTTTAGCCACGGCGGACAATCAGCTTCTTACCATGTGCTTGTCAACAGTCTCAGGTTCTAGGTACATGAATACGGTGGCTTGATGGCCTCCAGCACACCGTTGAACACCACACGACGGACACCAGGCGTCTTACCATGTCCTTCCCACCACAACTTGCAGGCACATGGACAGCGCACCCGACGCTGCGCCGTGCCCACGCTGGCCGGAAGGAAACCTATTAGCCTCTACACTTCCTCCCACCACACGCCATGCCCATGACGTGTGGTGGGAGGAAGTGTAGTGGCTAGTGGGTTTCCTCCGCAACCAGTCGACAACGCCCGTCTCCACGCTTCCCCGCCGTCCACTCCCCCCCCCTCGCACCCCACCACCCGCGCCCTTGCTGCCCTGCTGCGACCCACCTCCTGCGCCAGCTTGTTCAGGCTCTCCGACACACTGTCGCTGGGCTTCATGGTGGCCTGGCTGGAGCGCTGGAACGACTTGCGGCCCGAGCTGGCCTTCTGCTTCCAGCCCTCCACTGCGGCGATGGCGGCGGCGCTGGGCGCGGCGGGCGCGGCCTTGTCCTCCTTCTTCTCCTGCTCCTGCTCGCCGGGCTTCTGCACACCCGACTCGCCGGCCTCCACGGTGGCGAACAGCAGGTGGTCCACGGGCAGGTGGCGGTTGAGGGACTCGGGGTCGTAGGGGCCGAAGTACAGCGACTTGCCCTGGTCCGTGATGCAGATGTTGGTGCACTGCGGGGGGCGGGGCGGGCAGGGGGGGTTTGGTGGTGGGAGGGCAAAGGAGACAGGTACGTGGACAGGTAGGTCAGCGGACTTCAGCTGGCTGGCGTCCTTACTGGGCCCCATTCTACGCCGTGACGCCTGCCCCTGCGCCTTCAGTCCTCCAGCAGCTTGCTCCCACTACAGACTGCAGCGATGGCTGCTGTAGACGCGCTCACCTCGGGCAGCAGCTCCAGCTGGTGGGTAATCCAGATGACGGCCTTGTCCTTGAAGATGCCCTTGATGCACTTGTCGAAGATGTGGCGGGCGGTGTGCTGGTCCACGGCACTGCGGTGGCATACAAACCAGGTAGCATATGTCAACCAACGAACGCAGGAAGCGCGTAAAGCGCCCTCTCCACGAACACTGGACTAGGCGCTCCGCTCCCGGACACCGAATGGTGCCCAGCACCTCGCCACTGTCCCGTCACGTCGCCAGACCCAAGCCCAGCCGCGGCGCACCACCGCCACCATCCCCGTGCCGCCCTCGCCTACCCCCCTGGACCCACCTGAGCGGGTTGTCCAGCAGGATGAGGTCGCAGTCGTGGTACGCGGCGCGGGCCAGGCACACGCGCTGGCGCTGGCCGCCCGACAGGTTGATGCCGCGCTCCCCGGCCATGGTCTGGTCGCCCTTGGGCAGGATCTGGAGGTCCAGCTCCAGCGCGCACGCGTGGATCACCTGGTTAGAGGCAACCACCACCAGGCCCACAGCAGTACCATTATAACTTCCGAATCCGCGTACCTAAGAATGCCGGGAACCTGCCTGTGCGCGCACAGACGTGCAAGTATGGCGGGTGTACAAGTTGCCAGCAGGTGGGTAAAGGATGCAGGAGGCAGGGGGTACGCGCTGGCACGCACCTCCTTGTACTTGGCCTCGTCGTAGGGCAGGCCGAACAGGATGTTGTCACGCAGGGTGAGGTTCTGCACCCAGGGCGTCTGCGGCACGTACGCCATGGTGCCGCCCACGTGCACCTCGCCCGACTCCACGTGCATGTGGTTCAGCACGGCCTGGAAGATGCTGCTCTTGCCTACAATCACACGGAGCCGCACAAAGGTGGCGGGTTACTCGCTGCTCCACAGCAATTAGGACGATACAATGGTCCTCCGTTTACCCTCCGAGGCGGAGCATGCAGGTGGCCGGTTACTCGCAAGTGCACGTCGCCGAGAACGCACTCCGCCACGTGGCATTCGCTGCTACACCACCCGGTCCTCGTGCGGTGTAGTGCATTCCAACTAGGCCTGCGCAGCTACGCGGCCTTGGGGGCTTGTTCGTGACCACCGGATCAATCCTCCTCCCTTGTTACTATGGCAATGGGCCATGCCCGTCGCACGCCACTCACCGCTGCCCACACGGCCCACCACGGCCGCCACCTCGCCGGGCTTAACCTCGAAGCGGGGGAGCTGCAGGCGGAAGTCCTCCTTGCTGCCGGGGTACGACAGCACGGCGTTCTCCTGCAGGTAGTGCAACCGCCAACCGAACAACAAACGCCAGTAAGCAACGAGCACCCGGCCTCGCGCTCAAGTAGCTGCAGTGGCATCGGGTTTTGCCTGACCCTGACAACGCCGCGAGCAAAGGTTTGGAACAGGCACTGGCACGGGACCCTCCCATTCCACGCCGTTGCCCCGCAAAAGGGTAAAAGGATAGAAGTCGCCCCTAATTCCGTGCCCCGCAAGCTCCCACTTACGAAGCGGGCCTCCACCGCCTTGCTCCTGGGCGGGTCGTCATGCTCCTCAAGCAGCAGGTACTTCTGCAGGCGCTGCAGCGACGCAATGGCCTCTGCACGCACACGCACGCACCATCAACCAGGTCATGGGGTGTGGACAGATGGACATGGTGCAGTTCCGCTGCAGGCGCGGAATATGCAGGCCGGCAGTTTCGCCAGCAAGCCATGCACTCTTACAACACGCCTACGCAACCAAAAGCCCACCGCTCACCAGAGGAGCCCCTCAGCGCTTTGGGCAGCACCACCAGCGGGAAGCGCATGGTGTTGAACAGCGACAGCACGGTGAACGCAAAGGTGGAGTCGAAGGGGCCCTGGTTGAAGACGTAGGTGGCGAAGATGACCAGACCAAGGAGGGGCGGCACCGCGAAGACCACGCACAGGTTGATGACTTTGATCACGGCCGTGCGCGACATGAGCTTAATCTCCTCGTCACGGACCTGCAGCATGTGCAAGTCGGGCGTGCGCGCAGACGTGCGTTAGAGCGGTGGTGCTCCGCAGGTGCTTGCTACAGACCCCCGGTACAGCACGAGCGCTGCTGCCGTGCGCGGATGCACCAGAACCATGCCGCCCGGGCGCTGCGCAGCCGCAGGCGCTCGGTTACACAAGAGCCGACCCACATCCCTCGCTGCCCTGTACCCTGACTGCGCGCCCCGGCCGCCGACTTACGTCGGACACCTGCTTGGCAAAGGACTTCTCCCACACGTAGAACTTGACCAGCTTGATAGCCAGCAGGATCTCGTGCATGCGCTGCACACGCGCATCGGAAACCTCCACGGTCTCCAGCTTGTACTTGGCAATGCGGTAACCCAGGTAGTACTGCAGCGGCAGGATGAAGATGACCACACCCAGCGCTGGCAGGCCGTAGGTGCCGTTAGTCAGGTACAGCAGTAGCGCAATGATGGCAGTAGTCTCGAGCGGGGCCGTCCAGACGTTCTGCAGGTGCAGCACACCCTCGTACATCTTGGCGCAGTCGGTGGCCACCAGGGACACCACATTCTCCTCGTGCACAGAGTGGATGCGGAAGGTCTTCCGGTACACAGCGGCCATCAGCGCGGCGCGGATTTTGATGCCCACGCGCACGCAGGCGTCGCCCATGCGCTGCAGCGCGATGCCCACGAGCACCGAGTCGATGAAGAAGCAGCAGGACAGAATCCAGCCAACGCCGTTGCCGTCGGCCCCCATCGGGTGCCTGTTATACAGGTTCCCGTCGGTCTCCGGCAGCGTGACGAACTGCACCAGCGAGCGCACGAAGTAGAAGGCGCCGACGAGAACGAACACGCTCCACATAATCTTCCAGGCGCCAGCGACGATGACCTCAGCGCCAAACGACCGCCGAAGGGCCCGCAGAAGGGAAGGCTGCATCTTCTCATCTTTGCTGCCACGAAGCTTCAGTTCCTCTGCCCAGGCTGCGTCAAACCTGCTGGAACAGGTCTCAGTCGCCTGGTCGGCAGGCATGCGAAGCTCATCCTGTGGAAATATGCCAAAAAGGACGGGTCAGCCGACGTGCCAATTTTGTATTGCGAGCAGAAATAGCAATAGGGCTGTGATCAGATGAGCAAAAGAGGCCTGAAGGGCACCTGTGCCGAAGTTACCTGGACAATGGTGCCCTTACGGCCCCGGCCGACGACCGCGTAGACCCAGGTCAGGAACAAGCGCTCCACAAAGGTGTCATTTCGGATGTTGGCTGCGTCCAAGGTCGCCTTATCATACTTGGTCAAGGCAGTCTTCGTCATTTCCACTGGATTCAGGCACTTGCGGCTCCTCAGTATACCCCTGCCGCCGGGGTTTCTAATTGAAGCTCAGGCCCTACTCAGGGCAAGCCTGTCAACCTGTGAGCCGCCTCAAGCGAGAGAGGCTGGTTGTGAGGTAGGGGTTAACAGCGGCGACAATCAGAGTCACAGAAAAGCTGGTGGTGATGCGACTCCTCAGGACAACACACTGTGTACAGTGTGCGACCTTGGTAAGCAGGGATTGTGCCGGCGGCACCAAGACATAGCGGCGGTGCCACCTGCACGGCACATTACTGATGGCCCCGGTAACTCGAGGGCCCTACATCCAGGTGGCAGTGGCACGCACGCACCTCGCAAGAAAATTGACTACTGCTGCTCAGCCAGGGCATTGACGTGTACCAGCACTCCTTTATTTTCTTGTGTGGTGTTTGGTGTTGTCACTTTGTCCGGTGTTTAGCGCCGGTCAATTTTCTTTGCGAAAAAGGACAGTCGCGCGGGGTGTTGCGTACCAGCAATAACTAGCGCGTGCACTTTCATTTTATTGCATACACGATGCGTCTGCGCTCAGACTCGGCGCACGTGTTCGCACGAATTCAGGGCGCGAGAGTGGCCAGACCTGAGGCAGAGGCAAAAGCAGAGGGCGAAAGGAGCGCAGCCCCAGGTTGGTACGCTGGGATTCTGCCGGGATTTTGCCGCGAGACGATGAGTCGATGACCACAGCTGGATACCTTAGTTCGGTTGCAACTGCCGAAACTGACCAACCGGAACAGACCACTGCAAGCAGTGTTGCGGTGAGGCAGCATGGAATTGGCGCGTCATGCGCCATTCGGTATAACACAAGTGGGGCGACGGCGCATCGGTTGGGTCGTGTGGAGCTAAGCACGCAGGTGCAGGCGCAGGAGGGGGGTCACGGCAAGCCGCCACGGAGGAAGGGAGCTCGTCAGGGGAGCTGGTGTTTATCATTCAGCTCGCCCCGGCAGCGGTGGGGCAGCCTGTACTTACGAGCTATGAGGGAAGTGGAAAGTCTGACTCACAGCAACATCGCAAGGTTGTGCACGGACTCATCGCGCTTGGGCTTGTGGCGTGGAACGTGCGGAAGGAGGGGAGCCTGTGCCATGGGCATTCCACAACGCACCACGTGCCACACACCCATACTCAGATGATGACTACCGTAACGCAAAACAGGGTTGAAACCGCATACGGTTTGGGATTCAAAGGGAGCTATTGGCTGGGGATAGGGTGTGAAAGGCAAACCGCGGAGTCCTGCTGGGGTACAGCGTGGAGGGCAGCCAAGCCGTACGTACAGCAGGGGACGTACGGCATATATACTTGACGGGTCCCAAGTAAGACGGGATGGATTGTAGACGGACGGTAGCTACCGGTAACACTGCATGCAGGCCGGAATGAAGAGATGCGCAGCCCTAGGTAGGTGCTGAAGAACCGGCACAGGACATGCACCGTTGCATTGCGGATACAGTTCCAGTGGTGCAAGGACTGATGCTACAGGAGTGTGAGTCATAGGGAACAGGCAGGAACTTCAACGGCCAACAGTGGACAACATGGATGGGGGAGCCACACGCATGAATACAGGGCATACGGCACAGTCCAGGGCTCCAGGCCATGCATGTCAATCGCTGGTGGGGGGGCTCCGCCCCCCCACGCCCCCCCGAGCGGACACCTTGCCGTTGGATGGGGGAGCGAACAGCATGACACAGGGCATACGGCGTACAGCATAGACTTGACGGGTCCCAAGTAAGACGGGATGGATTGTAGACGGACGGTAGCTAACACTGTGCATGTAGGCCGGAATGAAGAGATGCGCAGGCCTAGGTAGGTGCTGAAGGACGGGCACAGGACATGCACCGTTGC
>VFQN01004895.1_pt1 | contig 17061 bp, 19 predicted proteins | sample 3512371 | NCBI WGS metagenome assembly VFQN01 (sample SAMN10412370, study PRJNA504923) | tailings metagenome | isolation source: Replicate 2 from Balatoc abandoned mine | place: Philippines: Itogon, Benguet | collected 2017-08-28 | reverse complement strand
CGGCGGGCTCGGCGGGTAGAAGGCCGCGGCTGTTGCGTCGGCCTCAACACAGCGGTAGAACGGGCAAATGGTGTCGAGCATTTTCCTGTGGAAACGATGGGCGGGAAGAGGATGCGATACCTTCAGCACAAGTACAATTGCAGTTCGGTGTCGCTTCATGACTCAAGCATGTGCCCTAGCAAGCCGTGTAGGCCATAAGCAGCCAGGAGTATTGACGTATTGCACGCAACCTGTACGCTTGCGGTTACTGCAGGGGAGTTGTTTGCCAAGCGAGGGTGACATTGCTTGCTCTCGCAGCCTGGGAAGCCGCCGCGAGCCAAACGATGCTGAAGCCCTCAATGCACATGCCAGAGATACACAGTGGACACATGCAGCTGGCCCTGGACAAATGGGAGGTTGCGGCCCTGCTACCCATTTGCCTCTGCCTTCCATCGCCCAGACCCTACTCACCCGTCAATCTCTTCATCCTGGCACATGCTGCGCTGAATCTCCTTGTTGATCACAGGGGTGGCTCCAGAAGAAGACATGGTCGTGAAAGGGGCAGGCACCGCGCGATGGATGTAACAGCAGCACGAATTGGTTGTCGCCGAGGCAGTAAGGACTTGCAGTCCACAAAATACGTTGCAGCTCTGGAGGTCTAAGGAAGGTCTGTAAGGTGCAGTGTGTCTTCGGGGCAGTTTGTCAGGGTAAAATGGCCCGCCCCAACGTTCCGTACCTCGGTTAGCCGCGTCCGCATCTCGCAACAGGCGCTGCTCAGGCGTAAATTACAGCAGATGAATAAGAAGTCTTTTTATACCTCGCCATTAGTCAGGCTTGGTGGATTGCTGCACAATTTGGCCAACGCTGCCGCCCGCCCACCTGGCGAAGGCCAGAAGCAGAGGCACCCCGACCATTCGCCACGTATCCGGGCCGAACATCACATGGCGCACCTCTACGGTGAGGCCAACGCAACAAACGAATTCATTTTAATCTCATTCAGCTTTTTGGATTTGTCTTGCGATGTGGCCGCTCGGTTCTGCACCTGCCATCCCAACGGTTTCTAACCCCAGTGGCCGCCAATGTCACCCCAGCGCCATTCTCCATCCGGGGCATCCCCTGATGTGCAGCAGCGCCAGGTCCACCTCGAAGTAGCGCAGGAGGTCGGAGGGGCCCACGTCGTGGGTGCCGCCCCTGCGGGTAATGGGACACAGGCAAGCGGGTACGGCATGTGTCAGAGAAGGTACGGTGATGGCGGCTGACAATGTCGAGAAGCCGCCTCCGCGGGTGGTCGGACACCGGCCACCGGCCACGGCACGTGTCAGGAGAGGTACGGTACGGGCGTCGGCAGCATCCAGTGTCGGGAGCATCCGGGACAGGCAGGTAGCCACAACGGATTGCAGGTGCGGGTCGCGAACACGCTTTGAAGAGGTTTTTTGGGGATGACCTGATGCCCCAGGCGGGGTATGAAGTGTGATTCGCACAAACGATAGTCCTCCAGCCGAAACAAGGAGTGAGGCCCAGATCAGGACGGGCAAAGCCCTGCCAGCCGCACGGCGACGGCACCTGACCCGGCTACGCCTCCGCTTTCCCCTTGCCAGGTTGTGGACATGTGCACGCATAGCGCTCGTCTCAAAGCATCCTTCCTGTTCCTCACCACATGGCCCAGCCGTGGTGCGACACAGCCAGGGACGCGTGGTAGGTGTTCCGCGCGTCCAGCGTGTACGACAGCATCTCCTCGTACATCTTCAGCGGCCAGTGCCGTACTGTGGTTGGCCGCAGCATGAAGCTGGCACAGCACGACTTGAAGTTGCCGCGCATCTGCATACCGGGTGCGGACAGGTTGGCACATAGCCCACGCACATACTAGTACCGTACCACATACCGGTGCCCCCTGAGGCACTCAGTCAGCGATTGCCAGTCCCGGACTGCCGGCACAATCCTGCACACTTTTGCAGGGTCAATAAGGGTTAAGCTGTTACACCATGTGTCCTGCCTGCGCACCCCACCTTGCCCTGCGCGAAGCCATGTGAGGACAGCACGGCTCCCAGCGCCGCAAACGTCTCCTCCTTGCTGCGCACCGCCACACCCTGGCCCTCCTGCGGGTAGTCCAGGCTGCGACTGGAGGACGCCTGGCCGCGCACCGTCTCGAAGGCACCAGGCCCGCCGTACCTGTACGCCAGTTGGTGAAGTACAATGGTATTGCAGCTTCTAAGGTCTGTGCGTCGCCAGGCCGCATACATGTGGATGTTACCATTTACGGTTATGGATGCAGCACTATCGCCAGCACCAGGCCGCGTGGACATCGATGCGTCTTATATGGCTCATGGATGTTGCTGCTACCACACATGCAGCTGCCGCAGCATAAGATGTTGCACGAAAAGCAAGGCCCACCTGACTAGGGACAGCGGACCAAAGCCCATGTTCGTCTGGCCGCCGAACGCCGCGGCAGCCGCCTCCTGCGCCGTCTCGCCATACAGCGTGACCAAGTTCTCGTACCGTGTGTCGTACAGCCCGCCGCCGCCGTGCATGTACAGCCAGCGGCCCATGCCGGCGACGCCGCTCGCCAGCGGGACAGTCATGGCGGATGCGTTTGCCAGGCACCTGCGTGAGAGGACGAAGAAGCTGTTAGGAGCTGCACGTGTATACCTCACTTGGCACACCAGCCGCAGCCCAAGCCTGCCCTCAACCGTTTGCCCCTCTTTCTCTAGCGTCTATGCACGCAGCTAAACTTTGAGCTGGAAGCACGCCGCACTGAGAGGCGTTAAGCTGAAGCGTACTTGCTCACGTGGCATGCCCTGCGTGCACCCAACCGCCACTGCGCTGAGTCCTGTTGTATCTCACTTTGATGTCCTGAAGGGGCATCTCCCGCGCTGGATGGGCCTCCCGGGCCACTTCTTCAGCGCACCCGTCTGCGCCTGGGCCATCTGCTCCAGCCGCCTCCTTGACACCCCAGCTCCCGCAACCTCCTCTTCCACGTTCCCATCCCACTCCCCCAAACGCGCTTCTGCTGCCTCCTCCCTCTCCTCCTCCCCCTCAACCTCTGGCCACCCTTTCGAACCCCGCGCCCACGCCAGTTGCCCTAGTGGCCCCGTTAACCCGGCGTCGCCCCCTTCATCCAGCCCAAGCTGCAGCAACTGTCGCTGCAGGGGTAACTGCACTTGCTGCTGCTGCTGCGGCCCCGTCGCAGCGCCACCACTGACTGCACCACCGCCTACGGGCTCTCCCAGCCCATAGTCGTCAAGGCTGCCCTCCGGCGGGTCACCGTCCTCAGCGCACACTAGCAGCGCACAGCAGCCCTTGAGCCAGTTCTCCTGCAAAGTCAAGAGGACACCGTACAGGAACATCAGGAGACCAGGTCCGTGGGTGAGGGTAGCAGGTGCTATCGTAACAGTAGGTCGAAAAGGCGGGCTTTGACGTGTGGCGTAGATGGGTGAACTACACCCGGCGGCGGCAAGGGCAGTATTCGTACGGCTCGTACGGCTCCACACCTGCGGTCGTATGCAATGCTGGTCATATCCAACCCTTGTCGTCCATTTGCCCCCCGAACATACTTCGGGACCGTGCCGATCCCATTCAACGTTGCCGCAACCACCCGCACACTCCTAGAGTGCGCTTGCGTAACCTTTAATGCAAGGCACCCAGACGCCCACACGGCCACACAGCAAGTAGGACCTCGCCTACCCACAGAATGGCATACACGCACCTGGCAGCCGCTGCTGAGGCTGACGGTCATGTTTGCAAACGCCGCCAGCACCTTGAGCTTCCGGCTACTGCTGGCGGTGCTGCTGGCACCCCCACGCTTGCGGGACGACCCCAGCAGCGCTCTCCGCGATCCGCCGCCAGGCCCCGCCGCCCCCACCGCCCCTCCCCCACGACCTCCCACCCCAGCCACCATCGCCGTCTCCGCCCCGCCTGCCTGCCCAACAGCTGCACTACTGCTGACCGTCCCTGTCTCCGCACCAGAGCCCGAGCCCGCAGCTTTCAGCTGCTCCCGTACACCGATGTAGTACCCGCGCACGCGGCGGAAGAACGGCCCGCACAGCGAGTGGCGGGCGGCGGGGCCGTGGTCGTGCACAAGCACCATGGCTTGTGGGAGGGCGTTGTAGTGGTTCACAATGTGGGTTAGGTAGACTGCTGCCTCGCGTCCCTTGTTGGGCAGCAGCTGCTGCAGCCGGACGCGCATGTCGCATGGGAAGGGCTCCAGGGCGCGCAGTGCGTCCTGTATGTCGGACAGGCGTGGGTCGGATTGCTCCAGGCGGTGGTAGATCCACACCTCTGCGCCGCCGAGGCCCAGGTTCCAGATCCAGGGGATGAGCGCTGTGGGCTGCGGGGACGGAGCAGAGGAAGGGGGTGGTGAATGGGGCAGTGCAGCTACGGATGCAAGGGAAGGGCGGGGTGTGTGCTCCATTTCGCAGAGACTGGGGAGTGTGAAGGAAGCACGGCGCGCTGGCGGGTGCGAGGTAGCCGTCAACAGGGCTGTAGCAGGCACCCTGTGTGACGGGGCTTTCGTGGCGTGCCAGGCTCACAGGCTCACAGACACAGGGATGGCGCTAGCGCGCTTTATCAGTGGTGTATGGCGCGCACCTCGGGAGCATAAGTAGCGATGACCACATGAAACAAGGTGGGCTGCAGGCCCACTTCGCACCCCCATATAGGAGGCGGCCTGTAAGTCAGGTCCAGCTTGCGGGCAGCATGTTCCCCAGGCAAACCGCTGGCTGCAAAGGCGCGGACCAAGATGAGCAAGATGGCTATGCAAGCGGTTTTTGCTCTGCAGAGCCCACATGGGTGTGCTGTTGGTCGACCATGTGCAGCACTGACATCCATTTCGCTGTAGCCCTAACTCGGCCCCGTTCGTGACCCCTTGACCTACAACGGTGATGCAGTAATGTACCAGGTGCTTTATTATCGCGTCGTCGTGATCGTAAGCGACCACGGCACGCAGGGAGAACCCTGCTCACGTCGTTGCTGCCATCTGTTCATTTGATATCATAGCAATGCATTTATACTTTACTACTATAATATCTGGGGCGCAGTTTTCCCTGGTTTGTTCTACTGCCGTACTTGCCGATTGGCGGGAGAACCGGAGAAGGTCAGGCAACGGCGCTTGCCTCTGCCGGGAACAGTTGAGACCGAGGCTGTAACTGGTAGTATGCATGAAGAACCTGCTATTGTAGATATCCGAACTTGAGGGATGAACACAAAGACTTAAAGCGACAGAAAAGGCAAACGACCTATAGCTCTGACCCCGTTTGACGACGAAGCGTAAAAGCTCGTGACTACACCATCACCTCCTGACTTGATATGAATAGCCAGCAGCGTGCTCGTCGCCCGCTAGTATGCCCCGCAATTTCTCGGCAATAGCCTGCACGCTCAGCCAGGGCACAGGCGCATTGACAGCGGCGACAAGTTGCAAGATATAACTAGAATGTCAGGCTTTATGCTTGATGCGGGGGATGCGCACGCGGTCACCCTCCATGGCTTCACAGCCATCCTCGGCCGCTTATCCGATCCAGGCCACCGGTGTCAAGGACCGGAACTTACATGCCTTCTACAGGTAATCGATTGTTTTTAGAGCACCTGAGCTGGTTGCTCGGCGGTCGTAACCGGCTCCCCTCAAAGGCACCCCCCAAATGCATCACCAGGACTGCAGCCTTGACCAAAGCATAGCTGTCACTGTGCCAACTTCTGTGCCCGGCGTCACTACACCCATCCTCCAGGCTCTATGCAAGCAGCTCATCACGGCAGCGAACGAGACCAGCACGGTGATCCTAACGTCAGCAGAGCGTGCCAGGAATGCAGCGGCCGAGGCGGCCGCAGCTGACGCTTCAGCTGACCTGTGCATCAGCGCACCCGAGCACTGCGTTGCCAGCCCAGGCCCTGCCGGCCCCGTTGCTGGAGCTCCCAGCAGCATCCTTCCCTCCAGCTTCGACCTTCACGCATTGCCGCCCTCAGCGGTATCCGCCAGCAGCACCCTTCCCGGCAACAGCCCGTCCCTCTCCGTGCTGCCAGCCGGGCCGTCCGGTCGGCCACCCCTGCTCCCACGCGCCCCACAAGCCCGGGGCGACGCCCCACCCGCTCGTGCCACCAAATCCCGCAGCACCAACAGCCTCCTGCCACCCGCGGGCAGGACCACCTCGGCCGCCGCCACCTCAACCGCGGCGCCTCCCCTGCAACGCAGCCGCTCTGACCCCGGCAACGCACCCGCCCCCACAAGACCCAGCCCTCTAGCCCCCGACCAGCCCCCAGCCCCCGCGGTGGGCGTGTCCACCATGGTGTGCCAGGGCATCCAGCTGCTCGTAGAGCACCTGGAACACTTCCACTACCGGGCAAAGGGGGTCGCCCTGGACGGCCTGCTGACGCTCTCCGCGGTGGGCCTCACCTCTGACCGTCGCCTCGACCCTGCTGGCTTCGCCTCCGTACCAGCTGCGGTCGCTGCGGGCGCAACAGCGGACAGCGCCGCAGCCAACGCGGCGGCAGCCTTCGCGGCCGCCGTTGCGGCCGCAGCCGCGGCGGGCAACGGAGAGGCGGGCGGCTCGCAGGGCCTGCAGGGGCTCGCGGGGCTGGACGCCGATGCGCTGAATGACGCCGTGGGGGCGCTGGGGGGCCTGGGGCTGGGCGACTGGCTGGCTCTGAAGATCGTGGAGGCAGGCGCCGTGCCGCGGTTGTTGGAGCTGCTGGCCCAGCGCACCGGCATCAACATGGTGCCTGTGAGGCAGCTGGCGTCGCAGGTGGGTCACGAGCTTCACATTCTGCCCCGGTTTCCTTGACGCGCGACTAATGCTGCACCGCACAGTTTTCCTCTGTCAGCACGCATACGTGACCCATGTTTGCAGCTTCATGTTCACCACCGTCGTCACTTAACCTCATGCACATCACGGCCGTGCGCCTGCAGGTGATGCACAACCTCGCTCGCCGGCGCAACGCCGCGGTCCGCTCGGCGCTGGCCCGCTGGCGGCCCCTGCCCGGCCTCATCTCCGCGCTGGACGTGGTGCTGGAGGACTACCCTGACATCGCCGCCCGCTTGCTGCTGGTGCTGGCCGACCTGTTCCCCAGCACCGCACACCAGCTTGCGGGCCCCCTGCACAAGCTGCTCGCCAAGCAGGCCTGTTCCGGCTCGCAGCAAGCGGCACCCCAGCAGCAGGGGGCAAGGGCTGTAACGGCTGCTGTGCAGCAGCCTGCGGCTGGGTCCAGTCAGCCGCCGCAAGGCGGAAAGGCCGATCGGGAGGAAGGGCAGCAGCAGCAGCACGCTCACGGGGAGCAGCTGCCCCCACTGCCGCCAGCCAAGGGCAGGCGGCCCAAGGCGGCAGCTGCATCTGGTGGGGTCCCACCGGCGCCCCGAGCCGACGGGGCAGGGGCAGCGGCAGGGAGTAAACTGCCCAGCGGGAAGCTTGGCTCACGGGGCAGCAGGGAAGCAGGGCAAGGCGCAGGGGCGGGGAGGCCCGACCAGCCGTTGCAGGGCGAGGTGCCGGCTGCTGTTGCTCCTGCTGCGGACCAGCCGACCAGCACCAGCAGCTTCGACCCGCAGCTGGGTCTCGCCCCCGAGGTGGACGTGTCGCTGGAGGACCTGCTCGTACGCGTTGGGGGCTACTACATGCGGCTGCCGTACAGTGCCGTGCTCATGCCGAGGGCCCTGCCGCCCGTCGCGCCGCCGCCGGACGCTGCGGGGGACCCCGCGGCTCAGCAGCGGGAGGCGGAGCGTGCGGCCATGGCCCGGCGCGTCGAGGAGCACCGCCGCAAGCGGAAGGAGGGCATGCAGCTCGACTGCTGTGTGGCGGCGCTGCTGGCGGCTGGCCCCATGCCGGTCAGCATCTTCGACCTACTGTCGTACTCGTACGGCAAGGCCGTGTCGGTACTCAAGGGCCCGCTGCCCACAGTGCCCCTCGCGGCCCCGGCGGCGCCGGGCTGCTTGTGGCGGCCGTTCGACCTGCTGCCGTATGCGCTGTCGTTGCTGCAGAGTGTCGGCGGCGGCGCTGACAACGGCGACACCAGTGGGAGCGGCCTGGCGGGAGCTGGCCACGGCAGCGGAGGCGCCGCCGCTGCTGCTGCTGCCGCTGCCCCTCAGATGCTAGCCGGACTGATGCAGAACAGCAGCAAGGGGGCCTCCTCCGTCCTGCCCCCGCGGGCTGTCGCGCTGTGCTTCGACCGCTTCTGGGGCCTGGACGATGACTGGGCTCCTGGGTCGCACAGCCGCAGCAACAGCGCTGGACAGCTGCTCCTCGGCCCCTGCGCCGCAGCGCTGGAGCTACCCGGGCCGGGCCCCGCCCTACCGGGCGCACCGTACGGCGACCGGCCAGTCAATGAGGGACTTGTACGGCAGCTGTCCGCTGTCGTACAGGTAGTACTGCAGCGGGCGACGCAGGCGGCGGACGCGCTGCCGGCGGCGGTGGGGGCGACGGCGACGGCGGCGACGCTGGTGGCGGGGAACCCTGCGGCGGTGACGGCGGTGCTGTCGCAGGCTAGGCAGGTGGTGGTCCTGTCGTCGGCTGTGCTCAAGTGGGTGGGCGGGGCCCTGGCGGCGATCACAAGGGCGCAGGTGGCTACGTGCATTGCGGAGGAGGCGGGCCTGATCGAGGGCCTAGCTAACAGTGTGGGGCGGCACACCGGCTGCACGGCCGCTGCTGCCGCGCAGTCGGTGCTTGTGGTGGGCCTGGCCAACGTGTGGGCGTGCGCCCACGCCTCGGCGGCGTCACGGCAGCAGCAGCTGCAGCAGCAGCGCCGGCGGCGGTCGCGGCAGCAGGGTGAGCCACCGCAGAACGCCCAGCCACTGGCGGCGGAAACGTGCCAGCAGCAGGGTGAGGCTGCAAACCTCAGCGGCAGCTCATCGGACGCGCGGAGGAAGGAGAAGGAGGGGACGGGCGCAGCGCCTGCACCTACAGGTACTATGCAAGCTCCCGGTGACAGCGCGTCCGAGGGGAAGGGGCCGGCCAAGGGAGCAGGAGGCGACGCTGCAAAGGCCGCGGCAGGGGGCCTCCGCCGGAGCGCTCGCCTCAAGCGTCAGCGTGACGGGCAGCAGCCCACGCACGAGGCTGGCACCGCTTTGGGGTCGGAGCGAAAGGGATCCGGCTGCATCGGGGAGGAGGTCTCAGCCCCGGCCCCTGCAAAGCCGGCAAGTGCACATGTTGGGTCGGCTCCAGCAGGCGGTGTTGCAGGTGGTCAGGACCCTGCCATCGCTTTTGCAGCAGCGGCGGCGGCGGCCGCGGCGGAGGCGCTGCTGGGCTCGGGGGCAGGGACCTCCCCTGGAGCTGCTGCTGCCCATGCGTGCACCTCCCCGAGTGCCAGCGCAAGCATGGTCAGTCCTGGGCGTGCGCGGAGGGACCAGCTGCTGGCTGTGCTGGTGGACCTTCTGGCGTCCCGCCTGGCGGAGGCCCGCACCTTGCACGAGGCTATCGAACAGCAGCAACAGCAGCAGGGCCACGACCCCGCGGGCGACGAGACGCAGCGGAATGGCGTCACCCCCAACTCAACCGACGCGGCGGTGTCGGCTCTGCTGGTCACCGCAGGGACCTTTGCGCTCGGCGAGGGGCCCTGGCACGCAGGGACAGTCCCTGCGGTCATGGCCGCGGCGGCGGGGCTGGGCGGCGGCGGCGGCAGCAATGGTAGCAGCAGCGGTGGCAGCGGCGAGGCCGGGAGCTCTGCGCTGGAGGCTCGGGCGAGGCAGTCTCTGGAGATGCAGGCGCTGCTGGTGCAGGCGGTGGCGCTGCTGCTGCCCGGGCTCGATGCCGGCACCGCCAGGCGTCTCGTGGACGCGGGCGCTGCGCACTCTGCGGTGCGGCTCATGCGTGCGGCGGCCCAGGCAGCTCCGGAGCGCAACGGCCCGGGTGCCGAGGACGAGGCGCAGAAGGCCCCCGGGCTGCATGCGCCAGAGGGCGGTTGGTCCAACGGCTCGGCTACGTACGGCGTCTCGGCTGTGCAGGCCCTGGGTGTGATGCTGGACCTGCTGCGCGTGTGCGGCGGGGGCTCGTTTTGCGCGGGTGCCGTACAGCAGCCGGACGCGCTGGCGGCGCTCGGCGGGGCGGTGCTGCTGCGGCCGTCCTGCAGGCTCCAGCAGACAGCGCAGCAGCAGCAGCCGGTTGTGCTGCAGCAGCTGCAGGTGCTGGGCTCGTTCCTGCACGCGGACTCGTTGGGCGGAGAGGGAGGGCGAGGCCGGGAGGGGCGGCTGGGGCAGTCCTCGGACGCGTCGGCGCCATCGCCGCAGAGCCTCGGTACGTCACGTCAACACAGCACAGCAACATGCTGCAGTCTAGCGTACAACCTCCTGGTTGCACCACCTGCCCTTACCTGGGTTCGTGACAACGATGTGCGACAGACGTTGCTGTTCGCCGTTCTTTGTTTTGGGAGTATCCTGACTGGGTGCTGCACTGCTATCCTTCACCACTGCGTGCCAACTGCAGAGGTGCTCAACCTGATGGTATCCGGCCAGCGCCCCTGCGCAGCACACGACACGGCGCTGGAGCTGCTGCCCGCCCTGGTAAGCCGCCGCCAGCATGCGGGTGCACTTCCATTATGCACACCGCCAACACTCAAGGCAGGGCCGGTGGCAAAGGTGTGACCAAAACTTCATGCAAATGTGTGGGCTTGAACGACGAACCCGGCGGCAGCTGCAACAACGTCCGTCCGACTTCTGCTTTGCTTGCAGGTGGCACTGACCCGTGCGTCCACCGCCCGCTGCGCCGCGGCCCGGAGCTCCCTCATCCCCGTGCTGCTCAAGGTGGCCCGGTGGAGCCACAGCAAGGCCCAGGTAGGGCCCAGGCCCCCGGCAGGCTCGCCCTCAGACCTGAGCAGCACGCGCCTCCACAAATCCCTACTGCACACCCACTTCCACAGCCAGTAACACATCCACTTAACACCACGTGCTCGGCTGACCTTTTGCCCCTTTTGTGCCCTCCTGCACGCACAGCGACGGCGCCTGCTGCTGCAAGCGCTTGCCGTGTGGGCGCCGCAGCTGCAGCCCCTGCTGCTGCAGCTGCCCCTGGTCTCCTCCCCACCCGCACCCGCCCTGGAGGGGGGCACGGCGCTCGACCGCCAGGGCCCCGCCGTCGCCTCCACCTCATGTGACCCTGCGCTCGAGCCCGCCGCACTCGCCGGGTGCGGAGCTGCTGGCGGCGTGGGCGCAATGCGCACAAGAGCGTCCCAGCGAGTGCGCGGCCCCGCGGGAAGTGGAGCCTGCAAGGCGCCGGCTGGCCCCAACCACAGCAGCAGCACCAACAACCACTCCCAGTCCACGGTGCTCTACGGTCGGCAGCAGGAAGGCACACCAACGACCGGGGCGCCGCACCTCCCTGCCGGCGCTGCGATGCAAGGCACGGGGGCATCGAGCCAGCAGCAGCCACAGCGCACGCCGAGCTGGCGGGGTGTGGGAGCAGGCAGTGGCAGCGGCAATGGCCGCGGCGGCAGCCAGGTAGCAAACGGACCCGCCCCCGCAGGGCCCTCCGCCGCCTTCGTCTCCCCGACCCGTCAGCAGCACAGCAGCGCCTCTGGGGTGGGTGCAGCGGGCGCAGCTCATGGGGCGGGGCAGCAGCGGCGGGCGGCCAGCCGCCTCGCGGTGGCATCGCCCCCGCCAGCAGCTGCGGCCGCAGGAACCTCGCAGGTCGCTGCCGCCGGCGGTGGAAAGGGACGTGCTGCATCTGCTGCCGGGGCTGGCCGGACCACACCGTCCACTGGTGCCGCCGTGAAGGGCACCTCGGGCGCAATGGCGGCGCCGCCGCCGCTGCCGCCGCGGCTGGGCGGGCGTGCAGTGGCGGCAGCTGTGGAGGAGGGGCGGGCCGCTTCTGCGGCGGAGGCGGCCGCAGGCGGCGTATTGGCGGTCGGGTCGGCGGAGGCGGTGGCAGCACGGCGGTCACTGTGTGGATTGCTGGAGGCGGTGGGGGAGCACCTGATGGACGCCGAGGTGGTCCGCCACCTGCACGCTACCGGTAAGCTGAGGGATCCTGTGTTGCTCGTTGGTGAATCGGCGTGAAGGCTGCATTGCGACGCCGCCAGGCTTAGTCTGCCGTTGCAAATCGTACAACCCTCATGGCAGCTCTGTCAGCACATGGTGTCTTAGTATGCTGGCCCTCACCCTGCCCTCCCATGCAGGCTGGCTACGGACGCTGTCCCACGGCTCATGCTCCGCCGATCCCACAGCGCAGCCCGCCTGCCGCCGCGTGCTAGGCCGCGCTGCGTCGGCGCTGCTCGACGCCCTGCAGACCGAGCAGCCGCCGCCCGCGCTCGCGCTGTCCCTGCTCGTGCCAGTGCCAGTGCCTGTCATGGCGGCGGCAGGAACCGGCGAAGCAGCAGCACCAGGAGCGGTGGACAGCGCAGAGGGGATGGCGGGTACCACCACCGCTACCCTCGGCCGCATGGGGCTCCTGCTGCTGGAGCTGGAGGCCAGCTTGGAACCCATCGTACGGGATGCGCTGTACGGCATGGTTCCGGAGCTGCGGACTGCCGTACAGACGGTGCGGCTGGCACGGGCGGATGCGGAGGAGCGGCAGAGGCGGGCGGCGGACAGCTGGCAGCGGCAGCTGGAGAGGGCGCTGGTGCACGCGGGCGCGGCGTGTGGCACAACCAGGCAACCGAATGCGCATGCACTTGGAGGAGACGTTGTGGTGGATGGGGACAAGGACGTGGGGGAGCGGGAGGCCCAGGGGCAGGAGCAGGTTGCGGAGGCGGCGGTGGTTGCGGCGGCGGAGGTTGCGGTGGAGGCGGAGGAGCCGACACAGCCACAGCGCAGCCGGCGGCGCGGCGGGGCAGCGTCTGGGAGCGCCTCTCGCAGCAAGAAGGGCAAGGGCAAGGCGGGGAGCAAGTCCGGGAGCAAGCGCGCCGGCGGCGGCAAGACGGGGGGAAGCAGGGAGGCTTCCCCTGCGGCTCCTGCGGACGCGGCGGGCCAGACGGTGGCTGTTGCAGGAGGAGCGCAGCAGCCTGGCGTGCCTGAATGTGAGCCGGCGGCGAAGCGCCGGCGGGTGGCGAAGGGGCAGGGGCAAGAGGGGCAGCCTGCTGTCGTGGGCGCGGTCGTGGGCGGCGGTGCCGGAGAGTCACACGGCGCGGACGCCTGCCCCCCTGCTCGCCAGGGTGAGGACGTGGTAGCGGGTTCAGGGGCGCCGGGTGGTGCCGCCTGGGCGGGACCGCCGCAGTGCCCCAGCCCAGAGCGGCACGCGCCCATCTCTCTGCAGCTGACGGCGCGGGAGGCGGCGCTGGCGGCGGCGGTACGGCAGGCGTGCATGTCGATCGAGGCGGCGCTGGCAGCGCGGCGGCACGACCTGGCGGCGGCGAGGGCGGCGGAGCAGGCGGCGGCGGCGGTGACGGCGGCGGCGGCGACTTCCGCAGCTGCAGCGGTGGCGGCGGCAAATGCAGCGGGTGGCGGGAAAGGCCTGCAGCAGCAGCAGCAGCAGGTGCAGCAGCTGGGTGCGGGTGGGGTTGTGGCGGACGCTGACTACCTAAGCCACACGTACCGGGGGGTCAGCAAGCGGTTGAACTTTGACGACTTGTAGTTGCGAACGGTTGGTCATGGACGGTGTTGGGGACGCACGTATGTGTGCATCTGTTGGCTGAATGGGGCATTGGGTGCGGAAGAACTGAAACTCCAGGCGCCGTTGTTACTTGCTGCGTGTCCTGTACATGTGTACCTGGCGCATTAGTATGGTGTGTAGTTTGAACCAGTTGCTACCGTTCACAGCTTTACTAGGCAGACGGTGACCACAAACTCGTGTCCAGTCGTCTTCGTTCTCGATTCCGACCTCTCGTGCGCCAGGCGTGGCTCATTGGTTGCGATCCCTGCTGATACTCATCAGCCAGCCTGCTGGTAGGCACGTTCCGTAATACCATCAATTGATGGATGGCATTCATTTATGGCTGGCTTTCTCCAACGCTAGGTAGGCAGCGCGCGTTCGGGCACCTGGTTGGCAGTAGCCACCATGGCAGTGGTGGGCTCCTTCAGGGGTACCTGCCACACACTATGCGTATTAGCTCACACGCCGCCTATTTAGATTGCCGCTGGGATGTTATGCTGGCGTGGGATTCTGCGAGGCTTGCTGTGTCAGGTAGCATAGATGGTAAACCGTGCTGCGGTACACAGGCATACGCATTCTCCTTTGTGTCGTGTGTTGCGGGAGCGCTAGTTAGCATACGTTGGCGTTGGACACGTTGAGTTGGCGCATCCAGGTTGTGCCGCTCACCCCTCGCGGCGAGCCCCACCACCGTGTTGCGAATGCGGTGCGGGATGCAGGCATAATAAGCCTGAGACAGGTGTACGCAAGCAGAGGAGACAGGGTGCGGCAAGGCGAAGTAGACACCACCGCCGTGTGGCTCATCAGGGCTCTCCCCTGGTGTGGCTACAACCTGGACTATGTATTCCTCATCATGGCATGATGGCTGACCATTCTGGGTTGACAGAGATGCAAGTTACATGTAACTTCCATCGTGTGCCGTCACACGTGTTTGTCCTCCCCCATATGGCGTCCGGCAGACTTCCAGACTACCGACCGGGCCCCTGCCAGGCATGCCAGCATCCATCGTGGGTTGAGCAGGTGCCGTGTGCTCCCGTGGTGTGCTCCCTTGCACCACTCGTGCATCCCACACCGGCAAGCATTGACCCCCGCCAGACCCCGTTTGCGTCATCAGCGCTGCTGCAGGGTGGCTCTTCCCGCGTCCGCTGTGCGGCGCTGAGCGGCAGCTGCAGTGCTGCACTGACCTGCTACCGGTAGGAGCCGGCAGAGCAGGGCTGGTATCTTATTTTATTTTCACAAAATACCGCCAGTTTGAGGCCGCGCAGCGGCGCCAAAATCAGAGGATTTTATCGGATCTGATAAAAGGAAACGGGGTTGGACGGGAGGATTTTATCCAGTTTACGAAATTTCAGGTGCCACACTGCATGCCACAGAGCCTTTCATAAAATACTGCAACTTTGGGGCTTCGGATTTTATCAAAACTGATAAAATGCCTTGGCGGAAGAAACCAGCCCTGCGGCAGAGCCGTTGGGAGCTGGTCCGCCGTCTGCGTCCACTCACACTTGCGGTGCTGAGTGCTGGGAGCGTCGGATTCCAAGGAGTCTGGGGAGCATCGGCCGGGTCATCTTCCAGACCGACCTGGACCGACCACCGTACCCCAATCTCAATCTGATTGTTACCTCTGGCCGGCAGGCCGGGTTGCAGTCGGCGCCCCCCGTAACAAGCTGCAAGGAGCTCGCTGAGCTTGATGAAGCAGGTAGAGGGCCACTCATTCGAGGCCAGATGTGCGGCAGAATACAGCGGTGTGTTTCATGGTGCATACCGGTACTGCACAACCTGTTGCAACCTGTTGCAGTGGCCTGACGCAGTCACGCCCCAAAAGCCAGCGGTTATCGCTAGCAACGAAACCCACTTCGATAAGCGTCCGCCGCCCCACAACGGCCCGCGGTGCGCAATGATCACCGGCCACCCAACTTCTAGCCACCCGCAGGAGTACCCATACCGTCAGCAGTACCCTGTGCAACAGCCATGCTGCCGGTACTGGGGCTTTCGGCGAATCCCCATGTGGTGCCATCACGGCAAACCGTCGTCGACTGCACATTCACAACCACACGCATTCCCTGCTCGCATGCCTTCGCATCATACCGAGCATCCAGCAACCGCCCCTCTACACTGCCTGCACTCTCATCTGCTACAGCTGCACATCTCTACCCTCACTACTCCACTCGCCCGCCACCCGCCATCCCACTGCCTTCAATCACACCCCTCTCATTGCACCCCTGCTACCCCATCCCCGCCCCCGCGCCCTGCTGCCCTGCCGCACCCGGCGCGGCGCCCGACGCCGCCTGCCGTACGGCCGCCGCCACGTGCTCGTCCAGCGCCGCCATGGCGGCGGTTAGCGCCGCCTCGCCATGCAGTGCGGCGGCGGCCGCCAGGCCCTCGCGAAGGGCGGCGCTCACACGAAGCAGCGCGGCGGGGTCGGCGTCTCGTAACTGCAAACGCAAACGTAACAGAGTTGGATGGGTTACAAAGTAAAAAGCATGACATAGAATGGTGCATGCGTAGGGTGCAGGCTGCCTTTGCCTGGTGTGCGGGCCGCACAGCAGCAGCGTGGAGCTCGTTTTTGGCGCGCAACCCAAAATGCTACACGCACCTCCTTGCCCCCATTAACACTACAGCTGAGGACATGAAGATGTTTTGCACATTTATTAGTCCTTTACTTGCTAGCACCACGCACGATACGTTGCGTTCCTTCCCTACGCTCAGATTGTGGTTTTGCACACCCACCTGCGCCCTCCGCGTGCTCTCCCCCTCCGCATCCTCACTGTCAAGGGCCGGCCCCGCGATCTCGTCCAACCCGTCATCGCCGCCGCGCACGCCGCAGCTGAAATAGTCGTACGACGGCGGCATGCCCTCATTGGTAAAGCCGCCGCCGCCTTCCGTCTCGTACCTGCATTTGCATTTGGGATATGCTGTGTGCCGAGGCATTACCACGCACACAATACCACACGCCCATTACCACACGCACGCCGCAGCACCAACTGCCAGTCTGCCAACCTTGCAACCGCATGGCCAGTTGGCAGCCGACACCTAGGGAGCCCCAACAAAAGGCACCAAGCTGCATTCAGTCCCAATCCGTGTTTTGCATGATGGCATGACAGGAGGCAGTAGCATTCCCAAAGGTCACTGCAGCTGGCAGCCCAGTACCTTACACACACAGACCTACTACACACGCTCGTGTGCCTTACCACACGGCCGTGACGGGTGGCAGCAGCACGTCCAGCAGCCGCAGCACCGCTCTGGTGGGCAGCCCCAGGGCGCGGCACAGCCCCAGCGCGCACAGCCGCCGTGCTGCCGCCTGGCCCACCGAGTCGAAGGCGTCGGCCCACACCTCCACCAGCCGCCACAGCAGCGCCTCGGCAGGGGCTGTGCAACAAATGATTGCACAAGATACAAGGGCAGGGGGCAGAGGTATTTCTCAGCAGCTGTCACGGAAGGTGCATTGCAGCAGGCGTCGGAGGTCGCAAACATGAAGGGGGCCACCATACCGTACCTTGCCACTATCACCGCGCATATAATTAATTATTTTGCCAAAAAGCGTGCAACTCCGCGCACTTTGGGCCAGCTGCGCGGAGTTGCACCAATTACATGTTGGGCC
>VFQN01004894.1_pt1 | contig 17062 bp, 13 predicted proteins | sample 3512371 | NCBI WGS metagenome assembly VFQN01 (sample SAMN10412370, study PRJNA504923) | tailings metagenome | isolation source: Replicate 2 from Balatoc abandoned mine | place: Philippines: Itogon, Benguet | collected 2017-08-28 | reverse complement strand
AACTGGTGATGACCGGAATGCCGGGCATGGCCGATCATCCGCCGATGAAGATCGCCATCGCCTCCGCGATGGGCAAGGACGGCAAGTCGATGACACTCACCCCGAAACGCGCGCTCGTCCCCGGAACCTACAAGGTCAAATGGTCGGCTGCGGGCGCCGACACGCGCCGCATGGGGAGCGAGTTCAGCTTCACCGTGAAATAGACGACCATCGCCTTGAACCGCTACTCCTCTGGGTGTCGCGTGCGGACCGGATAGCCGTCAGCCTAATGTCAGGCACGCTCATCTAAGCGAGCATCCGGCCCCGTCGGGTCGATCATTTTCTCTGGTGCGCTCGCCGCGCCAATGCCCATCCCCGGGCACCGACCTCGATGGCGGACCAATCGGCATGCCCGACCGGTTCGCCATCTATTTTCCATATTTAAAATAAATACTTAGGTTTCGAACTAATCGCGCCCGTCGCCCCGGATCCGACAGCGTGGCGACAGGATAGGCTGCCAGCGTCATCGCGCTCGCGGCCGCCCCAAGCGGTACGCAATCACTGGAAGAGGAGTTTGAAATGCGGACAATCACACGGCGCAATGCTGTCTTCACCGGCGCCATGATGGGCCTGCTGCTGATGGCGGGCTGTTCCGGCGGCAAGGATACCGCCGAAAACGCGACCGAGAAGGCAAGCGTCGAGGCCGATACCGGTCCCGCTTACGCGCTGATCACCCAGCCCGCCGGCAAGACAGCTCCCGCCGACTATGTCGCGCAGCTGTCGGCCGCCAAGAAATCGGGCGCGACGGTTCTACTGCTGCGCTCGAAGCCCAGCGTCGAGGGACCCGTCGGCTTCGCCAGCCTGGCCGTGCTCGAATTCCCCGATGGCGCGGCCTATGACGCGTGGTCGAAGGACAAAGCCGGCAAGCTCGGCAAGGATCTGATCGTTCGCCGCGCCGACCTGCTCGTCGACGATCGCGCCAATACGGCCGACGCGAACGCGGCCTATGTCGTGAGCCATTATGAAGCGCTCGTCTCGCCCGGCGATTACACCGCCTACACCAAGGCCTATATCACTCCCAACATGGACGGGCAGAAGAAGGGCGGCGTGATGACCGGCTATGCCATGTATTACGAGCGCGAGCCCGTCGACGGGATCAAGGGCAACCGCACGATCCTGGTGAAGCGATATGTCGACGAAGCCGCCTTCGGCCGCAGCGAAGCCATCAAGGAAAAGAACAAGGAAGAGCTGCTCCAGAACGCCGAATGGAAGAAGATCAACGATACCAAGGAAACGATCCGCAAGGATATTTCGGGCACGCTGGCCCTGCCGGAAACGGTCAACTGACCGGAGGGGGTGCGCGCCGCTTGGGGAAGTGGCGCGCATCCCCTCGACGCTGACACGCATCTGACATCGCTCGTCCGGCTGACGTCAGCACGAAGGCCCCATGCAGCAAACGCTGCATGAAAGGATGCCCTGTTGCTCTCCCTCCTGTCACGACGCTCGATTTGCACCGCCGCCGCGCTCGTAGGGATCGATGCCGCACCCTGCGAAGCGCAGGGCTATACCGTCGGCGGTTCGCGCCCGTCGCAGAACCAAAAAATCAAGCTGCACGCCGAACTCGCGACGTCGGACGGAAAGCAGGTCGTTGCGCTGCCTAAATTGGGACTGGCCGCGCCGGCGAGCCCGTCGTTGGAACTCGGCATCGACGCACAGCTTCGTCATATCGACCACCGCGACAGCGAGCGTGTGTCAGGGGTCGGCGACGTTGAACTCAAGGCCAAATATCTGCTGCTCGACGGCCGCAAGAACGGTGCGCGGATCGACATGTCCGCCGAGCTCAAAATCTCACTACCTCTCGGCGACGCGGCGCGCGGGCTCGGCGACGGGCAGCCTGCGGTCAAGCTGCCGATCACCTTTTCGCGGCGTAGCGGCCCGTGGGAGTTCGGCGGGCTGGTAGGCGCGCAATTCGTGCGCCAGCGCGACAAGACGATGCTGCTCGCCGGCGCGCTGGTCACGCGCACATTGAACGACGAGATCAAGATCGGCGCCGAAATCGCAACCGAAATGCGCTACAAGGACCCGGGCAGCCAGGAAATCATGGCCAATTTCGGCTTCCGCTATCAGCCGAACCCGAAGGCCGAATTGTTCGTGATCGCCGGCCGTTCCATCGAGGCACGCGACGGGCGTCCCGTCGCCAAGTTCAAACTGGGGCTGGAAATCATCCTCGATTGACGGCTGGACGACAGCTTCGCATCCTAAGGGCGACCGCATGGTTGCAATTGCAACCATCGGAAGACGGAAAGCGAGGAAGAATGCAGGTCGGCGCGCTCATCGTTTTGGCAGCGTTCCTGACTTCGATCCTCTCGGGCATTTTCGGCATGGCGGGCGGCCTCATCTTCATGGGCCTGCTCGCCTGGCTGCTGCCCGCGGCGTTCGCGCTGGCGCTGCACGGCCTCATCCAGTTCGCATCGAACCTCTGGCGCGTGATCCTGCACCGCGTGCACGTCGTATGGAACGTGCTGCTCTGGTTCGGCACCGGCGCGGCGGCGGCAATCCTCTTCTTCACGCTGGTCATCTTCACGCCGACCAAATTCTACGTGTTCCTTGGCCTCGGCCTGCTGCCGATCCTCGTCTGGTTGCCCGAACGCTGGGTGCGCCTCGACGCGACCAAGCGCTGGCACGCGCTCGGCGGCGGTTTCATATCAACAGGACTCTCGCTCGTCTCTGGCGTTTCAGGACCGGTTACCGATCTGCTCTTCATCAACACGACGCTGAACCGGCATCAGGTGGTGGCCACCAAGGCGGTGATGCAGGCGATCGGCCATGCGTCGAAAGTGCTGGTCTATGGTGGCCTGCTGCTGAGCGCCGCGGCGCGCGAGGCCATTCCCCTGCCCGTCAGTGGCGCGGCGATCCTCGCGTCGATGGCGGGGATCATGGTCGGCGGCTATATTCTCGACCGGATCAGCGACGCGCATTTCCGCACCGGCCGGCGCTGGATCGTGACGATCGTCGGCGTCACCTTCTTGTTCCAGGCGGCGCAGATCGCCTTCGCCTGACAGCGGGGTGACAGCCCCGCCCCGTAAAATGGACCGAAACCAAAATGGGAGACGGTCTATGAAATTCTACACCATGTTGATGGCGCTCGCGGGCACTGCCGCGATCGCCGCACCGGCGCTCGCGGCCGAGCCGATCTATACGCTCGAAAAGGCGGTGGTGCTGCCCAGCACCGACAGCGACTGGGACTATATCAAGCTCGAACCGCATGGCTCGCGCCTGTTCATCGCGCGCCGCAAGGACGGGCTGACGGTGTTCGACACCAAGACGCAGAAGGTCGTCGGCCAGGTCGAAAATTCGGTCGGTGCCAACGGCCCGCTGCTGCTGCCGCAGTTCAACCGCGGTTATGTCGCGATGACCGACGGCTCGCTGCTCAGCTTCGAACTCAAGTCGCTGAAGGTGCTCGATCGCATTCCGCTCGCCAAGGACGGCGGCCTCAATGGCGTCGTATATGACGCGGCGACCAAGCGTATTCACGCCGTTGTCGGATCGCGGCAGGCGGAATCGGGCTGGTTCACGCTCGACGCCGCGACGGGCAAGCTGCTGTCGACGAAGGTCTTCCCGTTCAAGAAGATGGACGACCCCTCGCCCGACGGCAAAGGCCACCTCTTTGCCCCCGCACGCTACGACAAGATTCTGATGCAGCTCGATTCCAAGACGCTCGCCGAACAGGCGCGCTGGAACGTCAATTGCGAGCAGGTCGTCGCGGTCGAATATCAGGCGCACACCGACCGCATCCTGATCGGCTGCCGCGGCGACAAGCCGGTGTTCCTTGCGCTCGACGCGAAGACCGGCGCCGAAGTCGCGCGCGTGCCGATCGGCAAGGGCATCGATGGCATGGCGGTCGACGAAGTCCGCCACCGCATCGTCACCACCAACGGCGGCGACAGCTCGATGACGGTCATCGAACAGGCCGGCCCCGACAGCTACAAGTTGCTCGGCAACATCCAGACGCGCCCGCAGGCGCGCGTGATGCAACTCGACGAGGCCAGCGGCCGCGTGTTCACCGTCACCGCCGACGCGACGTTCGCTGCGCCCGACGACAAGGGTGTTGCGGCGCCGACCTTCCACCCGAACAGCTTTGTCGTGATGACCTACAAGCCCGACGGCACGCGCTGAGGGGGCGTCAGCCGAGGGCCGCGCGTGCTTCCTGCGCGGCCCCGGCTGAAAGCGCCAGATAATCGCTCGCCTTTGCCGCAATCGCCTGCGCCTCGGGCGTCAGTATGAAGCGGAGGAAGGCGAGCGTTTCTGCGTGCGCCGCGCGGTTCGCCGGTGCGGCAAAGTAAGCGTGGACGGTGCGGGCGAGCGGATAGGTGCCGGAGCCGAGCGAGGCCGCGTCGGGCAGATGGGTGGCGCCATCCGCGCCGGCCAGCGGCACGACGCGAACGCCAGCCTCCCTGCCCTGCACCCCGATGGCAAGCCCGGCGGGATCGCGCGCGAGCGCCTGGCGCATTGCAGCCGCTACCCGTGCCTCGGCCTTGGCCGGGCGCGGCGGCACCTCGAACTCGCGCATGTTCCGCCACGCCATCCGGTTGCTGCCGCCGAGCACCGCGGCGCGGAAATGGCGGCCGGTGCCGCTCTCGACCTCAGGCGCATAAAGATGGATCGGCCGGTCGCGCCATACGCCGTCGAGACCCAGATCGCCCCACGTCCGCGCGCGTGTTCCCTCGTCCCCAAAAGCTGCGCGCAGCTGTTCGACGCTCAGCGCAGCTACCCGATTGCTCCGGTGCACCATCGCCGCCAGCGCGGGTGAGCGGCCCGGCGTCGATGCGCTGCCCGCCAATATCGGCACGCCCTTGGGCCGGAAGCGATAAATCCACTCGAAGGCCTGAATCTCGGGCTTGGTCGCGTCGCGGCCGATCAGCGCGACGTCGCAGGTCGCCGCATAGAGATTGGCCATCGCCACGTCGCTGCCCGCCATCGCGAGGTCGACCCTGATGGCCGGATTGGCGGCTTCAAAGGCACGCTTCCACGCAACCGCGACCGGCGCCATCCCGGCCGTGCCCGCAAGGCGCACGCGTCCTGGCAGGCCATGCGCCGGGGGCGGCAGCGTCGAGGCCCAAGCCGCCGCGGGGAGCAGCGCAAGCCCCGAAAGCAGTTCGCGGCGCTTCATTTCACTTTCCCCAGTTCATGCGCGATCGTCTTCGCGCTGAGTGGCAGATAGCCGCTATGGTCGATCAGGATACGCTGCCCCTCACGGCTCAGCAGGAAGCGCAGAAACTCGCGCTGCGCCGGATCCATCTTCTTTCCCGGCGCGACGTCGACAAAGGCCGGGATGATCCGGATCAGCGGATAGCTGCGATCGATCAACGTCTGCGGCGTCGCGTCGACGAACGGCGATTTGTCATCCCAGGCAAGCGGCAGCGGGCGGACGTCGGGATGCTTGTAGCGGACGTTCGAGATCGCGATGCCCTTGCGGTCGGTCGCCAGCGCATCGACGATCCGCTGACCATGGTCATACTGTGTCCCGTCCCGCATCTGGCTATGCTCATATTCGCGCATCGCGCCGTTCCAGCGGTGGCTATTCTCCAGCACGCGCTCGCGAAAGAAGAGCCCGAAATCGACATCGGTCTTCCAGCCATAAGGCGTGATCGCGGCATCGGCCCAAGTGCTGCCGAGGCCGAGCTGTCCCCAACGCCGCACCTGCCCGCCGCCGCGCCGGCCCTCCTCGCCGAAAATCGCGTCGAGCTGTTTCAGCGTCAGGCCTTTGACCGGATTGTCGCGGTGGACGAAAATCATATGGGCATAGTCATAGAAATTGACATCAACGCTGCCGTTCGCGACCTCGATGCCGGTCGGGTCATAGCCCTTGGCGCGGCGGAAGGCGCGGAGCGCCGCAGGACTGATCTCCTCACCTAATATAGCGATGTTGCCGGTGCCGCTGTAGAGTGCGCCGATCGCCGAGGCGGTGCCGTACATGCGGTTCTCGAATTTGACGTCGGGCTGCTGCTTCGCGAATTCGGCGATCCAGTTCGCGAGCAACTGCCCCATGAAGTCTCGCTTGAAGCTGCCATGGCCCCAGATGCGCAGCGTTCCCGTTACGCGCTCCTGCGGCTGGTAAGCTGGCAATTCGTCGACGAAAGCCAGCGCGGGATGATCCTCACCGAGCAGGTGCGTCGTACTTTCGGCATGCACAGGAGCGGCAAGCAGCGCAGCGCAGGCCAGCGCCACGGAAAGCGCACGCCGCATCAGTCGAGCTTCGCCAATTGCTCGGACGCGACCTCGGGGGTCAGCGGCAGATATTTGCCGTCGGCCTGGATCGCCGCCTGCCCTTCGCGGCTCAGCACATAGCGAAGCCATTCCTTGACCTTGGGGTCGACCGGCTTCCCCTTCTCGCGCCGAAAATAATAATAGACGTCGCGGGTCAGTGGGAAGCTGCGGTCCTGAACGGTCTTCAGGGTCAGCGGGATAAAGGTCCTGCCGCCGTCGGTCGACAGCGGCACCGACTTGATGCTGTCGTTCATGAAGGGGATCCCGGTGTAGGCGATGCCATATTTGTCCGCCGCCAGCCCGTTGGTGATGAGCTCGCCACCCGCGGTCAGCGAGCCGTCGGCCTTCAGCCCCGCGACGTTGGAATAGGCACGCATATCCTCGTTCCATTTGCCCGAGCCCTTGAGCACCTTTTTGTCGATCTCGTCGTTGAAATGATATTTGGCGTTATAGCCGTAAACCGTGATCGGCTTGTTCGCCCACTCGCCCTTCAAGCCGAGTTGGCCCCAGGTGCGGATATTCTTCTCCGGACCGCGCGCGACGCTGGTGTCCCAGGTGAGCCCGTTCCAGCCGCCGTCGCGGCGTCCGCCCAATATGCCGTCGATCTGATCCATCGTCAGGCCGGCGATCGGGTTGTCCTTGTGGACGAAAATGCCGAGCGCATAGGACCAGCCGCGGACGTTGTACGACCCCGTCGCCATAACGATTTCGACGACCTCGGTCTGGCCGACGCCCTCCTCGCCGCCCTGCGCCCCTTCGCGCTCGAAGCCCTTGAGTTCGTCCCACAAGGCCTGCCGCCCCATCGGCGCGACGTCGGCAGCGCCCGAGATCAGACCGGGAAAGGCGACCGACGAGCTATAGAGATTGTCGTCGAATGTGATGCCGGGCTGGAAGCGTTTGAACTCGGCCTGCCATACCTCCATCAGCCCGCTGTCCTTGAGGTAATTATTGCCCCACTGGCGGATCGTGCCGCTGACCTTCTCGCGCGGCGCATAGGGCTGGAGCCCCGACAGGTCGAACTGGGGTTCGTAGAAGATCTTCACGGCGCGGCCGCGATTGCCGATCGCGCGTGCCTTCGACAGCGCATCGGCATCGGTAGTGGGTGCGCTCGCCTCCCGCGCCGATGCCGTTGAGGTCAGAACCAGCGCGGCCAGCGCGGCCGTTACGATGCGCTTCATTTTTCGCTCTCCAATATTGCGATCTGCGCCGCCGCGGTCCGGCGGTCGAGAGGTAGATAGCCCTTGTCGGCTTCGAGCAACGCCTGCCCGTCTGGCGACAGCGCAAATTTCAAGAAGGCCTTTACGTGCGGGGCGAGTGGCTTGCCGGGCGCGCGATCGACGAAAGCATAGGTGCGTCGCGCGAGCGGATAGCTGCGATCGGCGACCGTCGCCCGCGTCGGCGGCACTGCCGCGCCCCCGTCCGAAAGCGCCAGCGCCTTAAGCCCGCCCCACGCCTGCGCAGCATTGGCGATGACGAGCGCATAGCGATCCCCGCGCCCGCCCTCGCCCGTGCGATCGGCGGCCGCGGCAACCGTACCGTCAAGGCGTCGCGCATCGCGATATTCGGCGATGCGGTCCCAGCACATCCGCCGGTCCTTCGCCGTCACGCGGTTCTGAAACCAAAGCCCCGTACGCGTCGCAAAGTCATAGCTGTGGATGCGGATAGGCTGATCGGCCCACTCGCCTCTCAGCCCGAGATCGCCCCAGGTCGTGATCGGCCTCGCCTGATCGCCACAATCGACGATGCGCGCGAGCTGATCGAGCGTCAGGGCTTTCAGCGGATTATCCGCGCTGACGAGCAGCGCGATCGCGTCGGACTTGCCGGGCGCTGCGACCGCGCCGGTCGCGATCTCGATCCGCGTCGCGTGATATTCTTTCGGCCGCGAAAAGCCGTTGTCGTCGACGATGTCGTTGGCGCGGCCCATCAGCGCGATGTCCGCGACGCCGCCGACGAGACCGTGGATCGCGCTGTCCGATCCCTTCATCGAAAATTCGAAGCGCATGCCAGGATGCTGTTTCTCATAGGCCTCGGCCCAGCGCTCGGCGGCACCGAGCATCGCGGGCGTGCCCCAGATGCGGATCACCTGTTCCTGCGCCTGCACGGCAAGCGGCGCGAGCAGCATAGCGGCGGCGAGCAGCATCCTCATGCGAGCTTCCTCCGCTCCTTCTCGGCGGCCGCAGGCGAGAGCGGCAGATAGCGCCCGTCGCGGTTGACCGCCTGCTGGCCCTCGCGGCTCAAAACGTAGCGCAGGAACTCGCGCACCTTGGGATCGACGCGGCCATCGGGGGCGCGGTCGATCACCGCCGGCAAAGTACGGGTCAGTGGATAGCTCTGGTCGATCAGGCTAGCCTCGCTGACTTCGACGAAGGGGCCAGCGGGCGTGTGCGCAAGAGCAAGCGGCTTCACCTCGGGCACCGCATAGCGGATGTTCGACACCGCGATCCCGGACGGGTCCTTTGCGAGCGCGTCGAGCACCTGCTGGCCATGGTCATAGATTGTCCCGTCGGCATTGTTGATATGCGCAAAGCCCTGCAGCGCCGGGTTCCAGCGGTGGCTGCCCATCAGCACCGCGTTACGGAGGTAGAAGCCGAAGCTGTCGTCGATCGCCCAGCTATAAGGGGTAATCGCGCGGGTTCCCCATGCCCCCGTCAGGCCAACCTCGCCCCAACGCCGGATGTTGCGCGTCCCGCGCCGATGCTCGGTGCCGAGGATCGCGTCGAGTTCGACGAGCGAGATGCGCGACAGCGGGTTGTCGCGATGGACGAAGACCATCTGCGCATAGTCGAAATTGCGGATATCGACGCTGCCGGTCATCAGCTCGACGCCGGTCGGAGCATAGCCCTTCACGCGTTCGAACGCCTTCGCCGCGTCGGGCAGGATTTCCTCGCCGAGCAGCGCGATATCGCCGAGGCCGTTGTAGAGTGCGGGAATGCCCGACGAGGTGCCGTAGAGATGCGTCACCAGCCGCGCCTCGGGGTGGAAGCGATGGAAATCCTCCGCCCATTGATCGACCAGATAGTGCATCCAGGGCAGCTTGCGGTTGCCATGTCCCCATAGACGGATGTCGCCGGCGACTCTCTCCGCTGGCACATAGCGCGGCATCGCCGCCGCCGCGCGTGCCGCGACGCTGCCGGGCGCTTGCGGACGCGGGTCGATCTTCTGCACCGCAGGCGTCAGCCGCTGCGCCGCGGCGGGCATGGCCCAGAGCGCGAGCGCGCCGCCGATCAGGGAGCGGCGCGCGAAGCTCATCCGCCCTCGCCCGTCGATTCCGACCCGATCTTTTCGATCTCGATCAGCTGCGCGCGCGCCGCCTCGGCGGTCAGCGGCAGATATTTGCCGTCCTTCATGATCAGCGCCTGCCCCTCGCGGCTGACCACGAAGCGCAGATACTCGGCGATCAGCGGGTCCATCTTCTCACCCGCCATGCGGTTGGCGTAGAAATAGACCTCGCGCGTCAGCGGATAGGTGCGCGCCTGCACGGTCTGGATCGTCGGCATGACGAACGGTCCCGCCGCGGTCTGCGCCAGCGGCACCGTCTTGACGTTGGGTTTGTCGGCATAGAGCATCGCCGTGTAGGTGATGGCATATTTGTCCTTGCCGAGATCCTCCATCATCTGGTCGCCGGCGTTCCACAATTTGCCATAGTCGCCGTCGCTCTCGCGCACCTTGTTGCTATATTCCTCCATCTTCTCGTTCCACTTGTACCCGCCGCCGAACACCTTGTCGGCAAAGTCGCGCGGGAAATGGAAGTTGGTGGTGTAACCAAGGACGCGGATCGGCTTGTCGGCCCATTCACCTTTCAGGCCGAGCTGCCCCCAAGTGCGGATATTCTTCTCGGGCCCGCGCGCGACGCTCGCGTCCCAGCTGTTGAGCTTCCACCCGCCCTGCCGCTCGGCGCCGAAGATCCCGTCGAGCTGTTCGATCGTCAGCGACTTCAGCGGATTGTCCTTGTGGACGAAGGGGACCAGCGCGAAAGACCATCCCGAGACGTCGAACGATCCCGTCGCCATCATGATCTCGGCGGGAAGGCCGCCCATCATACGCTGATAAGCCTGCAATTCTTCCCAGCTGGGGCGGCGGCCCATCGGCGCGAGATCGGCCTGGTTGGTGTAGAGCCCCGCCATGCCAATGAAGGTGCTCGCGAGATTATTCTCGAAGGTCACCTCGGGATGATATTTCTTGAAGGCTTCCTCGAAATAACCCTGCAGCGGACTGTCCGCGAGATAGTTGGAACCCCATTGCCGGATGACGCCCTTCATCGGCGCCGAGGGCTTATATTCGGGCAGTTCTGACAGATCGAATTCGATCGTATAGGCGCGGCGGAAGCCCTTGGTTTTCAGTGCATCGGCGCGCGCCTTTTGCAGGTCGAGCGAGTTCATCGACCCGACGGGCGCCTGCGCGGCGGCGGGCGCGGCGGCGAGCAGCGCCGCGGCGAGGATCGTCACCCGCATCATTTCGCGCCCGGTTCGAGCTTGGCGAGCTGCGCCTTCACCACGGCGGCGGTGAGCGGCGTGTAGCGCCCCTCGCGCTGGATCTGCTCCTGCCCCTGTTGGCTCAGCACGAAGCGGAGAAATTCCTCGACCTTCGGCTCCATCGGCTGGCCCGGCGCCTTGTTGGCGTAGAAGAAGATCTCGTTGATCAGCGGATAGCTGCGATCCCGCGTGCTCTCGAGCGTGCGCGCGACGAACGGACCGCCCTCGAAGCCCTGTACCGCGAGTTCCTTGAGATTGGGGCCGAGCGCGAGCGGCGAGGCGATGCAGATCGCCTGCGGATCGCTCTCGGCGAAGTCGAGCACCTGCTTGCTCCACGATGCGATCGTGCCCTCAGGCGTCGCATAGTTTGCGAAGGCCTGATAACCCTCGACCCACTGGTCGCTGCCGCGCAGGACGAGGTTCTGGAACACGACCTGGATGTTGGCGCGCGGCGACTGTCCGCACGGATGGATCGGCTTGTTCGCCCATTCGCCGGTGGCGCCAAGCTGGCCCCACGTCCGGATATTCTCGTCCGCGCCGCGCTTGAACGGATAGTCGTTGCGATAGACGCTGCCGTCATAGCCGCCGTTTCGCGCGGTCCCGAACACGCCGTCGAGCTGCTTCATGCTGATCTGCTTGATCGGGTTGTCCTTGTGGACGAGGATGATGAAGCCCGGCGACCAGCCATAGACGTCATACGACCCGGTTGCGGCCGTGATCTCGGTGATCGGATATTTATAGACCTGCTCGAAGGTCAGATGATCCATCAAGGTCGCGGGGCGCCCGACGCCAAGGTCGGCGACCTTGCCCGCAACACCCGGCACCGCGATGCCGGCGGTCGGCAGATTGAACTCGAACTCGATGCCCGGGTGATATTTCTTGAACTCGGTCGCCCAATATTCGCCGAGCGGACCGTCCTTCAGATAATTGCTGCCCCAGATGCGCAGCTTGCCGCTGACCTGCTGCTTCGGCTTGTAGACCGGCAGGTCCGACAGGTCCCATTTCTTGGTATAGCCGCCGAGCGTCGCCTTCTGCTTGCGGAAGCCCGTGACGTCGAGCGTCCAGATGCTGCGCTTGGCGTTGGTCGGCTCTTCCGCTGGTGCGGACGCAGGCGCGGGCTGGGTTTGCGCCGCTGCCGGCGCAGCAATCATCAGCGACATCAAGGTCAGGGGGAGCAGCTTCATGGCATGATCCTTCATTTCGCGGTTACCTGGGGAAGTGCGGCGTCGATTTTCGCGGCCTCCGCGCGGGCGACATCGGCGGTCAGCGGCAGCCATTTGCCGTCGCGCTGGATGATCGCCTGTCCTTCACGGCTCAGTACAAAGCGCAGGAATTCGCGCACGGCGGGCGCCATCCGCTGGTCCGGCTTCGCGTCGGCATAGGCATAGGTTTCGAGGTGCAGCGGATAGCTCCGGTCCTGCACGCTCTTCAGCGTCGGCAGCACATAGGGGCTGGCCTCATCGCGCGCGATCGGCACCATCTGCGCGCCCTTCACCCTCACGCTCGGGTCGGCGAAAGCGATGCCGCAGCGATCGCGCACCGCCGCCGCAACGCGGTCCTCGCCGGGATGCGTGCGCTTGCCGTTCTTCAATGCGAGCGGGATCTCGCGCGCATTGTCGTTCCACATATTGCCGCCGACCAGCACCTTGCGCTCGAACACCGACATCAGATGATATTTGAGCGGCGGGACATAGACGTCGATCGGCTTGTCGGCGCAATAACCGGTCACGCCAAGGTCGCGCCACCAGCGGATATTCCGGTCCGCGCTGCGCCCCGCCTGCCGCCGCCACGTCGTCGAGACCCAGCCGCCGCGACGCGGGCCGCCGAAAATGCCGTCGAGCTGGCGGATCGTCAGCCCTTTCAGCTTCACATCCTTGCCGGTGAAGACCGCGATCGCCGGGCTCCAGCCCGGCACGTCGAACGATCCGGTCGCAACCTGTATCTCGCGCGGGCTGCGGTCGCGTTTCAGCTGGAAGTCATAGACCTCGCCCGCGAAGTAGCTGCTCCAGCGGCGCCCGATCGACAGATCGACCTCGTCGTCGTTGAGGTCGCCGTCCTTGATATCGATACGCACGCCTGGCTGATGCCGGTTGAACGCCGCGATCAGCGCCTTGCCCGTCGTGCTGGCCATAAGCTGCCCGCTCGCCGGCATGCGGACCGTGCCATTGATCGGTGCTGCGGGCGCATAGGCAGGGAGCCCTGATAGGTCGAACGCAGTCTTGTAATAGGCGCGCGTCGCAACGGTTCGCCCGGTCTCGTCGGGGCTTTCGCCATCCCATTTCTTCGGCGCGAGCTGATCGAGTTGCAGCCCCAGCGCATGCGGATCGACCCGCTCGCCCGTGGTGTCCAGCTTGGCGCGCATCTCGGCGGCGCGCTTCGCGGGCAGCGTGACCCACTTGCCGTCGCGCTGCACGCCGTCCTGCCCGTCGCGGCTGAGCATGAAGGTCAGGAATTCCTTGACCAACGGGTCGAGCGGCTTGCCCGGCGCGACGCGCACCTGCGCCCATTGCTCGATGTACAACGGATAGGAGCGGTCACGCAGACTGTTCAGCGAAATCGGCACGAAGGGGCCCGCCGCTGTCGCCCCGATCGGCACCGGGCGCACGCCCGGACGGTTCGAGCCCATGTCGGAGAAGGAGATGCCGTAGCGATCGGCGGTCAGATCCTTGACCATTTCGACCGACGAGGAATAGCGCGTGCCATCGGCGTTTGCCTCATGGCTATATTCCATCGTATTCTCGTTCCAGACGTCCCCGCCCTGGAAGATTTTGCGCTCGAAACCGAGCTGGATGTTATACTTGAGCGGGCGACCGTAGATCATGATCGGCTTGTCGGCCCATTCGCCGGTCAACCCCAGATCGCCCCACGTGCGGATGTTCTTTTCAGGGCCGCGCGCGACGGTCGGGTCCCAGGTCGTCCCCTTCCAGCCGCCGGTGCGCGATCCTGCGAAAATGCCGTCGAGCTGTTCGACCGACAGATGCGCGATCGGATTGTCCTTATGGACGAAGATCACGAAGCCCGGGCTCCAGCCCGGCACGTCATAGCTGCCCGTCGCCCAGTCGATCTCGAACAGCCGTTCGCCGGTCGCCTGCTCATATTGCGACGCGGCACGGAGGCGGTCGGAGATGCGCGGGCCGGTCTCGATATCGACCGCGCCCGATGCGATCGTGCCCTTGGGCAGGATCACGACTTTGACGCCGGGATGAAAGCGCTGGAACGCCTCGATCCACTGGTCCTTGATCAGCCCGTCGTGAAGATAGAGGCCCGAAACGCGGATCGTGCCTGTCAGCTGCTTCGCCGGCCGATAGGGCGGCAAGTCGGCGAGCGGCTGAAGGTCGGTATAGAACCGCTTGTGCTTTCGCGCCTCGGTGCGCGCGTCATGCTCGCCGCGGATGATGATATTCTCGCGCATCCCGTCGCCGAGACGCTGGAAAATCTGCTCATAGGTCTCGCCGGTCGGGCGCTTGTCTTCCTGCGCGAGCGCGCCCGATCCCGCGGCGAGAATGATCAGCGACAATCCGGTCAAAGGCTTCTTCATCGATCCCGCTTCTTCGCTTGATGTAGTGCCGGCACCGCGGGACGCGCATCGCGCAGTGCCGGCCGATCCCGCCGCGATGCTCCGGGCACCGCGGGCGGGACGATCCATATATCAGTCGAGCTTCTTGAGCTGCTCGGCCAGATATTCAGGGGTCAGCGGGTAGTAATAGCCGACCCGCGCCATAATTTCCTGTCCTTCGCGGCTGAGCACGAAGCGCATGAACTCGCGCACCTTGGGGTCGAGCTTCTGGCCCGGCGCCTTGTTGATGTAGAAATAGCCGTCGCGGATCAGCGGATAGGTACGTCCGGCGACCGTTTCGGGTGTCAGCGCGACGGCTTTTCCGCCACCGCGCGGGATGACTTTCAGCACCTTCACGTCGGGATAGTTTTTGACGTGCATCAGCGATGCGATGCCGATGGCGTTCGGGTTCTTCGACAGATCCTCGAGCGCCGCGGTGCTCGCGATATCCTTCTCGGTGCCCGGAACCGCCTGCTTGGCTTCGACATATTCGCGGAAGTTGGGGTTCATCTTCTGCGACCAGTGCAGCAGGTGGCGCTGGATCGCGATCGCGAAGCCCGGCGCGACATAGCCGAAGGTCTCGATTTCCTTGCCCGCCTGCGCGCCCTTGATGCCAAGCTGGCCCCAGGTACGGATCAGCTTCGAGCGGTCGAGCGCATATTTCGACGTGTACTTATAGTCGCCGTTGTACAGTTCCCACCCGCCGGTGCGTTCCGAACCGAACAGCCGTTCGAGCTGGTCCATCGAAATTTCTTCGAGCGGATTGTTCTTGTTGACGACGATCGCCCAAGCGAACAGCGAACCGCGCTTTTCATAGCCGCCGGTCGAAACCGAAATCTCGGTCGGCATGTAGCCGAAGGCGTTGTAGAAAGGCATCATGTCGGTGATCTTGGCGTCGTCGCCCATCGGCGCGACGTCCGAGACGCCCATATAGAGGCCGGCGATCCCGCCTTCGCTCGACGGAATGTGGCTCGTCGCCACCTTCGCTTCGGGGTGGAACTGGGCGAAGCCGGCTGCCAGCTGCGGCACGGCATTCTTCAGTTCGCTGCCGACGATGCGCAGCCCGCCGACGACGCGGAACTCGGGCTTGTAAGACGGCAGGTTGGGCAGCGACGGCGGCGGCAGTTCGCGATAGCTCGCCATGGTTTCGGGTCCGGTCTTGCGGAGCGATTCCTTGATCTTGTCGAACGACGCGTAGGTCGCATTTTCCTTGAGCAGCTTCGGACGCAGGACGCCCTTATACTCTTCGGACTTCGCGAAGGCGACGGGGTCGCGATATTCCATCAGCAGCCACGTCTTGCCGCCCGCGCCGCGCTCCAGATACATGGTGTAACGCATCAGCAGCTTGCCGGCGATCTGGCCGTCCATCAGCGGCTTGATATAGCCGGTGGCGAATTCGCGCTGCTTGGCCTCGGGTGCCGTCGGTTCGTACAGATTGATCTTGAAGACCGAATTGTTCGAATCGCGCGGCGTCTTTTCGCCGTGAGTCAGCACGTCGACGCGCTTGACGTCGAGCGACGAGGCGAGCTTCGGCTGCCCCTCGCGAACCCACGCCTGATAGCTACCTTCCGTCGGGAATTCGAGCGCGATGAACTTGTCGAACGCCGCGCCCTTCTCGTCATCGGCTTCGAGCCAGATGGCGTCCGAAACCTGACCCGACTGGCGCCATGCGGCCAGCGTCGTCGACAGACCCTCGGGCGTCTCGGCACCCACGGGCACCTTGATCAGCACATTGGCGGTCTGCGCCAGCGCCGGCCCGGCGAATGTTGCGGCCAGCAGGAGCATCAGCGCTCCCCAAAGCCGGCGCAGGTTGAAACTCATACCCTTCATCGCTCTTCCCCTTTGGTCCCGCGGCCTCGCGGGACGATGTTGCAGTTCAATCGAGTTTGGCGCGCTGCTCCGCGAGCATCGTTGGCGGCAGCGGCAGATAGCCCGCGTCGGCGACCATCTTCTGGCCCTCGTCGCTCAGCGCGAAGCGTAGGAACTCGCGGAAGCGCGGCTCCATCGCAGTGCCCGGCTTGCGGTCGAAATAGATGTAGATGTTGCGGACCAGCGGATAGGTGCGGTCGCGGAAGCTCTGCTCGCTGGGCAGCACATAATTGACCGTGCCGCGGGCCGCGAGCGCGACGGGCTTCAGCCCCTCGATCTCCTTTGCTTGCGACATCACCGACCAGCCGATGGCGCACGGATCCTTCGCCAGCCTTTCGCCGAGCATATGCTTGGCGCCGAGCCGGCCGTGATGGCGCTCGTCGGGCGGGATCTGCTTGCTGCCGGTTTCGACATGGCCGCTGTAATTGGGGTTCCACTTGTCGCTGCCGCCGAGCACATGGAGCTGGAAGAAGCGCGTCGTGCCCGACGGGCCATGGCCATAGGTCTTGATCGGCTTGTTCGCGCACGGCCCGGTCTTCACGCCAAGCTGGCGCCAGGTGCGGATGTCCTTCTCCGGACCGCGGGCGTCCTTCTCGGTCCATTCGAACCCGCGAAGTCCGCCCGAACGTTCCGACCCGAAGATGCCGTCGAGCTGCTCGACGGTCAGCTTGGTGAGCGGATTGTCCTTGTGGACGAAGACGACGGGCCCGTTCGACCGGCCTTCGCGGTCGTAAGAGCCCGACGCCACGACGACATAGGAAGCGTGATAGCCATGCGTTTCGAAAAAGCTCAGCGCCTCGACGATCGCCGGCTCGCCGCCGTTCGGCCCCAGGTCGGTGACGTTGGTCACCAGCGCCGGAAAGGCGGCGTCGCTGGTGGGCAGATTATTCTCGAAGCTGATTTCGGGGTGAAGCTTCTT
>VFQN01004893.1_pt1 | contig 17066 bp, 15 predicted proteins | sample 3512371 | NCBI WGS metagenome assembly VFQN01 (sample SAMN10412370, study PRJNA504923) | tailings metagenome | isolation source: Replicate 2 from Balatoc abandoned mine | place: Philippines: Itogon, Benguet | collected 2017-08-28 | reverse complement strand
CCCCCTTTTTCGGCGAAAATCTGCGTTTGTATTATTCAGCGCACTTCTGCGGGTAAAAAATAAAACTATTTACTTAACAATGCATTTACCCATATAAAAACCTGAAAATCAACAAGTTAAGAACTTGAAAAGTCTAAAATTTCAAACTTTAATAATCAACACTTTTTATTTATTAACCAACAAACCATTCAACACAATGAAACAATTGACATTCATTTTTGCCTTAATACTCGGAGTGGTATTTAGCACTGTTGCCAACAAACCTGGCAAAGAGAAAGAAGTAAAAATCAAAACGTCGGCAGTATGTGAGATGTGCAAAGAACGTATTGAAAAGAACCTAACTTTGAGTAAAGGTATCAACGAAGCAATTCTGAATTTGGACGACAAAATCGTAACCGTTAAATATAACCCAAGCAAAACAAGCGAAGCGGCAATCCGTAAGGTGATTACGGATACAGGCTATGATGCCGACAATCTGCAATGTAATCAAACGGCCCATGACAAATTGCCTGAATGTTGCCAAAAAGGCAATGAATCTCATGCCCACTAATATAAGTAGCATGAAAGATTGGATTTTTTGCAAGAAAGGCTACTAGAATACCGCAATATTTGACTTCTCCGAAGTCCTTTGCTTTTTTTCGGACTTATTTTGCTACAAACTTTATGCCTCTCCGAGGCAGGAATGTCTTGTAACTTCGGAGAAGTCAAACATTTGTAGAGTGAATCTCTCAACAACAAGGGACTTGGGAGAAGTCAAAGCTAACTAGCTTTTAACTATAAATAAGTTTCTTTAAATTTTACCCGCCGATTGGCGCAGATCGAAGTCGCAGACAAACGCAGATGATTGGTTATATACCCCTTTTTTCGGCGAAAATCTGCGCTTGTATTATTCAGCGCACTTCTGCGGGTAAAAAATAAAACTATTTACTGAACAAGGTAATAAATCTTAAGTCTGTTAGGTGCTAGTTAACTCCTGTCTATTTTTTCAAACAGACATTTTTACTGCGCTTTCACAATATCTGCTTGGTCCAATTGCCAATTATTGTTAAAAAATCCCGCCATCTTTACGCCGGCTGTTCCTTCTTTTAACATACTAGTTCCGAATATAAAATAGTCAGGGAATCCACTTCCACCCGTAAAGTATTGATTTGATTCGGTGGCCAACATACCCGCCAATCCAGAGCCGGTAATTACGGCCACTGAAGCCACAGGGCTATCAGGACGAGGATAGGTAAAATACGCGCCTATGTTATCTCCTGTGAGTGTTTCGGTTCCTACCTTGATACTCCCTCTTTGTACTTGAATAGGGCTTTGACTTAGTAAAGATGCCCAAGCGCTATTGGTAGTTGCATTTCCAAAGATTACCACCCCACGGTCGGCATATGCCGATGCCGAAAATTCTTTATCCGAGACAACATCTACCGCGCCATTGCCACGATAATACCACGTTTCGGCATCATAACGCGCCTTGTTGTAGGCCCATTCGTTTTCTTCTTTGGTTCCCGTAGTTCCGTACACAAATACCATTCGATGGTTGAAAGCCGCTTTGAATGTGCCATTACGATGTGAGCCTTTATGCGTAAGGGACGGTTTTTCAGAAGAAGCCCATTTTTCTGTTTTGGTAAAGTACAAAGGACCATCTCCTAACACACAACTGCTGCATACTTCGGTACCATCCAAACTCAGTTTAAATGCCGTTCCTTTGGGAAACGCACCGGGAAGTATCATAAAAGTCTGAACGTTTTCGGTAGTGACCACAATACTTTTATTGGCAACATTGCGTTTGGCTTGGATACGGCTATAATTGAGCGGTTTTTGTTGCTGTTCAATACCTGCCCAATGATAATTTGAAGAAATCGCGGGATTGGCGGTAGTAAAATCTATCACATCCAAATCCTCCACTTTAGGGCTGCGATGCCACTTAAAGAAATCAAACAAAGGGTCCCAGTCTACGCTATGGTCTCCGTACCAATGCGACCCGTTGGGGTATTCATAATAAGAGAAATCATTATGAAAAGCACCGAGCGTATTTCTCATCGTGCGGGCGTATTCGACCGATACTGTGCGGTCGGCATCCCCATGTAAAATATACACCCCACTTGCTTTATAATTACGGGCTAGCTCCATCACATTGCTTTGATTGCTAGCACGGAGCAACATTTGTTCTATTTTGTTCGTACTATTTTCGGGGATTTTACCATCGGCAGAGCCATAGCCCATCAAGGTAGGATAGCCCGCACAAGGGGCAATACCCGCCCATTTGCCGGGATAAGTTGCGCCCAAATACCAGGTTCCATGCCCCCCCATCGAGTGTCCTGTAAGATATATCTTCTGCGGATGAGGCTTGAATTTATTCTTACCAATTTCGAGTACTTCCAACGCATCCAAACGTCCCCAATCTTCCCAATTGAATCCCCTGGGGCGGCGGTTGGTAGGCGCAATCAAAGTCCCCCAATCTTTGGGTTTGTAAGCTCTAGCTTGGCCAATCGCCTCTACTCCCGCCCCATGTACCGACAAAAACAAAGAAGCAGTATCGGTATGTCCGCCTTTCTGTGGGGCAACCCCATAGTACTGTACACTTCCATCGATAGCACTCACAAAAGTTCCACTATAATGCTCACTGTTGTTTACGGCTTGCAGCGTGATTGTTTTTTGATCCACGTTTTTACCGTTTTGTATCAACGTAAGCTCACAGGCAATTTCTCCTTTTTGAGAAACAGCACTTGCGTCCATCTGAAAACCTACCTTGCGGGAATTAAAAGCAGTAATGGCAGGTACATTAGTAATGACCTCTTTGCCCTGAATGGTAGCCTTGATTTGTAGGTTAGAGACTGCTTTGTCGGTAAGATTAAATAACACAATTCCTCCCAAAAGCGGCTGCGTTTTTTCTTGTAGTACTACATAAGGCAGCGTAATATCAGGGGTACTCAAAAGGATATTTTTTTCAGGGAAAATCAATTCTGCCGTTACACCTTGGAAGCGCCCGCCCATGCCTACACGCACTAAGATTTCGTTAAGCCCTTTTTTGAGTTTTACGGGGCTATACATATATCCATAGCGATTGGCATCGCCTCCGCGTGGTATACCATTGAGATACAACCCTGCTTGTCCGGCTACATGCAGCAATGCCACTTTTTCTTTGGGCGAGTTGTAAGTCAGATAAAGGTAACCATTGCTCATTGCGGAACTTCTAAATCTTTTAGAAGTATCGGCTACCACTTTTTGCCATTTAAGTTCTTGTCCTTTGGCATCAGTCAAGGCAGTTTTTCCCTCGGCAGGAGTTACAAAGGTTTTTTGAATAATTTGATACGTAATTTGGTCAGTGTATATCGCTTCTCGTCCATATTGATGACATGGCCCCACTACTAGCCCCTCAGTGAAGGCATAATTGTCCTGAGCAAGGCTATTTGTCACACACATAAGCCACAAAAAGCAGCAGATATAAAGATTTTTTTTCATAAGGAGTGGAGTTTTTAATTTTTTTTAAAATATCAACAAATATAAGATTTTTGCTGATATAAACCCCCTTTCTCGCTTTTTATCTTAGCTCACCTCGAAAATTAGAGAACATTTTTTCCAAATCATCTGCCTTTTGAGCATTCTTTGCTGTATTAGAACTATTTCTTTAAAATATAATTAGGTATTGTCGATAAATACCCCTACCTTTAGAATCTAATATTTTAAAGAAAGCATAATGCAAGAAGGTACAGTAAAGTTTTTTAATGACACCAAAGGATTTGGTTTTATTACACCATCAAATGGTGGTCAGGACATTTTCGTTCACGTCACTGGTCTTACAGAAGATATTCGTGAAAACGACAATGTGTCTTTTGACGTTGAAAATGGAAAAAAAGGTTTAAATGCTGTTAACGTGAAAGTTATCTAATTTTACCCATAAAAGTCATTTTTTGCAAAGAGTCATTTCCAACATTGGGAATGACTCTTTGCTTTTGACGCCTACTAGATTCTTAAGACATATTTCGCTCCAAGGACTTTCATCCCTACTTCAAAAAAACTTTGAGAAGCATTCAATAAAAAAAGCTGCTTATAAAACAGCTTTCATGAAAATGTTTAGTATTTGTTAACCAACTAGCAATAAGACATTGTGAGATTATCCATAATCAAATAAGAGCTACTCAGTCACCAGAGCTTTGACCTTAGTTTCACTGTTTTTTTTCTCTTTTTTAGGTTTTGAATCCTCCTTGTCTTTTTTTACTTTGGAGGTGGCTTTTTTTGCTTTCTCAGCTTCTTTCAGTGCTTTTTTAGCAGCAGCTTTTGCTTCTTCTTCTTGAGCTTTGACCTCCTTCTTTTTGATTTTAGCAATCTTCTTTGCCAATTTCAAGGATGCTTTATGGATAGCTTTAGCGGCTTTCTTAGAGGCATTTTCACTCACTACCGCAGCTACAATTTTCTGAGCTACTTCCTCTAGATTTGTTTTTTTCTCTGATTTCATTGTGATTATGTACTTGGTAATTATTAAAATAAAAAATCTACAAATACATAACTAAAAAAATGAAAAAACAAAAATATCGTGTTATATAAATGTTAAGTTTTAAGCTATCTCATCTTCATATCACTCTTCCCTACCCCAAAGCTACATCTAAAATCATCATGACGACAAACCCGCCAATAAACCCAAGCACTGCCACATCGGTGTATTTGTCTCGTTGGGTTTCGGGGATTACTTCTTCTACTACTACGTATATCATTGCGCCTGCCGCAAATGCCAACGCAAACGGCAGCACAGGCTGCATATATATCACCGCTATGGCTCCCAATACACCCGCTACCGGCTCCACAATCGCCGACAACTGCCCGTACCAAAAGCTCTTCCAGCGACTTACGCCATTACGCCTAAGTGGCATAGCCACCGCAAAACCTTCGGGAAAATTTTGAATCCCAATACCAATCGCCAAAGTAATAGCGGCTGGCATCATTTCATCGCCTGCTCCAATAGCCGCCGCTCCAAACAATACCCCCACGGCAAGACCTTCGGGGATGTTGTGTAATGTAATCGCCAAAAGCAACAAAGTAGTTCGGTGCCATTGGGTTTTCATGCCTTCCCGTTCATTGTCGCCGAAGTTGATGTGCAAGTGGGGCGTAAATTTGTCGAGGAAATAAATAAATAACGAACCCAATAAAAAACCCACCGCTGCGGGCATCCAAGGCATGGTAGGAAATAGTTTTTCGGCTTGCTCTATACTAGGTGCTAAAAGGGACCAAAAACTAGCGGCCACCATTACACCACCCGTAAAACCCAGCATAGCATCTAGTATACTACGAGGCATATTTTTAAAGAAAAAAACCAAAGATGCCCCAAGTGCTGTCACAAGCCACGTAAAGGTAGTAGCAATAAGGGCCGAATATACGGGTCCTATTTCTCTAAATGTATTTTCTAATTCTTGCATCCTGATATTGTATTTGCCTGAGAATCTATCTTTTGCTTCTTCACTACTTGAGGGATGAAACCCCCATTTTTTGGCTCCAATTTTCGTATAGCTGTCTTAATTCTAGCACTTTTTGTGGCATTGTAGAGGCCAAATCATGCAGTTCTGAACGGTCTTTTTCCATATCATAAAGTTCCCATTTTTTGACATCTTTCGACCATACCAATTTCCATTTGTCTTGTCTGATTGCTCTACAATCAAAATGCTCCCACGCCACAAACTCATGAGGGGTTCGCTTTTTGCCCTGCAAAATAGGAACCAAACTTTTGCCTTCTAATGGTTTGATGGTATTTTGTTGATACATGGTCGGATATTTTGCTTTTGCCAACTCCAAACAAGTAGGCATAATATCCATAATATGACCCACTTGGTTGGTTTGCAGAGATTTGGGGATCATCTTAGGAAAATGTACAATCATCGGCGTAGCAATACCTCCTTCATGCGTAAATTGCTTATAAAGCCGAAAGGGAGTATTGCCCAATGCAGCCCATTCTTTTCCGTACGCAGTGTAAGACCCTCTATCGCCCGTTGGGGTAGTAAGTGAGACGTCATAGGCTGTTTCTCCCAAGTCTTTTTTGGCTCTGCCATCTAGCACTTCTGCGCAAGCGCCATTGTCTGACAGAAATACAATCATGGTGTTATCGAGTTGGCCATTTGCTTTCAATTTCTCCACGATTTTGCCGACTCCTGCATCCATTTTGCTTACCATAGCGGCATAAGTAGCCATTTTCAAATCCCATTCGGCATGATTGGGTGCTTTATCCCAGTCGGGGATTTGAAGCTCTTTAGAAGACAACCCAAAATCCTGTGGAAAAAGTCCCAAAGCACGTTGTTTAGCGTGGCGTTCTTCTCGTAATTTGTCCCACCCTTTTAAATATTTACCACGGTATTGTGCTATATCTTCGGCGGGTGCATGCAGAGGCCAATGAGGTGCAGTATAGGCAACATACAATAAAAAGGGTTGTTGTTTATGATGGGCTTGCTCGATATATCCTACGGCTTTATCCGTAATGGCATCTGTCAAATAAAAGTTTTTGGGAATGCGGTAAGGCTCATTATTTTCTAAAATAAGACGATTGGGTAATAATTCATAGTAGCTATTGGCCCCACTAATGAGGCCAAAATAGTGGTCAAAACCACGTTGTAAGGGCCAATCGGGGCGTTCTTCTCCTACATGCCATTTGCCTGACATAAAAGTTTGATAACCTGCCGTTTTCAAAACCTCAGCGATAGTGACCGTTTGCCTACTGAGCCACCCTTGATTGGCCTCTTCATGACTACGGTCTTTGACGGTATTGACCACCATCCGTCCCATACCTGCCTGGTGCGGATATACCCCCGTAAGCAAAGACGCTCGACTTGGGCAACAGCGGGCGGCATTGTAAAACTGCGTAAATTTAGCTCCATTCGCCGCCAAACGATCAAGATTAGGCGTTTGGATTTCGGAACCATAGCATCCTATATCGCTAAAACCCATGTCGTCTACCATGATGATAACAAAATTGGGCCGACTCTCTTTTTTTTGTGCTTGAGCTAAGATGGTCATCATTAGCCCACACCATAGCCATGCTATTGTTTTTTTCATAGCGTAAGGTTTGAGTTATTCAACCCCTTTTACTTGCATGTCGAGGGTATAAATCGATTCGGAAGCAGTGATAAAAAGCGTCTTACGGTCTTTTCCACCAAAACAAACATTGCCCACCCAACCTGATGGCACCGGGATTTGCTCTATTTTTTGACCGCTAGGGTCATATACCGTCACTCCTTTGCCAGTGATGTAGAGATTCCCCTGATTGTCGAGAGTCATTCCATCAGAGCCTTGAGATACAAAAAGTTGTCGATTGGCAAGACTTCCATCCGCCGTGATTTCGTACTTATAAGTTTTATTGTCACGAATATCCGCCACATAGAGGTATTTGCCATCGGGCGTCCCTACAATACCGTTGGGTTGCTTAAGATTGTCGTCCACGACAATAGCCTCTTTTTTACCTTTTGGCAAATAATACACATTTTGTTTCTCCATTTCGGGCTTTTTACGTTCCCAATAATCGCGCTGATAATAAGGATCGGTAAAATAAATCCCACCTTTTGCATCAATCCACAAATCATTGGGTCCATTGTGTTTTTTGCCTTGGTAATCGCTCAATAACACGGTAATTTTTTTCTTTGGGGAAATCGACCAAAGCTCGTTGTTTTGGTCGGCACAAGAAATAATATTCCCTTTTTTGTCAATATAAAGACCATTGGAACGGCCCGTTTTGTCCATAAAAAGCGACAATTCACCCTCAGTATCGTATTTCCAGATTTTATCGTTGGGTTGGTCAGTAAAATAGATGTTACCTTTTTTGTCAACGGCGGGCCCTTCCGTAAACTTAAATTGCTTAGAAACTTGCTTCAAGCTCGCCCCTTCTACAATCAATTTGCTTGTCTGTGAAAACATAACGTGAGAGGATAGTAAAGTAAAAGACAAAAAAATCGAAGTCTTGATTGAATAACGCATAGGGAGTGTTTTTTGGGCATATAAGAACAGACTCGCCTCAATTTACTAATAAAAACGATGTTGCCCAATTATCATAATATTTGACTCCTTTTTCTAAAGAGAGTACTGGTTGTTTTTAGCAAAACTTTGATCATTCTCATAGGTAAGACTCCGCAAAATTAAAGGAGGGCTTTGTCAGGATAAATTAGGAAGCTCCTTTCACGGACTGGGATTTGAGCATTATAGCTCTTAATTCTACAAAGTTATTTGTTACTACAGCAAAAGCTTCAATACTTTTTCGTAAAATTGTAAATGTAGCAAGTGATGTTACTCTGGTTCTTGCTTGCCAGTTAATCATCATCTAACCTTAACTATTTCCCATGAAAAATTCGCTCCTGACTAGACGTAATATGATGCGTAACCTTAGTCTATCAATGCTTGGCACAGCAGCAATACCTGAATTTGGATTGGCTAATGATTGCGTTCCAGATAGTTTCGACAAAGAACCCACTGTACATATTAAGGCTGGTGAGGGAATAACAGGAAGAATAGGTGGAATTGAATTGATTACTAAGCTAAATAAATCACAAACCAATGGGCATTTTGCCTGTGATGAAGCCACGCTAAAACCTGGTTTTTTAGGTGCGCCCCCTCACTTACACGCCACCTTTGACGAAATTTGCTATGTACTAGAAGGTACGGTTCATATTCTGGTGGGGGATCAAGTTTTTGAAGTCAAACAAGGAGACTGGCACTTACGGCCTCGCAATGTCATTCATACATTTTGGAATTCGTCAGACAAACCTGCCAGGTTCATTGATATGTATATTCCGGGAGGTCATGAAGAGTACATGGCTGATTTGGCTCGATTGTTTGAAAATAATGGACGTCCTCAAAAAGAAGACTTTGCTAGGCTAGAAAAACAACATGATATTGTATATGCTTGGAATAAGCTTCCTGAAGTAATGAACAAATACAAAGTTCATTTATAGTAAAGCCCCCAATAATAGTGCTAGACTGTATTAGCGCTGATAAACCCTTACATAATCAATCTCATACTTAGCGGGAAATTTGGTCGCTGAAGGATCGCCCCCATTATCGCCTCCGATAGCGAGGTTGAGCAGTATATAATGAGGCTGCATAAAAGGATTGATATTGGTACCATCACGATTGACGGTCTGAGCAAGTTCTACAAAATTGAGCAGCTCATCGTCTACATAGAGCCGAATGGCTTTTTCGTCCCAATCCATGCGCCATACGTGAAATTTCTTGCCCCATCGGCGGTCTTCAAACGTTTCGATTGGCTTTTTGAGATCTTGCCACACTCCTTTAAAACGGGTCTCGCTGCCCCAAGCGATGTTGGCAAGTAGCATTCCTCGATAAAACTCCATGATGTCGATTTCGCCATTGCGTGGCCACTCCCCTTCTATCCCTAAAGTCCAAAAAGCAGGCCAAAGACCTGCTCTTGTATCAATGCGTGCGCGCATCTCAAAACGCCCATATTTCCAACTGTGCAAACCCTGGGTTTTGAGGCTTGAAGCAGTGTATTCGATGTCTTTACGATTTTTTTTCCAGTCTTGGCTAGTGGGTTCGTAATTAGGATTAGGCCGACTCTCACGGCGGCCTTCTATGATGAGTTTACCTTTTTTACAATAAGCATTGTCAGGCTGATACCATTGCAGTTCGTGATTACGCACAAATCCCTTTTCAAATTTCCAGTTGTCGGGGTTGGGCTTTCCTTCCACATTAAATTCGTCTGACCATACCAATGACCATCCTAAATATTCGCGTTTGCGCTGAGCATGAAGCGAAAAAGTAAACAACAAACACGCCAAGATAAGGTAGGTTTTAAGAGACATCAGAATGAACAGGTTGTAATATATATGATATGATTAAAGCAAAAATAGACATTTCTTTAATCAAACAAATAGTCGCCCCGCCTTATGACCTTCTTCCCTACTCTTTTAAAAAATCTTGTTAACCACAAAATGGAGTAACTACTTAGCCTTATAAGCTTTAAGCAGTAGGCATTTTTTTGCGATGTTTTTAGGCAATCATAGCGAAAATTCGTTGTGTATGAAAAACCTTTTTTTTATACAAAGCAGCCTATGTCTTAAAGCGTATCCCTAAGTAGTTACCAAATAGATTACCAACAATTCATCAACACTTCATAGCAACCTACGCATAAAAAGCCAGGGCAAACTCATTTTTGGCAAATTCTTCTAATGAAGTAGGGGTGGTATTGTCGGCGGTACGAACAAAACCTTTGAGGTATTCGCCCGAATTTAGTCCTTCAAAAAGCTCCACGTAGCCATCCGCAATGGTTTCGGCCAAGCCCGAAGCTAACATCCCCCCTTTAGCATCCGTAGCCGAAAACTCTACGTATTGGAATGGTTTCTGAATAGCATCACTCAGGATAGCCGTAGCTTCGTGCATGGTATAGTCAGCAGCACCTCCCACAAATACCACCGAATGCCCACTAAAATCCAGCGCTAATAGGTGCTTTGTAGCAGCACTCGCAATATCGCGGGTGTGGGTAAGGGGTACTTTGAGGTCTCCTTTCAGGCTATAACCATGAATCCCCGCCGTTTTGATGAAGGCAATATTTCCATAAAAATTTTCCATAAAATAGCCCGGCCGTAGGTTCAACACATTCAGCCCTTCGACAGTTTTGAGGGCTTGCTCCAATTCATACAATCCACTGACAGGCCCTGCTCCTTCGGGCATATGAGCACCCATAGAACTCAGCACCACTGCATATTTTACGCCTGAACCTTGCAAAGCTTCTACAAAATTGTGAGTGATTTGGCGTTGATATTCGCGCCAGTTGGTCACGTCCCATTTGGGAGGAATCAGCAAATAAACCGCTTCTGCGCCATGAAATGTTTCTTTTAAAAATTTCACATCTTCCAAAGCACCCACTGCCAACTGTGCTCCTTTATCAGCCAAAGTCTGCGCTTTTTCGGCATTTCTTACTACTGCTTTTACTTCTTTTCCAGACGCCAATAGTGACTCAACAATAAGATGACCTGTGTTTCCAGTTGCTCCTGTGATTACGTACATGATTAATGATAGTTTGGTTGAAAAATAGATAATTTTTAATTTTAACATACATACCAGTTGGTATGTATTTGGGTAAAAAATTTTAAGATTTTAATCCGTCCGTCAATTGCTTTAATTGAGAGACGACCATTTCAAACACTGCGCGACTTTGCATTGCTTTGGCCACACTAAACCCGCCCTCAATCGACGACAAATAAAAGAAAGCCACTTGAGTAGGATTAAAATCAAGTTTAAATTCTCCTGACAACTGCGCTTTTTTCAGGCCGGTCTCAATTTGTTGCTGCATTCGACTAGTAATACGGTATAAACGCTCCCGAAAACCTTCGTCCAAAGGCGGCATTTCTTGGGTAAGATTTGTAAGTGGACATCCTAGAATCACTTGTTCTTCGGTAGCTACAAAACTGCGATAGCGGTCTAATACTTCATAGATTACCTGAGCGAAGCCTTTTTGGGCATGTTCTAGCGGCTGCCAAAGGCTCAAATAATGAGGCGCAACGATTTCGTCAATAATTGCATATCCCAAGTCAAACTTATTGGGAAAGTAGTGATACAAGGCACCTTTAGTGATACCCATTTCTGCTACTACTTTGTCGGCACGCACTCCTTGAAAGCCATTTCGATGAATAGCTTCGAAGTTTTTATGCAATATTTGGGAGCGAGTATCTAACATGATGCCACAAAGGTAAACATACTAATTGGTATGTCAAGTTTTTTTAAAAAAAAATTATAAAAAAACACCAAAGCCTTTTTTAGTAGAAGGCTTTGGTGCATATTTTGGTAGTACGTCGTTTGAGTTAGAAGGTACTTATTAGTAGGTTACCCACGTATCTTTGCCCCCTCCTCCTTGCGAAGAGTTTACAACCAGTGAGCCTTTTCGTAAAGCTACCCGCGTCAGCCCGCCCGGAATCACGTTGATATTGTCTCCATACAAGATATAAGGTCGCAAATCTACGTGACGTCCTTCAGCGTGGTCATCCACAATACATGGCACTCGCGAAAGAGAGATTACAGGTTGAGCAATGTAATTTCGAGGATTTTCTTTGATTTTGGTACGGAAAATTTCGTGTTCTTCTTTGGTAGCTTTGGGTCCAATCAGCATCCCGTATCCTCCTGCTTCGTTGGCTTCTTTGATTACCAGATTTTCGACATTTTCCAAAACATATTTCAAGTCGTCGTCTTCTCTACAAATGTAGGTTCTTACATTGGGGATAATGGCTTCTTGGTCGAGATAATACTTAATAATTCGTGGTACATAGGCATAGATTACCTTATCGTCGGCCACGCCTGTTCCGGGGGCATTAGCAAGGGCTACTCGTCCTTTTTTATAGACATCAAAAATCCCCGGAATGCCAATGAGCGAATGCGGATTAAAAACCTGAGGGTCAAGGAAGGTATCGTCCAAACGGCGATAAATCACATCCACAATCTCAAACCCCCGAGTGGTACGCATTTTGACATACCCGCCCGATACCACCAAATCGCGCGCATCTACCAACTCTACTCCCATTTGCTGGGCCAAATACGAATGTTCAAAGTAAGCCGAATTATAGATTCCGGGTGTGAGTACGACAATATTAGGGTCGGGACGGTCTGCAATAAACTTAAGCATATCGTACAAGCGAGCGGGGTAGTCTGATACGGGTCTCACGCCAGTACGCGCCAATACCTCTGGAAAAATCTGCTTTGATAATTCTCTATTTTCGAGCATATAAGATACTCCAGAAGGGCAGCGAAGATTGTCTTCCAAGACCATAAACGTACCATCATCTCCCCTAATCAAATCCGTACCTGTGATATGACACCAAATGCCTTTAGGGGGTTTTAAACCTCGGCAAGCCTCCAAGTAGCACTTAGAAGTCTCTATTAGGTCGCGTGGTACAACTCCATCATTCAGGATTTTTTGGTCATTATAAATATCATCAATAAACAGATTGAGCGCCGTAATACGCTGAATGAGACCCTCTTCAAGGCGATTCCAATCTTCTCCCGCTACTACCCTCGGAATAATATCTAAAGGCATGATACGCTCGGTTCCTTCTCCTTCTGAATACACATTGAAAGTAATCCCCATCGACATCAAGGCACGCTCGGCGGTATGCTGCCGATTCATCAATTCCGTCTGAGTCAACTGTTCTACGCGCTGTTTGAAGACTTCATACCCCGGACGCATCTTCCCGTCAGGAGTAAACATCTCGTCGTAGAAATTTTCGGTGTCATAATTCTTAAATGAAAATTGCATAATGGCAAAATATCGTAGGTGAGTTATTTGTTTTACCGAACAAGATATGGACAAATTAACAATTTAGCCAAATTTTCTATAACATATTTACAGAATTGCTTTATATATTGCTTTGGTTTCATAAATTATTGGATTATATCGTACTTTGCATCAACTTTTTACGTTTTCAGTCTTGACAATAAAATATATCACTTTTGTGAGAATGACGCGACATTTGGTTTTGGTTATCATGGGATTGTTGGTAGGTGTGTCGGGCTATAGTCAACATTGGCTAGGGCTTTCTTCAAGCAATTATGCGGGCACCAATGCTCTTTATCTCAATCCTGCACACGCGGCTGATTCTCGCCATAAGCTTTATATCAATCTTATTGGGAACGATTTTTTTTTAATCAACAATTACCTGCGATTTGATGCGCCTTATTCTTTTTTGGGACTTATTACCAACACTGTTCCTAAAAAATACCGTAGTGAGCGCGGCTTGATTATCTGGCGCGAATCTTACTATGCCGAGCGTCTCAATGGCAAACCCAAACACCTACATACAGGAGGCGACCTGCGAGGGCCTTCTTTTTTGTATTCCTTTAATAAAAATCGTTTTGCGATTGGGTTTACATCTCGTGGGCGTTATTCACTCAATGCTACTAATGTGTCAGAAGAAACGGCGCGCGTTATTAGATATGGTACTAAATTTGCTGAACTTCAAGAAAAACTTTTTACTAACCAAAGCGCTTTGGTTTCCATTAATGGCCTCATTGAGCTAGGTGCTACTTTTGGGGCAGTGATTAAGGACGAAAATGAGTATTTTTTAAAAGTTGGTGGTACAGTCAAACGTCTCGTGGGAGTTTATAACCTTCATACAGATTTAAAAAACACCAACTATGAAGTACTCGTAGACGACCTAAATCCAAATCAACAATTTATCTTAGCTCGTCAACTGGAAATATTATACGGATACACCTCAGAGGGGGCTTATTCAAATATAAGCCCTAGTCCCAGTTTTTTGTTTGGTAAAAAATCTGCGGGAGGAGGCTGGGGCCTTGATTTAGGAATTGTGTATGAATTTCGGCCAGATTATCGAAAATTCAAAATCTATGTTCCTCGTAGAGGGCGCGAGTCAGATTTTCATAATAATAAATATAAAATCCGTATATCAGCCGCCTTAAACGACGTAGGCGCTGTTCGCTATCGAAATCCAAATTATATCAGAGAAGTAGCTGTAGATACTACAACACTCAACCTAACAGCACGTGATTTTGGTAACATTAAAGGAACAGAAGGATTATTTGTTGCAATAAATCGAAACCTTAATGTACGTCCCGCTGACAACCCTCGCCCCTTTACGGTGGGACTACCCACCTCAGCCAATGTAAGTGTAGATTATCACATTCAGGACAATTGGTACGTAAATGGCTTGTGGGTACAAGGATTAAGAGGCAGCAATAACCTTCACATCAAACCACAGTCGGTATTGGCGGTGACTCCTCGCTACGAAACCCGTTGGTTTGAAGTAGCTACCCCTTTGGCAATGATAGATAATTATCGAGTATTTACGGTAGGTTTGGCTGCTCGTGTTGGCCCATTAGTACTTGGTACCGACCACTTAGGTGGATTGTTAGACATAGGCAAACCCCAAGGACTCGACTTTTATTTTAGTCTCAATGTACCTATTCTTTATTCTAAACCCAAAGAAGTAACTCAGTGCTTTGACCCCTCTCCTAAAAAAAGGCTATTCAAAAAAAATAAATGATGGAAGCATACGTCACTACGGATATTTCGTCAGAGGGAATCGCCACCATTACGTTTTTTCATCCCTCCCAAAACTCCCTGCCTAGCCGTATCTTGTCGCTATTGGCCGAGACGATTACTCACACTAGCACTAATCCCCTCACCAAGATTATCATTTTGCAAAGTGGCGGCGAACGTACTTTTTGCGCGGGTGCGAGTTTTGATGAATTAGCATCCCTCCAAACACCCGAAGAAGGCACTCAGTTTTTTTCAGGTTTTGCGAATGTCATCAATGCCTGCCGTACAAGCCCTATTTTGATTTTGGGGAGAGTCCCCGGAAAAGCAGTAGGTGGGGGTGTAGGAGTGGCCGCTGCGACTGACTATTGTTTTGCCACCCAACATGCCTCCATTCGTCTGAGCGAATTGCTCATCGGGATTGGGCCTTTTGTGGTAGGGCCTGCCATTGAGCGCAAAATAGGTATCGCGGCATTTACTGAACTTACCCTCAATCCTTCTATTTTTTATTCGGCCTCTTGGGCAAAAGAAAAAGGTCTTTTTGCCGAAGTATATGATGATATTCCAGCACTCGACGAGGGTATAAGAAACTTTGCTTATCAACTTATTCAATACAATCCCGAAGCGTTAAAGGCGCTTAAAAAGGTATTTTGGGAAGCCACGCAGCATTGGGATAGCCTCCTGAAACAACGAGCTGCCATGAGCGGAACTTTGGTGCTGTCGAGTCATACTCAACAAGCAATCGCAAATTTCAAAAAATAACCCCCTTTTTAAGGGCAAAACCGCAGCCCTATCTCCAAAGGCAAGTGATCCGACTTGGTCGGTTTTTCTATTTTAAAACTTGTGGTCTCCAACAAAGAATTGGTCAAGCAATGGTCAATTGGAATTCTCAATGGTAAAAAACTAGTAGGCCAAGTAGGCTGTACCCCAAATCCCTGACGGCTATTTTTTAGTCCAGTCTCGGAAATAAAAGATTCGTAAAAAACCGACCAAGGGGTAAGATTCAAATCCCCGATTATCACAGTTGGATTTTTCTCTCGTTTTATGATTTCTGCCATTTGTTTTAACTGCCGATTACGTATCAAAAAATCTTCCTTCCAAAGAGGGTTGTAAGCATGACAAGCAATAATAGTGAGGGGCTTATTATTTACGACAGTTGTGAGTCGCATCATACCTTGGGTGCTAATTGCGAGCGCGGTATCCACTTCTAACGGTATTTGGCTTCGGATCACGACTCTAGTGTTGGCTTTGGCCAAAACATCAAACCCATAAGGATATTGCTTTCCCAAAGTACTATCTAAATGACGGATAAATGCCGGAGTAGCTTCATTGATAGAAATAAACAAAGGCTTATTGCTCACAATACGATTGGTGATAAAAGCATAATCTTTGTTTTTATACAGTATGTTGGCATGATAAATCCTAAAATCTGCGGCTATGGGGGTATTTATTTTAGAATAATCCAACCACGGCATTACAAACCATCCATTCAAACCCAAGGAAGATAAAGCGAGTAATAGTTGAAATGCGTCTCTACGTTTTTTTTGATATAAATATCGCCCCAAAAACCATAAACTAAGTCCCAAACTCAATAAAAAGTACTGGACTCGAAAGCTAGCAAAATGGTCAAGCCACCGACTATGCCGCCCCAAAAATCCTAAAAGCGAAGCTACAACCACCATCCAAACTCCTAGCAAAAGCGCCTTGTTTAGTATCCGTACCATTCGCCCCACCATTTTTGCAATTGTTTACGGATTTCATTTTCACGGGGGTTTTGACCTGGTTGATAGATTTGTGTTCCTTTCAATTCATCAGGCAAAAAATTCTGTTCAGCAAAATTACCTTCGTGATTATGCGAATATTGGTAATTTTTGCCATATCCAATCTCTTTCATAAGTTTGGTGGGGGCATTGCGTAAGTGCAGCGGAACAGGCAGATGCGCCGTTTTTTCGGCCAATGCCAACGCTTCATCAATTGCCAGATAACTGGCGTTACTTTTGGGAGAGGTAGCCAAATAAATCACTACTTGCGACAAAATAATTCGGCTTTCGGGAAACCCAATCGCTTTCACGGCTTGCAAACAGGCATTGGCCATGAT
>VFQN01004892.1_pt1 | contig 17066 bp, 15 predicted proteins | sample 3512371 | NCBI WGS metagenome assembly VFQN01 (sample SAMN10412370, study PRJNA504923) | tailings metagenome | isolation source: Replicate 2 from Balatoc abandoned mine | place: Philippines: Itogon, Benguet | collected 2017-08-28 | reverse complement strand
GAAGCGGCAGACACACCAAAAGCAACAAAAGTCAAGAAAATTAAGCCGAAAAGAAAACCAAAGAGAGTTCGATATGATTTCAAGCTGGGGCCGGTTATTATCCAAGAGGCCATCGAGCTTGCAAGAAAACATAAATGGGCAAAGTTTGATGAGTCAGTGGAACTTACTATCCGAACTGGTTTGGACCCGCGCAAACCCAATCAAAATGTGAAAGGTGTTGCCAGACTCCCCCATGGAAGTGGAAAGAAGCTTAGAATAGCTGTTCTTTGTGGCGGAAGTGACGCTCAGCTCGCCCTTGAGGCTGGTGCCGATGTGGCTGGCGCAGAGGAAATCATCGCTGCTATCCAAGGGGGAGACACTAATTTCACTACAATTATTTCAACCCCAGAAATGATGCCTCAAGTTGGAAAAATTGGTCGAGTAAGTGCTATGCCTCTCTATTTCTGGAGACCATTCTAATTTTATGTTTTATTAGATTCTCGGTCCGCGTGGTTTAATGCCTAGTCCTAAACTTGGTACAGTCACAAAAGATGTTGTCAAAGCTGTTAAAGCAGCAAAATCAGGATCTGTTCAATTCAAGACTGAAAAGAAAGGTTTAATTCAGGCAAGTGTCGGGAAGATTAGCTTTCCAATAGATCATTTATTAGAAAATATTCGATCATTCATGATTTCTGTCCGTGATAACAAACCTGAAGCCTTTAAAGGAAGATATTTAAAGAAAGTATATTTATCTACAACGATGGGACCTGGCATAGAATTAGAAACTTCTTCTATTGACCCTAATAACGGCCGTTTCATGCTTGATTTTAGGAATCTTACTGCAGTATCCAGTGAAGCAAAGAAGGTTGAAGAATCGAATGAAACACCAAAATCGACAGTAGATACAGTATCTACCTCTACGAATACTCCCGTGGAAGAAACTCCTGCTGTTAGTAACTAGAAACAATGCGAAACCATTCAAGTCTATTCAAATCTTATAACATAAAATTAATCCTAACTTTCTTCATTTTTCGAGTAGTACTGTTTTTTAGAGCAGTATGCACGGATTAGGATTTCTAGGAATGATAGGTTATGTACACGGAATCGGGGTTACTTAGATTCTTTTGTGACGATCGGTTGCGGAAGGTGCAAGTTCATCTTATATTGTTAGAGGAATGACAAGTCCAGGTATTGTGTTATGCGGTGATAAGGGATCGATATTGTCGTGCAAAAAGATTATATTTTATTATTATCATCCGAGTTTATTATTTCATAGGATGACATTTAGGTACTACTTGGCTTAATGCTCACAAAATCTCCCCTACTGCCTAGTTGTGATCGTCCTGTTGAAGCAGTTGGAGGTTTACTACTACCAATGGAGAATTTGTTTGTTAAAGTCCATGTACCATCCATGCCTCGCTTTGTTTGGAAATTTGTTGGGATTCTTCGACGATGAACATCCGAAGGTGTGTTAGTAAGATAAAATCTTTGAATTAACTGATCTTGCAACGATCGAGCATTTACACTTGGATATAAAGGTCTTTCTAATCCAGGGTCGACATAATAAAAGATGGGACATTTAATTATCGAATGAACACGATTTCTCATATTTACTGTGAGTACTTCTAATGATCCAAGATTTGTTGTGGTCTTGCTAGGAACTGTGAAAGTAACAGTGATCATTCGACTAAGTCCAGGTATCAAAGGCTTTGAAAACATTTTGACGTCAGTATCATCTGCACCAAAGTTTTTAGTTGTTGCATCAACTAATATGTCATCTGCGGTGTCATTCACAAGACGATAGTTTATTGTAACCTTCATACCACCTTCTAAGAGTCCAAGATCAACTAATGGACCGTGAGTGGGGATCCAATCCACAACAATCGCTCGTGGCGGGACATACGTATATTTCAATAATTCTACATTCAATCGAGGATCATAATTATGTTCGAACATCTCTCGTAAGGCTTCGAAAGAATTTTCTGCATAACTTGATAAAACAGTAGAATTATCAATATGCGATCCTTTCCCATTATCATCATCTTCCTCATCACCACTCTCATCATCACGATCAGCAAATGTGACTTCAGGTTGAAATGAATATGAAGATCCTCCTTTCTTAGACCTTCTTGATCCTCCTCGACTATTATCACCGCTCCTCGACATCTGATTCGTCACTTCAGAACGATAACTCTCCAATGCAGCCGCAAACTCTCGATCTGCTTCATTATTCTGGTCCGAATTAAGGTTATTTAAATTAATTGATAATGGATTATTTTTTAAATCTTCAAAGCGATCAATCATAGGACCAGAGAAAGAAATCTTCGGCTTTAAAGGAGAGCTGTGAAGCTTTTTTATGGTATTAAAGACAGGATTTGTTGAACTAATCACCTCCCTTGGATTAGCAGGGCGAATAACTACTTGATTTTTCACTTTATCACCAAATTGATCAATTTTCTGACTCGATGTGAGTGAGGCGCTATTGGCTCCAGTCGCAGGACGAGAACCACCAACTTTGGGAGTCTTTCGAGTAATTTGCTTTAAACTACGAGCATTCGTATCAACTCGAACTTCTAATTTTGTTCGAAGATTCATTTCATCTTTGGAACGATAATTATAATCACCTTGTGTTTTTCTTCCAACTGTTCTTAAGAAATTATGAATATAATCATCATCATATAACTTTAGATACGTGCAAAACATTCTCACAATTTCTATAGCTTTAGGAAGGAATCCTTCAACTGTTAAAATCAATTTTTTCAATCCAGGTTTATAATAAGACCATAAAGCCATTCGGACGATTAAATCCTTAAATTCAGTAAAATCAATTACAGTAAATATCCCTAATCCTTTAGCAACATGTTCTCTTCCAATGTCTTCCCATAAGATTTTCACATCTTCACGTGTTAGTAATTTAGGAATTACTTCAAAATCACGACAAAAGACTTCGATCTTCGAGAAATTCATTGTTTGAAAAGAGAGTGCAGTATCTGCGAAGGTCTTTGAAGACTTCGTTTGACGAATTCTTGCATAAAAATCAAAAATTAAACATAAAGTATCATTTTTATCTTCATCAATACCAGCAACTTTCTCAGGTAATCCACTGATGAGCTTATAGCTCGCTTCAATTGGCAGTTTGAGAAGTTTAACAGAATCAATCGCATGTTGTCCAGCTTGTAAGAATTCATCGAATTGATTTCCACCAATTTGTTTAAATTCTTTCGAAAGTTCAAGAAACTGTTTGAGGAATTTCGGCGGTTGAACAGATTCAAAAGATTTTGGCGAAGAAGGAATGGATTGTGCGGACTTTGGTGATCCTAAAGTCATTCGAGAAGGAGGAAGAGGAAAATCACGATCTTGCTGAAATTCTTCCTCTTCCTCTTCTTCTTCGTCTTCTTCTTCCTCAGGGAAGAATACATCCCTCCTCGTTACAGACATTCTTGATCAATCGTTAAAGTATAACGAATGAAACGGTCGGTGTTTAGGGAAATGATTACCTCCTTTCAAAGCAATTCATCAAAAGGCATTGAGGAAATGCGTAATTGGTGTGCGTGTGTTGCGTATGTATTTCTTTCAATTGCCCTTTGATCTTTGTTTGCTTTATCAAATTGTGAAGATCATTGAGAAGATTTGTTGATATCAAATCGAATTCTCTTCATCAATTTTTGAGCATGGGTGGAAGGAAAAACGCTGTCGCGTTGGTTATTCTCTTACTGAATCTCTTCTACCATCATCCAAGTTGGGCATGGATAAAAACTCCTCTGGTGACGACGCGGCGAAACCCGTGTTCTAATGGAAGGAATTTTCCTCATAATGGTGATTACTCTCATAGGATACTTTGGAGTTCTCCTCAGCAGCAGTTAGAGGAGTTGTTATTGAGTCTGAGTCCTCCTACTTCAACATTTGAGGAAGACAAAAATCAAAAGAACGATGGGCTGTTGAATCTACAATCAAATGAAAACACTCCTCTACCTCCAAGCAATCAAGAGAATCAAGATGGCTTGCCTCAGAGGAGTTCAAACGGAGTGATTCCCTCGTCGTTCAACAAGAGTCAAAAAGTGTATATACCACGATCCAGTAGAGCTGATGGAGCTCCAAATCAAAATAATCTTAGGAGTCCATCTTCTACAGCCTCCTCCATTTCCCCTCGAAAGACTTATATTCCATCTTCTCAGTCAACTATCTCAAATACTCCTTCCACTTCCGTTTCTTCCGGCAAAGACGTTATTCTTCTGACTAATCCTCAGTTACTGATTCAATTTAAAGTACCTCGAGAGATGTCACTACGTAAGCGAGCCCTTATTGAGGAGAATAAAGCAAGGAGTGCAAATAGACGCCCGCAAGCCAATCAAGGCCAAGGGGCCGCTTCACAAAGAGGGAGCAGGGAGCAAAGCAAAAATGCTGAATCTGTCAACCCAATCATTCCTATTGATTTAAGTGATGATGATGACGAGGATGACGAAGAGAGCATCCGCAGAAGGAGAGAGCGAGAGAAGATAAAGAAGCAGAACGAAGATGAAGCGGCTGCAGCAGAAGAGAGGAGGAAAAAGAAAGCATTGGCAGCAAAATCAAACCCTCGTGGTGCAACTGAAGATATTGAAGAAGTCCTTTATGACGATGCAACTGTCATAAAGCTTGCGACTGAAGATGTTGGTGATCTATTTGATGACGAGCAGAGTTCTTACTTGACTAATAATATCAGTAAAATTCCTCTCAGTTTCTTTCGTAATCTAGAAGAAGATGAAGTTAGTGCGGAGGAAATTCAAGGTTTAATTTTTGCAGAATATGGTATGACTGTTACCTTGGATGCTATTCGAAAAAAGATGGGTGATATATCTACAGAGGGTGTGAAAAAGAAGAAAAAGAAGAAGAAATCTTCAAATAATTGGAATAACCGACGCTTGCAAGAACAAAGGAAACAAATGAATGAGGGTCCTACCATCATCATTTTACCCAACCAAGAGAAAATCACAATCAGTGCCTTGGCAGAACTGATGAAGATGAGTGCGAGCGAGATTATTAAATATTTAATGTTTAATGAAGGTTTAATGATAACAGTCAATCAATTAATCAATAAAGAATTAGCGATAAAGTTATTGAAGGCATTTAATAAAGATTTTAAAGAAGAAAATACTAATGACAAAAAATTATCTGAGGTTAAAGCTAATTCGAAAGCCCTGATTAAGGAAGAAACAACGACGGCCAGCATATTTACTCGCTCTCCTATAGTGACAATTATGGGCCATGTTGATCATGGTAAGACCACATTATTAGATTCAATTAGAAATGCTCGCGTGGCTGAGAGTGAAGCTGGAGGAATCACTCAAGCGATTTCTGCTTTCAACGTTCAAACAGCGGGAGGCAAGAACATTACCTTTATTGATACGCCAGGTCATGCTGCCTTTTCTGAGATGAGGAAGCGCGGTGCGAAGATCACTGATATTGTCGTGTTAGTTGTTGCAGCGGACGATGGAGTTATGGAGCAGACGAAGGAATGTATTGAAGCTGCAAAGTCCGCAGGATGTCCTATAGTTGTTGCGATTAATAAGGTATGAACGAGTCACCCGCAACTATCAGTTTCATCATTTATCTCATTTTAAATAGATCGATAAAGTTGGAGCGGATGTGAATAATGCCAAAGCAGGCTTGTTGAATGCAGGAGTAGTATTGGAAGAGTTAGGTGGAGACATTCAGTGTGCTGAGATCTCGGCAAAGCAAGGCCAAGGAATTGATGAACTTTTAGAGAAGATCTTAATTCAGGTAATTGTAGAGGAAATCTCTTTTATTGGACTAATATCGACTCTTTCTCTTAGTCTGAGGTGATGGAATTGAAAGGAGAGATCGATGTTCCGTTAGAGGCAACTGTTGTAGAGGCAAAAATCGATAAAGGATTAGGCGTGGTTGTAACAGCCCTGGTCCAGAAAGGCGTAATCCGCAGTGGTCAGATTGTCGTGGCTGGTCCTTCGTGGGGTAAAGTCAGATTCCTAACCGATGATAAAGGGAGAACCCTTCAGGAAGCAGGTCCATCACAACCTGTGCGAGTAAGTTATTTTCATCATTCCGTCAGAAACATCTCTAATCCGTGCTTTCGTAGATCGTTGGGTTAAATCGTGTCCCTAACGCGGGTGATAAGCTAATTTTGGCGAAAGACGAGGAAACTGCAAAGGATCAAGCGGATGCTATCTTTAAATACGAAAAACTCCAAACCGGTGCCTCCACGCTGTCCGGTCTCAAAGGTGCGATCTCATCCATTATGACCGGATCTTTCGACTCGCGTGAATTGGTGAAACTACCTGTTATATTGAAAGCTGACGTTGGAGGATCGCTTGAAGCTATTAAGACGGTTTTAGAAGATATTACCTCTGAAGACGATGATGCAATTTGCAAGATTGATTTAGTTTTCTCTGGTGTTGGCGATGTCACTACCTCTGATGTGTTGATGGCTACAGCTTCGAAGGCTCAAATCATCGCCTTCAATGTTGCGGCTACTGGAGCGGCGATGGATGAGGCGAGAGGAGAGAACGTTGATCTCAAGTATTACAACGTTCTGTATGACATTATTGATGACATGACTGACCTCGTAAAGAAAACCTTATCTCCACCTCCCGCCGGCCAGTTCACTGGCGCTGCTGAGGTGAAGAAGATCTTCCGAATCGGCAAAGCTGGAAAAGTGGCAGGATGTGCAATTAAAGAAGGAAAAGTGATTGCAACAGGAAATGTTCGGGTATTACGAGATAAAAAGGTTATTTTCTCGGGGTTGATAAATTCTTTACGAGTCGTGAAGGACTCCGTGCAAGAGGTTAGCGAAGGAAATGAGTGCGGTATTCAATTAAAGGATTTCGACGAGTTAGAAGAGGGCGACATTATTCAGTGTTTCGTAGTCGAGAAAGATAGTGATGAAGAGTCATCGTCGTAACTTTCCCTATTGTCTTTGTAAGTAACTGAAATGAGAATAAGAAAGGAGATTTGAAACACCCGAAAGAAGACAAAGCAGTGCGATCATTTCATTGCATTATTGTTAAACCATCAAATAGACACTATCCATTTTTGTTTTATTGCACATGTGGAATATGTATAAGGCTTGGAGAAAGGGAGGGGTTGGAGAGTTGAGGCGAAGACGTGCTGCTGAGATAGAGGATGAACTGGTAATTTAGATACCTAACTTGGTTCTTCTCCAGTGTCTTCTCTTGGCGTTATAGCTATGAAAGAAGGGAGAAAATCAAATAACGGTTGAGGACAATTCGTAACAGTCATACCGGATGGTGTTGCCTGTTCTCAATCTGATCCAGTGAGGGATTGGCTTATTCTGCTTTAACTTGACAGCTAAGGTGCGCTTGGTTCTGAAGCTCTTTTGGGATGGCTATAACAAATAAAAGGAAACAGTCAGTTGATGATGTCTAGAGAACAAACTGTCCTGGTGAGGAAGGCCAAACTAAATTAAGAGCGATCCGCTATTTTTCACCAAGATCAAGAGAAGACTATGGACTTACCATCTTTAGTGATTGGAGATTAATCTACCAAAGCAATGAATGTCTATTTGACGATAGAGTTTGTGGGTTTCGATGGTTGATTGTGTGGTTACAATAATCTCGCCTTTTCATAAATACGACTTTTTAGCATTTTCGATTTATAGAATCCTCCATTTTTCCAGAAGTTCTAGTTTCCTAAATATCAAGATTCTTCATTCTTCTCTGAGTAACATTCTTTTGGGGAGAGTTGAGAAACACTCTTAACTCTGCCTTAACCTTCTCAATTAATTATCGCCACAAATCAATTTATTTTTAATTATTGATTTTTATTATTCGTATTCTATTTTATTTCAAATTCTTCTCTTTCTGTTTCTGGTGAAATAAAATGGATTATAAACAACAAAGAGGCGTTGTTTACAGTGCTGTCAATCCTATTGATTTGGATGTGCCTTTATCCCAGCCAATTCTTCCAACTGTAAATGCTCCAAGTGCTCCTTATTACCCTGCTACTGTGGTTGGTGCTCCCACTTCTCACACCCAGCCAATGGCTGTGTTCGAGGTGTTGCCGCCCCTTCCTCCTAATTACAGCGCGACTCAGCAAGAGGATCAGCGCCAATGGAAAGTTGATCTATGTGAGGTCGGTGACTGTTCTTCTTGCTTATATTCGTATTTTTGCCCAGCATGCGCTGTCGCTGATGCTCGCACTGAACTTGATGGGAGCAATTGGTACGTCAACTGTGTTGTGATGAAACCCGTTGCTGCACGCTGGCTCGTTCGCACTGCTTACAATATTCCCGGAAATGCACAAAATGATTGTTGGACAGGTCTTTTCTTACCATGTTGCACGGCAAACCAGCTCCTGCAAACTACCAAACACTATGGCAAGACAAACATTCCAGAAGTTGGGCCAACTTTCAATGTGAATCCTCGACTCGGAATTCAACAACGAAGTTTTGAGAATTTATTTTACGATGTATGCTATTCTTGCTTTTGCCGACCATGTGCAGTGGGATACAGTTTACAAGCAACTGGAATGCCTTTTTGGTTTGGTGCTTGCTGTGTTGGTGTTTTCGAGGCCAACTCCATCTTACGCTACCAAAACCGCAATCGACCAATTTGGGATAACGAATGCTATCCTGACTTAATCATTCCTCTTCTTTGTATGTCTATAAGCAATGAAACGGCCTTTGCTTCGATGATCACTTATGCTACTGGTTTACTTGCAGAGTCGAACACAAAGGCTGGTCGCACATACGGCTATGGTTGTGATATTGGAGGAGCTTTGGCATACGGATATAGCTACTGTGCGACAGGCTGCGTTTGTTCCGAACCTGAAGGACGCTATTTAGTGCGCTAGAATCTGCATGTTATTTGTGTAAGAGATCGCTAGCACTGCTGGCGTCGATGATTGTTGATTGTTGTAGTATCGATCTTATCGAATCTATTTTTCCTTTTTTTTCTAGATTTTTAGGATGTTTGTGTAAATAGTAATAATATCAAAAATTAAACCCTTTGGTGATTGCTGACTGACTAACTCTACCACTAATTGACAAGATAATAGATTTAAGATTTCCCTGTGCCTATCTCTTAGCTTAATTGTTTGATTGCATCAGCAACTTTCTCAAGGCATAGTTTAATCTCTTCGGTCGTGACAATTAGAGGAGGGACAAAGCGAACTACCTTTGGACCGGCTGGTACGACTAACACGCCTATGAGTAGTGAGGGGTAAGAAAAGAGAAGTTAGCGGTAGATGATCAAGTTTCAGTAATATCTCTTACCAGCTTGAAGCAGCTCCTTTGTGATGTCAGCCGCAGTGAGTTTTGATTCTTCAAATAACTGAATTCCATTGATCAAACCCCATCCTCGTACTTCCTTGACGATCTTTGGAAATTTCTTTTGTAATAGTTCCACTGCGAGTTGTCTGAACTCTTCTCCCTTTCGAGCAACTTGTGATACGATCTTCTCATCGTCGAACACTTCAGTCACCGCTAAGCCAGCAGAACAAGCGAGAGGATTACCACCATACGTACTAGCATGATCACCGGGTTGAAAAACATTGAATTTCTCCTTACAGAGCATGACGCCAATGGGTACACCTCCTCCCAACGCCTTGGCATTGGTGATGACGTCAGGCTCGATGCCGAGGTTTTCATAGCCCCACAACTTGCCAGTTCTTCCCATACCAGTCTGAACTTCATCAACGATCATCAATGCACCAGTATCATCACAAAGTTGGCGAACTGTCCTGAAGAAGGATGCGTCTCCAGGTCTCACGCCACCTTCACCTTGCAAGGGTTCCATCATAATGGCAGCCAAACCTTTCGATTCATCCTTACGAATCCTTTCTACAGTGGATTTAAGCTCTTCAATATCGTTATATTCCACGTATTCGAAGCCTGGCATGAGAGGCTCGAAGTCTTTCTGATACTTTGGCTGTGCTGTCGCAGTGACGGTGGCTAAAGTTCGACCATGGAAAGAGTTTTTTGCCGTTAAAATCACTGGAAAACGAATTCCTAATTTGGTATGAGCATACTTTCGAGCTAATTTAATGGCAGCTTCGTTGGCTTCAGCTCCTGAGTTGCAGAAGAAAGCTTTATCCGCGCAGGAGTTCTTCACCAACCACTCTGCTAATGCAGCTTGTTGAGGAATATAATAGAGATTACTACAATGATGGATACGATTCATTTGATTTGTAATCGCAGCAGTCAGTTTCGGGTGTGAATGGCCTGTACTATACCATGAACAAGGATTATCAGAACAATTGATCCTTACCGAGACAACAAGTAGCGATGCCTGAAGCAAAGTCCAAAAACTCTTTACCTTCAGTATCATAAAGAAGGCAACCTTTTCCATGAGAGATCGTGAGTGGGTATCGTCCATAAGTGTTCATCACATTACTAAAAATTTGTTCACATCTCCTCTCCTACAAGAAAGAATGATTCATACTTACTCGCCATACTTCTTGATCGTTGAAGTAGATAATAAATCTCCTTGTTTGGTGCAGGCAACAACTACAAGACATCCTAAAGTCACGAGCAATTGAGTGAAGTTCATCGTCTTTTCTTCTTCCTCTCCACTTCGGCAATCTTTCGGTAATCTTTCGGTAAGTCGGTAATTCAAAATCTCTGATCGTACACAGGAAAAATCGATCGTTCTCCCTTCTTCCTTCTCGCTTCTCACTGAGAGCTGTTCGACTGTGACTTGTGCTATTGGTGCAATGAAGGAAAGGATTTCTCATTGAATGAGAAGTCAGACAGATCATTCCTTTCATAATTTATACGATTGTTTGCTCCAAGTTTTAAATTTTGTGAGAAAATGAATGTTATGAAAGTGTTTCTTCTATTCTCTTGCATGATCTCCCAAACAGCAAAGATTCTAGCCTATGAAACGAACACAGACATTTCCATTTGTACAAATGATTTGATAGAATTTTGTGAAATGGATCAATATTCACCATATTCAGTTCAATCAATTTCCGATAGTCGTGCGTGTTTGAGAAAGAATCGTGACAGCATCTCCAAACAGTGTTTGAATTACCTTGAATTAGACAAGCCATCCATCATCGAGTCTTGCTTTACAGAAATGAAGACATATTGCAACAAAGTTATCCCAGGTGGATTTCGTATTCACAGTTGTTTATCAGCTGTGTCAGTGGGCGATCTTTCACCCAGCTGTCAAGAGGCATTAGCATATGATCAAGAAATTATTCAACCAAGAGGCGAGACTGAAAATCTTCCCAATGCCTTCGTTAGTGTTTGGAGTCGTTGGGTCGGATATTTTGTACAACTTTCTGAGTTGATAGCCATGCAAATGCGGCTTTCTCCAGGGAATTGGTCGCCAAACCTTCGAGGGTTTCGAATCATTGGAATTCAAGGAAATGACGACGAAAGAGTCATCTTTCTTTCAGATGACGATAATATTGGTCCATCAGATCAACCAGAAAACGTTGATGATTCCACTGATGATGGTGATGACGATTATGACACGAAAGCCAATCGAATAATCGGAGAGTCAGCAGAAACTCAGCAGCCACAAGTCGTAACAAACCCTTAGAAAGACAGATTTTGAAAGTTAATCTTTGCGTTTTTTGTGAACTCTTTATTTTATATCGTATATATATTGTCTATATTATCATGTTTCTCTCGTTCATTCTATAAGAAGGGAATCTGTGATGTTATCTATCTCCGACTATTCAGAATTTGGTACTAGTAACTCTAAAAATTTTATTATTCCATCATTTCATGGTTCAATACGACCAAAGACATCAATGAACATCTATTTGACGTCAGGTTATATTTACAAAGAATCTATGAAAATTTCGAATATTTGTGACAAAACAGAAGAAAAAAAAAAACCTAAAGATAGATGTAAAGTGTTAAGAAGCTTAAGTATGATGACGAATGACGTCGACTGGAGTATGTTGATGTAAAATGCGAATAAACACCTATTAGAAATACGACACGTCAGCTAAGCACTAATTGCTGATATTTATCATAGACCTTACCTGTTCTAATGTTGGTTGAGCTACTGTGAATTCCTCGATCGAATACTTCTTCTTCTCTTCGTACAGCTTCTGGAAGATCAAAGACATCTTCATCTCTTCCTTAGGGATCTGATAGGTGATCAATCCTCCATTCTCTGCTAAGATCGTCGAAGAAGGGAACAGCGATTCGATGAAAGGAGTCAACCTGTTCAACTCCTCTTCGAAGTTCTTCCCTTCCAACTTCACCGTTAACTCAAAACCTGATCCGAACTTATTCTTCAAATGCAGTTTACTGCCCAGAGCTCTCAACTGACCCTGCACCATCACACCAATGCGACGGCATAATGCCTCTGCCTCCTCCATCGAATGAGTCGTCAGAATTACTGATCGATTCGACATCGTGCGCAAGATCACTGTCCACAAGTTACGACGACTCACAGGATCCAAACCAGCCGATGGCTCATCTAACAACACCACCTCAGGATCTCCGATCAGAGCGATCGCCACACACAGCTTTCTCTTCATACCGCCAGAAAGGTTCATAGCCAACTTATTGCGATGAGGAGCGAGTTCCAACTGCTCGATAGTATTCTCCACGATTCCCTTTACCAAATCCTCTGGCACTCCTCGAAGACGGGCAAACAGGTACAAATGACTCTGCACAGTCAGACGATCCCACAACGAGTTATTCTGCGTCACCACTCCCAGATGAATTGAGGCCTTCGGAAAAGAAGTCAAAATGGAACGGCCAGTCACGAAGGCATCACCGCTGCTTGGCAACATAAGACGAGTAAGCAAAGATAAAGCTGTCGTTTTGCCCGCTCCGTTCGCTCCCAACAGCCCGAAGATCTCTCCTTTACCCACTGCGAAGCTCAGATCCTCTACTGCGATCACTGGATCATGATCTTTGTCCTTCGCAGGAAAGACCTTACGCAATCTCTGCATCACAAGAGGATCCGATTCGTCAGCATGATTCGCCTCGATGTCATTGCCACCATTCTTCGACGGAGGAGTGGGAACCATGGCGAGGGTGCGTCTTCTTTCCTCTCTTACATCTTCTTCCAGCTCCTTAACAATGGCTTCTTCATCTACATCTTGAGGATGTAACTCAGGAGTGATGACGGCACTGCTTTGAATATCAATGTAGTAAGCCACGCTAAAGCAGATAAAAGCTTGGGCTAAAAGTATCCCAATGGCCGCTCCACCCCTCGGTAACTGCGGAATATCTCGTATATTGGCAACCGCGTTCAAGGTCGCAACATAGATTCCGATATAAGGAGAAGTTAGCATTGTGGTCCACCATAAAATAGTTCTACGATCGTCCTCGGATATCATTCCTCCTCCAGCTTGAACGATCTGAATGATTATCAACATCACTATCGATGGTAGTAACAATTGGAAGAGAATCACTGCAACCATTGACCATAAACACGTTTTTGGTGAAGAGAACAGGAAGGAATGAGCATAAGAATAAGCAGTTAGAGTGAAAGGGAACAGTACCAGCCAAAGAAAGAAGTTCAGTCCGCCCGAGCCGTTAATGAAGTCAGACATTCCTCCTGCACCCCAACAGATGAACAAGAAGATCAAAGATACTAAAAGCAGGAGGAAATCAGCCGCGAAGGTTCCGATCCAGTAAGCTCGGTAAGAGCATCCCATCACGTTGAGAACATTTCTGAGCTTGTCTGCTCTTTCTCGAACAATAAACTCAGCAATGAGACCAGGCATACCAAGGTATCCGCCAATGCATATAATAATCGAAACTACATTCTTTATAGTAATTTCATCACTAATAAGATTTTGGGTAAAAAGAATGGCCGAAACAATCGCAGTTATAACCGGCAAGAGTAACAACGCGATCGTAAACCAATCATTCCATGCATACAAGATGCGGCGACTCATTATGCCGATCGTCTGTGACAGGAAAGTCGGATGATAATCGCGATCCGATCCAATTCCAACTACATTGTTCTTCGCATCCTCTTCACTCAGTACCAAGTGATGAGCAACTGATTGATCTTGACCTACCTTCAAGAATACATCCTCCAATGATGTGATCAACACATTGAATCCTTGCCTCACGAACGGGAAAGTGCCAATCTGCTTCTCTAACGATGCAAAGAACTGACCGAATCGCTCTATCGCGCTGAAAGGAAGGGTGTACATAAGAACCGTTTCGTGTCCTGCCTCTTCGACGTACTCGGCCTCGGGGATGAAACGTCGCACATAGGCTGTTAGGCGGTTAATGTCCTGCTCCACTTTGCTACCTCCATTCTCCCCAAAGTGAGACATGTCTTTATCGAAGATCAAACGATAGCCGATGCCCAATCTTGTCTTCAGGTACTGTGATGAACCGCAGCATCGCATCTTCCCATGAGTCATGATCCCGATTCGATCTCCCAACACATCTGCTTCGTCCATGTAATGAGTCACGAGGAGCATGGATCTTCCCTTTCTCAATGAAGCAAGAAGATCCCACAGCTCTCTTCTCGCAAGAGGATCCATTCCTACGCAAGAAGTCATTGGTGAGACATATAACCAAGTGTAGCATTATACCCACCTGCCGTCGGTTCATCTAACACCACAAACTTGCTTCCTCCGCACACTGCGATCGCCACCGACAACTTCCTCTTTTGTCCACCAGACAGTTCACTGCCCAAATGAACTCGACGATGTTCTAAATGGAATAAGTCGATCAAATAGTCCGCCTCTGACTTCGCCTCCTCATAGCTCTTGCCCTTCAGTTGAGCGAAGAAGATTATGTGTTCCTCGATCGATAGCTTCTCAAACAACACGTCATGTTGAGGACATACTCCCAGCGTCTTTCGTGCCTTTCCTGACTGATTTCCCAGGTGCTCTCCGTAGATCGTCACATCCCCGACACTTCCGCTGTCCGGCGAGATCATACCCGTCAAGATGTTGATGGTGGTCGTCTTTCCCGCTCCATTATGCCCAAGCAGCGCGAAGATCTGGTTCTCATACATTCGAAGACTTAAATCGTCAACCACTGTGTTTTTCCCGAATGTCTTGAATAAATTATTCACTTTAATCGTTGGAGCACCCAGTAACGTCTCGTTGGCCAACTCGATGGGGATGCCTTTCTCTCCCTTGTTCGAATCTGAGACCTCTCTGCCTGAGTCATGTAAAGAGGCACCATGCGACTTGGGGAACCAATAGTTGTAGAGGAAAGGAAAGTACCATGGCTTCGGGACTCCTTCTGATGTGGGCCAGATCTGTGTGAAGTACCACGCAAGGATCGCGTAGATGAACACATCAGCCACCTGTAAAATCAGTCATACGTTAGATGTAACAAATAGCAACCTTACTACCGCCCATGCTTACCATAATTCCACACACTGCGCTCAGCGAAATGCCATCATAAGACTTCAAAAATGTCAAGCAACCTACTTGAAACGCCGTTGGTGGGAAAAGGGAGAAAATGATTTGACAAGCCCTCAATGAGATCGTGTTACTTCCTCCCACGAAAATGATAACGAAGACAATGTAAAGACCCATCAACAACATGATCGTGCTTTGTGTGCCGAACTGTGCATTGTCCGAGAAAGACGACAAGAAGAAACTGAACGTCGTGGTCGACAAGCAAAACAGAAACAACAAACCCAACACTGGTCCGAACCCACCATCATTGAATAAGCCTCCGAGACTGATCAAAGCGCAAATGAAGGAAATGGCAAATCCTAGAATCACTCCATCCGAAATGAAGTAGCTGATCCAGTATGCCGATTCATACATTCCCATCATCTTCATGCTCTCTTGTAATCGTGCTCCCTTCTCATACAGAATCTGCACCACTATTCTCTGAATGTAGATCCAGAAGCCTATCACAAGGATGTATGCTTCGATGCCGCCTGGATTGAAGAAATTGTCGAAAACTGAGTAAAGTAACAGGACCAGCAGAAAGAACAAGAGAGGTGGAGCTGCCACTTTCAACACATCCAACTTGGTCTTTGTCGACTCGCAATATCTTTTCCATAACAAGAGACGAATCTGACGAATCAGCACAGTGGAAAAGGGTTGATCGTTCTCGAGGACAGGGGCTTTGAGGCCTTCAGGAAGAACAGAAGTCGGTATGAGCTCTTTCATAGCGTAGCGGTCCATCATTTCTGTCATTCTTCACAAACCGTAAGGGGATTCAACAATTTTTGACTTTCTTTGTCTGAATTAAATTGTGTGACCACGTCCATCTTGATTCCGTATTTTTCATGGTGTGTATTAATGCAGTCACTGAAGAGAGTTGAGTTTTACAGAATGAATAGATTATTCACAGTGTTTGTGGGCATTGTAATGAGTATTTCTAGCATTGTCGGGGTTGTTGTGGGATGGTTTTTGGGGTGTGTTATTCTGCTGCTAAAACTTCTCTCATCTCATAAATTTACGCTATTATAAAAGACTTGAACAGTCGCGCCAAGTTCTGCAAAATACTTTTCCCCACAAGTGCACACCTGCAAGAATTGTGAACAGCTCGCTCCTCTACTTGTGTTTACTACATCTAAAGCATCGAAATCGCCTGAGCAAATGGACGTTGAGAAGATTCCATTCGGAATACATGGAGTGAGATGCAGAGACCGCATCACTGCACACCTTCTAGACCAAATAAGAGACAAAGAATTGAAATAAACACAATTTTATTGAAACTAACCAAACAAAAATTTTTAGGTTGGTTTCATTAAACAAAAAAATGAGAAATTCAAACGATCACAAAGAACTATTACCAACTTCTGTCCTTCCTGAAGGCCTCAAAGCTCCTGTCCTCGAGAACGATCAACCCTTTTCCACTGTGCTGATTCGTCAGATTCGTCTCTTGTTATGGAAAAGATATTGCGAGTCGACAAAGACCAAGTTGGATGTGTTGAAAGTGGCAGCTCCACCTCTCTTGTTCTTTCTGCTGGTCCTGTTACTTTACTCAGTTTTCGACAATTTCTTCAATCCAGGCGGCATCGAAGCATACATCCTTGTGATAGGCTTCTGGATCTACATTCAGAGAATAGTGGTGCAGATTCTGTATGAGAAGGGAGCAAGATTACAAGAGAGCATGAAGATGATGGGGATGTATGAATCGGCGTACTGGATCAGCTACTTCATTTCAGACGGAGTGATTTTAGGCTTTGTCATTTCCT
>VFQN01004891.1_pt1 | contig 17066 bp, 14 predicted proteins | sample 3512371 | NCBI WGS metagenome assembly VFQN01 (sample SAMN10412370, study PRJNA504923) | tailings metagenome | isolation source: Replicate 2 from Balatoc abandoned mine | place: Philippines: Itogon, Benguet | collected 2017-08-28 | reverse complement strand
TCACCTCGGTCAGCGCCGACATGGCCTCGCCGGAACGTGCGGACTACTGCGTTTCCAAGGCCGGCCTGTCGATGTGGGTGAAGAACCTGGCGTTGCGGCTCGCCGGCGAGGGCATCGGGGTGTTCGAGGTGCGGCCCGGCATCATCCGCACCGATATGACGGCGGCAGTGTCGACGAAATACGACGCCTCTATCTCGGGTGGGCTGGTTCCAGCGGGTCGCTGGGGCGAGGCATCTGATGTCGGCGCTGTCGTCGCGGCGCTGGCCGGCGGCAAGCTCGGCTTCGCCACCGGCTCCGTCGTCAATGTCGATGGGGCGCTGTCCATACCGAAATTGTGAGGCAGGCCGGGCGTAACGGCGCGACGGCAAGCCTGCCTGCTCTGGAGGGTTGAAATGTTCGACTATGTCATCGTCGGCGGCGGGCCTGCGGGCTGCGTGCTGGCCAACCGCCTGAGCGAGGACCCGATGGTTTCGGTGCTTCTGCTGGAAGCAGGCGGCAGCGACTGGAACCCTCTCTTTCACATGCCGGCTGGGTTCGCCAAGATGACCAAGGGCGTGGCGAGTTGGGGCTGGCACACCGTGCCGCAGAAGCACATGAAGGGCCGTCTCCTGCGCTACACCCAGGCCAAGGTGATCGGCGGCGGCTCGTCGATCAACGCCCAGCTCTACACACGCGGCAATGCCGCCGACTACGACCTCTGGGCAAGCGAGGACGGCTGCGTCGGCTGGGATTATCGAAGCGTCCTGCCCTATTTCAAGCGCGCCGAAGACAACCAGCGCTTTGCCGACGATTATCATTCCTATGGCGGACCGTTGGGCGTCTCGATGCCGGTCTCGACCCTGCCCATCTGCGATGCCTATATCAGGGCAGGACAGGAACTCGGCATTCCCTACAATCACGACTTCAACGGCCGTCACCAGGCGGGCGTCGGGTTCTACCAACTCACACAGCGCGAACGCCGGCGCTCATCGGCCTCGCTCGCCTATCTGAAGCCGATCCGCGACCGTGGGAACCTTACGGTGCGTCTGGGCGCGCGCGTCACGCGCGTGCTGGTCGAGGGGCGGCGAGCCGTTGGGGTCGAGGTCATCGAGGGGGGAAGACCCACGCCGATCCGTGCGGAGCGGGAGGTGCTCGTCTCGTCAGGCGCGATCGGCTCGCCGAAGCTTCTGCTGCAATCGGGCATCGGCCCCGCTGATCACCTGAAATCGGTCGGCATTCCGGTGATGCACGATCTCCCCGGCGTGGGTGCCAACCTGCAGGACCATCTTGATCTCTTCGTCATCTGCGAATGCACGGGCGACCATACCTACGACAACGTCGCGAAAATCCACCGAACGCTGTGGGCAGGCCTGCAATATGTGCTGTTCCGATCGGGGCCTGTCGCGTCGAGCCTGTTCGAGACGGGCGGCTTCTGGTACGCGGATCCGGAAGCCCGTTCGCCCGACATCCAGTTCCATCTCGGCCTCGGCTCGGGCATCGAGGCGGGCGTGGCGCGGCTGAAGAATGCCGGGGTCACCCTCAATTCCGCCTATCTCCATCCGCGCTCGCGCGGCACCGTGCGTCTCGCTTCGTCCGACCCCGCCGCGGCGCCCTTGATCGATCCCAACTATTGGAGCGATCCCCATGATCGCAGGATGTCGATCGAAGGGCTCAAGATCGCCCGCGAGATCATGCAGCAGCCTGCGCTCGAGCCTTTCGTGCTGGCGGAGCGTCTCCCCGGGGATGAGATGCGGACGGACGACGCGCTGTTCGACTATGGCTGCGCCAACGCCAAGACGGACCATCATCCGGTCGGCACCTGCAGGATGGGCACCGACGGCATGGCCGTCGTGGGTCTCGACCTGACGGTGCATGGGCTGGAAGGACTGCGGGTCTGCGACAGTTCGGTGATGCCGCGCGTGCCGTCCTGCAACACCAACGGCCCGACGATCATGGTCGGCGAAAAAGGTGCCGACCTGATTCGGAAGATCGACCCGTTGCCGCCCGTGGTCTTTGCTCATGAACGAAACGACAGGCGCCCTCGGGCGCGGGCCGAAATAAGATAAGCGTGGCAGTCGCTGGAAGCACGAAGGGGCCCGTCCCCTGGCAGGATGCAGCTCTCCCCTGTGCCGCGAGTTAGGCAGCTTTTCATTTTGTGACCGGAAGTTGTGCGGCGGCCTCTTTTCCGGGAACGCCGAATAGTTCATAAGCCGCTTGCAGGGATGAAGCTGCATGCTTCATGGGGGCGGATATGGCATTGAAGGCAGAGGAAATTGCCGGCAAGCCGGCCTTGCACGGATTCATCAGACAACAGTCCCAGGCGCTCGTGCAGGCCTATGAGGCCAACCCGCGCGTCTCGGCGGTCTTCGCGACCCAGCAGCGCTGGCTGATGGCTCATGCCGGCCTGATGTTGCATTTTCGGGGCAGTCTCGGCGAGGGGCGCAAAGGCCTGACACTCGCTCGCCTTCTGGAAAAGGTCGCCGAGCACAACATCGCCAGCCGCAACACGGCGGATGCCTTCATCAAGGAGATCCTGAAATACGGCGTCGTGGCTCAACTGCCCGACGCCGGGGATCGTCGCGTGCGGGTGATCGTGCCGACCCAGTCCGGCCTCGATGCACTGATAGGCTGGACCTACGCCCATCTGACGACACTGGACGGCCTGGATGGCGGCAAGCGCGTCGCCACCTTCTCGACGGAGCAGAACGCGCTCGCAAGGCTGCAGCCGATGATCGCGGACGGGCTGCTTGCCTCGCAGTCCGTGCGGGAGCCGGAACGCACCTTCTCCCTGTTCACCTGGCTCAACAATGGCGGCATCGTCATGGACTGGCTGATTTCGCGCATTGGCGACACCGATCCGGATGCCGAGCGTATTCCGGCCGGCGCCGTTTCGATCGCGGATTTCGCCGGACTGCTGAAGCTGTCGAGAACCCATCTCGCGCGTAAGCTGCGGGAAGCCGAGCAACTCGGCAGCATCGGCTGGGAAGGCGCGCGGGGCCGGTCGGTGATGTGGGTATCGAAGGGTTTCCGCGAGGAATACACGAGCGCCCAGGCCGTGAAGCTCGCAATCATCGACGAGGCTTTCGAACGCTGCTTCGCAGGCGCGTAATTCGATCGGCTGCCTCGTCAGGCCCGCATGGCGTTTTCCAGGGTTCGGAAGATGCGCTCATCGGCGCATTGGGCGGCATTGAAGCGCATGAAGCCGGATGCCGTCTGTGATGGGCTGAACACGTTGCCTGGCGCGAGCACCACGTCGGCCGTGATCGCCCGCCGGGCTACTTCGCCCGCATCGAGCCCATCAGGCAATCGGCACCATAAGAACATGCCGGCCGGCGGTTCTATCCAGGGTTCGATGCCGAGGGTGCCGAGGCGGCGGCGTGTCGCCGAGCGGGCCTTCGCTAGGCGCGCATGCAGCGCTTCCAGATGTTTGCGATAGCTGCCGTCCTTCAACACGGCGAACACGATTTCGGCCGACAGTCGAGGGCTCGAAAAGCCGCTGGCGATACGCAGATCGACCAGGCTCTCGATCCAGTCGCGGCGGCCCGCTACATAACCGCAGCGTACCGAAGCCGACAGGGTCTTGGAGAAGCTGCCGATCCGCACCACGCGGTCGAGCCCGTCGAAGGCCGCGAGGCGTGGTGCGGGTTCATGCTCGAAATCGGCGAAGATGTCGTCTTCGATGATGATCAGCTTATGGGCCTCGGCAAGCTTGAGCAGCTTGTGCGCCACGGATGGGGCAAGCGACGCCCCGGTCGGATTGTGCAGGCCGGAATTGGTGACGTACAGCCGTGGCCGATGCTCGGCCAAGGCCTGGGCGAAGAGCGCGATGTCGGGTCCGCTGGCGGTATAGGGGACGCCGACGACCTTGACCCCATGGGCCCGCAAAAGCGCGAGGAAGTTGAAATAACAGGGATCGTCGACCAGCACCGTATCGCCCGGACTGATCAACAGGCGGCACAGAAGATCGATCGCCTGCGTTCCCGACTCCGTCAGCAGGATCTGGTCGGGTGGGGCGTCGATACCGCGCTCCCCAAGCCGCCGGGACAGCAAGCGGCGCAGCGGCGCCAAACCGAGCGACGATCCGTAATCAGTCAGGGACGCGATGTCCTCGGTGCGCCCGAGGCCGCGCAGCGCACGCCTGATGCTGTCGACCGGCATCCAGTCGGCCGGCAACCAGCCGCAGCCGGGCTTCAGCATTCCCTCGCCCGCATCCAGCGACTGGCGGGACACCCAGAACGGGTCGACGGCACGGTCGAGGCGCGGCCCGATCTCGGCCAAGGAAAGCGGCGCCAGCGGTGCGGCGACATAGAAGCCCGATCCCGGCCGTGATCGGATGGTACCCTCGGCGGCGAGGCGGTCATAGGCTTCGACGACGGTCGACTTGGATACCTGCATGGTTTCGGCGAAAGCACGGATGGAGGGCAGCTTCGCGCCCGGCGTCAAAGCGCGACGGGCGATCCGCGCATGAACGGCCGTCATGACCTGGGCGACAAGCGTGCCTTCATCCTTGGAAGCGGTGTCCACCGTATTGCATCCATATCCAGTACAGTTTGGTAAGATCGTAATGGGCCATGTCTGGAACGTCCAGCCCCATGAGCGGAAGAAGTCAACTGTCGGCGGCGAAAGGACAATGCATGGACAAGACTTCGGAAGGATGGCTCAGCGGCCTACTCGGCGTGGTCATCTTCAGCGGCTCGCTGCCGGCGACCCGCGTGGCTGTGGCGGATTTCGATCCGGTCTTCCTCACGGCGGCGCGGGCGAGCATAGCCGGGCTCCTGGGTGTCGCGCTTCTGGCGATGCTACGCCAGAAGCGGCCCGATCGCGGAGACCTCGTGCCCCTCGTCATCGTGTCGCTTGGCGTGGTCGTCGGGTTTCCGTTGCTGACGGCGCTCGCGCTTCGTCACGTGACCTCGGCCCATTCGATCGTGTTCATCGGGCTCCTGCCGCTGGCTACCGCCATTTTCGGCGTCGTCAGGGGCGGGGAGCGTCCGCGGCCCCTATTCTGGTTGTTCTCCGGCCTCGGCAGTGCGCTTGTCGCCGGTTTCGCTCTCGTGCAGGGATTTCAGGCATCGCCGGTCGGCGACCTTCTGATGCTCGCCGCGATCATCGTCTGCGGGCTCGGCTATGCGGAAGGCGCCAAGCTTTCGCGCAGGCTGGGCGGCTGGCAGGTGATCTGCTGGGCGCTCGCTTTGTCGCTGCCGATCATGGCCGTGCTCACGCTGGTGACCATGCCCGCTTCCTGGAGCGGCATCGGCGGGCCGGCCTGGATGGGGCTCGCCTATGTATCGCTGTTCTCGATGCTGATCGGCTTTGTCTTCTGGTATCGGGGGCTCGCCTTGGGCGGTATTGCCGGGGTCGGTCAGTTGCAGCTGCTTCAACCTTTCTTCGGGCTGGCTCTTGCGGCGCTCCTGCTCAAGGAACCGGTGAGCGGCCTGATGAAGGCGGTGACGCTGGGGGTGGTGCTGTGCGTGGCCGGATCACGGCGTTTCGCGAAATAGTGTAGCTGCGGTTGGCTTCCGGCGAGCTTGCACCAACGGTTCCCAGTTGAGCCCGGCCGCCGCTTTGCCTATGGTCTGCGGCATTCCAACGGGTACGCCATGTAATGCCCCTGTTTTTCATCGTGGTCGGCCTGGTGGTGGCTGTCCTCTGGTGGTACCGACGCAAGATGATGAAGGAGGCCGCGAGCGACGCGGCCGAGGTGCTCGGCCGCGCGCGTCGAGCGGCGCGTGGGGAAAAGCAGCGGAAGCTGAATGGCGGCGCCTCCTCCCTGTCGCCGATCGACGATCCCGTGGTCGCTGCGGCGACGTTGCTGGCTTCGATCGCCTCCGACGGCGTGGCACTGGCGCCGCAGCGTGAAGCCGTGTTGCGGAAGGAGATTTCCGCGATCGCTGCCGGCGGCAAGTCCGACGAAGCGGTGGACTACGGACTATGGGCGGCCGGCCAGGTCGGCGATGCGGCCCAGGTGATCGACAGGCTCGCGCCGTTCCTCCGCGATCACCTTGACGAAACCGAGAAGGCCGACCTCCTCATGATGATAAGGCGCGTCGCCACAGCGAGCGGCCCGTCGCTCTCCATGCTGGAACCGCGCATGCATCGCTTACGGCAGAAGCTCGGTGTCGTGGTAAATTGAGAGAGCGAGTAGCGAATAGGGGAAGAAAGAAGGGTTGGTAGCCCTCTTCCCCTATTCGCTACTGACTATTCGCCATTCGCTCCTCATCATATCGCCTCTCCCCTCAGCAGGCGCGGCGTCTCGCCGGACAGGCCGGATGCCTGGCGGATGAAGAACTCCTTCAGGCGCGGCATGCGTTCGACCAGCCCTAGGCCGATGTCACGTACGGCACGGATCGGGCCGAGATCGTTGGAGAACAGCCGATTGAGCACGTCGGTGGTCACACCCATCTGGACGGTGTCGAAGCGGCGCCAGCGTTCGTAACGCTGCAGCACATCGATGGCGCCGATATCCTGGCCGAGCCGGTCGGCCTCGACGACCGTTTCCGCGAGGGCGGCGACGTCCTTGAAGCCCAGATTGAGGCCTTGTCCGGCGATCGGGTGAATGCCGTGGGCGGCATCGCCGGCAAGCGCGAATCGCGGCGCGACGAAGGCCCGAGACAGTGTCAGACCGAGCGGCCAGGCGCGAGGCTTGTCCTCGACCTTGATCTCGCCGAGCTTGAGGCCGAAGCGCTGTTCCAGCTCGATCTCGAAGGAAAATTCGTCGCCCTGAACCAGCCGTTCCGCGTCGGAGGTGCGTTCGACCCAGACGATCGAGGAGCGGTTTCCGGTCAAGGGCAGGATCGCAAAGGGACCGGCCGGCAGGAAATGTTCTTCGGCCCGGCCGTTGTGCGGGCGCTCATGAGCGATGGTGCAGACGATACCCGACTGGCCGTACTCCCATTTCACCGTCTTGATGCCGGCCATGTCGCGCAGCCGCGACTTGACGCCATCGGCAGCCACCAGCAGCCGTGCATCGATGGTGACGCCATCGGCCAGATGCACGGAAACGTCGCTGCCGTTTCTCTCGAAGCCGCTGACCGCGACACCTTCGATGATGTCGATGCCGAGTTCGGTCGCACGGCGCCGCAATGCCCCGTTGAGGATGCGGTTCTCGACCATATGCGCGAAAGGCTCGCCAGGCGCGACCTCACCGTCGAAAGTCAAAAAGACCGGCCGGACGGGGTCTGACGTCCTGGAATCGGTGATGATCATCTCGGTGATCGCCTGCGCCTCGGGAGCGATTTCTTCCCAGCAGCCGAGGCGGTCGAGCATCCGACAAGCCGCAGCCGCGATTGCCGATGCGCGGCCGTCCTTTTTCCAGATGTCCGCCGGCGCGGCATCGACCACGGCAACCGACAGGCTGGGCCGCGCTTCGCGCATCGACACCGCCGCAGCGAGCCCGACATAACCGGCGCCGGCCACCAGCACATCGATATCGGTCTTCTTCTTATCGGCCATGGCCTTCATCCTTTCACCCGGCCCGACGCCCTTCGCGCGGGTAAGCTTGACTTCGGCGGTGGTTCGTCTGAAACCGGCCGCGTCCGTTTCTCAACAAAAGGGCGAACCATGTCGGCCGCCATGCAAGAACTGCTTGCCATACTCGACCTCGAGGAACTCGAACACAACCTTTATCGTGGTCGCAGCCCGAAGGCGAATTGGCAGCGTGTGTTCGGCGGTCAGACCATCGCCCAGGCGTTGGTTGCTGCGCAGCGCACCGTCGAACCCGGCCGGCCGGTCCATTCACTGCACGCCTATTTCATGTTGCCCGGCGACACCACGGTGCCGATCGTCTATCAGGTCGATCGCATCCGCGATGGCGGCTCGTTCACGACGCGGCGGGTCGTCGCAGTGCAGCACGGCCACGCGATCTTCTCGCTGGAGGCCTCCTTCCAGGTCGAGGAAGAAGGGCTGGAGCATCAGTTCGCCATGCCCGACGATGTGCCGCCGCCGGACAGCCTGAAGACGCAGCGAGAGTTGCTGGAGGATGCCGAGGATGTGCCCGACATCATCCGCCGCTTCTGGGCGCGGGAGCGGCCGCTGGAGATCCGTCCGGTCAATCTCGACCACTATACCAGCCGTGAAAAGCTGCCGCCCAGACAGAACATCTGGCTGCGTACCACCGGACCGGTGCCGGCGGATCGCACCATCCAGGCGGCCGTGCTCGCCTATCTCTCGGATATGACGCTACTCGACACCTCGACCTTTGCGCACGGCCGGGCCGTGTTCGACCGGGACCTGCAGGTGGCGAGCCTCGACCATGCCATGTGGTTCCACCGCCCTCATCCTCTCGACGGCTGGCTTCTCTACACCCAGGACAGCCCCTCTTCGTCCGGCGCTCGCGGTTTCACCCGGGGCGCCATCTATGCGGAGGACGGGACGCTGGTCGCCTCGGTCGCGCAGGAAGGCCTGATCCGCCTGCGGACAAGGTCTTCAAGCTAAGCACGACTCCCAAGAATGCGGGTGGCGGTTTCGGGAAGCGGCCCGCGTTAATTCCAACCTACGGTACGTTGTGCGAACCTTCTTCGCGCGACATGGCATGGCCGCCTCAATTCATGCCCTCGCAATGAGCAATTGAGGCTCAAGCACTCAGATTAAGCATTTCCCCGATTCTGCATATTTTTTGTGCAGTCGTGCTATGGCAATGGCAGGGGCGATCGCCCTCGTTGCAAATTTTATCTATAAATTACAGATATTTAAGCGGTTATTTCTCGAACTGGCACGGAGTTTGAATCCTTCTTTGCACGCTCGGCTGCCTTCGGGCGACGAGGGGACCAATCGCGGGGACCCGCAGAACAAGAAGGGTGAACCTAATGAAAATCGTGATGGCTATCATCAAGCCTTTCAAGCTCGACGAGGTGCGCGAAGCGCTCACCGCCGTCGGGATACAAGGGCTGACCGTCACCGAAGTGAAAGGCTACGGCCGCCAGAAGGGCCACACGGAGATCTACCGCGGCGCCGAATATGCGGTGAGCTTCCTGCCGAAACTCAAGATCGAGGTCGCGGTGGCCGCTGACCTCGTCGACAAGGCCGTCGAGGCGATCGCCAATGCGGCCAAGACCGGCCAGATCGGTGACGGGAAGATCTTCGTCTTCGGCATCGATCAGGCGGTGCGCATCCGCACCGGCGAAACCGACACCGACGCCCTCTAGCTGTTTCTTGCCGCTGCCAGCGCGGATGTCCCGTGCCTGGGCATGCGTCAGCCGCCATTACGCCTTCATGGAGATATCGATGAGATTAGATCTTTCACGTTGCGCGCCGCCGGCGCGGACCGCCCTAACGCTCCTGTTCTTTCTCGGTGCGCTCGGCAGCGTCACCGCCTTTGCCCAGGAGGCCGCGCCTGCCGCCGCTGCCGCTGTGCCCGTGCCCGACAAGGGCGATACGGCCTGGATGCTGATCTCGACCATCCTCGTCATCCTGATGACCATTCCCGGCCTCGCCCTCTTCTATGGCGGCCTGGTGCGCGCCAAGAACGTGCTGTCGGTGCTGATGCAGGTATTCGCCGGCTTCGCCATGATCGCGCTGCTCTGGGTCGTCTACGGTTACTCGCTGGCCTTCACCGGCGCCGGCACGGCCGAGGAGGCGACTGTGCTGACCCCCTTCATCGGTGGCCTGAGCAAGGTCTTCCTGGCCGGCGTCGGGCCGTCTTCGCTGGCTGAGACCTTCTCGCAGGGCGTCTTCATTCCGGAACTCTGCTTCGTCGTCTTCCAGCTCACCTTCGCCGCCATTACGCCGGCGCTCATCGTCGGCGCGGTCGCCGAACGTATGCGCTTCGGTTCGGTGATGTTCTTCCTGGCGCTGTGGTTCACCTTCGCCTACCTGCCCATCGCTCATATGGTCTGGTGGTGGGGTGGCCCGAGCGCTGCTTCTGCGCCTTCGGGTTATCTCTTCGGCATCGGCGCGCTCGATTTCGCCGGCGGCACGGTGGTGCATATCAATTCCGGTATCGCCGGCCTGGTGGCGGCTCTGGTCGTCGGCCCGCGTGTCGGCTTCATGAAGGAGAACATGGCCCCGCATAACCTCACCTTCACCCTTATCGGGGCATGCCTTCTCTGGGTCGGCTGGTTCGGCTTCAACGCCGGTTCCAACCTCGAGGCCAACGGTCTGACGGCCCAGGCGCTGCTCAACACGATCACCGCGACGTCGGCCGCGGCGCTTGCCTGGTCGATCGTCGAGCGTATTACGCGTGGCCATGCGAGCCTTCTGGGCGCAGCTTCGGGCGCCGTCGCCGGCCTCGTCGCCATCACGCCGGCTGCCGGCCTCGCCGGTACGGGCGGCGCTATCCTGCTCGGCGCTGTGGCGGGTGCGGTCTGCCTCTGGGCGGTGATCTCGCTGAAGCCGATGCTGAAATATGACGACTCGCTCGACGTGTTCGGCATCCATGGCATCGGCGGCATCGTCGGCGCGCTGGGAACGTCGATCGTCGCTGCGCCGGCACTCGGTGGCTTTGGACCCGGCGCGGAAGCCTATTCGATCGCTAGCCAGTTCGGCACCCAGTTGTGGGCAGTGATCATCGCCGTCGTCTGGTCCGCGGTCGTAGCCTTTGTCGCCCTCCAGATCGTCAAGGCGGTCATGGGGCTGCGTCTGCCCGAGGCGAGCGAGCGTGAAGGCCTTGACATCACCTCGCATGGCGAGCGCGCCTACAATTGAATGCCAACGACGGGGCGGACGGAACTGCCGCCCTGTATCGCACCGATCCCTCCTGACCCGGCTTCGGCCGGGTCTTTTTTTTGGTGACACTCAGCGCGCGACGAAGCGGGAAGATGGGAAGCACTTCTTCACGGGGCAATATTTCATGTCCGAGGTCGGCACGCCTGCGAAAGAGAGCACAGTGCCGTTCGGACAATTTTGCTGGGCACTGGCGTAGTTGTCGTAGATCGGCAGGCCGAGAATGCGGGACGACGGGTAGGTGAGCACGGCCAGGCCGTCGGTCGCGATCTGGGCCTGCACCTGAGCGCAGGTCATCTTCGAGACGTCGTAGCGAGGCGCCGCGATAGCATCGGAAACGGTGAAGGAGAGGAAAATCGCGATAGGCAGAAACGGCTTCATGCATCCTGGTCCGTATGCAAGAGCCACGATCATGAGCGCAAAACGATTGCGCACGCAATGCCTTCCCGACGGTGCCGCATTACGGTCTCTGTCGCGGGGGCGCCGGGGTGCGATACCGGCCGACAGGCTTTTCTCGCGAAAAGGAAAAGCGAGAAGCCGGGGAAAGCCGCCCGGCTCTCCCGGGCGGCCTTCACGACCTGCCGGGTTGGGGAGGACAGCAGGTCGTGAGAAGGACCTTATGTCAGCAGCGTGAATTCAACGTGACTTAACGGAAGGCGACGAGCAGCCTCCGTAAGGTTGATTTTCTGAGCAACCTCAGGATGAGGATCGTAGTGCACTTCGTCTCACGACAGGAAGCGTAGTGCCTTCACCTCAGAATAGGGTGGAGCGCCGACCTCCCTCACCCTGAGGTGCTCGCGCGGCGAACCTCGAAGAACGCACATCGCCTGGCCGACCCATCGGGAACAGATCAAGTGCCGCGCCGCTCGAGTGCATCTCCTATGGCGCCTTTGATGGGCTTCTTGAGTTTCCCGGCAGCTTTGTCATTTTCTAGTTGAGGGTTCTGGCGCGATCCTCCGTGAGGGTCTTTTGATCCGAAGGGCGCATTCGCTGTTCCGGGTGCGCCGTCCGGATTGGACGCTGGTGCCTCCCTGGTGTCGCGAGGCGGCGGCGTGACGCGCTCCGGCAACGGGCCGGGCTGATCGCGGGTCCGCCTCTTTTTTGCATTGTTGCCGACCTCTTCGGAGAGGCCGACACCAAGCCGCGGCCTGCCGATCTCCGCAGCTTCCTGGAAAAGTTCTTCTCGCGGGGCAGAGCCGGTCACGGCCATGGATTTGCGAGCGCCGAGTTCGTAGGCAATTTTGTCGGGCATTGCCAATACTCCGGTTTCTGTGCAGGTCAACCGGCAGCATCGTCCCAGGTTCCGAACTCTTCGATCAGCGGAGCCGCGATCTGACAAGCGACATCGATGACAAGATGTGCACTGCGGCCGAACAGGTGCGTGCCGAAAGGGTACCGGGCATGCGCGCCACCAATAGTAAAAAGCCGGCCCGGTGTCGGGCCGGCAAATATGGCAAGCGACGAACTCCCGAGGGGGATTTTGGGCCGAGAGCCCGTCATCGAAACGAACGCTCGACGCGAGCAACTGTTCCATTAGCAACTCTGGATAAAGCCCGCGCCTGCCAGAGCCGGTAAGAGGAGGCGCGGGCTCTATGCCCCGCGGGCATGATCGGGCACAAGCGTCCGATCATGCCTTTAATTCGGACACGGCATGCTGGTTCCGCTCATTGTGAGCAGCCAGCCGTTGTGCCATTCGACCGTTTGCCGCGACCGCCGGCAACCGCATCGATCTCTCAACGCGCGGCGAGTTCGTTGCGATCACATTTCTGCCTTTCGCACTTTGGGGACCCAACGGGAGCTCATGGTTAACGCGCCCTTAACCTTCCCGCCGATAGTCTGGTCAGCGATTCTCAGGACGTGACCGGCTTGCCGGCGGTTCCCTGCCAAACCGGGGGTTCAGGCATGCGCTCAGAGCTTTCAGCGCCATTATCGCTGACTGGACAAGGCCGTGGGCTGCAGGCCTTCGCGCGGCGCCAGATCTGGCGCGCGGCGGGGCTTGCGCTCTTCGGCTTCGTTGCCTTTGCGCTGGCAGCGCTCGGGACCTGGAACGTCGCGGATCCGAGCTTCAGCCACGCAACCGCCAATCCTGTCACCAATGCCATGGGCTATCCGGGGGCCGTCTTCTCCGACATCGCCATGCAATTCTATGGGCTCGCCTCGGTGGCTGCCCTGGTGCCGGCAGTGATCTGGGGAGCGTTCCTGATCTCGGCGCGCGGCGTCGACCGCATGCCGCGGCGGGCTTTCGCCTGGTTCGGCGCTTCTATCCTGTTCGCGGCCATCGCCGGCTGCCTGACGCCGCCGCCGACTTGGCCGCTGCCGACGGGCCTTGGCGGCGTCTTCGGCGACATGGTGCTGAAGATGCCTGCCTCGGTGACCGGCGCCTATCCGCGCGGCATGCTCTCCATCGGCATTGGGGCTGTTCTCGCATTGCCCGCCTTGTGGCTCTTCGCATTCGGCTCAGGCCTGCTTCACCGGCCGGGCGGCCTGGGCGCCGTGCTCGCCGAGCGCGAGACGGTACGCACTGCGGAGGCCGTGCTCGACGAAGACGACGACGATGAGGACGAGGGCATCCTGGCGCTCGGTGCTATCACCCATTGGTGGCTTTCGGCTCGTGCCTTCCTGCGCCGGCATCTCCCGGGCCGTGGGAGCCATGGTCTCGGCGGTTCCTCTCGTTCGGTCAGGCGCCGCGTCGAGGATGACGACGACTACGAAATGCCGGCACCGCGTCGGGGCGCCGCGGCCGGCGGCCGCATCGAGCCGGAATTCTCGACGTCTCGTGTGCCGTCCGGTCCGCGTGAGCCGGTCTTCGACGCCGATGACGACGAAGGTTTCGATGACGAGGATGATTTCTCGCCTCCGCCTGCCAGACGGCAGCCCGCAGCCGATACCTCACGTGGCGCAGGCGTGCGCGTCGACAATCCGGCGCCGCGTCCGCAGCAAGGTGGACGAGTGCAGCGCGAGGCCCAGACTTCGCTGATCAGCTCCGGCCGTTTCGAAATGCCATCGCTGCATTTCCTCTCGGAACCGAAGAGCGTCGCCCGCGACCCCAGCCTGTCGAAGGATGCGCTCGAACAGAATGCCCGGCTCCTGGAAGGCGTACTGGAAGATTTCGGCGTCAAGGGCGAGATCATCCATGTGCGCCCCGGTCCGGTCGTTACACTCTACGAACTGGAGCCGGCGCCCGGCATCAAGTCGTCGCGCGTCATCGGCCTCGCCGACGACATCGCCCGTTCAATGAGCGCGATCGCCTGCCGCGTGGCCGTCGTGCCCGGCCGCAATGCCATCGGCATCGAACTGCCGAACACCAAGCGCGAGACCGTCTATCTGCGCGAGCTTCTGGCCAGCCGCGATTTCGAGCAGACCAAGGCGAAGCTCGCTCTGGCGCTCGGCAAGACGATCAATGGCGAGGCTGTCATCGTCGATATCGCGAAGATGCCGCACGTGCTGGTGGCCGGCACCACGGGCTCGGGCAAGTCGGTCGCCATCAACACCATGATCCTGTCGCTGCTCTACCGCATGACACCACAGGACTGTCGCCTGATCATGATCGACCCGAAGATGCTGGAGCTTTCCGTCTATGACGGCGTCCCGCATCTGCTCACCCCTGTCGTCACCGATCCGAAGAAGGCGGTGGTCGCGCTGAAATGGACAGTGCGGGAGATGGAAGATCGCTACCGCAAGATGTCCAAGGTGGGCGTGCGCAACATCGACGGCTTCAATGCGCGCGTCGCAGCCGCCGCCCAGAAGGGCGAGGTCATTTCGCGCACCGTGCAGACCGGTTTCGACCGCGAGACGGGGGAGGCTATCTACGAGACCGAGGATCTCGATCTCGCACCGATGCCTTACATCGTCGTCATCATCGACGAGATGGCCGACCTGATGATGGTCGCCGGCAAGGATATCGAAGGCGCGGTGCAGCGTCTCGCCCAGATGGCGCGTGCCGCGGGCATCCATGTGATCATGGCTACGCAGCGGCCGTCGGTCGACGTCATCACAGGCACGATCAAGGCCAACTTCCCGACCCGTATCTCCTTCCAGGTGACGTCGAAGATCGACAGCCGCACCATCCTCGGAGAGCAGGGCGCCGAACAGCTGCTCGGCATGGGCGACATGCTCTACATGGCAGGCGGCGGCCGCATCCAGCGCGTGCACGGGCCTTTCGTGTCCGACGACGAGGTCGAGAAGGTGGTGGCGCATCTCAAGCTGCAGGGAGTGCCGGAATATCTCGACGCCATTACCGAAGACGACGGGGACGAGGACGACGAACCGGCGGGGCGTTCCGGCGGCGGTGGTTCGAGCGGCGGCAATCTCGACGATTCGGACGATCCCTACGACCAGGCGGTGGCCGTCGTGCTGCGCGACGGCAAGGCTTCGACGAGCTACATCCAGCGCCGGCTGGGCATCGGCTACAACCGTGCCGCCTCGATCATCGAGAAGATGGAGAAGGAAGGCATCGTCGGCCCAGCCAACCATGCCGGCAAGCGCGAAATCCTGGTTCCCACTGAAGAGGACAAATTTTAGCGAATGTCGGCGGCCTGTCATGGAACCAAAGGCCGCCGCCAAACTTAAGCCCAACTGAGAACCTAGCCCCAATCCGCCACGAAGAACGGAAAGCGATGAGCCGCATGAGCAACGAAAACCGAAATTCCTTCCTCCCCGCAACGCGGCGTCAGGTCCTCGGCTTCTCGCTTGCCGCGCTCGCTGCCCTGGCCGGCGGCGTGGTACCGGGGCTGGCTACGGTCGCCGAGGCGCAGGCCGCGACCGACGCTGCACAACGCATCGCCGACCATTTCTCCAGCGTACGCACCATGACCGGCGAATTCGTGCAGTTCGGCCCCAAGGGCGAGCAGACCGGCGGCAAGTTCTACATCGAGCGCCCCGGAAAGATCCGCTTCAATTATGATGCTCCAGCCGCCTTCCGCGTCATTTCGGACGGCAAGTCGGTGGTGCTCAACAACCAGCGCCTCAAGACCTGGGACCTCTATCCCCTCTCCAAGACGCCACTGAAGCTGTTGCTCGACGACCGCATCGACCTGTCCGGCAGCAAGGTCTCGAGCGTCAAGGAAGAGGGCGACATGACCATTATCCAGTTGTCGGACAAATCGGTGTTCGGCAATTCGCGGCTGACGATGATGTTCGATCCCAAGTCCTATGAACTCAGGCAGTGGACCATTACCGACGCCCAGGGCAAGGACACGACGGTGATGATCTTCAATGTCAGGGAAGGCGTGAAGTTCGCCGCCGACATGTTCAAGATCGACTATGGGCTGGTCTCGGCCAGCACCGGGCGCAGGAACTAATCGCCGCATTCATTAGGCGCAGCCTCTCTCGGCCGCGCCTCCTTGCCTTTGCCGGCCGAGGCTGGCAGTTTCCGGCTCCTTCCCAAGCCGGATTCTCTCATGCCCTTTTCAATCGCCACCTGGAACATCAATTCCGTTCGCCTGCGCATGCCGTTGGTCGAGCGCCTCTTGAACGAGCGTGCGCCCGATGTGCTTTGCCTGCAGGAAACCAAATGCCCGGACGACCAGTTTCCATCGGCCGCCTTTCGCAAGCTCGGTTACGAGCATATCGCCTTCAATGGGCAGAAGGGTTATCACGGCGTCGCAACGATCTCCCGTCGCCCGCTTTCGATCGTCGAAAAACGGCAGTTTTGTGGGATCGTCGATAGCCGCCACTTGGCCACCAAGGTCGAAGCCGGCGGCCACTCGCTCCTGTTGCACAATTTCTATGTACCGGCGGGTGGTGACGAGCCGGATCCGGAGATCAATCCGAAATTCAAGCACAAGCTCGCTTTTGTCGAGGAGATGCGAGCGGTTGCGGCCGACACGCCTGAATTCAGCGCTTCCATTCTCGTCGGCGACTTGAACATAGCGCCATTGGAGAACGACGTCTGGTCGCACAAGCAGCTGCTCAAGGTGGTCAGCCATACGCCCATCGAGACCGAAGGCTTCGAAGCGATGCGCAAGGCGGCGGGTTGGGTCGACCTGATGCGGTTGCGGGTGCCGCCGGAAGAGAAGATCTACACGTGGTGGAGCTATCGCGCGCAGGACTGGGAGGCTTCGGATCGAGGTCGCCGGCTCGATCACGTCTGGTCTTCGGACAACATCAAGGAGGCGCTCGTCGGGATCGAGATACTGCGTGAGGCCCGCGGCTGGGAACGGCCGTCAGACCATGTGCCCGTCATTGCGAGCTTTGCCTGGGAGTGACGGTCCGCTTGGCGATCGGGTTAGGCTGCTCCGTTCAATCCTGAGGCGTGAAGCGAGGGGCGAGGCTTTCGATTTCGCTCACCAGCTTCTGCAGTTCGGCGACGATGCGCTGGTGGAGCGCAACCGCGATTTCGGGAAATTCCTCCAGGATACGCCGAAACAGCGTACGACTCAGCCGGACGAGTTCGGCATCGGAGACGACCGTCGCGTCGGTCAGGCGATTCG